>JACCDY010399011.1_pt1 | contig 155361 bp, 157 predicted proteins | sample 7446391 | NCBI WGS metagenome assembly JACCDY01 (sample SAMN15323451, study PRJNA562643) | freshwater metagenome | isolation source: river surface water | place: USA:Blue River Watershed | collected 2017-08-18 | reverse complement strand
GTTTTGGTAGCACCAAAACCCATATCACCCGAGCACAACAACATGACACGATAAGGCAAGCCCAGCTTTTGCAAAATAGCTTCTGCATGGCCCGTCATTTCTTCCAGCGCTTCGTAGCTTTTTTCTGGATGAACAATTTGCACCATCTCGACTTTGTCAAACTGGTGCTGACGAATCAAGCCGCGTGTATCACGCCCTGCACTGCCCGCTTCTGAACGGAAGCACGGTGTATGCGCTGTGAGCTTCATGGGCAAATCGGACTCTGCCAAAATCTCATCGCGCACCACGTTGGTCAATGTCACTTCTGAGGTGGGAATCAAATACAGCGCCTGGGTGTCAACCGCATCTTCGCCGTCTTGTCCGCCTTTTTTGGCCGCAAACAAATCGCCTTCAAACTTAGGCAACTGGCCAGTGCCGCGCAGAGTTTCTGCATTCACCACGTAAGGGGTGTAGCACTCTGTGTAGCCGTGTTGTTGTGTTTGCGTGTCCAACATGAACTGTGCCAACGCACGGTGCATGCGGGCAATTTGACCGCGCATAAACGTAAAGCGTGAGCCAGACAATTTGATGCCAGTGTCAAAGTCGAGGCCGAGTTTTTCGCCAATGTCCACATGGTCGCGAACTTCAAAGTCGAAGGTCTTGGGGCCTTTGCCGTCGACGCTCCACTTGCGAACTTCAACGTTGCCATGTTCATCAGCACCCACAGGCACACTTTCGTGGGGCAGGTTGGGCACGGCCAGCAACATGTCTTGAAGTTCGGCTTGCAAAGCCTCTAAACGCACGGCAGAAGCATCGAGTTCAGTTTTGATGCTGGCCACATCGGCCATCACTTGGTCTGTGCTTTCGCCTTTGGACTTCAGCATGCCAATTTGCTTAGACAAATTGTTGCGTTGGCTTTGCAATTCTTCAGTGCGTGTTTGCAAAGTTTTGCGCTCTGTTTCCAAAGCACGAAACTTTTCTACATTCAAAAAAGCTTGGGGATTTTTACGGGTTTCTAAACGCGCTACGGCGGCGTCTAGATCTTTACGAAGCAAAAGGATGTCTAACATTTTGAAAAAGATTTAAGTGGCCAAAAAATCATTGGCCATCGTTTAATTTTAGGCCCTTGGGCAAGGGAAATTTGATGGTCTCGGTCACACCATCTAACTTGCGGATAGAAGTGGCGCCCAATGCGCGCAAGCGGGCAATGACGTCTTGAACCAAAACCTCGGGTGCAGAGGCGCCCGCCGTTAACCCCACGCGGTGCTTGCCTTCAAACCATTCGTTCTTCAGCTCATCTGCACTGTCAATCATGTAACTGTCAGCGCCCATGCGCGAACCCAGTTCGCGCAGTCGGTTGCTGTTGGAACTGGTAGGGCTGCCCACCACCACCAACACATCCACTTCGGGGGCCATGAGCTTGACAGCGTCTTGACGGTTTTGGGTGGCGTAGCAAATGTCTTGTTGCTTAGGCTCGCGTACTTTAGGAAAACGTTGCTTCACCGCCAACAAAATTTCTGCAGCATCGTCCACACTCAAAGTGGTTTGGGTGACGACGGCCAAGAGATCAGTTTGCTTAGGTTGAACCTTGACCACATCATGAGTGTCTTCGACCAAGTGAATGCCATCGGGCAATTGGCCCATGGTGCCTTCCACTTCCGGGTGGCCTTTGTGGCCAATCATGATGAACTCGTAGCCTTCTTTGTGGAGCTTGGCCACTTCTACATGCACCTTGGTCACCAGAGGGCAAGTGGCATCAAAAATAGTGAAGCCACGTGCTTCTGCTTCAGCTTGAACGGCTTTGCTAACACCGTGGGCACTGAACACCAAAGTGGCGCCTGGCGGCACATCGCTCAGCTCTTCAATGAAGATAGCGCCCTTGGTTTTGAGATCGTTGACCACATAGGTGTTGTGCACAATTTCATGACGCACATAAATTGGCCGACCAAATTTGGCAATGGCCGCTTCTACGATGTCAATGGCACGATCGACGCCCGCGCAAAAGCCGCGAGGTTCAGCTAACAAAATTTCTTGTACGCCCATGATGATTCGATTCAGTGCTTAACTGTCAGGGTTTTACAAAATGCCAATGATGTGAACTTCAAACGTGACGGGTTGCCCCGCCAAGGGGTGGTTGAAGTCAAACAACACAGCGCCATCTTCAGCCACTTGCATCACGGCGCCCGCATAGGTGCCATGGCCATCGGGCGTGGGAAATTGCACCACATCGCCGGGCACATAGTGCTCTTGTGCAGCTCCCAATTGGGCCAACAACTTGCGGGCCACCCATTGCTGCATGTCGGGGTTGCGATCTCCAAAGGCCACGCCAGCTTGCAACTCAAACGTGGTTCGCACACCTTCTTCCAAACCCATCAAACAGGCTTCCATGCCAGGCGACAACTCGCCCGAGCCTAAAGACAGGGTGGCAGGCTTTTCCTCAAAGGTGTTAATGAGGGTGCCCTGTGGCCCTGCCAGTCGGTAGTGCAGTGTCAAAAAGGATCCGGCTTGTACGGTGGTCATAAATGCGTCAATGGTAAGGAGGGGCAATTCAATGCAGGCCAATGAAAACTCTCAGTACTGCCGGCGGCAGCCTGTGGGCACAGACTTGAACTGTCCATCCCCCATTGTAAAAAGCTTCTTGGCCTTTGGCCGCGAAATGCGCTTCAAAGGGGCATTTATCTGAAAGAACGGCCCCATGAACCTCCAAGAAATCCCACCCGATACCCGACCGCGCGAAAAAATGCTGTCTCGCGGACCCGGCGCCCTCAGCGATACCGAATTGTTGGCCTTGCTGCTTCGCACAGGTGTCGCAGGGCGAAATGTGCTGCAGTTGGCCCAAGACATGCTGTTGGCCAGTGGTGGATTGGCCAATTTACTCATCACCCCGGCTTACCAGCAAGGCAAAATTAAAGGCTTAGGACCGGCCAAACAAACCGAGCTGTTGGCCGTCATGGAGCTGGCCAAACGCGCCATGTCGCAGCAATTGCAAAGCCGTGAAGTCATGCAAAACGCGGCCAGTGTGCAGTTATTTTTGCAACTCCACATGGCGCACAAACACCATGAGGTCTTTGCCATGATGTTTTTGGATGCCCAACACAAGCTGCTCTGCATGGAAACCTTGTTTCGGGGCACCCTTAGCCAAACCAGCGTCTACCCACGCGAGGTGGTGCTACGGGCGCTGCACCACCACAGCGCAGCCGTGGTGTTGGCACACAACCATCCCAGTGGGTCGGTGCACCCCAGTCCTGCCGACTTACACCTTACCCACACCCTTAAATCTGCCTTGGCCATGGTCGATGTTCGTGTACTGGACCATGTCATTGTGGGCCCTGGCCAAGCCTTCTCCATGGCCGAGCAAGGTGTTTTGTAAACAAGCCTTAAATCGGGCAAGGCTTGTGGCAACATTGGCACGTGAAATTTCAATCGCTTCAAGACCTCAAACTCGTTCAAAAGCAAATTGCCGAGGCGCAAGCCAAAGCAGCAGCTGAGGCTGCTGCGCGCGCGGCTGCTCTGAAAAAAGCAGAGGCCGATAAGAATTTATTTGCAAGGGCCATCGGTAAAGTTGCGCCTTTGCCTTTGCACAACAAAGCCCACATCCCCACAACACCTCGCGCGCCAGTAGCAACACAGTTGCATAAAGACGAAGCGCAGGTCATTCAAGACTCCCTGAGCGATGAGTTTGATGTCAGTACCCTGCTCGACACCGACGAAGCCTTGAGTTTCAGACGGCCCAGCGTTGGCCCGGAGGTAACGCGCAAATTGCGCAAAGGCGACTGGTCCATTCAGCGCGAAATCGACTTGCATGGTTTGCGCAGCGATGAAGCGCGTCTGGCTCTGACAACCTTCATTCGAGAGGCGCACAAGCACGGCATTCGGTGTGTGCGAGTGGTGCATGGCAAAGGACTTGGCTCACCGGGCAAAACACCCGTACTCAAGTCCAAAGTGCACAGTTGGTTGGTGCAAAAAAACCAAGTGATGGCTTTTGTTCAAGCCAAGCCCGCAGAGGGCGGAGCAGGCGCATTGGTGGTGCTGCTCACACCTTCAGAGGCTCGCTGAACTCATTCTGCAGCCTGTCGTAAAGTTTGCGACACAGGCTGACGCAGCACTTCAGACAAACCCCACCAACCGGCCACCCAGGCCAACATAGCGCCTGTTAGCGATCCTGCCAAGGGCACCCACAAAGATGCAGTCCAATCGAACTCAAACACAAAGCGGGCCAAACCCCAGCCCACGCCAACGGCCACCGAACTGGCCAAAAAGCCCGCCAGTAAGCCAACACCCATGAGCTCGACCGTTTGCACTTGACTCAGCAAACGGCCTGTAGCGCCTAGGGCACGCATGATGGCAAATTCACGTTTGCGTTCTTCACGCGTGGAGGTCACAGCAGCCATCAGGACCAGCAAGCCAGCCAACAAGGTAAACGCAAATAAAAACTCAACCGCCCTGATCACTTGGTCTAGCACTTTTTGCACTTGCGTCAGTGTGGCGCGCATGTCAACGCTGGTGATGTTGGGAAACCGCTGCAACAAATTGCGCTCAAACGATTTTTGCTCTGGGGTTTTAAATGCAGCCATGTAGCTCAAGTGCACATCGGGCAATTGATCTACCGGATACATCACAAAGAAATTGGCACGCATCGAGCCCCAGTCCACTTTGCGAATGGAAGTGATGCGCCCTTCAGACATCACACCGCCCACATCAAAACGCATGCGGTCGCCCATCTTCAAGCCCAAGGTTTGGGCAATGCCAGCTTCCACACTCAGCGCGTCCTTCTCACCTTCTGTCCATTTGCCCTGTACCACTGCGTTGTGTTCTGGTTTGGCAGCACGCGCTGACACGTTGAATTCACGGTCTACCAAGCGTTTTGCGCGGTCATCCGTATAGTTTTCTGGGCTGACAGTTTTGTCATTGATGGCCACCAAGCGTGCGCGAATCATGGGGTACCAATCGTAGGACGACACACCGGCTTGGCTCAATGCTGACTGAAATGCCGCAGTTTGATCGGGCTGCACATTGATGACAAAGCGGTCGGGTGTATTGACTGGTGTGGCCTTGCGCCAACTGCTGATGAGGTCGGTTCTAAGCAAAACCAACAAGACCAATGCCAACAAGCCAACAGACAACGCACTGACTTGTACCACCGCATAGGCGGGGCGCGCCATCACTTGACGCGTGGCCAATAGCAACCATCTAGGTGTGGCTTGACCTGGCACCCAACGCCTCAGCAGTTTCAACATGACCCAAGTGATGGCTGCAAAAAACAGCGTGGCGGCAGCAAAGCCACCGACAGTCAGCAAACCCAACTTCACATCGCGGCTGGCCCACATCAGGGCTGCAGCAAAGCCAAACAAACCCATGACCAAGACGCCAATCGATGCAGGTTGCAAACCACCCATGTCACGCCTGATGACGCGGATGGCTGGCACTTTGGCCAACTGCAAAACAGGTGGCAAACCAAAAGCCACCAACAGGGTCAGCCCCATGCCCAAACCCAAGACGACAGGTGCTCCCGAGCTGGGCGGCAGTTGTGCATCGACCAAACCCGCCAACAACCATACAAAGGCGTGATGAATGCCAAATCCTAAAGCAAGCCCCAACACGCTGGCAAACACACCCGCTGTGACAAATTCAAAACCGTAAGCCAGGCTGAGCGTGCGCTGACTTTGGCCTAAGACACGCAGCAAAGCGCAGCCATCCAAGTGCCGCGCCGCAAAAGTACGCGAAGCCAAAGCCACAGCCACAGCGCACAGCAACGCAGCCAACAAAGCAACCAAGTTCAAAAACTTTTCTGCACGGTCTAGCGTTTGACGCATTTCGGGCCGGCCGCTTTCCATCGATTCAATTTGAACGCCACGAACTTCTGGCAATAAAACTTGATCTCTGGCCCATTTCAAAAACAACTGCACGTTGCGTTGATCTTCTAAACCTGCAACGGCCATGCGGTAGCTGATGCGACTGGCCGGTTGGACCAAGCCCGTGGCAGCCACGTCGTCATGGTGCATCATGACCCTGGGTGCAAAATTCATGAAGTTGGCACCGCGATCGGGTTCCCGGTGAATGAGTGCGGCAATGCGCAAGTCTTTGTCGCCCAACCACAAGCGATCACCCAATTGCAAATTCAAACTTTCTAACAATGCTGGGTCGACCCAAACGGAGCCTGGCTTGGGGACCTCGCGGGTGGTCTGTACGTCTTCGCTCGCCACCTTTGGATTGGAGGCCTCTGGCTTGAACAAACTCATGTTGCCGCGCAAAGGGTAACCTTCAGAAACGGCTTTAAGTGCTACCAGCTTGGTGTCGCCGCCTTGGGCATCATCGGCGCGTGCCATGCTGGGAAAGTTGACTGTGGTTTGTGTTTTCAAACCCAGGGCTTGCGCTTTGGCGACAAAAGCAACAGGCGTCACTTTGTCGCTCACCACCACGGCATCGCCACCTAAAAGTTGGCGAGCATCACGCCACAAGCCAGCTTGCAAACGGTCTGCAAAGAAGCCAACGGCCGAAAGTGCAGCAACAGCCAAGACCACAGATACCAACAGCAGGTTTAACTCACCCGAGCGAAAGTCTCGCCACAAGTTGCGCCAGCCCAATTGAAGGGCCAACCGCCAAGCAGGGATCACCGACATGTTGGCGCGGTCAGTCATGGGCAACAGACTTAGCGGCGTTCTCGGCCAATTCTGTTTGCCAAATCAAACGATGTGCCGCACTGAAGCATAAGAAGCGCTTGTTGGTAGCACGGCCTATGGCACAGAGACCCACGCGTTGCGCCACTTCAAGGCCCATTTGCGTAATGCCGCTGCGAGACACCGCAACTGGCACACCCATTTGCGCTGACTTGATCACCATCTCGCTGGTGAGACGGCCTGTGGTGTAAAACACTTTGTCTTGACCACTGACGTCGTTCATGGCCATCCAACCAGCGATGGTGTCGACAGCGTTGTGTCGTCCAACATCTTCCACAAACATCAGCATGTCCGCGCCTTTGAACAAGGCACAACCATGCACAGAGCCAGACGATTTATAAGTGGTTTCTTGAATGCGAATGGCATTGACCAGGGCATATAAGGTGGCTTGATCTATTTTTGCGTGGGGATCGAGTTGAATGGCATCAATGTCATTGACCAAGTCACCAAAAACACTTCCCTGGCCGCAACCCGTGGTAACAACGCGCGCCGCAGTCTTGTGACCAGCCTCGCTTTGACCCTCGCGTGTTTTGACCGCAGCCACGCCAGGTTGGCCCATTTCACCTTCACCCAAGGTCCAATCTACGGTGATGGAATCAATTTCGTTGGCCGATTGAATCAAGCGTTGATTGAGCAAAAAGCCCAACACCAAGTGCTCTGGGCTCGCGCCCAAAGTCATGAGGGTCACCAGTTCTCGCTTGTCCAAATAGACCGTCAGGGCACGTTCGGCGGGTATGTGAATGTGTGACGCTTCACCAAACTCATTGACCACCTCAATTTGACGCGTGAGTTCGGCTCGGGCCTGCGTGAGTCGTGGTTTGAGGGAGGATGGAGTCGACATGTGTAATTGAAATAGACTTGCACGAGCCTAACGCAAAAAGTCCCTCGCTGACTCAGCGAGGGACTTTCAACCTGACGAATTCAGGGAAAAATCAGGATTTTTTGGCAGGTGCTGCGGGCGCGGCGGCCGGTACAGCGGGCTTCGCGCGGGCTGCAGCGACTGCGGCAGGTGGTGCAGGTGGTGCAGCCACAAACGGTCCAGGATCAGCACATGGGGGTGTGGCCACAGGAGGTGTGGTTTGCTTGCCCGTGGCCTTGGCCGTTTTGTAATAGTGAGCAGCGACTTTTTCGCGAGATTTGCAAAGCTGAAAATCGGCCACTTTGTTGCCGTGTGCAGTCTTTGCAGCAGCTTCTGCCGCCTTGGCCTTGGCCTCGTCACTGAGGGCAGGCAATTTGGCCATGGCAGAAACGCTGAACAAAGATGCCAAGACCACCGTGGCCAAGCTGATGAATGTTTTTTTCATGGTTTGTATCCTCAAACTTTAAGCAGATGCTGATGTGGAAACGGTAGCACCTTGGGCAGCTGCTTCAGGAGATCTTTGCGCAGGAATCTTGCCTGCTTTGATGTCGTTGTACCAAAGTTCGTGGTGTTCTTTGGCCCAAGTTTCATCGACATAGCCTTCGCGCATGGCACTGTAAGCGCCTTGCATACCAATAGTGCCCATGTAGATGTGCCCCATGAACATGGCCATCATGAGAACAGTGGCGACGCCATGGATCATGTTGGCAATTTGCATGGTGCCGCGCTCATAAATGAGACCCGGAATGAGTTTGTCCAGCACCAAGCCAGAGCCCACCACAATGACACCCAGACCCAAAACGCCAAACCAGAAAACGACTTTCTCGCCAGCATTGAAGCGGTGTGATGGCACTTCTTGACCTGAGAACATACCTCCACCTTTTAACAACCAGGTGATGTCTTCTTTGCTTGGGAAGTTGTCCTTCAAGAAAGTCACAAACACAATGATGAGGGACACCGCAAACAAGGGGCCCGCAAAATTATGAATGTTCTTCAAGGCATAGGTCAACCAACCAAACAAGGCTGTACCGATGACGGGCAGAATGAAATACTTACCAAAGGCGATGACTACGCCAGACACAGCCAGCAACACAAAAGCAATGGCGTTGGTCCAGTGCGCTGCACGCTCTAGCGGCGTGAATCGCTCAATCTTGCGGCCTGTCTCGGTACCGTGCAACTTCATGGTGCCTTTGCCGTAATAGAACAAGGCAATGGCCAATGCAACGATGAGCAGCAAGGAACCACCGTAAGGAATGATCCAGTTGTTGCGCACTTGACGCCATGCCTCGCCCGCTGTGGTGAGCTTGGAACCTGGGTATTGAACAAAAGGTTGAATGAGGTTGCCAGCTTCAGGCGCCTCTGACGCAGGAAGGCTGCTGTAGCCCGTTACACCTGCGCCGACTTGTCGCCACATAGGCGCATTGTTGCCAGGCTGAACCTTGCTGCGATCGCCGTTGTTTTGATCAGCGTACTTGGGATCGGTGTTGGCGTCGGGTGCAATAGAAAAGATGTTGGCGCTCTGTACGCCAAGTGCACCTGTCTTGCCACTGTCTGCAGCAGGCACCGCCGCCGGTGCTGTTGCTGTTGCTGTTGCTGCCGCAGGTGCTGCGCTAGGTGTTTGGGCAGACACACTCAGGACACCACCCAACATCAAGCCAGCCGCCAGCAGGCCCGACTGAATGTAATTAGTTACCGAAGATCGGTTCATGCTTGCTCTCCCACGTTCAGTTGGATCGCGTGTGATCGTTTTGTCCATACTGAGCGCGCGTTTTGAGTTGCTGGGCCCAGCTGTTTTTGTCGCCAGCTTTCCAATCAGCTTCGGTAAAAGCCTTCACACCAGTGCCGGTGTAGGGCGCTGCATCCACTTTAGGCTGGCCTGCCAATTCTTGGGCTTTGTCGCCACAGGCTGTGAGGCCTGCGGTCAAAACAACAGAGATGGCTAAGCCTGTCAATCGTTTGATATTGCTCATGACTTGGCACCTTTCGCATCGGCTTTACTGCCATAAGCAGTTCCCCAACCCCAAACTTCTGCGCCTTTGCCGCGTTGAACCACGCGGTTGCGGAAGATGTCGGCCACCACGTCGCCGTCGCCAGCGAGCAAGGCTTTGGTCGAACACATTTCGGCGCAAGCAGGCAACTTGCCTTCGGCCAAACGGTTGCGACCATACTTTTCGAATTCGGCTTGGCTACCGTTGGCTTCGGGGCCACCTGCGCAGAAGGTGCACTTGTCCATCTTGCCGCGAACACCGAAGGTGCCTGCGCTTGGGAACTGAGGTGCGCCAAAGGGGCATGCATAGGAGCAGTAGCCGCAACCGATGCAAACGTCTTTGTCATGCAACACCACACCCTCTTCGGTGCGATAGAAACAATTGACGGGGCAGACTGCCATGCAAGGCGCATCTGAGCAGTGCATGCAGGCTACAGAAATAGATTTTTCGCCGGGCACACCGTCGTTCAAAGTGACCACGCGGCGACGGTTGACGCCCCAAGGTACTTCGTGTTCGTTTTTACAAGCGGTGACACAACCATTGCATTCAATGCAGCGCTCTGCATCACAGATAAATTTCATTCTTGCCATGTTTTACTCCTGTGTGTGGCAAAGGCTTTACGCCTTCTCCACATCGCAAACGGTTGTTTTGGTTTCTTGCATCATGGTGACGCTGTCGTAGCCATAAGTGGTGGCTGTGTTGACAGCTTCACCACGCACGATCGGTGCAGCGCCATTGGGGTAATGCGCCAACATGTCGGCACCTTGCCAACGACCTGAGAAGTGGAATGGCAAGAACACGGTATCGGGCGCGACGCGCTCGGTCACCAAGGCTTGAACATTCAAGCGAGCACCCGTAGGTGACTTGACCCAAGCCCGATCGCCATTGCGAATGCCGCGCTTGGAAGCTGTTTGTGGATTGATCTCGACAAACATTTCCTGTTGCAATTCGGCCAGCCATGGGTTGGAGCGCGTTTCTTCGCCGCCACCTTCGTATTCAACCAAACGACCGGAAGTCATGATGAGCGGGAACTTCTCATGGACCTTGTCGGCGATGTTCTTGTCTTGAATGGTTTTGTACAACGTGGGCAGACGCCAGAAGGCTTTTCTGTCGTCGTGCGTGGGGTACTTGGCCATCATGTCGGGGCGTGTACCGTACAGCGGTTCGCGGTGCTGAGGAATAGGATCGGGGAAGTTCCAAACAACAGCACGGGCCTTGGCATTGCCGAAGGGATGGCAACCGTGGTTCTTCATGAACACGCGGATCATGCCGCCAGAAGAGTCGGTCTTCCAGTTTTTGCCCTCTGCTGCTTTGGCTTCGGCTTCTGTGAGCTCGCCCCACCAGCCCAATTTCTTGAGCAACACGTGATCGAGTTCGGGGTAGCCTGTGGTGATGTCGGCACCTTTGGAATAGGAGCCATCTTCAGCCAACAAGGACTTGCCTTCGCGCTCCACACCAAAGTTGGCGCGGAAGTTTCCGCCGCCTTCCATGACGTGCTTGGAGGTGTCGTACAAGTTGGGTGAGCCTGGGTGCTTGAGTTCGGGCGTGCCGTAGCAAGGCCATGGCAAGCCAAAATAATCGTCACCAAAGTCGTAGCCTGTTTCTTTGTCTTTGCCGCCCTTGGACTTGAGCGTTTTGACATCAAAAACATGCATGTTGCGCATGTGGGCTTTGAGGCGCTCTGGGCTTTGGCCGGTATAGCCAATGGTCCAGACGCACTTGTTGATTTCGCGCAGGATGTCTTCGGGCACGGGTTCGTCCATGCCTTTGACTTTTTGCATTTTGTAGTTCTTGACCAACTCTTTGCCAAAGCCCAACTTCTCGGCCAATTGGTACATGATCATGTGATCGGAGCGGCTTTCCCACAAAGGCTCGATGACCTTCTCACGCCATTGCAATGAGCGATTGGACGCGGTGCAAGAGCCACTGGTTTCAAACTGCGTGGCAGCGGGCAACAAGTACACCGCACGGTTGGGGTTCTGGTCTTCTGGCTTGCCTGGCATGGCAGCCATGGCGGCTGTGGCAGATGGATAAGGATCGACCACCACCAACAAGTCGAGCTTGTCCATGGCGCGCTTCATTTCCAAACCACGTGTTTGGGAGTTGGGGGCATGACCCCAATAGAACACACCGCGCAGGTTGCTGTCTTGGTCAATCAGTTCGTTCTTCTCGAGCACACCGTCAATCCAACGCGACACGGTGATGCCGTTTTTGCCCATCATGGCAGGGCTGGCATAGCGGCCTTTGATCCACTCAAAGTCGACGTCCCAAGCTTTGGCAAAGTGCTTCCAAGAGCCTTCAGCCAAGCCGTAGTAGCCAGGCAATGAATCGGGGTTAGGACCTACGTCGGTAGCGCCTTGCACGTTGTCGTGGCCACGGAAAATGTTGGTGCCACCACCCGACTTGCCAATGTTGCCCAATGCCAACTGCAAAATGCAAGAGGCACGAACAATGGCATTGCCAATGGTGTGCTGCGTTTGACCCATACACCAGACAACGGTGCTGGGGTTGTTTTCGTGCAGCATCTTGGCCACTTTGAAAACTTGCTCTTCTTTCACGCCGCAAGCTTCTTCCACCTTGTCGGGCGTCCACTTGGCCATGATTTCGGCCTTGACAGCCTCCATGCCATAAACACGATCGTTGATGTACTTCTTGTCTTCCCATCCATTTTTGAAGATGTGATAGATGATGCCGAACAAGAAAGGAATGTCTGTACCAGAGCGAATGCGAACGTATTCGTCGGCTTTGGCGGCCGTGCGTGTAAAGCGTGGATCGACCACGATCATCTTGCAGCCGTTTTCTTTGGCATGCAACATGTGCAACATGCTGACGGGGTGCGCTTCGGCAGCGTTGGAACCAATGTACATGGCGCACTTGCTGTTTTGCATGTCGTTGTACGAATTGGTCATGGCGCCGTAGCCCCATGTATTGGCCACACCAGCAACGGTGGTGGAGTGGCAAATACGCGCTTGGTGATCGGTGTTGTTGGTGCCCCAGAAGCTGACAAACTTGCGCATCAAGTACGCTTGCTCGTTGTTGTGCTTGGAAGAACCAATGAAGTAAACGCTGTCGGGGCCGCTGGCTTTGCGCAACTCCATCATGCGTTCGCTGATTTCTTTGAGGGCTACGTCCCAGCTAATGCGCTCGTATTTGCCGTTGACCAGTTTCATGGGGTAGCGCAGGCGGTACTCGCCGTGGCCGTGTTCGCGCAATGCCGCGCCCTTGGCGCAATGGGCGCCCAAATTGATAGGGGAATCAAACACGGGCTCTTGGCGAACCCAAACGCCGTTTTCGACAACCGCATCGACAGCACAGCCCACAGAGCAGTGTGTGCAAATGGTGCGCTTCACTTCAACTTTGCCAGCGCCCACAATGCCTGCTGTGCTAGCTGCTTGTGCTTTTTTCACAAGGCTAAGTTGAGATGCAGCCAAGCCAACACCCACACCCAAACCTGAACGGCGCAAGAAGGTGCGACGGTCTAAGGTGGGCAACGCCTGTGTGAGACCGCGGCGCAAGCTGTGCACGAAGGGCGATGAAGCGCTTGTGGCGCCTGAATTCTTTTTGGTCAACAACATGAAACTCTCCAGAAGAGGTGAGTGTTTGAGAAAGGACTTAGACCAGAGTGGTCTTGTAGTAACGCTTGACGTGCTCGGAGAGCTCGTAGCCACCACCGCGTTCTGGCTTGGCTTTTTTGCTAGATTGTGGTGCTAAATCTTGCACTTGGGGCAGCATGCTCGTGGCCACTGCCACAGCACCCACGGTACCGGCGCCTGCGAACAAAGTGCGACGTGAAACTTTTGGATTTTGAGAACTCATGAATGCTTCCTCTGAAGATGCTTAGGAAATACTTTGCATAGGTTCTCGATCGTATCATCTTGTCAATCACGCACAATGGGGAAACCCTTAGACGAGTGCGCTTTCTTGACAGAAGCTTGCTTTAGGTCAGCAAATCAAAACCTTGCGTTTCAATGTTCAAAAACGCTTGGGTGAATTCTGCCAGTTGCCCAAAGAATTTGGCGCGTGGGTGTTTGGCAATGACCTCGGTCATTTCTTGAGCCCAAGGCTGAATGTGCTTGGCAAAGAACTCTCTTTGATGCGTCAAATTGGAGACCGTCACATCGTCGCCCGCAATCAAATAGCGCATCACTTCACACAAACACGCAAAGTGGTCTTCTGTCTCCGACATGCTGTCGTCACGTTCCAAACCCAATGCCGTCAAGTCTTCACGCAGCCTGGCCACGGGTTTGTCGTTCAAAAATCCACTCATGTAATGCGAGGCATAAAGGTAAACCTCAGGCTTGCCAACACCCCCAAACAAGTGGTTAAATTCCGCGGCAATGTCATCATCGGTTGACACTCTAGATGCCTCAACGAGTTGACGCCATGGCTCTTCCAAAAATCCGCCAGCCACTGGCGCATCCGTCACGGCTACTCGCAACTGGGCTAAAAACTCAGGACTGGGCACTTGATAAAACAATTGCGCCAGCAGACCATAAATTTCAGCGCGGGCTGTTTCTTCGTCGAGGGCTGAGGACGATGACAAATTGGAAGTCATGTTGATTTCTTCAAGATTTGGGAGGGATGTTGGCAATTTTGGCCTCATCCGAATTGGAATAGATGTCGATGACACGGCAATCACCACACATTTTGAGGCGCTCTAAAGCCGCACCTTGGAACATGCTGTGGCCCGCCAGTTTGCCCAACATGGCCTCAATGGCCTTCAAGGTGCCAAAAGGTTTGCCGCATTTCACGCAGCCATAAGGTTGCGATTGGTTCAAAACTTGCGCTTGCTTGCGCTCAGGTGTTCGCAAGAATCGGGGAATCAACTCAATGGCGTCTTCTGGGCACGTAGTGGCACACAAGCCGCACTGCACGCAGTTCTTTTCAATAAAACGAAGTTGCGGCAAATCAGGATTGTCTTGAAGTGCGCTGGCAGGGCATGCGCTCACACAACTGAGGCACAAAGTGCATTTGTCTGCATTCACTTTCAGTGTGCCCAAAGGTGATGCAGCAGGCAACGAAATGACACTGTTGTCGGCTTGCAAAGCTAAGGGCGCATGCTCACTCAAATGGTCAAGTGCCAACTCCAGAGTGCTGCGCTTTTCGGGCGCCACTGCGTACTTGGCATACACGGCTGGCACTTGCTTCTTCCATTTGGCTTGTGCTTTTGATGCGTTGTTGGCTTGCAAGCCAGCATCTAAATCCATGCCGTTTTTGGCACGCACAATTTGGAAATGAACGCCTTCGTAGCCTAGGCCCGCCAACAAGCTCTGGGCCACGGCCATTTGCGCCTCCAGCCCTTCCAAGTATTGAGGTGCTTCTTCGTTTGTGCAGAGCACCAAGACCTGGTGCGCACCATAGGCCACGGCCGTTAGCCAAACTTCCAAACCCAAACTGGCGGTGTGCCACAAAGACATGGGAATGACATTGGCAGGCATACCCTTGGCCAATCTGAGTTGCGCTGCACGGCCCAGTTCTTCCACCACTTTGAGTCCGGCCTCTTGGCTGTGCAACATCAGCACAGCGTCTTTGCCGCCCGCCGCATGGTAGGTAGACAGCAGCGTTTTGATTTTCGAGCCTTGCTCTTGGGCCTTGGGGTAGGCATATGTCAAAGCACCCGTTGGGCAAACAGTGGTGCAAGCGCCGCAACCTACGCACAAATTGGGGTTCACCTTGATTTGTTGGCGCGACTTGTCACTTGAAATGGCTTCTGCAGAGCAAATGTCAACGCAGGCATTGCAACCCACGGTTTCGTTACGACTGTGCGCACAAAGTTTTTGCTTGTAGGCAAAAAATTTGGGTTTTTCAAACTCGCCTACCATGTCGCGCAATTTGATGAGCGTCGTCAGATCGCGGCCATCCCATTTGAAATAGCCTTGCGGGGGGGCGTGTTGCAAAAACTGAGGTCCAGTCGCTCCCGCTGGACGAAGGTCTAAGATGAGATCGAATTTTTCTGAGGTTTCAGAAGGCACGCGGTTGAAATCAATGGCGCCTGCCGATTGACACACCTTGACGCAAGCGCGGCTGGCATTGCACAGGTTCATGTCAATTTGGTAATCCAAGCCAATGGCGTTTTCGGGGCAAGCCTGCACACAGGCATTGCAGCGTGTGCACAAATCCAAGTTGATTGGATTGCTGTCGGTCCAAGACACATCAAATGCACCTAACCAGCCACTCAAGCTTTGCAATTGCCCAGCAACAATTGGAAATTGACGTTCTTGTGAACCACCAGCTTCGCCAGCACCTTGCGCAAAAATAGTCACTTGCAAAACATCGGCCACCATGGCGGCTGCTTTCTCAGCTTGATCGAGCGAGCCAATGATGAGCAATCGCCCTTCACTCTTGAAGGGCACGGCAGGTACTGGATCGGGTTCGGGCAAATGTGCCGCGGCCAACAAGGCCGCCAATTTGGGCGAAGCGTTTTGCGCTTCGCTGCTCCATCCGCCAGCCTCCCGAATGTTCACAAATTTGATGGGGGACGTGGCGCCTTCAGTTTGAGAAGCCAATTCGGAGAAAAGCTTTTTCTCTTGCGTGCAAGCGACCACCACCTCTTGACCCGACTGAATGGCCTTTTGAAATGCGCCCGCTTCTCTGCGGCAAAGGGTACTGTGAAGTGTCAGCGATTCACCCAGCGCCTGACCCAACTTCTGGGTCTGCAGGGGCATGGTTTGGTTGCAATCGCAAATGAGTGTGGTCATGTTGTGCCGAGTTATTTTCAAGGGGCTCTGAGGTGTTTAAGTTGTCTGCTTGGGCAGTCAAGCTTGTCTCTGGTAAATTTTGAATTGGCGTTTCAAGTGGGTTGGACTGTGCCACATCTTCGGGGGCTTTGACCAAACCTAAGAATTGCGCACCCACCATTTTGGCCAACATGCCGGCTGGCATGGGGTCTGGCGTGTTGTAGTCGCCAATGTAAATGTCTAAGCCGTCCATCACGTTGTAGTGGGGGTCGGTAAACAGCTTTTTCATGGCGGCATTGCGAACTTCAGGCGTCACGCCTTGGGTCATGAAGGATGAAAAATCTGATTGGGGGGTGAGTTGTTCGACATCGGCCAAGGTCGGCAACTTGACAGGCTCAGCCTTGCTTTCAGCAGCAGCTTGATGAGCGGTTGCAAGAGGTGCCGCCTTGGTTTGAACTGGCTCTTGTAGTTTTTTCTCTACTCTATCTTCTGCAACAAGGCCCGCTTTCACAGCCTGCTTGCGCTGCGACCATCGACTGAAAAATCCACCTTCGTTCTCGCTCATGTGCCGTCCACCTTTCGGCCAGAGCGATCGCTGGTGGTCACTTTGGCGGGTTGGCCAAAACGATCTGTGAGGGCTTGAAAACTTTGGGGCCGTTGCCGACGCTTCACCTCGGGCGTGTAGTGCTGCTTGGCAAACTCGCGAACCCATTCAACGATGTCGGCGGAAGCCGGTACTTGCTCGATGGTTTCTTGCGCATCCAGCCATCGGCCAGCGTCGTGATAACTGAGCGATACGCGTTCGGGCACAGCCACCAGATCTTCACTCAAAGACTCTTGCTCTTCCATGCGCCACATCACAAAGAAACAAGGATTGGGCGAGGTCACGTTGAGCAGATACCCTTCAGCGTCGTCTGGGTAAAGCTCAACTTTGAAATTGGGGAACAGCCAAAGCGCACCATCATCGCCATCGCGCAGGCATTTGGGGCTGGTGCCAAAGCCTTCTTCTTGGGGCGTGACGTCGTCTAAAACCCAGCGCCAAGTCTGCCATTTGGCCATGTCACCCTGCACACGCTCACGGCGCATGACAACGGCAACATCAATGGAGGGTCTGGAACTCATGGGCGGATAGTACCAATGATTCAAAGTCATTGGCGCTTGTCCGCCTTTCAGGCGGTGCGAAACTTCTGAAACTCAATAAGTTTCGAGGTGCAAGCGGCCTTCTTTTTTGAGTGTCGCACCCAATTGATCCCAATTGAGACCGGCTTGGGTGGCCACATCGTGCAAAGCCAAGACCACGCCCTCTTCCATGCTCTTCAAGCCACACACATAGAAATAAGTGTTGGGGTCTTTGAGGAGTGCCACCAAGTCGGCGGCTCGCTCGCGCATGGCGTCTTGCACGTAACGCTTGGGCTGGCCCGGCGTGCGTGAGAACGCAAAGCTGATGTCAATGAAATCTTTGGGCAACTTTTGCAAGGGACCAAAGTAAGGCAACTCTTCTTGGGTGCGCGCACCGAAGAACAACATCAGTTTGCCGCCTTCAAACTTGCCCGTTTGACGCAAGCGACGGCGCCACTCGGTCATGCCGCGCATGGGTGCACTGCCTGTGCCGGTGCAAATCATGACGATGTTGGACTTGGGGTGGTTGGGCATCAGGAAACTGCTGCCAAACGGGCCAATCACTTGAACCGTATCGCCCACTTTCACATCGCACAGATAGTTAGAACACACGCCTTTGACAGGTTTGCCTTCGTGATCTTCCACCACACGCTTCACGGTCAAAGACACATTGTTGTAACCCGCGCGTTCACCATTGCGTGGGCTGGCAATGGAATATTGACGGGCGTGGTGAGGCTTGCCAGATGCATCGACGCCAGGCGGCACGATGGCCACAGACTGGCCCTCTAAAACTGGGAAAGGCATGCTGCCGAAATCAATCACGATGTGATGGGTTTCGTTGGCTGTTCCCGCCTCATTGACTTTGAAGTTGCCAACCACGGTGGCTTGTGTGGGCGTTTTAGGGCCGTACAAGTTGGTGTAAGCGTGGGCTGCAGACCAAGGGGGCAAAGTCGAACCATAGGCCGCTGAATTGAAAACCGCTTCTCCTGAAGCGTTGACGGCTTGGGCTGGTGCTGCTTCTGCAGCAGGTGCTACAGCAACTGCTTGATCGTCCACGCCCATGGCTTGGAGGTCAGCAGCGCTCAAGGCCGGAGGCAACTCATCCCACGTCAATTGCTCTTCCGTGGAATAAGCCTTGACCTTGGGCATGCTGCGCCAGTTGTCAATTGAGCCCGTGGGGCAAGGTGGCACACAGGCCATGCACAGATTGCACTTGTCAGCATCGACCACATAATTCCGAGAATCGTGCGTGATGGCGCCTACGGGGCAAGTGGCCTCGCAAGTGTTGCAACGGATGCAGATCTCGGGATCAATCAGGTGTTGCTGAATTAAAACGGCTTCTGTGGTCATGGCGTGTGTGTTGGATCTGGTTTAGATCTCAGCTGAAACGAACGTAGTCGAAGTCTACAGGCTGGCGGTTAATGCCCATCACAGGAGGGGCAATCCAGTTGGCAAACTTACCTGGCTCTGTGACGCGGCCCATCAGGCTGGCCACATAAGCGCGGTCTTCGTTGGTCGGCAACCACTCGCCCACTTTGGCCATCCACTCTTCGCTGGTGACTACACGGCCATCGGGCGTGATTTTGGAGCCAGACAAAGAACCGATGTTGCGGTGGAAAGCTTTGTGAGGGGCTGTCAGCTTGAAGGAAATGCCAGCCTTTTCAATCACGCGGTTCCAACGCTCAATGCCGCCTTTGGAATCGGTGATGTAGTCGTCACGCAGAACTTCGTTCAAAGCGTTCAACATAGGCACTTCTTTTTCAATCAGCTTGCCTTCTTCAACGGCCAAAATCTTGTAGGTGTTGCCCTTCAAAACGTGGTCATCGTTGCGCTTGCCTTCTTCGTAGCGGCCTTTGAGGCCTGAGCTGTAGAAAGTAGCAGCGTTGGAAGACTCGTCGGCACCGAACAAATCGATGGTGACGGAGAAGTGGAAGTTGATGTAACGCTGAATGGTGGGCAAATCGATCACGCCTGCAGCACGCAGTTTGGCCACGTCGTCTGTTTTGAGTTGGTTCATCACATCGACGGTACGCTGGATGGTACGGCTCACACCAGACTCGCCCACAAACATGTGGTGCGCTTCTTCGGTCAACATGAACTTGGTGGTACGTGCCAAGGGGTCAAAGGCAGATTCGGCCAAAGCACACAACTGAAACTTGCCGTCACGGTCTGTGAAGTACGTGAACATGAAGAAGGACAACCAGTCGGGTGTCTTCTCGTTGAAGGCTTGCAAGATGCGGGGATTGTCTTCGTTGCCGCTGTTACGTTGCAACAAAGCATCGGCTTCTTCGCGGCCATCTTTGCCGAAGTATTTATGCAACAAGTACACCATGGCCCACAAGTGACGGCCTTCTTCCACGTTAATTTGGAACAGGTTGCGCAGGTCGTACATGCTAGGTGCAGTCAAACCCAAGTGGCGTTGCTGCTCCACAGATGCTGGCTCGGTGTCGCCTTGCGTCACGATGATGCGGCGCAGGTTGGCGCGGTGCTCACCTGGCACGTCTTGCCAAGCTTTTTCACCTTTGTGATCGCCGAAATGAATGGTGCGGTCTTGTTCGCCGGGGTTCAAGAACACGCCCCAACGGTAGTCGCGCATTTTGACGTGACCAAACTGTGCCCAACCTTGTGGGTCAACGCTGACAGCGGTACGCAAGTACACGTCCATGTCTTTCGAGCCTTCTGGGCCCATGTCATCCCACCAGTTGATGAAGTTGGGCTGCCACTGTTCCAAGGCGCGCTGCAATGTGCGGTCTTCGGACAAGTTGACGTTGTTAGGAATTTTTTCGCTGTAGTTGATACCGGACATGTGAGTCTCCAGAAATTAAAGCAACGGTGGGGTCAAATTTTGGTTGCAGCAAAGACCACCGGGAACCTTGCTGCACAACACTTTCAAAAACGTTTTTGTATGGGCTCGGATTAAACGCGGTTCATGTCGAACTGCACTTTTTCACCTTTGCCGTACACCTTCAAAGCACCTTTTTCACCCACAGCATTGGGGCGCTGGAAGATCCAGTTTTGCCATGCCGTGAGGCGACCAAAAATACGAGTCAACATGTTCTCTTGGCTGGCGAAGCGCAAGTTAGCTTCCAAACCAGTCAATGCGTCGGGTGACATGGCTGCGCGCTCTTCCAAGCACAAGCGAATTTCGTCGTCCCAATCGATGTCGTCGGGTGCAGCAGTGACCAAGCCCAATGCCAATGCAGCATCAGCATCCAAAGCTTTGCCAATGGCACCGCGAGCGGCTTCCATGGCGGGCACTTCTTCATAGAAGCGACGTGCCAAGCGAGACTGGTCGTTCACCATGGGGTAGAAACCGAAGTTGAATTCGTTCAACTGAATGGTGGGCGCTTTGTCTGCATCATCAGGCAAGGCCAACATGTATGTACGGTCTGCGCAGAAAGCCAATTCGGCAAACGTACCCACGAAGCATGTGCCGGGTTCAACCAAGGCAAAAATACTGCGTGAAGACACATCCAAACGGGCCAAGGTGCGGCGCAGATGGCCGATGGTTTCGCGAACGAACCAGTGGTCTTTGTTGGCTAACAAAGTTGCGTCGCTGGCCAACACGGCTTTGGCATCGCCCACAGCTTTGAGCAACCAAGTGCCAATGTCGAGTTCGTTGGTGCGCATGTGCAAGATGGCATCGTCCAATTCACGCACCATTTGCAGGGGCCACCACTGAGCACCAGCAGCCAAGATACCAGCGATGTCTGTGGGTTGTGCAGATGCAGGTGCTTTGACGGTGAATGTGGCCAAGCGCTTGGCGCGGTCAATGTCAACGGTCACATTGTTGTAGCTGATGCTGTTTTCAGCGATGTTGCGCTGAATAGGTGTCAGGGCCACGCCTTTTTCTGAAGCAGGACGATCGCTTTGCGCTGCCAATTTGTCGGCACGCTCGCGCACCACTTGTTGGAATTGGTTGGGCTTGGCAATGGCATCGACCAAGCGCCAGTCGACAGCTTTTTGACCGCGTACACCTTCCACGCTGGTGCAGAAAATATCGGCCAAGTCATGACGCACATGACGCTTGTCAGTGACACGTGTCAGACCACCGGTGCCAGGCAACACGCCGAGCAAAGGCACTTCTGGCAAAGACACAGCAGACGAACGGTCGTCCACCAACACGATGTCATCGCAGGCCAAAGCCAACTCATAACCGCCACCAGCGCAAGCGCCGTTCAATGCGGCTACAAATTTCAAACCAGAGTATTTGCTGGAGTCTTCAATGCCATTACGTGTTTCGTTGGTGAACTTACAGAAATTCACTTTCCAACCATGTGTCGAAACACCCAACATGAAAATGTTGGCGCCAGAGCAGAACACGCGGTCTTTCAAACTGGTCACAACAACGGAGCGAACTTCGGGGTGCTCAAAACGAATGCGCTGCAGAGCATCGTGCAATTCAATGTCCACGCCCAAGTCGTATGAGTTGAGCTTGAGTTTGTAGCCAGGGCGAATGCCAGCGTTTTCGTCGATGTTGATCGACAAGGTGGCCACGGCACCATCAAATGCCAAGCTGATGTGCTTGTAGTTTTCGGGTGTGGTTTGGTAATTGACGATGGGCGCTGTAGTCATGAAAGTCTCCAAATTGAGTGCTGAGCCGATGACATGCAGTTTATTGCATGCACTCAAAACACTCAACCTGCAATTTAGTGCAAATTATCAGTATTTACCCTAATTTTTTGAAATATTCTGCAAATATCATTCAACCCACTGAATGACTTTGCGTACTTCAGTTTTCAAGCGCTGGAAACTCTCGTCTGTGTTTTGTGCACTGGTATCGATGCTGATGTCTGCTTTGGAATAAAACGCAGAGCGACCTTCCAAGATGCGTTTCAAATCTTCCATCGCTTCAGGGCTGGCAGCCATGGGGCGCAAATCACCCTGTGCGGCCACGCGCGACATGTGATCATTGGCGCTGGCCTGCAACCACACAGTGGTGCAGTGCGACAACAGCAAGTTGAAATTGGCGGAATCAGACACCAAGCCACCCGGTGTGGCAATGACCACCTCGGGATAAATTTGAATGGCTTCCTCTAATGCGCGACGTTCGTAACGACGATACGCATTGGCGCCATAGAGGTTGTGAATTTCGCTAATTTGGCAGCCCGCAAATTTTTCAATTTCGCGGCTGAGTTCAATGAATGCAAAACCCAAATCATCCGCCAAACGCTGACCCAGCGTGGTTTTGCCGGCACCGCGCAAACCAATGAGCGCAATGCGTGTGCGACGTGCAGAGGCATCGCCACCTTCACCAAACATCTCGGTGAGTTGAACCCGCGCACGACGCAGATCGGATTCGGTGCGCTTGCTCAACAACTCTCGAATGAGCAACCATTCGGGTGAGCTGGTACTGATGTCGCCCAGCAGTTCAGCCAAAGAACATTGCAAAGCATGCGAGACCTGCAGCAAGACCAAAACTGACACGTTGCCCGTGCCGTATTCCAAGTTGGCCAAATGCCGCTCAGACACATCGGCTGCTAAAGCCACGGCTTTGCGCGTCATGCCTTTGCGTGAACGCAAATTGCGAACGCGTTCGCCCAAGGCCATTAAAAATGGACTTCTTAAAGGCTCTAGCGATTCGCCAACCTCCACAAATGCGGTCGATGCTTCAGTCACCGATGTCTCCAAAAAACTGATAAGACTGCTTAAATTTTAGAAATTCAAGGGAAAACCCTTAATTTCAAACGAAGACAAAACATGCACTTTACTGCATACTCGTCCGCAAGCAAGATAGTGCATTTATACCGCTTACTGCAGGATTTCCCAAGCTTTTTAATGCACCTTGGATAAAAATTTTGATCCAGATCACGGAGACAACCATGGCCCTGCCTTCTGCACCCCCCGCACAATTCAACTTTGCGCAATTCCTGATTGCTGCCAACAACAGCCGCAAAGACAAAACCGCTTTGATCGACGATGTGGGCTCTCTGACGTACGGTCAGATGGCCGATCAAATCCGCGCATGCGCCGCCGGCCTTCGCAAGTTGGGTTTGAAGCGTGAAGAACGCGTGCTCTTGCTGATGCAAGACAGCAGCGATTGGGTGGTGTCATTTTTGGGTGCACTCTATGCGGGTGTGGTGCCTGTGGCGGTCAACACCTTGCTGACGGCTGAAGACTACGCCTTCATGATCAACAACAGCCGCGCACAAGCGGCTTTGGTTTCATCGGCCTTGTTGGGCACTTTGAATGCCGCCATTGCACACGGCACCAAAAGCATCAAACATGTGGTCGTGTCGCGCCACGAAGGCGAGTTACCCGCGCCCAACATGCATTTCAAAGACTTGTTGGCCTCTGCTTCAGGCCCCAGCTTGCCGGCCGAAACGCACGCAGATGAGCCAGCTTTCTGGCTGTTCTCTTCTGGCTCTACTGGCAACCCCAAAGGCACCGTGCACACCCAAGGCAATTTGTATTGGACCGCACAGTTGTATGGCAAAGGCGTGTTGGCACTGACCTCCAATGACGTGGTGTTCTCAGCCGCTAAATTGTTTTTTGCCTATGGTTTGGGTAACGCGCTAACCTTCCCATTGAGTGTAGGCGCCAGCGTGGTGCTCATGGCAGAACGCCCCACACCGCAAGCCACCTTCAAGCGCTTGGTAGACCACAAACCCACTGTGTTCTACGGTGCACCTACAGGCTATGGCGGTATGTTGGCAAGCCCTGACTTACCGACCAAAGATCAAGTGGCCTTGCGCCTCTGCTCCTCTGCCGGCGAGGCCTTACCAGCCGACATTGGCCAGCGTTGGACTGCGCGCTTTGCTTGCGAAATCATTGACGGCATAGGTTCCACCGAAATGCTGCACGTGTTTTTGTCCAACACACCAGGCGATGTGCGCTACGGCACCACAGGCAAGCCTGTGCCAGGCTATGAGGTGCAATTGCGCGGCGAGCAAGGTGAAGTGTTGACCGGCCACGACGAAATTGGTGACCTTTATATCAAGGGACCTTCCGCTGCCCTGATGTATTGGAACAATCGCGAAAAATCGCGCGACACCTTTCAAGGTGAATGGACCAAGAGCGGTGACAAATATTCGCGTGATGCTGATGGCTATTACACCTATGCTGGGCGCAACGATGACATGTTGAAAGTCAGCGGCATTTATGTGTCACCCTTCGAAGTGGAATCGACTTTGGTTCAACACCCTGCCATTTTGGAAGCGGCTGTCATCGGCAAAGTTGACGCTGATGGCCTGACCAAAACCAAAGCCTTCATTGTTTTGAAAGCCGACCAAAGCTTGACGGAAGAAGAAGTGAAGGCATTTGTGAAAGAGCGTTTGGCGCCCTACAAATACCCCCGCTTCATTCAATTTGTGAATGAATTGCCCAAGACTGCCACTGGCAAAATTCAACGCTTCCGCTTGCGTGATTTAGAAAATAAAAAGGCTTGAAAGCATAAGCCTTCAAGCCTTTGCGAAGTGGCCTCCATCAGAGGCAACTGCTTTTTGTATCAAGTGTTTTTTGACACCGTGATGGTGGGAAACTTGGCTGAAAAGTCTTTGGCCTTGGCTGCAATTTTGATGGCCACTTGGCGCGCCACCGACTTGTAAATGCCTGCCACTTCGCCATCGGGATCGGCCACTACCGTGGGCTTGCCATTGTCGGCTTGCAAACGAATTTGCATGTTCAAGGGCAAGGCACCTAAGTAGTCCATCTGATAGTTCTCAGCCATTTTCTTGCCGCCATCGGCGCCGAAGATATGCTCTACGTGGCCGCAGTTGGTACAGACGTGAACGGCCATGTTTTCCACAATGCCCAAAATGGGCACGCCCACTTTTTCAAACATCTTGATGCCTTTTTTAGCATCCAGCAAAGCAATGTCTTGAGGGGTGGTCACGATCACAGCGCCCGTCATGGGTACGCGCTGGCTCAGTGTGAGTTGAATGTCACCGGTGCCGGGTGGCATGTCGATGATCAGGTAATCCAAATCTTTCCAATTGGTCTGGCGCAGCAACTGCTCGAGTGCCTGCGTGGCCATGGGGCCGCGCCAAATCATGGCTTCGTCTTGGTTCACCAAGAAGCCAATCGACATCACTTGCACGCCATAGTTTTCCATGGGTTCCATGGTTTTGCCGTCTTCGCTTTCGGGGCGGCCTTCAATGCCCATCATCATGGGCTGGCTGGGGCCGTAAATGTCGGCATCGAGCAAGCCCACACTGGCGCCTTCTGCTGCCAGTGCCAGCGCCAAATTGACGGCGGTGGTGCTCTTGCCCACGCCGCCTTTGCCAGAGGCAACGGCCACAATGTTTTTCACCTGAGGCAACAAGGCAACGCCGCGCTGTGCTGCATGGGCCACGATTTTGGTCGTGACATTGGCCGACACGTTGGTGACGCCGGGTACTTGTTTGGCAGCTGCAATGAGTGCATTGCGCAAGCCAGGAATTTGGCTCTTGGCGGGATAGCCTAACTCGACGTCAAAAGCCACATTGCCGCCGTCCACCACCAGGTTTTTGAGGGCTTTGGTGGAGACAAAATCTTTGCCCGTGTTGGGGTCAATGACAGATTCAAGGGCTTTTTGGAGTTGTTCTTGGGTCGACATGTGAAACTTTCTGCGAATGGGCGGGAGTTTAGCGACATCGGGCGGCCGAAGCCCATAAAATCAAGGATTCCCCTACAAATTGACCCCTCATGTCTGCCTCGTCTGTTTCGAACCTCACTGCTGCCCAGCGACAAATTTTTGTCACGACCGCATTGCCCTATGCCAACGGCAATTTCCACATCGGTCACATCATGGAATACATCCAGGCCGACATCTGGGTTCGCGCACAGCGCATGCAAGGCCATGAGGTACATTTTGTGTGCGCCGACGATGCGCACGGCGCGCCCATCATGATTGCCGCCGAAAAAGCCGGCATCACCCCACAACAATTCGTAGCCAACATTGCCGCTGGTCGCAAGCCATACCTCGATGGCTTTCACATCGCTTTCGACAATTGGCACTCCACCGACGGTCCAGAAAATCACGAACTGGCCCAGCAAATTTACCGTGACCTCAAAGCGGCAGGATTCATCGCGACCAAGACCATTGAGCAGTTCTTTGACCCCGAAAAGTCAATGTTCTTGCCCGACCGATTTATCAAAGGCGAATGCCCCAAGTGCGGCGCCAAAGACCAATACGGCGACAGCTGTGAATCGTGCGGTGCTGTGTATGCGCCGACCGAGGTCAAGAACCCCTACTCTGCTTTGTCAGGTGCCACACCGGTGCTGAAACAATCCGAGCACTACTTCTTTAAATTATCCGATCCACGTTGCATCGAGTTTTTAGAAAAGTGGACACACGAAACAGGACACTTGCAACCCGAAGTGCTCAACAAAATCAAAGAGTGGTTTGCCAAAGACGAAGAGGGTCAAGGCGGCCTGAGCGATTGGGACATCAGCCGCGATGCGCCTTACTTTGGCATTGAAATTCCAGATGCACCGGGCAAATACTTTTATGTCTGGCTCGATGCACCCATCGGTTATTTGGCCTCACTCAAAAATTACTTGGGCAAGATCGGTGTTGATTACAACGCTTACATCAACAACCCCAAGGTTGAGCAATACCACTTCATTGGCAAAGACATCACCTACTTCCACACGCTGTTTTGGCCCGCCATGTTGCACTTCAGCGGACGTAAAACGCCCAATGCCGTATTTGTGCATGGCTTCCTGACTGTCAGTGGCGAGAAGATGAGCAAAAGCCGCGGCACCGGTCTCGACCCTCTCAAATATTTGAAGCTCGGCATGAACCCCGAGTGGCTGCGTTACTACATTGCGGCCAAACTCAATGGCCGCAACGAAGACGTTGACTTCAACCCCGACGACTTTTTAGCCCGCGTCAACTCCGACTTGGTGGGCAAGTACATCAACATTGCGTCACGCGCTGCAGGCTTCATTGCCAAGCGTTTGGGCGGCAAATTAGGGACCGTATCGGCCGATGGCCAAGCTTTGCTGAAGCAATTGCACGAAGGTGTCGCCCCCATCGCCAAGCTTTATGACGAACGCGACTACGCCAAAGCCTTGCGCGAAGTCATGCTCTTGGCCGACCGCGTGAACGAGTACGTGGACCAAAACAAACCTTGGGAATTGGCCAAGCAAGAAGGCATGGATGCACGCCTGCACGACGTGTGCACCACCTGCATTGAAGCCTTCCGTTTGCTCAGCCTGATGCTCAAACCTGTGCTGCCTTCATTGGCCAGCAACGTGGAAAAGTTCTTGAACATCGATGCCATGAACTTCACAGATGTGAAGGCTTCATTAGGTGCAGGTCATGCCATCAACGATTACAAGCACTTGATGCAACGTGTGGATGTGGCCATGCTCGATTCATTGTTCGAAGCGCCCGAACCCGTGGTCGAAGCGGCGCCTCTGCCTGGTGGCGAGGCCATTGCCCCCACCATTTCCATCGACGACTTTGCCAAGATCGATTTGCGCATTGCGCAAATTGTCCAATGCGAAGCCGTGGAAGGCTCCACCAAACTCTTGCGACTCACCTTGGATGTAGGCGAAGGCAAACACCGCAACGTGTTCAGCGGCATTGCCAGTGTCTATAAGCCTGAAGACTTGGTCGGCAAGCTCACCGTCATGGTGGCCAATTTGGCGCCGCGAAAAATGAAGTTTGGTGTTTCCGAAGGCATGGTGCTGGCCGCTAGCCATGCAGACGAAAAAGCCGAGCCCGGTATTTATGTCTTGAATCCATGGCCAGGTGCAAAGCCTGGTATGCGCATTCACTGAGGGCTACACTGACGCATGGCCTTTTTCTTTCGCCCCAAGCTCGTTGACTCTTTAAAGGGTTACACGCGCGAGCAACTGGGCTCTGACATCGCGTCGGGCGTCACCGTTGGGGTGGTGGCTTTGCCTTTGGCCATGGCCTTTGCCATTGCTTCGGGCCTCAAACCCGAAGCAGGCTTGTTCACTGCCATCATTGCCGGCTTCATTATTTCTGCACTGGGCGGTAGCCGGGTTCAAATTGGCGGACCCGCTGGTGCTTTCATTGTCATTGTGTCTGGCATCTTGGAACGCTATGGCTTGGCCAATTTGATCATTGCCACGGCAGCGTCTGGGGTGCTTTTGTTCGTCATGGGCTTGCTCAAATTGGGCACGCTCATTCGCTTCATTCCGGTGGCTGTGGTCATTGGCTTCACCAATGGCATTGCAGTACTGATCATGCTGTCGCAGGCCAAGGATTTTTTGGGCCTGACCGTCAACAACATGCCCGCCGATTTCTTTGGCATTCTGCGCGCCTTGAACGATGCTTGGCCCAGCTTTCAACTCACGTCGTTTGCACTGGCTTCTGGTTCACTGATGCTAATCGTGCTGTGGCAACGCAGTTTTGCATCTCGCGCTCCACAAACACCGTCAAGCAGCTTACGTCGAATCTTGCAGGTCGTCCCCGGCTCCATTGTGGCTTTGGTGGTCGCCACCCTATTGGCCCAAATGATGAGCTTGCCTGTAGAAACCATTGGCAGCAAATTCGGCGGCATTCCGTCTGCGCTGCCCAGCCTTGAGTGGCCTGAGTTCAGTATCGACGCATTGAAACATCTCAGCATGCCGATCTTTACGCTCACACTGCTGGGTGCCATCGAATCTTTGTTGTGCGCTCGCATTGCTGATGGCCTCATTGGTGACCGCCACAACCCCAACCAAGAGCTGATGGCACAAGGTGTCGCCAACTTTGTAACGCCTTTTTTTGGCGGTATGCCGGCCACAGGCACCATTGCACGCACCGTCACCAATGTCAAAAGCGGCGGCCGTTCTCCCATCGCAGGCATGGTCCATGCGCTCACCTTGTTGCTGGTGGTCTGGGTAGCTGCCCCGCTGGCCAACCATGTCCCTTTGGCAGCATTGGCCGCCATCTTGATGTTTGTGGCTTGGAACATGGGTGAGTGGCACGCTTTTTCTGACCTCAAGCAATTCCGTGCACCTTACAGGATCACCCTGATCGCCGTATTTCTGCTCACCGTCATGGTTGACTTGACGGTTGCCGTTGAGTTTGGCCTTGTTGCGGCTGGCATCACGTTCATCTACCGAATCTCCAACCTAAGTCGCGTCGAGCAGTTGACTCCCAAAGACGCACAGGTCTTGACGGGTCAAGATGGCCGCATCGGTGCTTATCGTTTTTATGGCGCCTTGTTTTTTGGCGCCGTCAAATTGGTTGAAGCCATCGAGGACCAGTTGCCCCAAAAAGCCGTCGTCTTAGACCTCAAAAACCTCATCTACATTGACTCTTCAGGGGCAGACGCACTTGTTTCCTTGGCTCATGTCTGCCAAAAGCGCCAGGTTCGGCTCATCATTTGCGGCCTCAACCACCAGCCACTCGACATTGCCCAAAGAACCGGACTTGAAGCGCTGGTGGGCAAAGATTTCAAGGCCGATTGGGCCAGTGGCCTAGAAACTGCCCTGTCTTCAGCCAACCCTTAGCGCCAGCCCGCTAAAATACGAACTTATTCATAGAAAGCGCTTTGTCATGTCGCTCTTGCATTTTTTCCGTCGTCCCGACTACCAATCAGACACTACGCAGTTCATTGAACAGCTCAAAGCTGATCGCCCGCACTTGGACAATGCCCAACAAGAAGCACGCGCTTTGTTGTGGAACGCTTCCGTTGACCGACATGGCTTGAAAGAGTTCAACGAAGGTCGCGTGGCTCAAAAACCTTACGTCTATCAAACCAAAGCTTGAGTATTTTGGAAAACACGGTCACATCCCCTGAGGTACTTCCCGCGGTTGAGAACACTGCGGGCCTGCCCGAGGTCATCGATCACGTGGCCGTGGCGCGCTTGTATGGCGAGCCTTTGTTTTCCATGCCCAACGACCTCTACATTCCACCGGATGCCTTGGAGGTTTTTCTAGAGGCCTTCGAAGGTCCTCTGGACTTGTTGTTGTATCTCATTCGCAAGCAAAACTTCAACATCCTCGACATCCCCATGGCCGCGGTCACGCGCCAGTACCTCAGCTATGTCGATGAAATTCGTGAGCACAACTTAGAGTTGGCCGCGGAATATTTGCTCATGGCCGCCATGCTGATTGAGATCAAATCACGCATGCTGCTGCCACCCAAAAAAGTGGCCGAAGGGCAAGAGCCCGAAGACCCACGCGCCGAATTGGTTCGCCGTTTGCTAGAGTACGAGCAAATGAAAATGGCTTCCATGCAACTGGGCAATTTGCCGCAGTATGGTCGCGACTTTTTGAAGGCTCAGGTTTACATCGAGCAAAGTTTGCAACCGCGATTCCCCGATGTGCATTTGGTCGAACTGCAAGAAGCCTGGCGCGATATCATGAAACGCGCCAAGCTGGTTCAACACCACAAAATTTCTCGCGAAGAACTCAGCGTGCGCGAGCACATGAGCATTGTCCTGAAGCACCTTCAGGGCCGCAAATTTGTCGAGTTTGAAAACTTGTTCGATCCGAGCAAAGGCTCGCCGGTGTTGGTGGTCACCTTCATTGCCCTGCTAGAGCTGGCCAAAGAAACTCTGATTGAAATTACGCAAGCTGAAGCTTTCGCACCCATCTATGTGCGCTTGGCCTTCACGCCTGTTTAAGCCGCTTCGCCTTTAGCACCACGCCCCATCAAAGCGGCGACAGCTTCTGCTGGTTTCAAATGACCATCGAGCAATGCCACCACCGCTTGAGATATGGGCATGTCAACGCCTAAAGCTTGTGCGCGCTTGACCACCGTACGCGCACTGTAAACCCCTTCGGCAACGTGCCCTAAAGATAGAACCGCTTGTTGCAAGTCCATGCCTTGCGCCAACAACAAGCCCACCTTGCGATTGCGACTTAAATCGCCGGTTGCCGTTAACACCAAATCGCCCAAGCCAGACAAGCCCATGAAGGTCTCTGGTTTAGCGCCAAGCACCACACCTAGCCGTGTCATTTCAGACAATCCACGGGTGATCAAAGCGGCGCGGGCATTCAAGCCAAGGTTCAAGCCATCGCACAAACCTGTGGCAATGGCCAAGACGTTCTTAACGGCGCCACCCACCTCCACCCCCACGATGTCTTCGTTGGCATAAATGCGCAAACTAGAACTGTGAAAGGCATCGACCAATATTTGACGGACGCTGGCTTGAGCGCTGGCAGCAACCAACGCAGTAGGTTTTGCATTGGCCACCTCAAGGGCAAAGCTAGGACCACTCAAAGCGCCAGCCATCAGATGCGGCGCTACTTGCTGACACACCTCATGCGGCATAGCACCCGACTCGACACCATGACCAGCGGCCTCAAAACCTTTGCAAAGCCACGCCACAGGCACTTGAACATGTTGCAAAGTTTGCAACATGCCACGCAAAGCAGACATAGGGGTGCCCAGCACGATTAAATCGTGTTGTTGTGCCCATGAGAACAATTCTGAAACAGGCGAGCTGACGCAATGCAATGCAGTGGGAAATTGAACGCCCGGCAAATAGCGTTGATTGCTTCGCAGTGTTTGCAATTCTGAAGCAGCAGCAGGGTCACGCGTCCACAACTGAACGGCATGCCCTGTGCCTTCGCGGCTGGCACTGATGGCCAGTGCCGTGCCCCAAGCACCGGCCCCGATGATCGCAATCTTCAGGCTCAAGCTGGTGCTTTCGCCAACGAATTATTGAACTTGAGGGGCAGCCGCCGCTTGGCTTGCAGCCTCAGCTTGTTGTTGTTCGTACATGGCTTGGAAATTGATTTCTGCCAAGTGCACTGGCGGAAAACCAGCGCGTGTCACCATGTCTGCAACGTTGCCGCGCAAATAGGGGTAAACGATTTGAGGGCAAGCGATGCCCATGATGGGGCCCATTTGGTCTTCGGGCAAATTGCGGATTTCAAAAATACCAGCTTGTTTGCACTCCACCAAAAACACTGTTTTGTCGTCAATTTTGGTGTGCACAGTGGCAGTGACGCAAATTTCATAAACACCCTCAGCGGCTTGATTGGCTTCAACACCCAATTGAATGTCGACCGCAGGTTGTTGTTGTTCCAACAAAATGGCCGGTGAATTGGGCTGCTCCAAAGACGCTTCTTTCAAGTAAACGCGCTGGATCTGGAACAGGGGGGTGTTTTCTTCTGACATAAATTAACTTGTTGTGAAAGGAACATCCCAGCGGCCGCTTGAACAAGCCCCTGCCGCGGGTTCGGGACAGATTATGACCGATGGCGACGCGCCCCTTGGCGCGGCTCTAATCAGTTGGCTTGCAAGAGCGGAAGCAAGCCGCCTTTGGCATCCAAGGCCATTAAATCGTCGCAGCCACCTACATGGGTTTCGCCAATGAAGATTTGCGGCACCGTACGACGGCCCGTGATTTTCATCATGTGGTCGCGGGCTTCTGGCTGGGTGTCAATTCTGATTTCTTCGATGTCGGTGACACCTTTGGACTTCAAGACTTGTTTGGCCCGAACGCAATAGGGGCAAACGGCGGTGGTGTACATCTTCACTTGTGGCATGAGGGCTCCAATGAGGTCTTTAAATGCTTAGGCTTTTTCGACAGGCAAGTTGGCTTCGCGCCAAGACTTCAAACCGCCCGACAAGGCTTGCGCACGCTCAAAGCCCAATTTTTGAGCTTGGGCAGCAGCACGGCTGGCGCGACCCCCTACTTGGCAAACCATGATGACAGGCAAGTTCTTGTTCTTGACCACTTGAGGCAACTGAGCTTCGAGCTGGGCCAAGGGAATGTTCTTAGAGCCGACAACGTGCCCTTGGGCAAATTCGGCGGGCTCGCAAACATCAATGACCACGGCTTTTTCGCGGTTCATGAGCAAGACGGCTTCGGTGGGTTGCACCCCATTCGCGGCACCTTTGGTGATCGCGGGCCAGAAAAGTGCCAAGGCAGAACTTGCCGCGACGGCAACCAACATCCAGTTTTCAATCAAAAAATTCACAAAAAACCCTTAAAAAGTTCACATGCAGCGTATTTGTCGGCCGCACGCCAGATTCGAATTCTAAAATGGCGAGCGGAAACCTGTATTGTCCTCTCTGTTTAATCCTTTCACCATGTACAAATTCGTTCTCATTCGCCACGGCGAGTCCACTTGGAATTTAGAAAATCGCTTCACCGGCTGGACCGATGTCGACCTGACCCCCACAGGCATTGCCCAAGCGCAAGCGGCAGGACGGCTATTGAAGGCCGAAGGCTTTGAATTTGACTTGGCCTACACCAGCGTCTTGAAGCGCGCCATTCACACCCTCTGGCACACGCTAGACGCCATGGACCGTCAATGGTTGCCCGTTCACAACAACTGGCGCTTGAATGAGCGTCACTATGGCGCTTTGCAAGGCTTGAACAAGGCTGAAACGGCCAAAAAGTTTGGCGACGAGCAAGTCTTGGTGTGGCGCCGCAGCTACGACACACCACCGCCGGCTTTAGAACCGCAAGACCCTCGCTGCGAAAGAGGCGATCTGCGTTATGCCAAGATCAAGCCCGAAGATGTGCCCCTGACTGAATGCCTCAAAGACACGGTGGCACGCGTGGTGCCCTTCTGGACCGAGTCCATGGCACCAGCCATTAAAGCTGGCAAGCGCGTGGTGGTTGCTGCGCACGGCAACTCGATTCGCGCCCTGATCAAGTACTTGGACAACATCTCCGATGACGACATCGTGAACTTGAACATCCCCAACGGCATTCCCTTGGTATACGAACTCGATGCCAATTTGAAGCCTATTCGCAACTATTACCTGGGCGACGCCGAGGCTGCCGCCAAGGCTGCGGCAGCCGTTGCCAGCCAAGGCAAGGCCTGATTTTCCCCACAGGGGCAAGCCCTGATGACCACAAGCATGGCCATCAGGGTGTATATTGGTTCAAAAGGAGACCCTCTGGGTCAATGAACATGGGTCAAAAATTGAAAATTGTCGGTTGGTTAAGCGTGGGTGCACTGGCAGGTGCCCTCACCACCATTTCATTGCAAACCACGGCGCGTGGCACATTTGCGCCTTTGCCCCTTGAAGAATTGCAACAGCTGGCCGCTGTATTTGGCATGGTCAAGAGCGACTATGTTGAAGCCGTCGACGAGAAAAAACTCATCACTGAAGCCATCTCTGGCATGGTCTCCAGCCTCGACCCACACTCTCAATATTTTGACAAAAAGAGTTTCAAAGAATTCAGCGAAGGCACTTCTGGCCGCTTCGTCGGCGTTGGCATTGAAATCACACAAGAAGAAGGTGTCGTCAAAGTCGTGTCACCCATAGAGGGCTCCCCTGCAGACCGTGCAGGCCTCAAAACCAACGACCTCATCACCAAAATTGACGATGTGTTTGTCAAAGGTTTGTCGATGAACGATGCGGTCAAACGCATGCGCGGCGAACCCAATACCAAAGTGGTCCTGACGGTGTTCCGCAAAGATGAAAGCCGCACCTTCACGGTCACTATCTTGCGTGAAGAAATCAAAACTCAATCGGTCAAGGCCAAAGTTTTGGAGTCGGGTTACGGTTGGATTCGAGTGGCGCAATTTCAAGAGCGCACCGTTGAAGACTTCGCAAAAAAATTAGAAGACATTTACAAACAAGAACCCAAGCTCAAGGGTTTGGTGCTTGATTTGCGCAACGATCCCGGCGGTTTGCTCGATGCAGCCGTTGCACTGTCAGCGGCCTTCTTGCCAGAAAACGCCACGGTGGTGTCCACCAACGGGCAATTGGAAGAAAGCAAGTTTGTTTACAAGGCCTCACCTCAGTTTTGGCGCCGCAGCTCCGATGGCGATCCCATTCAGCGCCTGACACAAAACACCCAAGGTCAACTGAAAAGCGTGCCCCTGGTGGTATTGGTCAATGAAGGCTCTGCTTCTGCCAGCGAAATCGTGGCAGGCGCATTGCAAGATCACAAACGTGCCACCATCATGGGCAGCCAAACCTTTGGCAAAGGCTCCGTTCAAACCGTGCGCCAGCTCGGCCCCGATACGGCGCTCAAGCTCACCACCGCACGTTATTACACGCCCAATGGTCGCTCCATTCAGGCCAAAGGCATCTTGCCTGATGTGATGCTCGATGAAACTGAAAATGGCAATGTCTTTGCAGCTTTGCGCACTCGCGAAGCCGACTTGGAAAAACATTTAGGCAATGGTCAAGAAGCCGAGAAGAAAAACGAAGAACGTCAAAAAGCACGTGAAGAAGCTTTGAAAAAATTAGAAGCCGATGCCAAGAAACCAGAGTCTGAAAGAAGACCTCCCGAATTTGGTTCGGCCAAAGACTTTCAACTCAACCAAGCACTGAACCAGTTAAAAGGCTTGCCGGTCAAAGCGAGCGCCACCTTGGCAGAACGCAAAGAACCCAAAAAAGACAAGTAAGCGCCCATGAGGGACGACCAACTTCTGCGCTATTCACGTCACATTCTTTTAGAAGAATGGGGCGTTGAAGGCCAGGAACGCGTTGCCCAATCGCATGCGCTTGTTGTGGGTGCTGGTGGCTTGGGGTCACCTGCCGCGCTCTATTTGGCCAGTGCTGGCGTAGGGCACATCAGCTTGGTAGACCACGACGAGGTTGACGTGACCAATTTGCAACGTCAAATTGCACACACACAGGCGCGTGTGGGTCTGCCCAAAGTTGAGTCTCTCAAAACTGCCATGCTGGCCATCAACGCTGAAGTACAAGTCAGCACCTACTGCCTTAAAGCCGATACTGCCTTGCTTGAGAAGCTAGTGCCGCATGCTGATGTGGTTCTCGACTGCACAGATAATTTTCAAACGCGACATGCCATCAATTTGGCTTGCGTTGGCCACGCAAAACCATTGGTGTCTGCTTCGGCTTTGCGATTGGATGGCCAGATATCGGTGTACGACACCCAGCATGCCGACGCCCCCTGCTATGCATGCGTTTTTCCACCTGCACAAAATTTCGAAGAGACCCGCTGCGCCACCATGGGCGTGTTGGCCCCTTTGGTAGGCATCATGGGCAGCATGCAAGCCGCTGAAGCGCTCAAGATGCTGAGCGGCATGGGCAGCAGCCTTCGCGGACAATTGATGATGCTCAATGCGCAACACATGGACTGGCAAAGCATCCAAACGCAAAGGCACTCTCAGTGCCCTGTCTGCAGCAAATTGCGCGCTTAAACAAATCGAACCAGTCATCGCTTCATGAAATCTCTTCAAGCCTGGTTGCCCTTTCTCAAGTGGCCCCGCCTAAGCCCAGAGGGTTTTCGCAACGAGTGGTTTGCTGGCTTTTCTGTTGCTTTGCTCATGGTGCCGCAATCTGTTGCTTATGCCGCCTTGGCTGGCATGCCCTTGGTCACTGGCTTGTACGCCGCGCTGTTGCCTGCTGTGGTGGGCGTGTTGTGGGGCGGCTCCACCCGGTTGTCGATTGGGCCTTCCGCACTCACCTGCGTTCTCATCAGCGCATCCCTTGCTGGCATGGCCCAACCTGGCAGTGCCCTTTGGGTGGAATTGGCCATTTGGTTAGCTCTGCTTGCAGGAACTTTGCAATTGCTCATGGGCTTGCTGCGCTATGGTTGGCTGCTCAACCTCATCAGTTCGCCGGTCATGATGGGATTTACGCAAGCCGCAGGCTTGCTGGTCATGGCGTCGCAGTTGCCGGCCATCTCTGGTTGGCAACCAGGCGGCAACATTCAAGCCTCCGATTTGGCGTTTGGACTGGGCAGTTTGGCCGCGCTGTTTGCAGCCAAAAAATGGTTGCCCAAATGGCCTAGCATCATGTTGGTGGTGGCGGCTACAGCGGGCATCAGTTATGCAATGGGGTTTGCCCAACAAGGCGGTGCCGTGATTGGCGCCTTGCCTGCATCGCTGCCTACTTTGTCTTTGCCCAGCCTGTTGTCATGGTCGGAATTGGGTTTACTGTTGGGTCCAGCCTTGCTGATTGCACTCGTCAGCTTTTTAGAAGCGGCTTCCAGTGCCAAAACTGAAAATCAAAAAGAAGGCACGCTGTGGCAAGAGAACCAAGATTTGATTGGCCAAGGCATGGCCAAAATCACTTCTGCACTGTGTGGCAGTTTTGCCACCAGCACCTCTTTTTCCAGATCGGCCATTAGCTTGGCATCGGGCGCCAAAACAGGCTGGGCGGCCATCGCCACAGCTACCTTTGTACTGCTGGCCGTGTATGCATCGCCAGCACTGTTTCATGTGCCACGCGCAGTTTTGGCCGCCATTGTGATCTTGGCAGTTTCTAGCCTGATTCAACCCAAAGCTTTTGTCAAACTTTGGCAAATTTCACGGATCGAAGCCTGCACTGCAGGCTTGACTTTTGCCATCACGCTGCTCAGTACACCGCGCATTTATTGGGGCGTGCTAGCGGGCGTATTGATTGGACTCAGTCACTTTTTACATACCCGCTTGCACCCCCGCATCATTGAAGTCGGACTCCATGACGATGGCAGTTTGCGCGACCGACACTTATGGCAACTGCCCCCCCTGGCGCAAAACGTTTTTGCGCTGAGGATGGATGCCGAGTTGGATTTTGCAGCGGCCAGCAGTTTTGAAAAGTACATGACCGAAAAGTTGCGCGATTTGCCGGGCATTCAACATGTGTGTTTGTTTGCACAGCCCATCAACCGAATCGATGCCACGGGCGTTGAAACGCTTCAGCAATTGCGCAAGCAACTGTCGCAACGGCACATTCAATTGCACATCAGCGGCATCAAACTACCCGTCGAAAACACCTTGCGCAAAGCGGGTGAGCTAGAGGGCCAAGACGGTGTTCGTTTGTATCGCACAGACACTGAGGCCATTGTTGCACTGCGTGATCTACAAGACATGCCTGACGACATCGCAGGCCTGGCCATTTAACAACTGGTTCTAGGCACGGATACTAAGCACCAATGCCGTTCAGGCATTAAGCGCTGACGATCCAACCTTCTAAACCGTCAAAGTTGGGCATGCCATAGTTGGGCTTCTGACCTTTGGCTTTGGCTTCTTCATGTTGCACACAAGCCCAAGCCGCTTGAACCATGCACAGCACAGCGTCCAAAGCGTCACCTGAGCCATCGGCCAACAATGTGTCGTGCTGCGCCGCCGTTAATTTCAGGCGCAAGGCCAACCGAGTTTGCGCCAAATCCAAGGCATGCAAAATGTCTTTGCGAGCAACCCAGCGCTCGGACGTGTGTTTCGATTTGTCGTCACTTTTGTAGCTGCGATGCCCCACAATTTCACGCGCCAACAAACCTGGGTAAGCTTCAAGCGCAACGCAATTGGCTCGCCCTTCCTCCAATCCATGCAAGGTCCAAGCGGCTTTCCGAAGCAGCGGTACGCCAGCATGCATCATCCAAGCAACAGGTGGGTTCACCCATTTCATGGAGGGACTCGACCCTGCAGGCAGATCCGTCGAGCGGTGTGCAAATTTAGCGCCGGTGGGCCTGGCATCGCAAAAAGACTTGAAGAACTGACGCAACTCTTCACGCGAATGCAAGGCATAGCGGTCCATGCATTCTGGCCAAGTGCTTGGCCATTGCATGGCTTCAACCCATGCCCTTGGCAGGCCAAAGGGCAAATCAAAACCGCCTACACACAGCGCATCGTTGGCAATGGGTTGGTACAGAAAATCTTGAAAAGATGCAAGGGTTTCAAATGGCCGCAACTGTTTCAGTTGCACACAGTCGGCATGCAAAGTGCCTAGGGCCACCACGATGGGTTTGCGCTTGCTGGGGCTGCTTGAAAAATCGCAGCCCAGCAAACTCAGGGCTGAAAAATCAGGCGCGCCCAATGATCGAAGCCGTGGCCATTAACTCTTCGAGCAGGGCCAATGAGACCACACCAGACACGCTGTAGGGGTCTAGTTCGGCACGCTCAGAATACTTGAGCAAAATATTGGTATTGACGCGGGACACATCAACCTGCCCCATGGTCCAGCCACCAAATCGGCGCTCTGAAATTTCTTCGTAATGCAGCAAGACCACTTGTTTGTGGCGAGCGTCTTTTTGGATGTGCCCATACAAGTCGCTGACCGCTTCACGACCGCCTTCGATGGCTTGCAAAAAGATACCACCACCGTAGACCAAAATTCCTGTGATACCAGTGCTGGGATTGAACTGGCGGGACTGGGCCAAGATCGACTCAATGACGGAAGGCTGACCATCAACTGCGCGACTGGCGTAGAGTAAACGAACCAACATGATTAAGCCTTTCTGGGAATCAATGCCAAGAATTCACGGCGCAAATTGGCATCTTTAAGGAACACACCGCGCATGACCGAGTTGATCATTTTGCTGTCCATGTCTTTGACGCCGCGCCAGCCCATGCAAAAGTGGCTGGCTTCCATCACGATGGCCAAGCCATCGGGTTGGGTTTTGCGTTGAATGAGGTCGGCCAACTGAACCACGGCCTCTTCCTGAATTTGCGGGCGGCCCATGATCCACTCGGCCAGGCGTGCGTACTTTGACAAGCCAATGACATTGGTGTGCTCGTTGGGCATGACGCCAATCCAAATTTGACCAATGACTGGGCACAAATGGTGACTGCACGCGCTGCGAACCGTGATGGGGCCCACAATCATGAGTTCGTTCAAGTGCTCGGCATTTGGGAATTCGGTCACTTCAGGACCTTCCACATAGCGGCCCTTGAAGACTTCTTTCAAATACATTTTGGCCACGCGGCGGGCCGTGTCTTGGGTGTTGTGATCGTTTTGCGTGTCGATCACCATGCTGTCCAAAACCGTTTGCATTTTTCCAGCAACTTCGTCGAGCAAATTTTCCAATTCACCCGGCTGAATGAATTCAGAAATGTTGTCGTTGGCATTGAAGCGTTTGCGCGCTGCCTTTATGCGCTCACGAATCTTGACGGAAACGGGCGTACCGATGTCCTCTGCAGGCAAATGGGCGGGGGCGTTCATAGGCGTCTGTTTTGCTAAATCAAAACACAATCGTACCAGTGATTGATGCCACTTCTGCTGGTACGGACTTGAACTGTTCCGCCTACAGAAACAGCTTAGTAGCGATTGCCAGTAAGCCAGAGGGCAAGGCGCATCAAACCAAACGCCGCCCAACCCATTACCCGTTGAAACTTGGAGCGCGCCTGCAAAGCTTCAGGCATGACCCTTTGGCTACCCGTTTCAATCGCGTGTATCAGGCCAGACTGCAATTGTTTGGCAAAAAATTCATCGGCAACCACCACATTGGCTTCACGTGCAAGCAGCAGGCTAAAAGGATCCAAATTGGAAGATCCTACCGTTGCCCAAGGGTGCTCGTGGTGGGCATCGATGACTGCCACTTTGGCATGTAAAAAACTTTCTGCGTATTCATAAATCTCCACACCTGCCGCCAAAAGTTGGCCGTAGACAGGTCGTGCCGCGTGGTATTGCATGAAGTACTCATAACGCCCCTGCAAAAGCAATTGCACCCGAACGCCTCGTTGCGCTGCATGAATCAGGGCTTGTCTTAATTTTCTGCCGGGCAAGAAGTACGCATTGGCAATCAAAATGTCGTGGCGGGCTTTGCCAATGGCGCGGCGATAGGCTTTTTCAATTTGACTGCGGTGCAGCACATTGTCACGCAGCAACAAACCTGCGCGTGCCACCCATTTGGGGCCCTGCACCAATTGAGCATCGTGCAACCAAGGTAAATGCAAACCAGCCGCCCGAAATGAGCTGAAGGCTTCAGGAAAATTTTGCTGACGCACATGACGCACCGCCTGCATGCGCCACCACAACTGGGTCGTGGCCTCTTGCACTTGTTGAACCAAAGCCCCGGTGGCACAGACCGCAAAATCGAGCCGTGGTGATTTCAAGGCGCCATGCTGAGGGTCGTGCCAATCATCCAAAATATTGATGCCACCACAAAATGCCACCTGGCCATCAATGACGCACAATTTGCGGTGCAGACGTCGCCACCGGCTTGGAATTAGCAGTCCCAAAGCACCCAAAGGCGAATAAACACGCCACACCACACCTGCTTGGTCGAATCGCAGCCGCCACTCTTCGCTCAAGCGCGGTGTACCGACGCCGTCCACCACCACCCAGACCCGCAAACCACGGCGACCGGCTCGTTCTAAGGCTGCTGCAACCAGCGCGCCTGTCGCATGAAAATCAAAAATATAAGTTTCAAGTTGAATGTGCGAACGTGCCGCATCAATGGCACGAATGAGCTCAGGAAAAAATTCGCCGCCACCTTTTAACAGCTTGATTTGGTGACCATCGCGCAAGGGGGGATGATTTTTCATCGCTCAAACTTGGCCACCAAGGGCAAATGGTCTGACATGCGTTGCCAAATCTTGCCATGTGGCACCATTTGACTGACAGGCCTCAGGCCTCGTGCGTAGACATGGTCTAGCTGCACCATGGGCAAGCGCGAGGGATAGGTGGGTTGCGCATTTGTTTGCCACTCTTGCAAATCTTTGCTCTGCATCATGCGGCTGATGCGCGCACCCCAATCGTTGAAGTCGCCTGCCACCAGCAAGGCCGCGTTATCTGGCACTTCACGCGCAATGTATTTGTGCAATTGCGACACTTGTCGCACACGGCTGGCCGGAATCAAGCCCAGATGAACCACGATGACATGGACATTCACAGGTTCTGTCTGACTGGCATGGGGCGCCGTCGCATCGCCCACTTTGACTTCAACATGCAACAAGCCGCGCTGTTCAAATCGATGGTCCGACATGTCTTCGTGTCGGTGAGAAATGACGGGCCATCTCGACAGCAACGCATTGCCATGTTCACCATGGCGCGTGACCGCATTGGTTCGATAAACCGCTTCATAACCGGGCGGTGCCAAAAATTCTGCTTGAGGCAACTCGGGCCAATGCTTGAAGTATTTTTCTTCACGCCGATGGACCTTTCTCACTTCTTGAAGGCACACAATGTCTGCATCCAATTGCTCAATCGCCAAGCCCAAATTGTGAATTTCCAAGCGCCGCGCCGGGCCCAAGCCCTGCACACCCTTGTGGATGTTGTAGGTAGCGACTTTTAAGAATGCGGGCTTGTCAGTTTTCATTGGCTAACGCGAGTCTGTGTGAAAGCATCAAGATGGCTTCTGCGTTGGAAGGCGAAAAACAAATGTCGGCCGCTTCACGCCAAGGTCGCCATTGAAATTCAGTGTGCTCTGCTGGACTTAATTGAATCGGTAACCGATGCGGCAAAGCCAAACCAAAGACGCGTTCTCGGTTTTGGAAGACCTCTGGGGCATACCTAAATCGCCAAGCAGGATAAATTTCATAAACGTTCTCAAGACACCAGTCGGTGAGGGCCAAATCAGGATGGCTTGTGTCTAGGCCTGTTTCTTCCATCACCTCACGTTGGGCTGTTGCAGCCCAAGATTCATCGAGCGCATCTTTGCTGCCTGTGACCGATTGCCAAGTGCCCGCGTCTGCTCGGCGAATCAACAAGACATCGGCTTGTGGGGTGTAGATCACTACCAGCACCGATTCAGGAATTTTGTAGGACTTGTCTTTCATCTCATGAACATTCTGCATGAACTTTGCACCGCTTCGCTTGGTTTGCAAGACTTGTTGCTGAAACGCCTATGATCACCCCATGCACATTTCAGAATCAACCACCTCCTCCAAACCTGCGCATAGCGCTGACACCCAGCAATTAACTTGGCAAGAAAACGGCCACGATTGCCAAGACGAATGGCGCAGTGAACGTGGCGCACCCGCGCCCAAGCGTGTGGTTCTGGCCGATGACACACTGAATGCCGACAGCGCTTACCGCCTGGCCTGTGCCGGTACGGGCATGCTGTGGCGAGGTGACTTTCAAAATGCCAGGTTGTTGTTGCAGGCCTTGGCGCGTCGCTGCGACGCCCCTAAAAAAGTTCGCCGCACCTCCAAATCCAACCCTGAGGTGACACACACACCGCAAGAGAATTTCCACTTGCATCGCCAAGCCCAATCGCAACGTGCACGCACCCTCAGTATGATCTTGATTCAAGTCAATCCAGACCGCCAGATCAGTTTGCGACGTTCACCCGATTGGCGAGAAGCCATGAAAGAAGCTTGGGGCCCTGCGGGCACCACTGGCTGCGTCACATCTCTGCGCGAATTGCTTGGCTTGGTGGGTGCGCATGAGTGGCACCAAAAAGGCATGGAAATTTCTGCCCTGGGCAGCGCCCCCAATAACCGCATTTATCCCAGTTATGGTGTGTTTTCACCCGTTCGCGGCGAATACATTCAACTGGTGGCCGATGCGCCCTTACCCAGTACCGAATTGGCCTTCGACATTGGTGTAGGCACGGGTGTGTTGTCTGCTATGCTGGCCAAGCGAGGCGTGAAGCGCGTAGTAGGAACCGACCTAGACAACCGAGCTTTGGCCTGTGCCAAAGAAAATATTCAGCGCCTAGGACTTCAAAGCAAAGTTGAGTTAATCCAAGCTGACCTCTTCCCTGAAGGCAAAGCACCCCTCATTGTGTGCAATCCCCCTTGGCTTCCTGCACGTGCTAGCGCGCCCATCGAGCGTGCCATCTACGATGAGAACAGCGCCATGCTGAAAGGCTTCTTAGCTGGCTTGGCAGCCCATCTGGCCCCCAAAGGCGAAGGCTGGTTGATCTTGTCTGACTTGGCGGAACATTTGGGGTTGCGCACGCGCGCAGAACTCGAAGAATGGATTGCAGCCGGTGGCCTGAAGGTGATCGGCAAACTCGACACCAAGGCAGAGCACAAGAAGGTTCAAGATGAAAACGATCCCTTGCATGCCGCAAGGGCTGCTGAAGTCACTTCTTTATGGCGTTTGGCTGCCAAGTAAGGGGCCCTGTTCAGCGCCAGCATTGACCGCTGGCATGGCATCACCATGAAAAAAGGCCGCTACAAGCGGCCTTTTTGCTTTAAGCCTTGACGGCTTCGGGGTTGCGTACCCGAATGTGCAATTCGCGCAATTGCTTCTCGTCCACGGGGCTTGGGGCTTGGGTGAGCAAGCACTGAGCACGTTGTGTTTTGGGGAAGGCAATCACGTCGCGGATGGACTCGGCACCGGTCATCAAAGTGATGATGCGGTCCAAACCGAATGCCAAACCGCCGTGAGGTGGCGCGCCGTATTGCAAGGCGTCGAGCAAGAAACCGAACTTGAGTTGGGCTTCTTCGGGGGTGATCTTCAAAGCGTCAAACACCTTTTGCTGCACGTCTGCGCGGTGAATACGCACAGAACCACCGCCAATTTCCCAGCCGTTCAAGACCATGTCATAGCCTTTGGCAATGCACTTCTCAGGGGCTGTGACCATCCAGTCTTCGTGGCCGTCTTTAGGCGCTGTGAAGGGGTGGTGCACGGCGGTATAGCGTTGAGACTCTTCGTCGTACTCGAACATGGGGAAGTCGACCACCCACATCGGTGCCCAACGGTCTTCGAACAAGCCCGATTTTTTGGCAAATTCGCTGTGACCAATTTTGAGGCGCAAAGCACCAATGCCATCGTTGACCACTTTGGCTTTGTCGGCGCCGAAGAACAAGATGTCGCCGTCTTGGGCGTTGGTACGCTTCAGAATTTCGGCAATGGCCGCATCGTGCAAGTTCTTCACGATAGGGCTTTGCAAACCGTCGCGACCTTTGGCCACTTCGTTGACCTTGATCCAGGCCAAACCTTTGGCACCGTAAATTTTGACGAACTCGGTATAGCCATCAATTTCGCCGCGGCTGATGTCAGCGCCACCGGGCACGCGCAAGGCCACCACACGGCCACCGGGGGTGGTCGCTGGTGTGCTGAACACTTTGAAGTCCACATCGCCCATGATGTCGGTCAGTTCGGTGAACTCCAACTTGACGCGCAAGTCGGGTTTGTCGGAGCCGAAGCGGTGCATGGCTTCTGAGTAAGCCATGACAGGGAAGGTGCCCAGGTCGATGTTCAATACTTTCTTGAACACGTTGCTGATCATGCCTTGGAACATGTCGCGAATTTCTTGCTCGCCCAAGAAGGACGTTTCAATATCGATCTGCGTGAATTCGGGCTGACGATCGGCGCGCAAGTCTTCGTCGCGGAAGCACTTTGTGATTTGGTAGTAACGGTCGTAGCCCGCCACCATGAGCAACTGCTTGAACAACTGAGGCGACTGGGGCAGCGCAAAGAACTGACCATCGTGCACACGGCTGGGCACCAAATAATCGCGCGCGCCTTCGGGCGTGCTCTTGGTCAGCATGGGAGTTTCGATGTCGATGAAGCCGTTTTCGTCCAAGAACTTGCGCACTTCCATGGCCACTTTGTAACGCAGCATCAGGTTGTTTTGCATGTAAGGGCGGCGCAGGTCCAGCACGCGGTGTGTGAGGCGTGTGGTCTCAGACAAATTGTCGTCGTCTAACAAGAAAGGCGGCGTGACAGAAGGATTGAGCACCGTCAGTTCGTGGCACAAGATTTCAATCTTCCCGCTCTTGAGGTTGTCGTTGGTGGTGCCATCGGGACGTGCACGGACCAAGCCTTTGATCTGAATGCAAAACTCGTTGCGCAAGCCTTCGGCTGTTTTGAACATGTCGGCGCGATCGGGGTCGCACACCACTTGCACATAGCCTTCGCGGTCGCGCACGTCGACGAAGATCACGCCACCGTGGTCACGACGACGATTGACCCAACCGCACAAGGTGACGGTTTGGCCCATCAGGGCTTCGGTGACAAGACCGCAGTAATGTGAACGCATAGACATGGAAAGTTCTTTCAATTGAAAATATTCAGTTGGCTCAAAGCCAATTCAAACTGTTGTGGCAGGGTTGCCTTTGGCAGGCAGGCTGTCGGGGCCGCCGGGCACCACCACACCCATAGAGATGATGTACTTGAGGGCGTCGTCAACACTCATGTCCAATTCGACCACGCTGCTTCTGGGCATCATCAAGAAGAAACCAGAAGTAGGGTTGGGCGTGGTGGGCACGTATACACTGACGCAATCGTTGGGCAAATGACGCGCTACTTGGCCGCCAGGTGCACCTGTTAGGAACGCAATGGTCCATGAACCCTGATGGGGGTATTGAACCAACAATGCTTTGGAGAATGCATTGCCGCTGCCAGAAAACAAAGTGTCTGCGACTTGCTTGACGCTAGAGTAAATGCTGTTGACAACGGGAATGCGCGTGATGACCCTTGACCATTGACGCAACCACCATTGGCCAAAAATATTGGCCACAAACACACCCGTGGCAAAAATAACCAAGGCCACCAGTGCAACGCCCAAACCTGGCACGTTGCGCAAAGACACAGCAATGGCGTGCATGCCTGGAATGATGGCGTCTAGCGCGCCCAATACAGCCAAAAAGATACCGTCCATGGTGCCTACCAGCCAAGTAAGCAGCCACACAGTGACGCCCATGGGCAACCAAACCAGCATGCCGGTCAGGAAGTAATGACGGAGTTTCAAGTTCATTCGACAGGTCTCAGTGGCAAGCGCAAGAAGCACCGCAAGCTGCTGGCGCAGCTGAGGCACTGGGTTCGGCAGACGGGCTTGAACCGCCTGCGTCGGAGGAAGTTGACGCAGCACCTGCAGCCGTTCCGGCTACAGCGGGCGCAGACGTGCTAGCGGCGCCGCCTTTGAAGTCAGTGGCATACCAGCCACTGCCTTTGAGCTGAAAACCTGCGGCTGTCAGCTGTTTATTGAACGTGGGCGAGCCACAGGAAGGGCATTGGGTCAGAGGGTCTTCTGACATCTTTTGCAATACATCCTTGGCATGGCCACAGGATTCACACTTGTAGGCGTAGATGGGCATGTTGAAGGTTCTCGCGTGTCAATCACAAAACCCTCAATTATAGGCCGCTCCCTGCCACTGCATGGTGTGATCCGTGCTTGTTTCTGAGTGCTTGAGGGCCTAAGGAGCCCACCAACATGCCTGTCAAACTGGCCAAAACGCCTGCCAATTGCGCAGGAAACTCTTCGCCGGCAGGGGTCACCAGAAATAAAAGCCATGCCAACAAGCCCAAAACAATGGCGAAAATAGCCCCTTGTGTGGTGGCTTTAGACCAGTACAGCCCAAACAACAAAGGCACAAATGCCCCGACCAACGTCACTTGGTAAGCGCCTGACACCATTTCATAAATGGAGCTGCCTTGCATGGCAATGGCGTAGGCCAGAACAAAACCGCTGAAAACCAGGACGGTGATGCGCATGGCCAGCAGAGCTTGCTTGTCGCTCTGGTGAGGGAAAAATTGACGCCAAATGTTTTCGGTAAATGTGACGCTGGGCGCCAGCAAAGTGGCAGAAGCACAAGACTTGATGGCGGACAACAAAGCCCCAAAAAACAAGACTTGCATGATAAAGGGCATCTGCTCCATGACCAAGGTTGGCAAGACTTTTTGCGGATCTTCTTGAATGAGGTGTGCAGCCTTCTCGGGCATGATGATCAGGGCACTGACCACCAAAAACATGGGCACAAAAGCGAACAAGATGTAACAGATTCCGCCAATGATGGGGCCCTTGGTGGCCGCATGCAGGCTGTTGGCCGACATCACGCGCTGGAAAACGTCTTGTTGCGGAATAGAACCAAACATGATGGTGATGGCCGCCGCCACAAAGAACAAAATTTCTTTGAGCTCAGGCTCGGGCAAGAACTTGAACATGTCTTGGCTGACAGCCAATGCAATGACCTTGTCTGCGCCACCTGCTTGGTTGCCCGCAAAAACAGCCAACGTGGCCAAGCCCACGACCAAAATAATCATTTGAATAAAGTCTGTGATGGCCACCGACCACATGCCGCCAAACAGGGTGTAGGCCAACACCGAAATCACGCCAATGGCCATGCCCATGGGCATGCTCACAACGCCGCCAGACAGCAAATTGAAGACCAAACCCAAGGCGGTCACTTGGGCAGAAACCCACCCCAAGTAGCTGACCATGATGATGACCGAGCACAAGACCTCAACGGTGCGGCCATATCGCTCACGGTAATAGTCGCTGATCGTGAGTAAGTTCATGCGGTACAACTTGCCAGCAAAAAACAAACCCACCAAGATCAAACAACTGCCCGCACCAAACGGATCTTCGACCACGCCATTCAAACCACTGTTGACAAATTTGGCAGGAATTCCGAGCACTGTCTCCGATCCAAACCACGTGGCAAAAGTGGTGGTCACGATCATGGCCAGTGGCAAATGACGGCCCGCAATGGCAAAGTCAGCAGAATTTTTGACGCGTTTAGCGGCCACCAACCCAATGGCAATGGTGACCAATAAATAAGCAATGACCAAAGTCAACAACACAGCAAGGCTCCTTAGATTTGATGGAATCTTTCGAATGCTTGTAGCACGATGAGGGTGGACACGAATCCAACCACCACATACACGATGGCCTGCAACAAGCGATTGGTTCGCTGCTGTTCGGCCAACAACGCCGCCAGTTGGTTGCGTTCGTGGGCAGAGGCGTTGGATTGTTTCAAATAATCGGTCATCAAGCGCGGCAGTTGCGGCAATAACTTGGCGTATTGAGGGGCTTGATCTCGAAGCTGACTGAAAAAGCGTTTGGGGCCGACTTGATCGAGCATCCATTGCTCTAAGAATGGCTTGGCCGAGTTCCACAAATCGAGCTCGGGGTCGAGTTGACGACCCAAGCCTTCAATGTTGAGCAAAGTTTTTTGCAGCAACACCAATTGCGGTTGAATTTCAACATTGAAGCGGCGGGAGGTTTGAAACAAACGCATCAAGACCATGCCCAAAGAAATTTCTTTGAGGGGCCGATCAAAGTAAGGTTCACACACCGAACGAATGGCAGATTCGAGTTCATCGACGCGGGTGCTGGCCGGCACCCAGCCCGATTCAATGTGCAACTCGGCCACGCGTTTGTAATCGCGACGGAAAAAGGCCGTGAAGTTTTGCGCCAAGTATTCTTTGTCGTATTCGGTCAGGGTGCCCACAATGCCGAAGTCAAGAGATATGTATCGGCCCAAAGTTTGGGGCTCGATGCTGACTTGAATGTTGCCGGGGTGCATGTCGGCATGAAAAAAACCATCCCGAAAAACCTGCGTGAAAAACAAGGTGACACCGTCTTGGGCCAACTTGGGAATGTCTACACCGGCAGCACGCAAGGCATCCACTTGGCTGATGGGCAAACCCTTCATGCGCTCCATCACGATGACTTCGGGGTGACAGAAGTCCCAATACATTTCGGGAATGAGCACCAAATCCAAGCCTTGCATGTTGCGACGCAACTGAGCGGCGTTAGCGGCTTCGCGCACCAAGTCCAATTCGTCATGCAAGTACTTGTCAAATTCGGCCACCACTTCGCGAGGCTTCAAGCGCTTGCCATCGGTACTGAGCTTTTCTAGCCATCCGGCCATCATGCGCATCAAAGCAAGGTCTTTGTCGATGACGGGCAACATGTTGGGACGCAAGACTTTGACAGCCACTTCTTGGACTTCACCTTCTTTGTTTTGAAGCAAGGCAAAGTGAACTTGTGCAATGGAAGCACTGGCCACAGGCACATGGTCAAACTCGACAAAGATTTCGGCCACCGAACGGCCAAATGCGCGCTCAATGGTGGCCACTGCAATCTGAGAGCTGAAAGGCGGTACACGGTCTTGTAACTTGGCCAACTCTTCGGCAATGTCCTCGGGAAGCAGGTCGCGCCGTGTTGACATGACCTGCCCAAATTTGACAAAAATAGGGCCTAAGCCCTCTAACGCTAGGCGCAATCGCTCACCACGGGGCTGGCTGTGGGTTCGACCTAAGCTGAGGATGCGAGACAACAAACGCAGCAGAGGTTGCTTGAAGTTGGACAGCACCAACTCGTGCAATCCAAAACGCCAAACAGTCCAAACAATGAACGCGCCGCGAAAAAATCGGTTCATGGTGCAGCCTTGCTTGCAAATTGCCGAACGGCCTTGACAGCTTGTTGCCCCATGCCGACCAAGGTATGGGCCGCCGCGTCGCCGATCAAGCCAGAAAGATCTTCTGCAACATCCCATCGCACATGGTCGATGAGCCAATTGACTTCTGCTGCGAGCTGAACGTCGCCCTCAATGTGCACGCCAGGTTTTTCGCCCTTCAATACGGCTGAAGCCATGGCAAAAGGCGATGCGTCTGTTAGTGTGAGTTTTAAGTCTGTGCGCTGACCGCTGACCCGCTCAATCAAACCAGCAGGGGAAGGCGACAGCTGAATGAGCTTTTCTTGCCACTGCAACTGAATGCAGCGCCCCTTTTGGCGAGCCAAACGGTTTTGCGCTTCAGGCTCGCGGCTGATGACATGATTTAAAAACAAAACCACGCGATTGAGTGCCTCGTCAACGACCCAAGAGGGCGGCTGGGTTTGCGTTGCAAATTGAGTGAGGGCGTCGCTCACCAAAGAAAAAGGGGACTGTGTTGCCATAGTCCCCAATTATTCCCGAAAGGCCGGCTTATGCCAGTACTTCTAGAGAGATTGACGGTAATTTATTGCAGGGCTTGAACGCCTGCAACCAACCAGCCACTGTTGCCATTGCGAGGTTTGGTCATGTTCCAAACTTCACGGAAGGGGCTAGGCGCAGCATCGGCCTCTTCACGAATGACACCATTGAACTCGACACTGGCCATGTAAACGTCGGGCAACTCTTCAATGCCCAACAATTGCGCATCCAACTTAACCACTTCGGTTTTGTTGGGTTGGCCAGGGAAGTTGGATTCACGTTCGGCCAGTTGGCTTTTGATTTCAGACAACATGCTGTCGGTCATCATGGCGCGCAATGAAGCCATGTCAGCACGGTCCCATGCGTCTTGCAAAGTGATGAAATTTGCTTTGGCAGCGGCCACGAAGTTTGCTGTATCGAAACCTTCGGGCACACCCCATGTTTGGGCGCCTTGAGGCGCGCTGACTGCAGAGCCACCAATGGCAGAGCCAATCATGGAGCCACCAGTTTGGGGGTTGGCTTGAGGTGTGCTGTCAAAGGCCGTGTTTTGACCTTCCCAAGGACGCGCAGAAGAATCGTTGCCCACTTTTTCGGGGTTGTACTGACGCAGCGTTGCAGGAGATTCTGCACTTTGACCAGCGCCTTGGTAGGCAAAACCGCCCTGTTGAGAAGACGCGCTGCCATTGCGTTTTCGCAAGAAATAACCAATGACGCCGACGGCCAGCATGGCCAACAGCGCAAACATCAGGATGTTGCCAAAAGCCTCACCCATGCCCAGGCTGCTTGCCAACCAAGCCAGTCCCAAGCCGGCAGCCAAGCCACCCAGCATGGCACCCCATGGGCGTTTGGCCGGTGCGGCTGCAGGTGCAGCAGCTGGCGTAGCAGGTTTGGCCGGTGCAGCGGCTTGTGAGGGCGCTGCAGGTGCACTGGGCTTGACCGCTTCACGCTGCGACACATTGTTGGATTGTTGACCCACGGATTTGCCACCGCCCATACGACGTGCGGCATCGGCGTCTAAGGCGCCGAAGGTTAAAACCAGGGTGAAAACGATGCTAAGAAATTTATTCACTTTGTCTCCGAACAATCAGAAAAAAACCATCAACATTTAATGCCGACATGCAAGGCTACCACCCCTGCACTCAAATTGTGAAAATCCACATGGCCAAATCCGGCATTTTTCATAAGGGCTTTCAGCTCTTCTTGACTGGGGTGCATGCGGATGGACTCAGCCAGATAGCGGTAGCTGGCATCGTCGCCAGCCACCCACTTGCCCAGTTTGGGAAGCACGCTAAAGGAGTACCAGTCGTAGGCTTTCTCCAAGGGTTTGGCCACTTTGGAGAACTCCAAAACCAGCAATTTGCCGCCTGGTTTTAAGACGCGGCACATTTCTTTGAGTGCCAGGTCTTTGTGCGTCATGTTGCGCAAGCCAAACGCCACACTGACCACATTGAAATGGTTGTTGGGAAAAGGCAACTTTTCGGCATCGCACACCAAAGTGGGCAGGAGCACGCCCTCATTGACCAGCCGATCGCGGCCAGTGCGCAGCATGGCCTCGTTGATATCGGTATGCACCACACGCCCTGTTGCGCCCACTTTTTTAGAAAACGCCAAAGACAAATCGCCAGTGCCACCAGCGATGTCCAAGACCTGATCGCCCTCTTTCAAGTTGGCCACTTGAACGGTATAGGCCTTCCAGACTCGGTGCAATCCGGCGGACATCAGGTCATTCATGATGTCGTATTTGGAGGCGACAGAATCAAAGACGCCTCGAACGTGTTTGGCTTTTTCTTTTTCGTCGACGGTTTTGAAACCGAAATGGGTCGAGCTCATGCTTGCGTGTCCATCATATTGCTTGCGTGTCCATCAATGAGAGTGGCCGCAGGCACCAACGGCAGCTACAGACATGGGGTCATCGCGTTGCGCACCAGCAGCTTGCAAACGCTCGTTGTATTGAGACCAAAGTTGGTCTTGTTCGGCGCCCAGATAGTACAAGTAATCCCAAGAAAAGATGCCACTGCTGTGTCCGTCGGAAAACGTGGGTTGCACCGCGTAATTGCCGACTTGCGCCAGCTCAATGACGTCAACCTCGCGCTTGCCTGTTTGCAACACTTCTTGGCCAGGACCATGGCCTTGAACTTCGGCCGAAGGCGAATAAACACGCATCAACTCGAATGGAATTCGAAAGGTTTTGCCATCTGAAAATCTAACTTCAAGGGCACGACTTTGGCCGTGAAGGGTCAAGGCTTCTGGTGTCGGTGCACCTGCAGTCAATCCGGCCATTCGATACTTTCTTTAAACCAAAACGCGTTCAATGCCACCGGCATTGGCAGCTGCGACATATTCCGGCATCCATTGCTCACCCAGGATGTGCTTGGCCATTTCGACCACGATGTAATCGGCTTCCAACAATCCGTTTTGCAAATCGTCACCGTAGCGAGACAAACCTTGCAAACAGCTAGGGCAACTGGTTAACACCTTGATGTTTTCTTTCTCGCCCACCATGCCGCTGTCGCGCATTTGAGTTTCGCTCTTGCGAATTTCTTCTTCCTTACGGAAGCGCACTTGCGTGGCAATGTCGGGGCGCGTCACGCCCAAAGTGCCCGATTCACCGCAGCAGCGATCGGACTTGAGAACTTGCGGGCCCAATAAAGACTTTACAGTCTTCATGGGATCTTGCAATTTCATGGGGCTGTGGCAAGGGTCGTGATAAAGGTAAGCGCCGTTGTTGTTCAGCGTCATGCCTTTTTCGAGCAGGTATTCGTGAATGTCGACAATGCGGCAGCCCGGAAAAATCTTGTCAAACTCATAGCCCTGCAACTGGTCGTAGCAGGTACCGCAACTGACCACCACCGTTTTAATGTCGAGGTAGTTCAGGGTATTGGCCACCCGGTGGAACAACACGCGGTTGTCGGTGATGATTTTTTCGGCTTTGTCAAACTGACCACTGCCTTTTTGCGGGTAGCCACAGCACAAGTAGCCAGGTGGCAAAACCGTTTGCACACCGGTGTGCCACAGCATGGCCTGTGTGGCCAAGCCCACTTGGCTGAACAAGCGCTCAGAGCCGCAACCCGGGAAGTAAAACACGGCCTCGGTTTCGGAAGTGGTGACCTTCGGATTGCGAATGATTGGCACGTAATCTTGATCTTCAATGTCGAGCAAGGCGCGGGCCGTTTTCTTGGGCAAACCGCCAGGCATCTTCTTGTTGATAAAGTGAATGACCTGCTCTTTGATGGGCGCTGCGCCAATGCTGGCTGGCGGCGCTTTGGTTTGCTTGCGCGCAAAAGTTTTGAGCAAATCGTGGGCAAATCGCTGCACCTTCATACCCACGCCCACCATGCCAGCGCGTGCCAGCTTGATGGTGTCAGGGTTGGTGGCATTCAACATGAACATGGCCGCCGCATTGCCAGGGCGGAATGTTTTTTGGCCCATCTTGCGCAACAAGTTGCGCATGTTCATGGACACGTCACCAAAGTCAATTTTGACCGGGCATGGTGAAAGGCACTTGTGACACACCGTGCAGTGATCGGCCACATCTTCAAACTCTTGCCAGTGTTTGATGGACACACCACGGCGTGTTTGCTCTTCGTACAAAAAGGCTTCGACCAACAAGGATGTGGCCAAAATTTTGTTGCGTGGGCTGTACAGCAAGTTGGCGCGCGGCACATGCGTAGCGCACACAGGTTTGCATTTGCCACAACGCAAACAATCTTTGACGCTGTCGGCAATGGCGCCAATGTCAGACTGTTGCATGATGAGCGACTCGTGCCCCATCAAACCAAAACTGGGGGTGTAGGCGTTGGTCAAGTCGGCTTGAATTTCCATGCCTTGTGGACCCGCCACATGACGCATCAATTTGCCTTTGTTAAAGCGGCCTTCGGGATCGATGCGCTGCTTGTAATCAGCAAAAGGCTTGAGTTCGGCGTCACTTAAAAATTCGAGCTTGGTAATGCCAATGCCGTGCTCACCAGAAATCACGCCATCCAAACTGCGCGCCAACACCATGATGCGAGACACTGCCTCGTGGGCGGTTTGCAACATGTCGTAGTCGTCGGAGTTGACCGGAATGTTGGTGTGCACATTGCCGTCACCGGCGTGCATGTGCAATGCCACCCACACGCGGCCTTTGAGCACGCGCTTGTGAATGGCCACGCACTCATCAAAAATAGGTTGGAAAGCAGCGCCCGAGAAAATGGTTTGGAAAGGCGCTTTGATTTGCGTTTTCCAGCTGGCGCGTAAGGTGTGATCTTGCAGTTGGGGGAACAGAGTTTCAACCCCCTGCAACCAGCCTTGCCACAAATCACGGACATCGCGCACCACAGCCAAAGCCTGTGACACGCGGTCTGCTAGCAATTCTGCAGAGGCAATTTCGCTGGTGTCGTCGTCTTTGCCCAAAGGCAAGTTGCCTTTGCTCAAAAACAATTCCAATTCATTGCACAACTTGATTTTGTTGCGCATCGACAATTCAATGTTGATGCGCTCAATGCCGTCGGTGTACTCTGCCATGCGGGGCAAAGGAATAACCACGTCTTCGTTGACTTTGAAGGCATTGGTGTGGCGGCTGATGGCCGCTGTTTTTTTACGGTCTTGCCAAAACTTTTTGCGTGCTTCGGGGCTGATGGCAATGAAGCCTTCACCGCTGCGCGAGTTGGCAATACGCACCACTTCCGAGGTGACCTTGGCCACATCGTCGGCGTTGTCACCCGCAATGTCGGCCAGCAAAACCATCTTGGGAAAGCCGCCGCGTTTGGACTTGGTGGTGTAACCCACCGCACGCAAATAGCGATCGTCCAAGTGCTCGAGGCCTGCCAACAAAACGCCAGAGCGTTTTTGTTCGGCGAACATGAAATCTTTGATTTCAACAATGCTGGGCACTGCATCTTTGGCGTTGCCAAAAAACTCCATGCAAACCGTGCGAGTGTGATCAGGCATGCGGTGCAAGACCCAGCGCGCGCTGGTGATCAAACCATCACATCCTTCTTTTTGGATGCCTGGCAAACCCGCCAAAAATTTATCGGTGACGTCTTTGCCCAAGCCCGCCTTGCGGAAAACTGTGCCTGGAATGTCCAAACGTTCTTCGCGAACCAGCGTGGTGCCGTTGGCTTCGAAGTATTTAAGTTCGAAGCTGGCCATTTCCACATCATGGATCTTGCCTAGGTTGTGACCCAAACGCGTAACTTCTAACCACTGAGCATCGGGTGTGACCATGCGCCAGCTGGCCAAGTTGTCGAGTGCGGTGCCCCACAACACAGCTTTTTTACCACCAGCATTCATGGCGATGTTGCCACCAATGCAACTGGCTTCGGCCGATGTTGGATCGACTGCAAACACCCAACCAGCGCGCTCTGCCGCATCGGTAACGCGTTGTGTCACCACGCCGACTTCGGTCCACAAGGTGGGCACTTCTTTGTCTAAGCCAGGCAACTGCACCATCTCGATGTCTGACATGGCCTCGAGTTTTTCGGTGTTGATGACCGCACTGTTCCAAGTCAGGGGCACAGCACCGCCGGTGTAGCCAGTACCGCCGCCTCTGGGAATGATGGTCAATCCCAAGGTAAAACAACCTTTGACCAAATTGGCCATTTCGGCTTCGGTGTCGGGCGTCAGCACCACAAATGGGTATTCAACGCGCCAATCGGTGGCGTCTGTCACATGGCTCACGCGCGACAAGGCATCGAACTTGATATTGTCTTTGGCTGTGAGTTTGCCCAAGGCTTTTTGAGACTTGCGGCGCAGTGCGGCCATGGCCGTAAAAGTTTGGTCAAAACTGCTGACGGCTTGTTTGGCCAACACCAACAACTCACCTACCAAACCATCGCGCAAAGCATCGGCATCGGGCGTTCGACGCTTTTGCACTTCACCCAAGCGATGTTGCAAAGCCTCAACCAACAATTGGCGACGGTCTGGGTTGTCTAGCAAATCGTCTTGCAGGTAAGGATTGCGCTGCACAACCCAAATGTCTCCCAGGACTTCGTAAAGCATGCGCGCAGAGCGGCCGGTGCGGCGCTCGTCACGAAGCTGATTCAGCAAATCCCAAGCGCGGGAGCCCAGCAAACGGATCACAATTTCTCGGTCAGAGAAGCTTGTGTAGTTGTAGGGAATTTCACGCAAACGAGGCGACGAATCGTCCGCTTGGAGCAGGTGTTGGAGGGTGGTTGGAGCGTTCATGAGATTTAGTGCGATTTTACTGCAGGGGGTCAATCACGCACCGCAGGTGGGGACAGCCATGCGCCAAGAAGGCATGTCATGGAAACCCCGGGTTGTCACCAAACGGTCATCGCCGTGTAATAGCATCACAAATGTCAGCCCATCCAAACAACTGACTTTTCAACATTTGGAGTACTTATGAATTACAAAAAATCCCTGGCCGCGTTGGCCATAGCCGCATTTAGCGTTGGCGCACAGGCCCAAACTGAGATTCAGTGGTGGCACTCCATGGGCGGCGCTTTGGGTGAATGGGTCAATGACCAAGCCAAAGATTTCAACGCCAGCCAGAAAAATTACAAAATCGTGCCAACCTTCAAGGGAAGCTACGACGAGTCCATGACTGCAGCCATTGCGGCCTTCCGCTCTGGCAATGCCCCCCACATTCTCCAAGTGTTTGAAGTGGGCACAGCCACCATGATGGCCAGCAAAGGCGCCATCGTGCCCGTTGGCAAGGTGATGCAAGACGCCGGTTTAAAATTTGACCAAGAAGCTTATGTCCCTGCAGTGGCCGGCTATTACACCGCGCCCAATGGCCAAATGTTGAGCTTTCCCTTCAACAGCTCCACCCCCGTCTTCCACTACAACAAAGACGCCTTCAAGGCAGCGGGCATGGACCCCGAGAAGCCCCCAACAACTTGGCCCGAAGTGGCTCTGGCCGCCGCCAAATTGAAAGCCAGTGGCCACAAGTGCCCATTCACCACCAGCTGGATCAGCTGGACCCAACTCGAGAGCTTTTCGGCTTGGCACAACACAGAATTTGCCACCAAGGGCAACGGCATGCGCGGCATGGATGCCCGTTTGTCGTTCAACACCCCTTTGCACGTTCGCCACATTGAAAACTTGGCCAACATGGCCAAGAGCGGCTTGTTCATTTACAAAGGTCGTGGCAATGCAGCGGACGCTACTTTTGTCTCCGGCGAATGCGCCATGGCCACAGGCTCTTCCGCCTTGTATGGCAACGTCACACGTAACGGCAAATTCGCTTACGGTATTGGCACCTTGCCTTATTACCCCGATGTCAATGGCGCACCCCAGAACACCGTCATTGGCGGTGCCAGTTTGTGGGTCATGAGCGGCAAGAAAGCTGAAGAGTACAAAGGCGTTGGCCAATTCTTCGCCTTCCTCTCACAACCAGAGATCGCGGCCAAGAGTCACCAGCGCACTGGCTACTTGCCCGTCACCAAGGCCTCTTTTGAGTTGACAGACAAATCTGGCTTCTACAAAAAGAACCCAGGTACCGATGTGTCTGTGACGCAAATGATTCGCAAAACCACTGACAAGTCACGTGGCGTTCGTTTGGGCAATTTTGTTCAAATTCGCACCATCATTGACGAAGAGTTGGAAGGCGTGTGGAGTGGCAAAAAGCAACCCAAAGAAGCTTTGGACTTGGCCATCAAACGCGGTAACGAGCAACTTGAACGCTTCGAAAAAGCCAACAAGTAAAATCGGTCTCAATCGCAAAGGCGGCATGCTTCATTGAAGAACATGATCGCCTCTTCAAAAGCAGAGGCTCCGCCCTCTGCTTTTGTTCTTTACATTGACTGAAGTTTCACAAAGAGTTTCATGGAAAAGCGCGTACGCTTCAAATCAAGTTGGTTGCCCTGGCTGCTGATTGCCCCCCAAATGGCCGTTGTGTTGGTTTTTTTCTTTTGGCCAGCGGGTCAAGCGCTTTATCAAAGCGTGCTCACCGAAGACCCTTTTGGCGGTTCGGTTCAGTTTGTCGGCATGGAGAATTTCGATCGACTGTTTGGCGACACCAGCTATTTGGCCTCTTTTAAAACCACAGCCTTCTTTTCGATTTTGGTCGCTGGTTCAGGTTTGTCTATTTCCTTGCTATTGGCCGTCATGGCCAACCGCGTGGCGCAAGGCTCTGGCCTTTACAAAACACTCCTCATTTGGCCCTATGCGGTTGCACCCGTAGTTGCAGGTGTTTTGTGGATTTTCATGTTTGCATCACCCATGGGTGTGGTGGCTTATTTTTTACGCAGCATCGGTTTTGATTGGAACCATTTACTCAATGGCAATCACGCCATGGTGCTCATCGTGATGGCCTCTGTTTGGAAGCAAATTTCCTACAACTTCTTGTTTTTTTTGGCCGGACTGCAATCCATCCCCAAATCATTGATTGAAGCCGCTGCCATTGACGGTGCATCGCCGTGGCACAGATTTTGGACCATTGTGTTTCCCTTGCTTTCTCCCACCACATTTTTCTTGTTGGTGATCAATGTGGTGTATGCCTTCTTCGACACCTTTGCCATCATTGATGCCACCACGCATGGCGGCCCTGGCAAAGAAACGGCCATTTTGGTTTACAAGGTTTACTACGACGGTTTCAAAGCGCTCGACATGGGCGGCTCCGCTGCACAGTCGGTCATCTTGATGGCCATTGTGGTGGCCCTGACTGTGGTTCAGTTTCGCTTCGTTGAAAAGAAAGTGCAGTACTGACATGATCGAACGACGTCCTGGTCTCGACATCCTGTCCCATGTGATTTTGCTCATTGGTGTGTCGATCGTAGCCTTTCCGCTCTACCTCACCTTTGTCGCTTCCACCCAAACGGCTGAGCAAATTTCCAGAAGCATCCCGATGTCGATGATGCCGGGCAACAACTTCTTCGAGTCCTATCGCCTGGCCTTGTTTGGCGGTGAAACCTCCCTTGGAAGCAAGGTGCCTGCAGTTTGGCCCATGATGCAAACCAGTTTGATCAGCGCCTTGGTCATCTCCATTGGCAAGATCACCATCTCTTTGCTGTCTGCATTTGCACTGGTTTATTTCCGCTTCCCCTTTCGCAATTTATTCTTTTGGATGATCTTCATCACCTTGATGTTGCCCGTCGAAGTCCGCATTAGCCCCACCTACGAAGTGGTGGCCAATTTGGGCATGCTCAACACCTACGCAGGCCTCACCGTGCCCTTGATTGCCTCGGCCACGGCAACGTTTTTGTTGCGGCAGTTTTTTCTAACAGTGCCCGATGAACTGGTGGAAGCGGCACGCATGGACGGCGCTGGCCCCATGCGTTTCTTCAAGGACATCTTGCTGCCATTGTCGGCCACCAACATTGCTGCGTTGTTTGTGATCCAGTTTATTTACGGCTGGAACCAGTACCTGTGGCCCTTGTTGGTCACGACCAACGAAGACATGTACCCCATTGTGATGGGCATCAAACGCATGCTGGCGGGTGAGGCCTACACCGAATGGAATGTTGTCATGGCCACTGCAATTCTGGCCATGCTCCCACCCGCCCTCGTGGTGATCCTGATGCAAAAATGGTTCGTCAAGGGCCTGGTTGATACTGAAAAATAATGGCTTCCATCACACTTCAAAACATCGTCAAAGAATACGGTTCTGGCGCCAAAGCAGTGCCTGTGATTCACAACCTCAACGCACAAATTAACGACGGCGAGTTCGTGGTCATTGTGGGCCCCTCAGGCTGCGGTAAATCGACGCTGCTGCGCATGGTGGCGGGCCTGGAAGAAATTACGGGCGGCAACATCTCGATTGGCGAACGCGTGGTCAACGACCTTGAGCCCGCCGAACGTGACATTGCCATGGTGTTTCAAAACTATGCGCTCTACCCACACATGAGCGTGTTTGACAACATGGCCTATGGCTTGAAGATTGCCAAGGTACCTTTGGACGATATCAAAAAACGTGTCGACAAAGCCGCAGGCATTTTGGAGCTGGGCCACTTGCTGCAGCGCAAACCCCGCGAGTTGTCGGGTGGCCAACGTCAGCGCGTGGCCATGGGCCGCGCCATTGTGCGCCAGCCGCAAGTGTTTTTGTTTGACGAGCCTTTGTCCAACTTAGATGCCAAACTGAGGGCCCAAACGCGTTTGGAAATTCAAAAACTGCACCGCGAATTGGGCATCACTTCTTTGTTTGTCACGCACGACCAAGTCGAGGCCATGACTTTGGCGCAGCGCATGATTGTGATGAACGGTGGCGTGATGGAGCAGTTTGGCACGCCTGAAGAGGTTTACAACCGCCCTGCCAGCACCTTCGTCGCCAGCTTCATTGGATCGCCACCCATGAACTTGCTTAAGCAAGCACCAGGGCTTGCTGCGGGACAAATTTTAGGCATTCGGCCTGAGCACCTCGAACTGGGCCAAACCGGTTGGGAGATGAAAGTCGACACCGTCGAGCTGTTGGGCGCCGAGCGGTTGGTGCATGCGCATCTGGGCTCTGAAACATTGACGCTTCGATTAGATGCCAGCTTGATGGCACCCACTGCCGGCCAAACCTTCCATGCAGCACCTAAAGAAGGCTGCTTGCACCACTTCAACGCCGAAACAGGAAAACGATTGTGACCCTTTCACGCGATCAAGCATGGCCTTATCCCCGTTGGGTTGCACACCGTGGTGCGGGCACGCTAGCGCCTGAAAACACCTTGGCGGCTTTTCGCAAAGGCGCCGAGCATGGTTATCGCATGTTTGAGTGCGATGCCAAATTGAGCGCTGACGGTGTTGTGTTTTTAATGCACGATGCCACCTTGCAGCGCACCACCAATGGCCAAGGCCTTGGCGGCGAAAAAAACTGGCAACAACTCTCTCAACTAGATGCCGGGGGTTGGCACTCCAGAACCTACACAGGTGAGCCGCTTCCAACCCTTGCCAATGTGGCCCAGTTTTGCATCCGCAACCAATACTTTCTCAACATTGAAATCAAACCGACGCCGGGTGTTGAATTTAAAACAGGCGATGCGGTGGCAAAAGAGGCTGCACACATTTGGCAAAACGAAACCGTTCCGCCTTTGCTCACTTCTTTCCAAGTGGAATCTTTGAAAGGTGCACAAAAAGCGGCGCCTCACCTGCCTAGGGGCTTGTTGCTTCATAGCCTGCCAGAGGGTTGGCTAGAAACCGCGCAAGCTTTGGAATGCCGTGCAGTGGTCTGCAACTTTGCCCTGTGGACGCCTGTGATTGTTGAAGCTGTGCACCAAGCAGGGATGAAGTGCCTCAGCTACACAGTGAACGATGAATGGGTTGCCCAACACTTGCTGCAAATGGGCACCGACGGCATCATCACCGATCGGGTTGACATGTTCAGCCCCGCTGCCTAAAACGCATTTGCATCAGCCACTCTAATGTGGCGCAGACCAACACCAAGGCCCCATAGGTGGCCATTTTTCCGTCATGGTCGGTCAAAACCAAACCCGCCACCAAAACGCCCATGCCAGCCAATGCATTGAGCAACCAACGCCAAACCCAGCGAATTTGAGCTTGCCGCTTGAATTGAACCGAGCCCCAGGCTGTGATTCCCAAAGAAAGCACCCACGCAGGCAATACAAAATTCATCACATGCCAGAAGACATCGTCCCAAGTCATCAAAATCCTTCTCTTACAACACAAGGTTTTATAATCCACGCATGGCAGTTTGGGCATTGGGGTTAAACCACACAACAGCCCCGCTCGATTTGCGCGGGCGGTTTGCGTTCGCCGTAGACCAATTGCCCCCTACTTTGCATCATTTGCGCGGCAATCTTTCCGCCCAAACCCAACGCCAACCCGAAGCAGCCATTCTCTCTACCTGCAACCGCACCGAAATTTATTGTGCCGCAGATCAGATGGCCACGGAAGACACTTTAAAGTGGCTGGCTCAAACAGGCGGTGTTTCTGTTCAAGAACTTCGCGCCCACACTTACCTGCTTGAAGAGGGACATGTGGCACGTCATGCGTTTCGAGTGGCCAGCGGTCTTGACTCAATGGTCTTGGGTGAGGCCCAAATTTTGGGACAACTCAAAGACGCCGTTCGTGCAGCTGACGAAGCTGGCGCGCTGGGCAGCACCTTGAACCAATTGTTTCAACGCAGCTTTGCCGTGGCCAAAGAGGTCCGAACCACCACTGAAATTGGCGCTCACTCTATCAGCATGTCGGCTGCGGCAGTTCGTTTGGCCAGTCAGCTGTTTGAAGACCTCACCAAAATCAAGGTGCTTTTTGTGGGCGCGGGTGAAATGATTGAGTTGGTGGTCACCCACTTTGCTGCCAAAAACCCCCGCAGCATGGCCATTGCTAACCGCAGCATGGACCGCGGTGAAAAATTGGCGGGCCAATTTGGCGCAGAAGTCATGCGCTTGTCCGAGTTGCCAGACCGTTTGCATGAGTTTGACGCCGTCATCAGCTGCACCGCCAGCACCTTGCCCTTGATTGGCCTGGGCGCTGTCGAGCGTGCCCTCAAAAAACGCCGCAATCGCCCCATGTTCATGGTGGACTTGGCCGTACCGCGCGACATTGAGCCCGAAGTGAAGTCTTTGGAAGACGTCTACTTGTACACGGTCGACGATTTGGCCAGCGTCATTCAAACGGGTCAGGCCCACCGCCAAGCCGCTGTGGCAGAGGCAGAAGTGATCATCGATGCAGGCGTTCAAAGCTTCATGCATTGGATGGTCCAACGCGGCAGCGTGCCACTCATTCAACAACTCAACGCCCAGGCCGATGAATGGCGCGAAGCCGAAATGGCACGTGCACGCAAACTGTTGGCCAAAGGTGAAGACCCCGAAAAAGTTTTGGAAGCTTTGTCGCGCGGACTCACCCAAAAAATGTTGCACGGTGCCATGGCCGAATTGCGAGAAGCCGACCCCGAGCACATGGCCGGTGCGGTCCATGCCATACAGCGCATCTTTTTGCGCAAAGAGCGCTAGCGACGAGTCTTCTCGCTTGCGTCACATTGAGCTTGGCTCAGTGTCTTGTTCACTCTTTTGGCCATTTCATGAAATCCTTTTTACGTCACCAACTCGAGCGGTATGCCCAGCGGCTAGAAGAGCTGGACTTTTTGTTGTCGCGCGAGGACATCATGGCTGACATGGGTCAGTTTTTAAAACTGTCGCGTGAACATGCCGATGTCAGCGCCGTGGCCAAACGCTACGCAAGGTACCAAGAGCGCTGCAACGATCTTGAGGCAGGCCATGCTTTGGCCGCCAGCAGTTCAGAAGATCCCGACATGAAAGCCATGGCCGATGAAGAAATTCAGAGTGCTGAACAAGAAATGGCAGAACTGGAAGCTGAACTGCAGCGCATGCTGTTGCCCAAAGATCCCGACGATGCACGGCCTGCTTATTTGGAAATTAGAGCCGGCACGGGTGGCGATGAGTCCGCGTTGTTTGCAGGCGACTTGCTACGCATGTACACCAAATTTTGTGAGCGCAAAGGCTGGCGCATCGAGATCATGTCCGAATCGCCCAGCGAGATAGGCGGTTACAAAGAGGTGGTCATTCGGATGGACGGCGAGAATGTCTTTGGCACCCTGCGGTTTGAATCTGGGGGTCACCGCGTACAACGTGTACCTGCCACTGAAACGCAGGGCCGCATTCACACCAGCGCCTGTACAGTGGCGGTGCTGGCCGAGCCTGACGAAGCGCAAGCCATCACCATCAACCCTGCCGATTTGCGCATCGACACTTATCGCGCGAGTGGTGCAGGGGGTCAGCACATCAACAAAACCGATTCTGCAGTTCGCATTACCCACATTCCGACAGGCATCGTGGCCGAATGCCAAGACGATCGCAGCCAGCACCGCAACAAAGCGAAGGCCATGCAAGTATTGTCGGCTCGCATCCAAGAAAAAGAGCGCAGCGAACGTGCGGCCAAAGATGCAGCGCTTCGCAAAGGTTTGATTGGCAGTGGCGACAGGTCTGACCGCATTCGCACTTACAACTTTCCTCAAGGCCGCCTCACCGATCATCGCATCAACCTCACCTTGTACAAGCTGAGCTTCATCATGGAAGGTGATTTGGAGGAAGTGACCCAAGCTTTGCAAAACGCCAGACAAGCCGAGCAACTGGCGGAATTGGAATCGAGTTTGCCTTCATGAATGTTTTGCAATGCCTTCAGCATGCACAAGTCTTGGGTCTGCCAAGATTGGAAGCACAACTGTTGTTGCTGCATGCGATGGGCCGGCCCTTGCACGACCGTGCATGGTTGTTGGCACACGACACGGACACCGTACAGCCCGCGCAAATTGCGGCTTTGAATGCGTACACGCAACGCCGACTTCAGCACGAACCCGTGGCCTACATCGTGGGCCAAAAGGAATTCTTTGGCTTGACGTTGCGCGTCGACAAACGTGTCTTAGACCCAAGAGATGACACTGAAACCCTTGTGGAATGGGCCTTGGCCTGCGGTCAGTCCTTCAACTCGCCTCGCTACCTAGATTTAGGAACAGGCAGCGGGGCCATTGCCCTGGCCCTCAAATCGCAGCACGCCCACGCGCAGGTGACGGCCGTTGATGCCAGTCTCGATGCCCTGACAGTGGCTCAACGCAATGCCGATCTTTTAGCCCTAGACGTTTCGTTTCTGTCTAGCGATTGGTTGGCCCAAGTCACAGGTCAATTTGAGGTGATTGCCTCTAACCCACCCTACATCGAAGCCCAAGACAAGCACTTGAATCTGCTTCGACACGAACCCCTAGAAGCCTTGGTCAGTGGCGATGACGGTCTGAACGCCATTCGAAACATTGTTCAAAACGCATGTTCGCATCTGGTTGCAGGTGGCTGGCTGCTCATAGAACACGGCTGGCAACAGGCGCCACAAGTTCGCGAATTGCTCACAAGCGCTGGTTTCAGGCATGTGCAGTCCAAACTGGACTTGGCGGGCATTGAACGATGCTCTGGCGGTCAAAAATAAACCCTAAACAACGCAAGCCCTTGCAACATGAAATAATCGGGGCATTGAAAGACAACGAGGAATACCCATGAGCGATACCCAAGCCCGCATTGACGAATTGGTCAAACACAACGAAGTCGTGCTGTTCATGAAAGGCAGCGCCAGCTTCCCCATGTGCGGCTTTTCTGGCCGTGCCATTCAAATTTTGAAAGCCTGTGGCGTCGACACCAAAACTGTCAAAACGGTCAACGTTTTGGACGATGCAGAAATTCGCCAGGGCATCAAGGAATACAGCAATTGGCCCACCATCCCTCAGTTGTACGTCAAAGGTGAATTCATTGGCGGCTCGGACATCATGATGGAAATGTACGAATCGGGCGAAATGGTTCAAGTTCTGGGCACCACACCCAAAGAATAAAGACCACTGCAGGGCACGTTCATACCTGCCCTCATGGCTTGCAAAATGGTTTCAGTCGACCGACTGAAACCATTTTTTTTGGGCGGTCAAGACTGCATCGGGGTAAGCAGACTGGCCTCTGCTACCGTTGTATCTGCCCAAAGCAAAAAACAAATTGCCATTTTCTCGGTCTAGCATGTGTCGCAAAATCACGCACCCAAATCGGAGCTGTGTTTGCGTGTGAAACAAGGCCCGCTCGTTGCCATCACCAATGCTGCGCGCCCAGAAAGGCATCACCTGCATGTAGCCTCGTGCGCCTGCGCTAGAGATCGCATATTTTCTAAAGGCGCTCTCCACTTCGATCAAGCCCAACACCAAAGACAGCGACAGGCCAGCACGCCTGGCTTCATACCAAAGGGTTTGCAAGAATTCTTCGCGATCGTCTGGATGGCCCATCCATTGCCGCAAGCGCTGTGAAGCCTTGAACCGCCAAACCTTGAATTGCTGTTTTTCTAGCTCGTTGCTCAAAACGGGGACAGGCGGACCACTTTGCAGAATGGCCTGACTGAGTGCGGTGCGAACTGAGTCGGAGAGCTCTTCCTCTGCTTGGTTACCAGCATTCGCCAATGGATGCCAAATGACCATGAGGCTTGCAGCCGGCATACACCTGAGTGCAAACACAAGTGGCCCAAGCTGAATTGGGCGCAAAAATTTGCGGCGCTGCAAATTCATGCGCTTGGCTTTCAGTGAGCCCTCATGACTGTCACTGGCCTAATTTGCCCAACACAAAGGACGCAATGTCTGCTGGCGCCACAGCTGTTGCGGCATCGTCGCGGCGATGTTGGTATTCCACTTTGCCTTCTTTTAAACCGCGGTCGCCCAAGGTGATGCGGTGCGGTACACCAATGAGTTCCCAATCGGCAAACATGGCACCTGGACGCTCGCCACGATCGTCGAGCAACACGTCGACACCAGCAGCCATCAGGTCGGCATAGAGCTTTTCTGAGGCAGCTTTGACGTCGGGACTGCGGTCGGCGCCAATGGGGCAAATGACCACCGTGAAAGGCGCAATGGCGTCGGGCCAAATGATGCCCTTGGCATCGTGGTTTTGCTCAATGGCAGCTGCAGGCAAACGCGTGACGCCAATGCCGTAGCAGCCCATTTCCAAGAATTGAGGTTTGCCGTTTTCGTCCAAGAACGTGGCGTTCATGGCTTGACTGTATTTGGTGCCCAAATAAAACACGTGACCCACTTCAATGCCGCGCTCAATGGCCAAAGGACCTTTGCCATCGGGAGATGCGTCGCCGGCCACCACATTGCGCAGGTCGGCCACCATCATGGGCTCGGGCAAATCACGCCCCCAGTTGACACCGGTGATGTGATGATCGACTTGGTTGGCGCCGCAAATCCAATCGGCCATGACAGCCACTTCGCGATCGGCCACCACGTTCAAGGGCTTCTTCAAATTCAAAGGACCCAAGTAGCCAGGCTTGCAGCCAAAGTGTTCGTCAATTTCAGCCAAAGTAGCAAAGCGGAAGCCCACATTCAGGCCAGGCAACTTGCCGACTTTGACTTCATTCATGTCGTGATCACCACGCAGCAGCAGCAACCAAACTTTGGAGGCTTTGATGTTGCCTTGCTCGTCAGTTTCGTCTGTGGCCAACACCAAAGATTTGACAGTGGTGGACAGGGGCACATTCAACAGGGCCGCCACGTCTTCACAAGTACTCTTGCCTGGGGTTGGCGTCAAGGTTTGGGGTTTGCCAGCGGCAGGGCGTGCCTGCGCAGGCGCCAATGCCTCGGCCTTTTCCATGTTGGCGGCGTAATCGCTGTTGGGACAATACACGATGGCGTCTTCGCCGGTAGCCGCAATCACTTGGAACTCTTCGCTCAAATCACCACCAATGGCACCGCTGTCGGCGGCCACTGCACGGTAGCTCAAGCCAAAACGGTCAAAGATTTTGCGATAGGCATCGGCCATGATTTTGTAGCTTTGCTTGGCAGACACTGGGTCGCGGTCAAAGCTGTAGGCGTCTTTCATGATGAACTCACGGCCACGCATCAATCCAAAACGGGGGCGGCGCTCGTCACGAAATTTGGTTTGAATTTGGTAGAAATTCTTGGGCAGTTGCTTGTAGCTGCGCAGTTCTTGGCGCGCCACATCGGTAATGACTTCTTCGCTGGTGGGTTGCACCACAAAGTCGCGGCCATGACGGTCCTTGATACGGAGCAGCTCAGGGCCCATTTTTTCAAAGCGGCCGGTTTCTTGCCACAGCTCGGCGGGTTGCACCACCGGCATGGTCATTTCAATCGCGCCTGCGCGGTTCATTTCCTCGCGCACGATGGCTTCGACTTTGCGAATGACGCGCAGGCCCATGGGCATGTAGTTGTAGATGCCAGCGCCCAAGCGCTTGATCATGCCGGCGCGCATCATCAGTTGATGGCTGACCACCTCGGCGTCGGCAGGCGCCTCTTTGAGGGTGGAAATTAAAAATTGACTGGCTTTCATGGGCTAATTCCAAGCGTTCTCAGGGTGAGTCCCAATGTTGCACGGAGCTGTCCGTGCATAATGGACACAGTTTAAAAATTTGGGGTTTGATTATGCTTGACCGCGAAGGCTTTCGGCCTAACGTCGGCATCATTCTGCTCAACCAGAAAAATCAGGTGTTTTGGGGCAAGCGCATCCGAACCCACAGCTGGCAGTTTCCGCAGGGCGGCATTGATCGAGGCGAAAGCCCTGAGCAGGCCATGTTCCGAGAACTGCACGAAGAAGTGGGGCTCCTGCCGGAGCATGTGCGCATTGTGGCCCGTACCCGAGATTGGTTGCGCTATGAAGTGCCTGATCGTTTCATACGACGCGATGCCAGGGGCCATTACAAGGGCCAAAAACAAATTTGGTATTTACTCCAACTGGTTGAGCCCGACTGGAACATTAACCTGCGCGCCACGAGCCATCCCGAGTTTGACGCTTGGCGTTGGAACGACTTTTGGGTGCCGCTCGATGTGGTGGTCGAATTCAAACGGGGCGTTTACGAAATGGCGCTCACTGAGCTTTCCAGATTCTTGCCGAGGTACGACAACCGCGGCCGGGCATATCGTGGCCCAGCACGGGCTCGACTCGACAGCCAAGAAGGCGCTGCTGTTAATCCGCCAAACCAAGAAGCATCCTTAACCGTCCAATTTGGTTTCGTGCAAACTCAAATTCGCATGGAACTTCCTCCGGGTGGTAGTTTTGACCCCGATCCCCAAAACAGTTTGGAGAAGCCGTCCACAGACGGCCCATAAAAAAGAGGGGCGCAAAGCCCCTTTTTTGTTGAATGCTGAACCGCTCAGCGCGTCAAGATCAGGTTGTCGCGATGTACAAACTCAGGCTCGGCGATGTAGCCCAGCAAGCCTTCAAATTCTGAGGAAGGTTTGCGGCAAATCAAGCGGGCTTCTGCGCTGGCGTAATTGGCCAAACCCCGGGCAATTTCCAAACCGGACACATCCCGAATGGCAATCACATCACCACGCGAAAAATCGCCCTCGACCTGGGTCATGCCGATGGCCAACAAACTCTTGCCCTCAGCTTGAAGCTTGGAGGCTGCACCCGGATCGACTGTGACCGCACCGCGCAATTGCAAGTGATCGGCCATCCACTGTTTGCGGGCTTGCTGCTTTTGCGTTTGCGCCACCAGCAAGGTGCCAATGGCTTCGCCCTTGCACAATCGAATGAGGGCGTCAGGTTCGCGGCCCCAAGCAATGACTGTGGAAGCACCAGAACCGGCAGCACGCTTGGCGGCCAAAATTTTGGTAATCATGCCGCCGCTGCCAATGCTCGAACCCACACCGCCCGCCATCGCTTCTAAAGACGGATCGCCAGCGCGCGCTTCGTGGACGAACTCAGCCTCTGGATTCTTGCGAGGGTCGGCGGTGTACAAACCTTTTTGATCGGTGAGGATAACCAAGGCATCGGCTTCTACCAAGTTGGCCACTAACGCACCCAAGGTGTCGTTGTCGCCAAACTTGATTTCGTCGTTGACCACAGTGTCGTTCTCGTTGATGACGGGCAGCACTTTGTGTTGGAGCAAGGTGAGCAAGGTAGAACGCGCGTTTAAATAACGTTCGCGGTCGGCCAAGTCGGCATGCGTGAGCAAGACCTGCGCACTGCCCAAACCGTTTTCACGCAATTTGGTTTCGTACATTTGGGCCAAGCCCATTTGTCCGACAGCAGCTGCCGCTTGCAGCGCATGGATTTCTTGAGGACGTGTGGCCCAACCTAAGCGCTTCATGCCTTCGGCAATGGCACCACTAGACACCATGATGACTTCACGGCCGTCTTGGGCCAGCAAAGCCATCTGACGGCACCATTCACCAATGGCGGCTTCGTCCAGACCGCGTCCTTCGTTGGTGACCAAGCTAGAGCCCACCTTGACCACGATACGGCGCGCATCACGCAAAACAGTAGACGTAAAGGGCTGACTCATGGTGTTCTAGCGACTAAGGATTTTTGAAAAGCCCCAGCTATTTCAGTTCTTGGGGGGCTCTTCTACAAAGCGGGGGTCGATGTAAACAGGGGCCTGCTCTTCCACTTGCTGTGCTTTGATGTGCTGAAAAATGGTCTTGATCAAGGGCTCACAACCTTCACGGGTGAGGGCTGAGATTTCAAACACAGGGCCTTTGTATTTGAAGCGCTTGATAAAGTCTTTGACGCGGGCTTCGCGTTCTTCAGCGGGCACCATGTCGAGCTTGTTGAGCACCAACCAACGTGGCTTGTCATACAGCGCTTTGTCGTATTTTTTCAGCTCGCCCACAATGGCTTTGGCCTGCGCCACAGGATCGACACCTTCGTCGAAGGGAGCAAAGTCAATGATATGCAAGAGCAAGCGGGTGCGCTGTAAATGGCGCAAGAACAAATGGCCCAAGCCAGCACCATCGGATGCGCCTTCAATCAGACCCGGTACATCGGCCACCACAAAGCTTTGTTCAGGGCCCACGCGCACCACACCCAGATTGGGGTGCAAAGTGGTGAAGGGATAGTCGGCAATTTTGGGACGAGCATTGGAAATGGCGGCAATGAGGGTGGACTTGCCCGCGTTGGGCATGCCTAGCAAGCCCACATCGGCCAGCACCTTCAATTCCAGCTTGAGTTCTTTTTTCTCACCGGGCCAGCCAGGCGTCTTTTGACGCGGCGCACGGTTGATGGCGCTTTTGAAACGCATGTTGCCAAAGCCACCATCACCGCCCTTGGCAATCATGATGACTTCGCCCGGCTTGAGCAACTCATACAAAACCTCGCCCGTTTCGGCGTCGGTGATGATGGTGCCTACCGGCATTTTGAGTGTGACATCGTCGCCCATGGCGCCGAACATGTCGGAGCCCATGCCGTGCTGGCCTCGCTTGGCCTCATGGCGGCGCGAGTAACGGTAATCGACCAAAGTGTTGAGATTGGGGTCGGCCACGGCAAACACGTGACCGCCTCGGCCACCGTCGCCGCCATTGGGGCCGCCAAACTCTTTGTACTTTTCATGACGGAACGAGACGCAGCCGTTCCCGCCATCGCCAGCGGCGATGTCAATGTAGGCTTCGTCAACAAATTTCATGAAAAATCCAGTTTATCTATTCTATGTTTGAGCTCTGTAACAAAAAAGCCCCGACTCGGCGGGGCTCTTTGCGCAATGGCTGACGCTGTTTAAGCAGCAGTCACATTCACCATTTGCTTGTTGAGAGCACCCTTTGTGCCGAACGACACGTGGCCGTCAACCAAAGCGAACAATGTGTGGTCTTTGCCGATGCCGACATTGGTGCCAGCATGGAACTTGGTGCCACGTTGACGAACAATGATGGAGCCAGCGCTGATGAGTTCACCACCGAAAGCCTTCACACCGAGCATTTTGGGCTTTGAATCGCGCCCGTTTCGCGTAGAGCCGCCGCCTTTTTTCTGTGCCATGACCTAAGCTCCTTAGCCTGCAATTGCACCGATTTGCAGTTCTGTGTACTGCTGGCGGTGACCTTGACGTTTTTGATAGTGCTTGCGACGGCGCATCTTGAAGATGTGCACTTTGTCGTGCTTGCCGTGTGCCAACACAGTGGCTTTAACAGTGGCGCCGGACACCAGGGGCGTGCCAACCTTCAGATCTGCGCCGTTGCCGACTGCCAGAACCTGGTCGATCACGATTTCCTGGCCCACGTCCGCAGCAATCTGTTCTACTTTAATTTTTTCGCCAGCAGCAACACGATACTGTTTGCCACCGGTTTTTATGACCGCGTACATAATGACCTTTTCGAAATTTCCGAAATCTTATTGGGAAGTTCCCTAGGATGAACCCTAAGGAACCGCGGATTTTAGCACGGACTTTTGGGACTTGCCAAGCCCCCCTGCCAAGAAGCGTTTGCAGGTATGAAAAGCTGACGTCTTCGCTCTCTATAATCGTCTGAAACACAGAATTTGCAGCCCAATTCCAGAAAATCTTGGAAATTTGCAGATTCTGGCCCCCTGCCACCCTGTTGAGTCAAGCCATTTTGTCTACCACCGCGTCCCCTACAGCAGCCTCCCCAGCCACGGCTTTGGCCTTGGTTGCGCAAGACATGGCCAAGGTCGATGAGGTCATTGCAGACCGCCTTAGTTCGGGCGTGCCTTTGGTAGGACAAGTTGCCCAGTACATTATTTCGGCCGGCGGAAAACGCTTGCGTCCCGTTATTTTGCTTCTCACCAGCGGTGCTTTGAATTACCAAAACGCCCGCAAATTCAGCCTGGCAGCCGTGGTGGAGTTCATTCACACCGCTACATTGCTCCACGATGACGTGGTGGATGAGTCTACTTTGCGCCGCGGCAGGCCCACGGCCAATGAGAACTTTGGCAACCCAGCCAGCGTGTTGGTCGGTGACTTCTTGTATTCGCGCGCCTTCCAAATGATGGTTGATGCCGGCAGCATGCGCATCATGCAAGTTCTGGCCGATGCCACCAACGTCATTGCCGAGGGCGAAGTCCTTCAGTTGATGAACATGCACGATGCCTCTTTAGATGAAGAAGCCTATTTACGTGTGATTCGCTCCAAAACGGCCAAGCTGTTTGAGGCCAGTTCACGTTTGGCTGCCATTTTGGCCAATGCAAGTCCCGAATTAGAAGAAGCCTGCGCCGAATATGGTCAAGCCCTTGGAACCGCCTTCCAAGTCATTGACGATGTGCTGGATTACGAAGGCAACGCGGCCGAGATGGGCAAAAACTTGGGCGATGACCTTCGAGAAGGCAAAGCCACCTTGCCCCTCATCTTGGCCATGCAAAGGGGTACCCCCGCACAGAAAGAACTGGTTCAAAAAGCCATTGAAACAGGCTCGGTTGATCAGTTGAGCCAAGTGATTGCCATTGTTCGTGAAACTGGCGCCTTAGATGGCAGCAGACAGGCCGCCATGGCCGAAGCACAACGCGCCATCAATGCGGCGCAGCATTTACCCGATGGTGATTACAAAGACGCGCTGATTGCGCTGGCATCGCAGCTGCTTGTTCGCAAAAACTGAGTGCAACAGCTGTGCGCTGTTGCAACTGTTCATTCGCAGTTTGCAAGCGTCAAATCAACTGGCAAGCAATTGCGCAAATCTGGCCAAATCGACATTGCCACCGCTGATGATGACCCCAACCCGTTGACCTTTCAAACTGCTTGCGGCTTGGACCGCAGCGGCCAGGGACAAACAACCCGTGGGTTCAACCACCATTTTCATCCGCTCTGCATAAAAACGCATGGCTTCAATCAGTTGGGCATCGGTTACGGTGTGAATGTCATCGACCAAGGCCTTGATGATTTCAAACGTGATGGCGCCCACCATGGGTGTTTGGGCACCATCAGCGATGGTGATGGGCGTTGCAATTTTGACGCGCTCGCCCTTGCGAAAAGACTGCTGCGTGTCATTGCCAGCTTCGGGTTCAACGCCGTAAATTTTGCACTGAGGTGAGCGCGCTTTGGCTGCCAATGCGCTGCCACTGAGCAAACCACCACCGCCCAAACAGACGAACAAGGCGTCGAGCTCGCCCACTTCATCAAACAACTCTAATGCAGCGGTACCCTGCCCCGCCAGCACATCGGCATGATCGAAGGGTGGGATGAATTTCAGCCCTTTTTCTTGCGCCAACTGCATGGCTTTGGCGCTAGCGTCTTCTGAATATCGATCGTAACCAATCACGGTGGCGCCGTAGCCTTGCGTGGCTGCCAACTTGGCAGGCGACGCATCGTGCGGCATGAAGATGGTGGCTGGGATGTTCAAGATGCGGGCAGACAAAGCCACAGCTTGCGCATGATTGCCAGAGGAATAGGCCACCACGCCCGCTTGGCGCTCTGCCTCGTTCAATTTGGCCAAGGCATTGAAACCGCCTCGAAACTTGAAGGCCCCCATGCGCTGGAAATTTTCGCACTTGATGAAAACCTGCGCTTGCAGTTGCTGGTTCAGGCTGCTTGACTGCAGAACAGGGGTCTTATGGGCAACGCCGTGCAGTCTTTCGGCTGCGGCCAATACATCATTGAAGGTGGGCAAAGCTTGCAGCATGAGATTTACTCTATTGAACCAAAAATTGTTATTGTTTAAGCTAGTTTGAAATCAAATCGAGGAGACATTGTGATCCGTTTCAAACTCAATGGTAAACCGACTCAGTCCAATGCTAATCAGTCAGAACCCTTGTTGCAGATCTTGGCGAACGACTTAGGTGTCAACGGCCCCAAGTTTGGTTGCGGCATGGCGCAATGTGGGGCTTGTACAGTTTTGGTCAACGGTGACCCTCTGCGCAGCTGTGTGGTGCCCTTGTCGGCTGTTGAAGGACGTTCAATCACAACTCTGGCAGGTTTGTCGGTGAATGGCAAGCCCAGCAAGTTGCAACAAGCCTTCATTCATGAGCAAGCGGCTCAATGTGGTTATTGCACATCTGGCTTGATCATGCAGGCACAGTCTTTGTTGGACCGCAATCCCAAGCCCACGGAGTCTGAGGTCAGAACCGCGCTTGACGGAAACCTTTGCCGCTGCGGCGCTCACAACAGAATCGTTCGTGCTGTCATGCGCGCTGCGCAAGGAGTTTGAGATGATCACCCTACAAACCTCACGCCGCCAATTTCTAAAATCAACGGGTGCTGTCACGCTGAGTTTTGGCATCCCATTGATGGATGTTCAATCGCAGTCTGTTGTTACGCAAGAGAAGCCTCGGCTACCAGGCGATTTGCAAATTCATCGCAAACTCAATGCATGGATTCGAATTGACAGTGCAAGTCAAAGGGTGGAGTTGCGCATTGGCAAAGTAGAACTAGGCCAAGGCATTTTGACGGCTGTTTCACAAGTTTGCGCTGAAGAACTCGACGTTGATTTCTCCAAAATCAATCTCATCTCTGGCGATACAGCCTTGGTTCCCGACGAGGGCGTCACCGCAGGTTCTTTTTCAATGCCCAATTGCGCGACAGCGGTTCAAGCTGCTGCGGCTGAGGTCAGGGCCATTCTTTTGAGTTTGGCAGAAGCTAAGTTGAACCAACCTGCGCTGCAAATGAAAGTCCAAAATGGCGTGATCCGTTCCAGCAATGGTGCGCAAATCAGTTATTGGGATTTGGTTGTCGGTGAGTCGCTCAATCGTGAGGCAACTGGCTTGGTCAAGCCCAAACCAATCTCAGAACATCGATACATTGGTCGCTCAGTTCCTCGTCCCGACATTCAAGACAAAGTGATGGGGCAGGCCATTTTTGTGCAAGAGCAAAGACCCAAGGGCATGCTGTTTGGTCAAGTTGTTCGGCCACCCAGCCATGGCGCCAGGCTGCAGGCCGTCAATGTCAATGACATTGAAAAAATGCCGGGTGTTGTCAAAGTCGTTCGCAATGGCAGTTTCTTGGGAGTCATTGCAAAACGCGAAGCGCAAGCGCAAGCGGCTGCGCAAGCGCTGCAAAATGTTTGCCAATGGCAAGTAACCCATCAGCTACCCAAAACACAGGAAATGCAAAATTGGTTGCTGCAAACCAAGCCCGATGTGGTCATTCCTACCAAAAAACAAGCCAGGTCCAACTCAAGCAGTGCAACGACACCCGTCGCTCGCGTTGTTGAAGCGCAATACTACCGGCCGTACCACATGCACGCGTCTATTGGCACCTCTGCTGCGACCGCCGTCTTGGGGACAGAAGGCGTGCTGACCGTGCAAACGCACAGCCAATCCGTTTTTCAAACGGGTGAGGCCATTGCCAAAATGTTGGGCATGCCCAAGGACAAAGTTCGCATGCAGCATGTGCAAGGTTCCGGCTGCTACGGTCACAACATGGCGGACGATGCCGCAGCAGATGCGGCTCTTCTGGCCATGCAGGTACCTGGACAATTGGTTAGATTGCAATACTCTCGCGAGCAGGAACATGCTTGGGAACCCTATGGCTCCGCCATGGTCATGAAAACCAAGGCCAGCCTGGATGCGCAAGGCAACGTCCTCGATTGGGATTTCACTTTATGGTCAACACCACATGGCACCCGGCCCAGTGGGAACCCTGGCAACCTGTTGTCGGCGGCCTATCTTGAAAAGCCTTTTGCAATGCCAAAACCTGTCAATGGTGGCGGCCCCAACTTCGCAGCCGATCGAAATGCCATTGCTTTGTATGACTTCCCTGGTCACAACGTCACCACGCACTTCATCACAGAAATGCCGCTTCGCGTCTCTTCAACCCGGGGGCTTGGTGCTTACGCCAATGTTTTTGCCATCGAATCCTTCATAGATGAGTTGGCACATGCAACAGGCGTCGATCCGGTAGCTTACAGATTGCGCTTTCTGAAAGATGAACGCGCGCGCGATGCAATCGTCAAAGCGGCTGAAAAATTTGGATGGGCGCAGTGGCGCAAAACGCCTGGTCGCGGTCGCGGCATAGGCTTTGCAAAGTACAAAAACATTGCAGGCTACTGTGCTGTCGCTTTGGAGGTTGAAGTCAATCGAAGCAATGGCCGAATTCGCGTGTTGCGCGCTGTGGCCAGTTCAGATTGCGGTCACATGGTCAATCCAGACGGCATCAGCAATCAAATTGAAGGGGGGCTTATTCAATCGCTATCCTGGACACTGAAAGAAGAAGTCCAGATGGACAACACCCGTGTGTTGTCGCGCGATTGGAGCAGCTATCCCATTTTGACTTTCTCGGAAGTTCCGCCCGTTGAAGTGGTTTTAATTGACCGCCCTGGACAGCCCTACTTAGGGGCAGGTGAAGCTTCTCAAGGTCCTACGGGTGCGGCTTTGGCCAACGCGGTTTTTGATGCCACGGGTGTTCGATTCAGGACCTTGCCCTTAACACCCGACAGAGTTTTACAAGCCCTTTAAGTTTTAGTGGTGCCACTCACGAACGCGTGGCGCTCGCCATTAGCTTTCCGAGCTTGTCAAAATAATCGATGCTGATTTGTGTTGGCACCAAAAATTTGATTTTTTGATTTTGCTCGGTCTGCATCACTTGGATCAAACCAGCCTTCTTTAAAATTTCAATGCGACGATGGATCGTGGCAGGGCTGGCTATTTCGCTGAGCTCCATGGTTTGGGTGACGACCAGAGGCTGACCCTGTGCACTTTTAATGGCAATGGCTTCTAGGAGTTTTTTGCCGATATCGTCAATACCAGAAAGATCAATGCTTGATTTGCGCAGCGCCTCAGCCAACACCAAATAGCGCAGATAGATTTGTTTCATGGCGAGTCGCTCTGGTAAAAAAAGTTGTTGACCAAGAAAATTCAAACATCCAAGTTTGATGCAGGTTTTTCGGACCGCTGAATCAATAACTTGAAGACCCACAAGACAAGCAAGGTGCCCACCCAATTGCTGAGTGCCATGACACCTAAGCTCAGGACAAATTGCGCCGTCAAACCTTGGGCGTAAAACCATAATTGATGTAACAGCGCGCTAAGGGTAGCGAAAAGCACTGATATTTTCAACAGGGTTTGAGGTGACACAAATTTGAACTCATGATCCAAGTGCAGAAACTTCACGCTCAAAAGTCTGGCCAACCAAGGCGAAAAACCAGCAATAAAGCCGGTTATGACGGCAAATTCCACGCCCAAATCAGGATGTTCTTGAAAATTCCAAAGCATGCCACCTAGCGCAATGCCAATGGCGCCAGACTCGAGGGCCAGCAAAACCAAGATAAAGCGAATTCCACTGGGAAAGAAAACCCAATGCACATCAAATGAAAACTCTGTTTCACTCCATACAAAATCGTTCAACCAAAGCGCCAAGTAGTAAAAAGAAGCAGCAATAGCAATGATCAGCAGTTTCTTCATGGATTTGATGTGACGGCTTTTGACATTTTGAGATAGAGCAAGTTGGCGTACTGATCAATGAGTGCTTGAGGTTCTTCAGGTGGATCAACGATCACACCTGCAGGGGGGTAAAACCATTCAAGCATCGCATTGTTCTGAAGTCTAGCGCGAGAAATGAGTTGTGTGGTCACCATGAACCTTCTGGCCACAACAACCCAAGGGACAGCGACACCTAATTTGACTTCTAAATTTTGGGTGGCTGCATCGATGATGACGTTGCCTGCCCTGCAAACCACATGGCCGTTCCATTCCTGACTTGGCTCCTGGCTGTTTAAAAAACCGACCACGAAGTTTTGACTTTGGTTGGCGTACCAAAGTTGGCAGGGCATGAGTTCGTTCACGATGCCTAATTTATTCAAGGTGGCTTGTGAAATTCTGGACGTGAGAGAACAGAAGGTTCTGTACTCTGCAGGCACCACCTCGTAGAAGGAAAGCCTGAGCCTGTCTACGACTTGATTTTCTGACTCTGACAATATGTGCATGAAGAATAGTCATCAGAAATATATTAAATTAATTATAAATATGAAGACGGTATTCTTGTCAACTTGATATCAACTTTACTTTTAAATGTTGTTATTTGACTTGCGCAAGGCACTGCTGCTTCATGTCGTTGGCTTTGATGCTGTAGCAATAACTGCGTTGCGACATGACATTGGCCAAGCACATGTTCTTGGTATCGGCATCTTTGACCGAGAAGCAATAAGAGTTTTGTTTTTTGGACATGGCCAAACAAACGTTCTTTTTGTCTGGGTCGTGAATTGAAAAACAAGAAACGCTACTGGCTTGCGCCCCGCTGAGGCAACACAAGGTCAACAAGACCATCACAAGAAATTGTTTTTTCACAGAAGTGACCCCAAGTGAATTCATGTCATGCCTTAACTCAACCCGACCCAAATTCGTTGACACAGAAGCGGCATGCCATCCATTAAACTCAGGTCTTCACAATCTAGCAAGAAAGTAGACCCCTATGGGCGCGCAGTGGAAAGCAAAAGGCAAAGCACAAGCCGCAGATGCCAGAGGCAAACTGTTTGGTCGCTTGGCCAAAGACATCATGATGGCGGCCAAAAGTGGCGCCGATCCTAGCGCTAACTCTAAGTTGCGTTTGGTGGTGGAACAAGCCCGAAAAGTATCGATGCCCAAGGACACTTTAGAACGTGCCATTAAAAAAGGGGCTGGCTTGCTCGGCGACCCCATCAATTTCGAACGCGTCATTTACGAAGGCTTTGCACCCCATCAAGTGCCCGTAATGGTTGAAGCACTCACCGACAATTTGAACCGCACAGCCTCTGAAGTTCGCGTGCTGTTTCGCAAAGGTCAGTTGGGCACTTCGGGGTCCGTCTCATGGGATTTTGACCACGTGGGCATGATTGAGGCTGAACCTGCCCAACAAGGTGCAGACGCTGAATTGGCCGCCATTGAGGCTGGTGCCCAAGACTTTGAAGCCGCCGATGAGGACGGTGTGACAGTGTTCATCACAGACCCCACCGATTTGGACCTGGTCAGCAAAGCGCTGCCAGACCATGGGTTTACCGTGTTGTCGAATAAATTGGGCTACAAACCCAAAAACCCCGTCAACCCAGCCAATTTGTCTGCCGAACAGCTCGAAGAAGTTGAGAACTTCTTAGCGGCCATTGACGGCAACGACGATGTTCAAAATGTTTTTGTGGGATTGGCCAATTAAATTTGAATGCTGATTGACAACCAGCCTCGGCTTATTTGGCTGCAGGCTTGGGTTTATCGGGCGCCTTTTGCGTAATCAGGCAAACAATCTTGCCGCCCTTTTCTTTGTACTCAAATTTGGCACAGCCATCACCCGGCTCTTTCTTTTCAACAGGCTGGGGCAGCGTCGCAGGCGTTGCTTTTGGTCGCGTGATTTTTTCAGGCACAACCGAGCGCTCCAACTTTTTATCATCGGCTTTGGGTGCGTCTGCTGCTGTAGCATTGAATGCAAACATGGCAGCCAAGATCAATGCATATTTCATTTGTACCTCGAAGATCACTGGTATCTTTTCAATGTATGAATTGTGAACTTATTTTGAAGCTTCGTCACGATTTGAAACGCGTAATTTGAGGAAATCCCGCATGGCCAATACACCAGACAACCTGCTGCCAGAAAGCTGGCACAAATACTTTGCCATTGAAGCCAACAATGCCGCATGGACCCTGTCTGAATCTTTGGCAGACATCAGCCTTCGCACAGAGGTTTTAGACTTGGCCCATGCTTCAGCATGGCATTGGCGTGTGGCGGGCAAAGAAATTCATCACATGCGCAGTGTGATGTTGTTGGCGCTTGTTCATGCGCGCATGAACATGGGGCCCAGCGCCTGGGCTTATGCTGAGCGCATGCGAATGTATTTCATCGACAAAACAGACACCCCCGATTGGGAGTTAGCATTCACCCACACCATTCATGCCTTGGCTGCGCGGGCTTTTGGCAAAACTGCCGAGTACCAAGCATCACGGCAAGCTGCCCTTCAAAGTATGTCTGCCATCAAGGTCAAAGAAGACCGCGACGTGGTGATGAAAACCTTTCAACTCATTGCATAGAAACCAAACACGCACATGTCTAAAGAAGTCAAAGGCGCCGCCTATTGGGACCAACGCTTTGAGATACCCGCTTATGCCTACGGCGAGGCGCCCAATGATTTTTTGGTGTGGGCTGCCCCACAGGTCAAAGTAGGCAAGGCCTTGTCTTTGTGCGAAGGTGAAGGCCGCAATGCAGTTCATTTGGCCAAATTGGGTTTTGAGGTGACGGCAGTCGACTTTTCTCGCGTAGGTCTGCAAAAGGCAAAGGCACTGGCCGACCAACACAAAGTCAGCATGCAATACATCGTTGCCGATTTGAAAGACTTTGAGCTTGAAGACAATTCATGGGACCTGGTGGTCAGTGTTTTTGCCCAGCCCGACCCGGCTGTTCGGCAACGACTTTATGCGCAACTGAGTTCGTCTTTGAGATCGGGGGGCGCCTTCATCCTAGAGTCCAAAGTCTCAGAAGACAACAGCAACACCAACCGTTATCCCAGTGTCACAACGCTTTGCCAAGACATCTTGCCACTGCGTGTGGCATTTTCTAATCAGGGTGAGCGTGAGCTGAAAGAAGGCAGTTATCACGTCGGCATGCACACCACCGCACAAATTCTTGCATTTAAGTCTTAGCTGATTTTTGGCGGAAGTTTGCGCGCATCATGACATGCCCTGACATGATGAAACGACATGCAAATGGAACGCCCACCTTCCGAGTCACAACGCACTACCGTTGAAGCGCCCGTTGTTCACTATCTGCAGCAAGCATGGGAAAAAGCCTCTCAGCTACGCGCTTCCGACCTTCATTTCGAGCCTTTCGAAAACTTCTACCGCGTGCGTTTGCGCGTTGATGGGGTGTTGCAAGAAATTCCGCCCCCGCCCTATGCTTTCAAAGACCAAATTGCATCGCGCATCAAGGTCTTGGCCAAGTTAGACATTGCAGAAAAACGATTACCCCAAGACGGTCGCATGACTGTCGGCCTGCACAATCTACAACGCTTGAACTTAAGGGTTAGCACCTTGCCCACGCTGTTTGGCGAGAAATTAGTGGTCAGGGTGTTGGCCACCGACCTTGCACAATTGCAGTTAGACCAATTGGGCTACGGCCCTGTCGAAAAACAGCGCATGCTAAGCGCCATCCATAAAACGCAAGGCCTCATCTTGGTCACAGGCCCTACTGGTGCAGGTAAATCGCAGTCGCTGTATGCGTGTTTGCACCTGCTCAATCGACCAGAAATTAACATTGCAACGGTAGAAGACCCCTCTGAAATTCAACTCAGTGGCGTTAACCAAGTCAACATCAAAGAACACATAGGGCTGAACTTTGCCAGCTCTCTTAAAGCCTTTCTCAGACAAGACCCAGATGTTCTCATGGTCGGCGAAATTCGAGACTCCGAAACGGCAGACATCGCCATCAAAGCATCACAAACAGGGCATTTGGTTTTGTCTACCTTGCACACCAACGACGCCGTAGGCGCCTTGGTCCGACTGCGAAATATGGGTGTTGCCGCTTACAACCTTGCAGCCAGCGTCAGCCTCATTTCTGCACAACGTCTGATTCGGCGCTTGTGTTTGCATTGCCGCAAACCCATGCATGTGTCGCACCAAGCACTCCGCGAGTTTGGCTTTCAAGGGTCCCTCACAGACTTGGCCTTCGAGCCCGCCTTTTTCAATCCTCAAGGTTGTGCGCAATGCCATCAAGGCTACTGGGGACGAATTGGACTTTTTGAAGTCATGCCGATGAGTGCAAGCCTTCGCCAATTGATTCTTCAAGATGCAAGCCATGCGCAATTGGCAGCGCAAGCACACAAAGAAGGTGTCCAATCGCTTCGGCACGCAGGCTTGCTTCAAGCAGCCATGGGCATTACTTCCATGACAGAGGCACTCTCGCAAACGGAATCTATGGCATGAGTCAACAAGCCGCCATGGCGCGTGCCTTGGCGCGACGTGCACCCCAGTCGCAAGCCTCTTCACATCGCATTCCCGCCAAAACTTTGGCTGTGTTCACTCGCCAATGGTCGGCTCTGATGAGTGCTGGCATTCCTTTGGTACAAGCGTTTGAGTTGCTCAGCCAAAGTGTGGTGGGATCGGCGCGTACTCAGCAAAGCTTGCGGCACATCGTGGGTCAACTTCAGCAAGATATCAATGCGGGTTGCACTTTGCACATGGCCTTTCAAAAACATCCGAGCGCGTTTGACTCGCTTTACTGCAGCTTGTTACAAGCTGGGGAGTCTGCGGGTATCTTGGACAAACTTTTAAACCGTTTGGCAGACACGCTCGAGGCTAATTTGCGCTTAAAGGACAAAGTGCACAATGCACTTATTTACCCAGCTTGTATCTTGGCCGTCGCTGCAAGTGTTGTCATGGTCATCATGGTGTGGGTCATCCCCCTGTTTGAAGAGGTATTTCAAAGCATGGGCGCTGCACTTCCAAGCGCCACGCGCATGCTGATTCTGGTCAGCCACTGGGCAGGGCAATGGGGACTTGTTTTACTCTTGATGATGACTGGCGTCTTTGGCATGTGCTTGCGTACAATTCATCGCTCTCCAGCCCTTCAATGGCGTTGCGAGTCAATGCTTTGTGCTGTGCCCGTCTTGGGTCCTTTGGCACAAAGCAATCGCACAAGCAGATGGGCACAAACACTGTCGGCCTTGCTTGAGGCTGGCATTCCCATCTCAGAAGCATTGACCCCAGCAGCCGCAGCCTCGGGTTCAGTTCAACTGCAAACCAACGCAGCGCAATTGGTCCAGCACATTCAAGAAGGTAGCGCATTGAACGTGGCCATGTCAAAATCAAAACTGTTTCCAACGGTGCTCATCCAGATGTGTGCCATTGGCGAAGAAACCGGCACATTGCCCCAACTTTTAGAAAAGGCGGCCCAACTCATGGTGGCCGATTTGAATCAGCACATTCTTCAACTGACCACTCTGCTAGAGCCCATGCTGATGGTGCTCTTGGGCCTTGTCATAGGCGGTATTTTGATCGCACTGTATTTACCCATTTTCAGTTTAGGACAGGTCTTTTGATGCCCCCTTCTCTTTGGCCTAATTTGCTCATGCCGCCGGGCGCCATGGGCTGGGTATTGCCTCAATTTGAAAATGTCAGCCCTTTGCAAATTTTCTTTTTTGCAGCCTTGGGACTGGTCATCGGCAGCTTTTTGAATGTGCTCATTCACAGGCTGCCTCTGATGATTTTGGGCACAGATTCGCCAGACGCTCAAGGCTTCAATCTCAGCACACCCAGATCACATTGCCCGCATTGTCTTCACGTTTTGCATTGGCATGAACTCATTCCCTTGCTGTCCTACGTTGTGTCCAGAGGACGTTGCCGCCATTGCGGCGCCCATATTGATCGGCAATACCCCATCGTTGAAATCACGACCAGCCTCTTGTTCATGCTCTGCTTGTTTCAATTTGGCTGGACAGTTCAAGCACTCATGGCCTGTTTCTTTTCAGCGGCCTTGCTGGCCTTGGCATGGATCGATGCCAAAACATTTTTACTCCCTGACGCCATCACCCAAGCGCTGTTATGGGTCGGGCTCGTTGGCAGCGGCATGTCACTCACCCCCACCCCACTCATTCAAGCTGTGTCTGGTGCCGTACTGGGCTACAGCATCTTGTGGCTTGTCAGCTGGGGTTTTCAAACTTGGGCTGGCAAAGAAGGCATGGGCCAAGGCGATCTCAAGCTATTGGCTGCATTGGGGGCGTGGGTTGGAATCTGGAGCTTGCTGCCGGTGCTGCTGTTGGCTTCTGTTTCTGGACTGATTTTTGGCGTCATCCAAAAAATGCGGGGCCAACTGGGTGACAATGGTCACTTCGCTTTTGGACCCTTTTTAGCCCTGTCTGGATTCGCATGTTTCTTTCTAGGAATTTCCATGGGAGTGTGAACCTTTGAAGCCCCAAACCGTTCGTTTAGGACTTACCGGCGGCATTGGCAGCGGCAAAAGCACCGTTGCCAGCCTTTTGGCCCAAGCAGGCGCCGCCATCATGGACGCAGACGCCATTTCCAGATCACTCACACAAGCCGGTGGCATGGCCATTCCCGCCATCTTGGCTGAGTTTGGCGAAAAACTCATCACATCCGAAGGCGCCATGGACCGTGATGCCATGCGTGCCTTGGTTTTCTCAAACCCTCAAACCAAACGCCAACTGGAAGCCATCGTTCATCCCTTGGTAGCCCAAGGTCTGCAAACGCAAACGCAAGCCGCCTTGGCGGCAGGTAAAAACTGCTTGGTATTTGATGTGCCATTGTTGGTCGAATCGGGCGAGCGCTGGCGCCGTCAAGTCGACTGGGTATGCGTAGTAGACTGCCAAACCGAAACCCAAATTCAGCGGGTAATGGCGCGCAGCGCGCTCACCAGGCCAGAAATTGAGGGCATCATGGCACAACAGGCCACCCGTGCCCAGCGGCTTGCCAGTGCCGATGCCGTCATCTACAACGACGGCATTGATTTAGTCCAACTCAAGCACTTGGCGCATGAAATGATGGCCCGCTTCGGGCTATGATCCTGCTACTGAAAGACGCAGCGTGATACTCTACGAATACCCCCTCAACGAACGCACTCGGACTTACTTGCGCCTGCAGCATTTGTTTGCACGCTTCAACAAGCTCTGCCAACGTACCGAGGCACTAGACCATCATTACGCCCTCACCACGATATTTGAAATCATGGAAGTGGCTTCACGCTCCGAACTTAAATCAGAAATTCTCAAAGACATCGAGCGCCACAAACAACAACTCAATGCGTACCGTGGCAACCCCTCTATTTCAGAACAAGCCCTTGACCTGATCATTGAACAGCTTGACATGCGCTTTGAAGCCCTCAACAGCATGGTTGGCAAAATGGGCAGCGCCCTTGGCGAAAGCGAATTCCTCAACAGCATTCGAAGCCGCACAGCCATTCCCGGCGGTACCTGTGAATTTGATTTGCCCGCCTACCATGCTTGGCAACACCACCGCGCTGAAGCGCGTCAAGCCAACTTGCTTGAATGGTCTCAACACTTTGCGCCACTGGCCACATCTGTTCAACTGATGCTCAAAATGTTGCGCGAGTCTGGCAGCACACAAAAGGTCATGGCCACCGCTGGCCAGTTACAACAGAATCTGCCTCAGGGTCGTAACTTTCAGTTGCTGCGTTTGCGCATCGACGACAGCTTAAACCTCACCCCTGAAATCAGCTGCAACCGATTGCTGGTGGTCATTCGCTTGATGCAACAGCAAGAAGATGGCAAGTTGCTGACCAGCCGAGATGACACGCCCTTCGAAATGACACTCTGCGCTTAAACAGCAGAGGCAATGCCACCCCATCTGTGAGACGCCGATGAGCGAACCCTTGTCAAAGCCCCGTCAAGTGAAGTGCCCTACCTGCAACGGGCCCAGCTTGTTCAGTCCTCAAAACACTTATCGCCCCTTTTGCAGTGCGCGTTGCAAAGGCATTGACTTGGGTGCATGGGCCAACGAAAGCTTTAGAGTACCCGAGGACAATCCGCCAGATCAAGAGAATTTTGGCGACCCCAAGCTACAGTGATTCAGCTTGTATGCGTGGCACCCACAAAGCCGCGCTCTTCGGCCAACCAGGCCAATACAGGAATGGTGCCAGGCAACACAGGACCCACCTGAACAGGCAGGTCTTGCCAAGCAAAATGCTGACCTTCGCGCATCTCAAGCTCGCCCTGCCATTGACGTACTTTGCAAAAGTTCAAACGAACCAATGCATGAGGATAGTCAACCAATTGCTGCAGCCATAACTCGACATCGGCAATGTGCAAACCCAGTTCTTCATGCAGTTCACGGGTTAAGGCTTGTGCCACGGTTTCACCCGCTTCTAATTTGCCACCCGGAAATTCCCAATAGCCTTCGTACACTTTGCCAGGTGGCCGAGACGTGAGCAAAAACTGATCGTCTGCATTGATGAGAATGCCCACCGCCACATCGATCGTGGCACGTTCTGCACCACCTTCTCGCGGTTGATGACCGTCTGCAACCAGCAAAGGCTTGGGACTGTCTCTCAAGACTTTGCTCACAAGGTGCGAAGCGCGCCAGGGCCAGGGCCTTGGCCTTGACCCATGCGACCCATGTAATCGCGGGCAAATTGATAAGCCACTCGACCACTTCGCGAGCCACGCTCAAGCGCCCAGACCAAGGCTTCTGGGCCTGAGGTTTGAATGACCGCATCAGAGGCGCCCAGCGATTTGAGCCACTGCGCCACGATAGTGAGGTACTCGTCTTGTGAGAAGGGGTAGAAACTGATCCACAAACCAAAACGCTCAGACAAAGAAATTTTCTCTTCAATCACTTCACCGGGATGCACTTCACCGTCTTCGGTGTGGGTGTAGGTGAGGTTGTCCTTCATGTGCTCGGGTAACAAATGCCGGCGATTGCTGGTGGCATAAATCAACACATTGGGTGTGGCAGCAGCCACAGAACCATCCAAAATAGATTTCAAGGCTTTGTAACCGCCTTCACCATCTTCAAAACTCAGGTCATCGCAGAAGATGATGAATTTTTCTGGCCGACCCGCCACCACGTCGACAATGTCTGGCAAATCAGTGAGGTCGTCTTTGTCAACTTCAATAAGGCGCAAACCTTGTGCTGCATAAGCATTCAGGCAAGCTTTGATAAGAGATGATTTGCCCGTTCCGCGAGAGCCCGTCAACAGCACGTTGTTGGCAGGCAAACCCTGCACAAACTGCAAGGTGTTTTGTTGCAGTTTTTCTTTTTGGCCGTCAATTTCTTGTAGATCGTTCAGGCTCATGTCGGACACGTGGCGAACACCTTCCAACACACCGTGGCCTGAAGCACGTTTGCGATAGCGCCAAGCAATGGCTTGCGTCCAATCGGGCTCACTCAAAGGCTGCGGCAACACGCGCTCTAAGCGCTCCATCATGAGCACAGCGCGCTCTAAGAGTTTTTCAATGGCGGCGCTCATGAACGGTAGTCCGCATTGATGGACACGTAGTCGTGGCTGAGGTCACAGGTCCAGACTGTGTCAACAGCGTTGCCACGGCCTAAATTGACACGAATGCTGATTTCACTTTGCTTCATGACGCGCTGGCCGTCGGCTTCTTGGTAAGCAGGGTTGCGACCACCGTTTTGCACCACACACACATCGTCCAAGTACAAACCAATGAGATCTTGATCGAGGTCGTGAATGCCGGCATAACCCACTGCCGCCAAAATGCGCCCCAGGTTGGGGTCACTGGCAAAAAATGCTGTTTTGACCAAGGGCGAATGCGCAATGGCATAAGCAGCCAAAAGACATTCGTCAGTTGTTTTGCCACCTTCGACCCGAATGGTGATGAACTTGGTGGCACCCTCACCGTCGCGCACAATGGCGTGAGCCAATTGTTGCGCAACCGCCAACATTGCAGCGCGCAATGCTTTGCCGTCTGCCGAATGCCAGTCGGAGATGACAGCATGCGCAGCTTTGCGCGTGGCCATGACCATGAAGGAGTCGTTGGTAGAGGTGTCGCCATCGATCGTGATGCGATTGAATGACGCGTTGGCCAAATCGGTGGCCAGTGCGGGTAACAGCGCAGGATCGATGTTGGCATCGGTGGCCAAGAAGCCCAGCATGGTGGCCATGTTGGGACGAATCATGCCAGCACCTTTGCTGATGCCCGTGATGGTGACGGTTTGACCTGACAACACCACTTGCTGGCTGAAAGCTTTGGGCACAGTGTCGGTGGTCATGATGCCTTCTGCTGCTTTGGCCCAATGTGCCGCTTGCGCGTCGGCCAAGGCTGCAGGCATGCCGGCCACAATGCGATCAACAGGCAAGTTCTCCATGATCACGCCCGTTGAGAAAGGCAAAACTTGCTGTGGCTTGACATTCAAGAGGGTTGCCAAGGCCAGTGCTGTAGCGCGTGCATCGGTCAAGCCTTTGGCGCCAGTGCCTGCATTGGCATTGCCCGTGTTGATGACCAGCGCACGAATTTGCGTATCGGTGCTGGCAGTGACTTGCTTCAAATGCTCGCGGCAAACTTGCACGGGCGCTGCGCAATATCTGTTTTGCGTAAAGACACCGGCGACGGCTGTGCCTTCGTCTAACAAAATAACGGTGAGGTCTTTGCGCCCCACTTTGCGCACGCCCGCTTCAGCAATGCCCAAACGCACACCGGGTACAGCCAAAACGTTGGCAGGATTGGGGGCTTGAAGATTCACTGTCATATCAACCTCTTAGGCCAACTTGCCGTGGCATTGCTTGTATTTTTTGCCGCTGCCACAAGGGCAAGGATCGTTGCGTCCTACAGGGGCCAACAGAGTGCTCTGAAATTCAGATGCAGCTTGTGTTTGCTGGTCGCCTTGTTCGTCTGGCGCGGTGTACGTCACGTTACTGATGTTTTCAGCACGTTCCTCTAGCACCTGCGCTGCTTCTTCAATTTGCTGACCCGACTCAATGCGAACATTCATGAGCACGCGCGTGACTTCATTTTTGACAGCATCGAGCAGCTGGCCAAACAACTCAAAGGCTTCACGTTTGTATTCTTGTTTGGGCTGCTTTTGAGCATAGCCACGCAGGTGAATGCCTTGGCGCAAATAATCGAGCGCACTGAGGTGCTCACGCCAGTGGGAGTCGATGCTCTGCAACAAAACCACGCGCTCAAATGACACAAAGTTTTCTACGCCCACAGACTCCAATTTCTGCTTGAATGCGTCGTTGGCAGCGGTGAGCACCATCTCCAAAATTTCATCATCGGTGATGGCGGTGGCTGCTGACACTTTATCGCGCAAGGGCAATTCAATTTGCCATTCGTCTTTCAACACGCGCTCAAGGGCGGCTAAGTCCCACTGCTCTTCGACTGATTCTTCAGGCACATATTGACGCACCAAATCTGTAAAGCTACCTTCGCGCAAAGCTGTAATTTGCGCGTCCATTTCGGTGGCATCTAAAATGTCATTGCGTTGTTGGTAAATGACCTTGCGCTGATCGTTGGACACATCATCGTATTCGAGCAACTGCTTGCGAACATCGAAGTTGCGGGCTTCTACTTTGCGCTGAGCGCTTTCGATGCTGCGCGTAACCATGCCTGCCTCAATGGCTTCACCCTCGGGCATGTTGAGCCTGTCCATGATGGCGCGCACGCGATCACCCGCAAAAATGCGCATGAGCGGATCGTCCAAACTCAAGTAGAAACGTGAAGAACCAGGATCGCCTTGACGGCCTGAACGGCCACGCAATTGGTTGTCAATGCGACGAGATTCGTGGCGTTCAGTGGCGATGATGCGCAGTCCACCGAGTGCTTTCACTTGCTCATGGATGGTCAGCCATTCTGTTCGCATGGCGGCCACTTTGTCTTGGCGTGCTTGCTCGCTCAAGCTTTCATCGGCTTCAACAGCTTGAATGTCTTTTTCAATGTTGCCGCCCAACACAATGTCAGTACCGCGGCCTGCCATGTTGGTGGCAATGGTGATCATGCCGGGGCGGCCGGCTTGCGCCACGATGTCGGCTTCGCGTGCGTGCTGCTTGGCATTCAAGACTTGATGCGGCAACTTGGCTTTGGTCAGCATCTCAGAAATAAGTTCTGAATTTTCAATGGACGTGGTGCCCACCAACACAGGCTGTCCGCGGTCGTGACATTCACGAATGTCGGCAATGGCGGCGGTGTATTTTTCTGGCGACGATTTGTAAACGCGATCGAGTTGGTCTTCGCGGCGGCTGATGCGGTTGGGTGGCACCACCACGGTTTCCAAGCCATAAATTTCTTGGAATTCGTAGGCTTCTGTATCTGCCGTTCCGGTCATACCGCCCAACTTGCCGTACAAGCGGAAATAGTTTTGGAAGGTGATGGAGGCCATGGTTTGGTTTTCGGCCTGAATGGCCACACCCTCTTTGGCTTCTACAGCTTGATGCAAGCCATCGCTCCAGCGGCGTCCCGTCATGAGTCGACCCGTGAACTCATCAACGATGACAATCTCACCTTCTTGAACCACGTAGTGTTGGTCACGGTGGTAGATGTGGTGGGCGCGCAAGGCGGCCGTGAGGTGGTGCATGAGCGCGATGTTGGCAGGGTCATAAAGGCTAGCGCCTTCAGGGATGAGGCCCGCGCTGGCCAAAATACGCTCTGCGTTTTCGTGACCTTGCTCGGTCAAGAATACTTGGTGAGATTTTTCGTCGACTGTGAAATCGCCGGGCTTGGTAATGCCCTCGCCCGTACGGGGGTCGGCTTCACCTTCTTGGCGCGTGAGCATGGGCACCACTTGGTTCATGGCCATGTATTGCGCTGTGTGGTCGTCGGCTTGTCCACTGATGATGAGTGGCGTGCGCGCCTCGTCAATCAAAATAGAGTCAACCTCGTCAACGATGGCAAAGTTCAAACCGCGTTGTACACGGTCTTTGGCTTCATAAACCATGTTGTCACGCAAGTAGTCGAAACCAAACTCGTTGTTGGTACCGTAGGTGATGTCTGAGTTGTACGCTGCTTGTTTTTCTTCACGGGAGAGTTGGGGCAAGTTGATGCCCACGCTCATGCCCAAGAAGTTGTAGAGCTTGCCCATCCACTGCGCATCGCGACTGGCCAAGTAATCGTTGACCGTGACCACGTGCACGCCTTTGTTGGCCAATGCATTGAGGTACACCGCCAAAGTGGCCGTGAGGGTCTTGCCTTCACCGGTGCGCATTTCAGAAATTTTGCCGTTGTGCAAAGAAATACCGCCAATCATTTGCACATCGAAGTGGCGCATCTTCATGACACGTTTGGAGCCTTCACGGACCACGGCAAAAGCTTCAGGCAAAATTTTGTCCAAACTTTCACCTTGCCCAACACGTGCTCGAAACTCGTCTGTTTTGGCGCGCAGTTGCTCGTCGCTTAACGCTTCGTAGTCGGCTTCAAGGCCATTGATCAAGGCCACAGTTTTGCGGTATTGTTTGATCAAGCGGTCGTTACGACTGCCGAAAATTTTGGTCAGAAAATTGGTCGCCATGTTGACACGAGTCTGCTTCAGGTGACAGCACCCAAATCAGCTCGACAATCCTGTCTTAAAGTGGATTCAAAAGTACATGCGCACTAGGCGCATGTGAACGCAACATTTTAACTGCTGCATCCCCTTCTCTGGCCTCGATTTCCCGCAGAACATCAGGGTTCTCGCATAATGTGCCCATGGCCAAAATCAATCAAGCTGTGACGCTCATGGAAGCTGCGCAAGACTCGCCCAGTCTGGCGCGCTTAACCGAGCTCACAAGAGAGTCGAGTCAACGCCTCAAAACCCTGCACACGTTGCTACCGGGCCCCATTCGGGGCGCCATTCAAGCAGGGCCGATTGAGGGCACAGAGTGGTGTTTGTTGGTCAGTTCTAACGCGGCCGCAGCCAAATTGCGCCAAATGCTGCCAGCCTTGGTAGCCCATCTGAAAAGCCATGGCCATGGCGTAGAAACAATTCGCCTCAAAATTCTTCAAAGCACGCGTTAGGTTGCTTTTGAAACTAACAGACGAAAAAAAACCAACACGCATGCTGGTTTTCTAAAATGGTGCCGCTTGTCGGATTCGAACTGACGACCTACCGCTTACAAGGCGGTTGCTCTACCAACTGAGCTAAAGCGGCACGGGCTGAATTGTAATTCAATAATTGCCGTTTTTTGGCATCACCTTGATATTTGATGATGCTTATTTAATTCGTGTGAGCGTGGGACGCGTGGGTGCAGGGGGCACTGGCTTGTCATCGTGCTCAGAAACATCTGTACCGCTTGAATCAGGCACTTTGTGCAACTTGTCCATGCCCAACACTGTGCTGTTCAGTGGCTGATCGGAAACAGGAAAAGACATGCCCTGCCCATTCTCGCGCGCATAAATGGCCATGACGCGGTGGATAGGGACCATGATGTCTCTGGGCTTGCCACCAAACCTGGCTTTGAATTCAATGAACTCATTGCCCAACTGCAAAGAACTGGTGGCATCAAAACTGATGTTGAGAACTATTTCTCCGCCTTGCACAAACTCGCGCGGTACCTGAACTGAGCCGTCTACTTTCACCGCCACATAAGGGGTGAAAGAGTGGTCGGTGCACCACTCGTACATGGCCCGAATGAGATAAGGGCGTGTCGAGGGTGATTCGAGTGCGTTCATGACCATGCGAGTGGTGTGTTGTCAGCTTGCGAATTTGGCAATTACTTGCGCATGACCTTTTCGGAAGGTGTGAGCGCTTCAATGTAGGCAGGGCGAGAAAAAATACGCTCGGCGTACTTGAGCAAAGGTGCAGCGTTTTTGCTGAGGTCAATGCCATAGAAGTCGAGACGCCAAAGCAATGGCGCAATGGCCACGTCGAGCATCGAGAAGTTGTCACCCAACATGAACTTGTTTTTCAAGAAGACCGGGGCCAACTGGGTCAAACGGTCACGGATGTGTGAGCGTGCTTTTTCCAAGGCTTTGTCGTTACCCTTGAGCGTACGGTTTTCCAAAGTGGCCACATGGGTGAACAACTCTTTTTCGAAGTTGAGCAAGAACAAGCGGACACGTGCGCGGTCGACGGGGTCGCCAGGCATCAGTTGGGGATGTGGGAAGCGCTCATCAATGTATTCGTTGATGATGTTGGATTCGTACAAAATCAAATCACGCTCGACCAAGATAGGCACTTGGCCATAGGGATTCATGACATTGATGTCTTCTGGTTTGTTGTACAGATCGACATCACGAATTTCAAAATCCATGCCCTTCTCAAACAGCACAAAGCGGCAACGATGAGAAAAGGGGCAGGTTGTTCCTGAGTAAAGCACCATCATGGTGAAGGCTCCTAAAAATCAAAAAGAGTGGGAAGCCACCGGGTTGGCGGGCCTGCCCACTCCATCAATTCGGGCAAGGCCCGAATCACGAGTTCTTACTTGATGTCTTTCCAGTAAGCATTGTTCAAGCGCCATGCGACATAAGTGAAGCCAGCCAAGAACAGCAAGACCCAGATGCCCAAGCGAACACGGTTGTTTTGTGCGGGCTCGGCCATCCAGTGCATGTAGTTGACCAAGTCGCCAACGGCTTTGTCGTATTGCTTGGGTGACATGGTGCCTGGTGTAACTTGCTTCCAACCCACAAAGACGTGCTCGGTTTGACCCTTAACTTTGCGATCTTCGTAGACGGGCTCGCGCTCGCCTTGCAACTGCCACAAAGGATTGGGCATGCCCACGTTGGGGAAAGCCAAATTGTTCCAACCGGTAGGCTTGGTTTCGTCGCGATAGTAGGTACGCAGGTAGGTGTAGAGGTAATCTGCACCTGTGCCGCCATGACCAGAACGTGAACGCGCGACCAACGTTAAGTCGGGTGGCACAGCGCCAAACCATTCCTTGGCTTGCTTGGGATCAATGTTGGCCTTCATGGTGTCGCCCACTTTGTCAGTGGCAAACAAAAGGTTGTCTTTGATCTGCTGATTGGTCAAGCCGATGTCTTGCAAGCGGTTGTAACGCATGAATGCAGCGGAGTGGCAGTTCAGGCAATAGTTCACAAACAACTTGGCGCCGTTTTGGAGAGAACCCAAATCAGTGGTGTTGACGGGCGCTTTGTCCCAAGCGATGGTGTTGCCACCAGCCGCTTGCACGCCTGTGAGTGAAGCAAATGCAAGGCACAAACCCAACGCAAATTTTTGAATTTTTTTCATTTTCAAATACTCCTGGGCTTAGTGCGCAACGAAAGTAACGCGGTCAGGTACAGGCTTGGGTGTACCCAGCTTGCTCCACCAAGGCATCAACAAGAAGAAGCCAAAATAGAACAGTGTGCCCACTTGTGAAACACGCTCACCAATGGGTGAAGGTGGTTGCACGCCTAAGTAGCCCAAGATCAAGAAGTTGATCACGAACACGGCATACACATACTTGTGCCAGTCGGGACGGTAGCGAATGGACTTGACAGGGCTGTTGTCGAGCCAAGGCAGGAAGAACATGATGACAACCGCGCCGCCCATGACCACCACACCCCAGAACTTGGCATCAATGGCCAACATCATGGCGGAGATGACCACAGCACCACCCACAATGCCAGCCTTCAGGATGCTGGGCAATGCGTTTTTGCGCACGGCCAAAACTGCACCCAAGATGACACAGATGATCAGGACATACATCATCTCGCTGGTGATGGCACGCAGCATTGAATAATAAGGCGTGAAGTACCAAACTGGTGCAATGTGCAAAGGTGTCTTCAGAGGATCGGCTGGAATAAAGTTGTTGTATTCCAAAAAGTAGCCACCGAACTCGGGCGCAAAGAAGATGATGGCAGAGAAGACCATCAAGAACATGCTGACAGAGAAGATGTCATGCACGGTGTAGTAAGGGTGGAAAGGAATGCCATCTAAGGGGTGGCCATTTGCATCTTTGGGTGCGCCAGCCGCCTTAATTTCGACACCATCTGGGTTGTTAGAGCCCACTTCGTGCAAAGCAATTATGTGCGCCACAACCAGACCCAACAAAACCAAAGGCACCGCAATAACGTGGAAGCTGAAGAAGCGGTTCAGGGTGGCATCGCCCACCACGAAGTCACCGCGAATCAGCAGTGCCAAATCGGGACCAATGAATGGAATAGCGGAGAACAAGTTCACGATCACTTGGGCGCCCCAGTAGGACATTTGGCCCCAAGGCAACAAATAACCCATGAAAGCTTCAGCCATCAAGCACAAGAAGATGGCACAACCAAAGATCCAAACCAACTCACGTGGCTTGCGGTAGCTGCCATACATGAGGCCGCGGAACATATGCAAATAAACCACGACAAAGAAAGCAGAAGCGCCCGTGGAGTGCATGTAACGAATGAGCCAACCCCATGGCACATCGCGCATGATGTATTCAACGGAGGCAAAGGCGAGGTTGGCATCGGGTTTGTAATGCATCACCAAGAAAATACCGGTGACGATTTGAATGACCAGAACCAACAGCGACAAAGCGCCAAACACATACCAAAAATTCAAATTTTTGGATGCGTAATATTCGCTCATGTGAGCTTTAAAAAGCTCTGTCGCTGGGAATCGGTTGTCGACCCAGTTCATGAGTTTTTCGCCAGCAGAGGCGTTGGGGGAGATTTCCTTGAATTCAGCCATGGTGGTTTGCCTCAAGCCTTCTTGTCTTCACCGATCAGCAATTTGCTGTCGGACAGGTACATGTGCGGTGGCACTTCCAAGTTGTCGGGCGCAGGTTTGTTTTTGAACACGCGACCGGCCAAATCGAAGGTAGAGCCGTGGCAGGCACACAAGAAACCGCCTTGCCAATCGTCGGGCAATGAGGGCTGAGCGCCTGTTTGGAATTTGTCGCCAGGCGAGCAACCCAAATGGGTGCAAATGCCAACAGCCACCATGAACTCTGGTTTGATAGAGCGATGGGTGTTTTTAGCGTATTCGGGGGTTGGATAAGCCTGACGTTCTGACGCAGGATCGGCCAACTGGCCGTCGAGCTTTTTCAAAGCCTCAACTTGCTCAGTGGTACGTCGCATGATCCAGACGGGTTTGCCGCGCCACTCGACGGTGAGCTTTTCACCGGGCTTGACGTCAGAAATATCAACTTCTACAGCGGCTCCGGCGGCTTTGGCGCGCTCAGAAGGCTGAAAGGAGCTAACGAAGGGGGTGGCGACGAAGCCTGCGCCTACGGCGCCAGCGCAAGTAGAGGCAATCAGCCACGTCCTTTTGCTGCTGTCGACTGGGGTATCACTCATGAGAATCCTCTAGCGAATCGGTATCAGGGTTAACCGCAGATTGTAGCCGACTGCGAGGGGCTTTTAAAGTTCCCTTAATCGGACAGTTGTCTTGCCATGCGAATGGCAGATTGCAGGCTGGAAGCATCGGCCAGCCCTTTTCCGGCAATGTCAAAGGCGGTGCCATGATCTGGGCTGGTTCTGACCAAGGGCAAGCCCAAGGTGACGTTGACGCCCTGATCGAGGCCCATGTATTTGACGGGAATGAGCCCTTGGTCGTGGTACATGGCCAAAACCACGTCGAATTCAGAGCCACCATCCAACTTTTTGCGAGCACGCATGAACACAGTGTCTGGGGCATAAGGGCCCATGGCCAAAATGCCCTCAGCCCGCGCCGCCTGCATTGCGGGCTCGATGATTTCAATTTCTTCACGGCCAAACAAACCACCCTCACCCGCATGGGGATTGAGGCCCGCCACCCCAATTTTTGGGGGTCGACCCAGCAACAAACTGAGAGATTGGTGGGTGATTCGCAAACTTTCAAGCACATTGTTGTAGGTCACGGCATCTAGCGCCTGACGTAAAGAGATGTGAATACTGACCAACACGGTGCGCAATTCGTCGTTGGCCAACATCATGCGCACGGGCATTTGCGCAACAGGCACCCCCACATGACGGGCAGCCTCTGCTTGCAACAACTCTGTGTGCCCAGGAAATGCACTGAATGGCTCACCCGCTGCAGACAAAGCCTCTTTGTGAAGTGGCGCCGTGACAAAAGCTGCAATCTGTTTTTGCAACGCAGCTTGGGCCGCCCACATGACACACTCGCCTGCAAAACGCCCCGCCCTTGCATCAATTTGACCCCAAGGCAGGTTGCCATCTAAGCGGGCAACTTGCAAAACAGGCATCACACCTGGCGCCTGCATCCAAGCGTCGGAAGCTTGCGCAATAGCCACCACTTTCAGGTGATGACACTCAGGATCGACCAACATGGCCGCTTTTTGCATGAGGCCGATATCACCCGCTACAAAACAATGGCGGGTAATTTGTGGTGCTGTATGCGGCGCTGTATGGGCTGCGGATGACGCCTTCGATGCGTCCAGCGCATCCTTTAAAAATGCACGTGCAATGATTTCTGGACCAATGCCGCAAGGATCACCTGGCGTAATGGCAATGACTTTAGGCTGAGACATCAAGAAAATTTTGTTGTGGATGGGTTAAGCAGGGTTGTCGATGTCGATGAACTCGTGCACCAAACCCAAAGAGGCCGCCACATGGGCAGCCACAGCAGGCGCGCCATAACGCTCGGTAGCATGATGACCACAGGCCAAAAATGCCACACCCATTTCTTTGGCAATGTGCGCTTGAGGTTCTGAAATTTCGCCTGTGATGAATGCGTCGACTCCGTGCGCAATGGCCGATTCAAAATAGGACTGCGCACCGCCACTGCACCAAGCGATGCGTTTCAAGGGTCGGTCTTGCGGTGCGATGCAAGTCACGGCCCTGCCCAAACAAGCTTCGACATGTGCTGACAAGGCTGCAGCGTTTGAAAATGCGAGCGTGCTTTGTGGCCGCCCCACACATACCAAGTTTTGATCGCCGCACCAAGCATCGGCTTGCAAACCCAGCACCTTGCCCAATTGCGCGTTATTGCCCAATTGAGGATGGGCATCTAGGGGCAAGTGGTAGGCATACACATTAATCTCATTTGCCAACAGCCTTTGTAAGCGCTCTTTCATCCAGCCCACCACGCGGCCATCTTGGCCACGCCAAAACAAACCGTGGTGTACAAAAATCGCATCGGCCTTGGCTTGAATGGCGGCGTCAATCAGTTCACGACTGGCCGTAACACCTGAAACAATTTTTTGAATTGACTGCCGCCCTTCAACTTGCAGCCCATTGGGGCCGTAATCTTTGAACTTTTCGGGCTGCAGCAACTGGTCAAACGCCTGTAGCAGCGTCTTGAAATCTGTCATAGCAATCTCATTTGTAGATGACGCTATTGTCAACCATCTCATGGTCTTGTGTTAATTTTGCACAGCATTGAAACGAATACGCCACAATAGAAAGCATGAAAAAAATCTGGCTTCTTTTTTCCCAAACTGTGACCGTGCTTTTGGCGGCATGGTTTGTCGTGACCACCCTTCAACCCACCTGGTTAAAGGGCCCTGGCAATGCGCAAAAGGTTTCATTTACTCAGGCTATCTTGGATGGCAATGCAGGGGGCGCCCCTGGCGGTAGCTTCAGGCAAGCCGCGCTCAAAGCATCGCCAGCTGTGGTCAGCATCACGGTGCAACAAAAAGCCCGCGCCAAGGCCAGGCGCGTCGATCCCTGGTTTCGTTTTTTTGAAGAGCCCGAAGATGACGCCCAAAGCGGTGGCATGGGCAGCGGCGTCATCGTCAGTCCTGAAGGCTACATTCTCACCAACCACCACGTCATTGAAGGCGCAGAAGCCATCGAAGTCAATCTCCACGATGGCCGCAACGGCTTGGCCAAGGTCATAGGCACCGACCCCGACACCGATTTGGCGCTGCTCAAAATTGACCTGCCCAATTTGCCCGTCATCGTTTTGGGTCAAATGGAAAGCTTACAAGTAGGCGATGCTGTTTTGGCCATTGGCAACCCATTCGGCGTCGGTCAAACGGTCACATCGGGCATCGTGAGCGCTTTAGGCCGTAAACAGTTAGGCATCAACACCTTCGAAAATTTCATTCAAACCGATGCTGCCATCAACCCCGGAAATTCAGGCGGTGCGTTGGTCGATGCCAATGGTTTTCTCATGGGCATCAACACAGCCATTTACTCCCGCTCTGGCGGCAACATGGGCATTGGCTTTGCGGTGCCTGTGTCCACGGCCACTCAAATCATGGCCGCGCTCATCAAAGACGGTAAGGTAACGCGGGGATGGATTGGTGTTGAACCCAGGCCCTTGAATGCCGAGTTGGCCGAAAGCTTTGGCATTGCCAAAGACAAGACAACGGGCGCATTGCCCCAAGGCGTTTTAATTCATGGCGTGTTGCAAAACAGCCCAGCAGCCAAAGCCGGTATTCAGCCAGGCGACTTGATCATGAAAGTTGCGGGCCAGGGTGTGTCGGATGTGCCCGACATGCTGTCCACTGTGGCAGCCCTGAAGCCAGGTGAAGCCGCCACCCTGTCGATTTTGCGCAAAGGCAAAACGCTGGAACTTCAAGTCAGCCCTGGCGTTAGGCCGGTTAGACCATGAAGTCGTCTTAAGCCGATTTAGAAGCTTCTTCATCAGAAGAGGCTTCCTTGGGCGCTTGGGTGTGCTTGATGAAAATTTGAGCCGCCCAAATACCCAATTCGTACAACAGGCACATGGGAATGGCCAAAGCCAACTGTGAAACCACATCGGGAGGTGTCACGATGGCCGCAATGACGAATGCCAGCACCACAAAGTAGCCACGGAAATCTTTGAGCTTTTCAATGGTGACCACGCCTAATCGCGCCAACACCACCACCGCAATGGGCACTTCGAAGGCCAGACCAAAGGCCAAGAACATGTTGAGCACAAAGCCTAAATAGGCCTCAATGTCTGGTGCAGCCGTGATGCTTTTGGGCGCAAAACTTTGGATGAATGCAAAGACTTGGCCAAACACAAAGAAATAACAAAACGCCACGCCAATGAAAAACAGCAAGGTGCTAGAGACCACCAGCGGCATGACCAAGCGCTTTTCGTGGGTGTACAAACCTGGGGCAATGAAGGCCCAAACTTGGTACAAAACCACAGGCAACGCCAACAAAAACGCAGCCATCAACAAAATTTTGAGCGGCACCATGAATGGTGAAATAACCGATGTGGCTATGAGGGTGGTACCGGCAGGCAAATGCGAAACCAAGGGCGCTGCCAACAGATCATAGAGTTCGGCAGGTCCTGGAAAGAGGGCCAAGATACCAGCAGCAATGCCCACTGCCGCCAAGGCGCGAACCAACCTGTCGCGCAGCTCCATCAGGTGCGTGACAAACGGTTGTTCAGTGCCGGCCAATTCGTCTTCGGGCTTTGAGGAAGGATCGGACACTTAATAACTACCTAATTTGGTGGGGCGATAACGGGCCACTCTGGCGGCACCCGACAATGTTTTGGTTCGAACGCCAGCCCGAGATTTGTACCACTGAGGCACAGCCGCTTGCTTCAGGCGAAACTTTTTGCCTGGATGTTTGTAGACGGGGGGTGGGGGCTCCCACCTGGGAACGTTGGTGTCGGCGGTAAGACCGGCCGTACTCTCATCCCATTGCTTTTCAAAGTCGATGGCGGTGGTCTGGACAGAGTTTTCAACATCTCTGGCAGCACCTTCCATCGTTTCTTTCATTTTCTTGAGCTCGTCCAAATCCATGGTGCGGTTGACCTCAGCCTTGACATCAGAGATGTAACGCTGTGCTTTGCCGAACAGGTTGCCCAAGGTCCGCGCGACACGCGGCAACTTCTCGGGGCCGATGACGATCAGCGCCACCACCCCAATGAGGGCTATTTTGGAAATGCCAAGATCGATCAAATCAGGACTTTGTCTTAGCTTCCACGTCGATCGTGGTTTTTTCGGCTGTGGCCGAGGCCGCTACTTGACCGGCTGGCTTTTCTTCGGTGGTGGGATTGCCGTTGGCGTCTTTCATGCCATCTTTAAATCCTTTGACTGCGCCGCCCAAGTCTGAACCCATGTTTTTCAGCTTTTTGGTGCCAAAAACCATGACCACGATGAGCAAAACGATCAACCAATGCCAAATTGAGAATGAACCCATGGATGTCTCCTAACAATTAAATGAGATTCTAAGCGTTTAACCACGCAGCCAAGGACGAGGACCGCCCATGACATGGAAATGCAAATGGTGTATTTCTTGACCACCTTCTGCACCGGTGTTGGTGACAATTCTGTAGCCACCTTCAGGATAAGGGCGACAACCCTGCTCTAAAGCCAGTTTAGGCGCTAAGGACATTAGATGGCCGATTAAAGCCGAGTGTTCTGGGGTGATTTGCGCCATCGAGGGGATGTGCAGCTTGGGAACCATCAAAAAATGGACCGGTGCCCAAGGTGCAATGTCATGAAAAGCGAACACGTGCTCGTCTTCGTAAACCTTGTTGGAAGGGATTTTTCCGGCAATGATTTTGCAAAAGAGACAATTTAGATCGTGCATCATTCACCTGTTTTTTCACGCTGTTCGGCTTTGCGGAGGGCTTTTTCCTCCAAACCACTGAGACCTTCACGGCGGCTGAGTTCGGCCACCACATCGGCAGGCGACAGACCATAGTGGGCCAAGGCAATCATGCTGTGAAACCACAAATCGGCCACTTCGCCCACCAGTTTGTGCGCCTCGCCACCATGGTCCAGGTCTTTGGCCGCCATGACGGTTTCGGTGGCTTCTTCGCCAATTTTTTTCAAAAAGGCATCCGGCCCCTTGTGAAGCAGACGCGCCACATAACTTTTTTCAGGATCACCGCCATTGGCCGGCTTGCGACTTTCAATTACGGCCGCTAAGCGGGCCAAAGCATCGGTTGAACTCATGATCTTGGCAACGAGTGCTCACTTGTAAATTGATTCGGGGGCTTTGAGGACCGGCTCGGTGGCAGTCCACTCACCATTTTGATACTGCTGGAAGAAACAACTGTGACGGCCGGTGTGACAAGCAATGCCAGGTTCATGACCCAGCTGCGTTACTTTGAGCAGCACCACGTCGTTGTCGCAATCGAGGCGCATGTCGTGCACAGTTTGAACATGGCCCGACTCTTCGCCCTTGAACCAAAGCTTGTTGCGCGAGCGGCTGAAGTAAACCGCACGCTTGAGTTCAGCCGTCATGGCCAAAGCCTCTCGGTTCATCCAAGCGAACATCAGCACATCACCGGTGCTGGCTTCTTGCGCAATCACGGGCACCAAGCCCTGCGCGTCCCATTTGATTTGATCAAGCCATGTCATGCGTTGAATCTACCACTTGCTGATGACGGTTTTTACAAACGAACAGGAATGCCCCGCTCACGCATGCGCTGCTTGGCTTCTTTAACGGTGTACTCGCCATAGTGAAAGATACTGGCCGCCAGCACGGCATCGGCCCCGCCCTGCTGAACGCCGTCGGCAAGGTGGTCTAAATTGCCCACTCCCCCTGAGGCAATGACGGGGACTTGCACCGCGTCACTGACCGCTTTGGTCAGGGCCAAGTCAAAGCCGGATTTGGTGCCGTCTCGGTCCATACTGGTGAGCAAAATTTCGCCCGCGCCAAACTCGGCCATTTGGGCAGCCCATTTGACGGCATCGAGCCCTGTGTTTTGTCGGCCACCGTGGCTGTAAACATCCCAGCCTTCACCTCGCAAAGCAAGGTCTTCACCTTTGCGGCGCTTGGCATCGATGGCCACCACAATGCACTGTGCGCCGTACTTCTGAGACGCATCTCGAATGACTTGCGGGTTGGCAATGGCCGCCGAGTTGAAACTGGTTTTGTCGGCGCCTGCATTGAGCAAGCGGCGCACATCGTCGACGGTGCGAACACCGCCGCCGACCGTCAGGGGAATGAAAACTTGCGAGGCCACCGCTTCAATGATGTGCAAGATGAGGTCGCGACCGTCGCTGGTGGCCGTGATGTCTAAAAAAGTAAGTTCGTCAGCCCCTTGCTCGTTGTAACGCGCAGCAATTTCGACAGGATCGCCGGCATCTCTCAGTTCAACAAAATTGACGCCTTTGACCACACGGCCGCCGGTGACGTCTAGGCAAGGAATGATGCGTTTGGCTAGCATGGTGTCTTAGAGCTTGAATTGTTGCCATGCTTCCCAAGATTGGAAAGCAGGGACTTCGATGGGCGTGTTCACGCGGGCCGCTTCAACGCAAAGCATGTGCTGAAAACCATTGGCGGGCATGTCTTTAAGTTGGGCGGTTTTTTCGGGGCCTGGGTTCCAGACCACACTTTGGCCCCATGCGTTGCTTTGTGAAATGCTCAAAGTCTGCGCACCCTCTTGCAGAATCCAGGTGGGCACCGCTTGCTCAGATTTCGCGTCTGTGGATGGGGTGCTTGGGGTAGTTGCGACATCGTAAACACGGTCAAATTCTGCATCGAATTGCAATTGGCCACTGCAGGTTTGATGGGTGTCTTGCACCGCATCCCATTCGGCTTGCTTGGCCTGACCTTGTAAACAAACTTGGTCGATGGCGCTCACGGCCAAATAAGTGTGCAAAGCGCCCGTGAATGTCAGCGGTTTGTCGCCGAGATTTTCAACACGCAAAGAAATCTTCAATTGATGAACTTGCAAATCGACAGTCAGCAAGACCCGAAAATCGACAGGCCAAATGCTGCGCGTGGCGTCGTTTGCTTTTAGCTCAAAAACTTGAGATGTGGCATGCGCATCGTTGCCTAGCAATTGCCACGGCATGTTGCGAACAAAGCCATGCTTGGGCAAGGTGCCGCGCATGTTGAATTGCGGGAAGCAAACAGGCACACCGCCACGAATGGCTGTATGGCCATCGCATGCTGATGCAGGGCTGAGGTACAGGCGCTCTGCGCCCGCAACTTGCCACGACAAAACTTGCGCACCTTGCTGTGCCACAAACACGCTATCGCCATTGGGCAAGGACCAGCGCCAGCCAGTGTGGCCTTGAAAGGTATCAGCCGTTAAGTTCATCGGCCCTGGCCTGGGCTGCTTGGAAATCAAGGTCGCCAGAATAAACTGCACGTCCGCAAATGACGCCTTCTACGCCTTCATCTTCTACCGCACACAGCTGCTCAATGTCGGCCATGTTAGACAAGCCGCCGGAAGCGATAACGGGAATGGTGAGGGCTTGTGCCAGCTTCACGGTGGCGTCGATGTTGATGCCACTGAGCATGCCGTCACGGCCAATGTCGGTGTAAATGATGGACTCAACGCCCCAGTCTTCAAACTTCTTGGCCAGGTCGACCACTTCGTGGCCAGTGAGCTTGCTCCAACCGTCGGTGGCCACTTTGCCGTCTTTGGCATCGAGGCCCACAATGATGTGGCCGCCAAAAGCGCTGCAGGCATCGCGCAAAAAGCCTGGGTTTTTGACAGCCGCAGTACCAATGATGACGTAACGCAAGCCACCGTCGATGTACTTCTCGATGGTGTCGAGATCGCGAATACCGCCGCCCAATTGAACGGGAATGTCGTCGCCCACTTCTTTGAGGATGGACTTGATGGCCGCAAAGTTTTGCGGTTTGCCAGCAAAGGCACCATTCAAATCGACCAGATGCAAACGACGTGCGCCTTTTTCGAGCCATGTTCTGGCCATGGCAGCGGGGTCCTCACCGAAAGTGGTGGCTTGGTCCATGTCGCCTTGTTTGAGGCGAACGCAGTGGCCGTCTTTGAGATCAATCGCGGGTATCAGAATCATGGCGAATTGGTAGCGCTAGAGTGAATCGGAAAAAAAATGAAAAGGAAATCAAGGTTGCCAGTGTAAGAAATTTCTGTAAAGCGCCAATCCTTGGGCAGCGCTTTTTTCGGGGTGAAACTGTGTGGCAAACAAATTATCGCGCGCAATGGCACAAGCGAAGGTGCCACCGTAGTCAGTCTCCCCAGTCACATGGGCAGAATTTTCGGGCTTGGCGTAAAAACTGTGAACAAAATAGAAATAGCTGCCGCTGGGAATATCACCCCAAACAGGGTGTTGCGAGCCTTGATGGTGGCTGAAATTGACTTGATTCCAGCCCATTTGTGGCACTTTGAAGCGGCTGCCATCGGCTTGAAGTTTGCCTGCCAAATCGAACTTGATCACGTTGCCATGAATCAGGCCCAAGCCGGGCGTGTTGCCTTCATCGCTGTGGTCGAGCAGCATTTGCATGCCCACACAAACGCCAAACAATGGTTTGTTGGCGGCGGCTTCTAACACAGCCTCCATCAAACCCGATTCGCGCAATTCACGCATGCAATCGGGCATGGCACCTTGGCCTGGCAACACAACACGAGATGCATCGCGAACATCTTGTGGGTTGGAGGTGATTTTGACGTCAACCCCAGTGTCTTGCGCAGCATGAATGACCGCTTGCGCCACCGAGCGCAAATTGCCCATGCCGTAATCGACCACCGCCACTGAATTGGGTGACATGCTTAGAGCGAACCTTTGGTGGAAGGAATGATGCCCGCAGCACGAGGGTCAATTTCGAGAGCAGCACGCAAAGCGCGCGCAAAAGCTTTGAAAACGGTTTCGGCTTGGTGGTGCGCGTTGTCGCCGCGCAAGTTGTCGATGTGCAAAGTAACCAATGCGTGGTTGACAAAGCCTTGGAAGAATTCATGCATGAGCTGCGTGTCAAAGCCGCCAACCATGCCGCTGGTGAAAGGCACATGGTTGACCAGCCCAGGACGGCCAGAGAAATCGATGACGACGCGGGACAGCGCTTCGTCGAGCGGCACATAGGCATGACCATAACGGCGCAAACCTTTTTTGTCGCCCACAGCTTGGGCCACGGCTTGACCTAAGGTAATGCCTACGTCTTCAACGGTGTGGTGACCATCGATGTGCAAATCGCCTTTGGCGTCGATTTCTAGATCGATGAGGCCGTGGCGGGCAATTTGGTCCAACATGTGGTCAAAGAAACCAATGCCAGTGGACAGGCTGGCTTGGCCAGTACCGTCCAAATTCACCTTGACGCGAATTTGGGTTTCTGCAGTTTTGCGCGTGACTTCTGCAACGCGGGGTGTGCTCATAAAGATTCCTTGAGTGCTGCCAACATGCGCACGTTTTCTTCGGGGGTTCCGACGGTAAGACGCAAACAATTGATCAGCAATGGATGCATTTTAGAAACGTTCTTCACCAAAATGCCTTTCGATTTCATACCTTCGAAGCACTTTGTGGCGTCTGGCATACGAACCAGCAGCATATTGGCCTGACTTGGGAAAACTTGGACACCTGGCAACTCAGCCAAGGACCGGGTAAGTTTTTCACGTTCTTGGCGAATTTGCACTGCTTGTTCGGCAAATACAGCCGCATGTTCCAGCGCAAACAAAGCACATTCGCAATTCAAAACGCTGATGTTGTACGGTGGGCGGACTTTGTCAATTTCGGCAATCAAAGCCTTTGGCCCCACCATGTAACCCAGACGCACACCGGCCAAACCAAATTTGGACAGGGTGCGCATCAGCAGCACATGGCCATGTTTCGCAACGCGGTCCATGTACGTTTGACTGGCAAAGGGCTGGTAAGCCTCGTCCATCACCACCAGGCCGCCTTGTTGACCTTGGGCCACAACAATGCGCTCAATGACATTGGCATCCCACAAAGTACCCGTGGGGTTGTTGGGATAAGCCAGATACACCACAGCGGGTTTGTGCGTTGCAATGGCAGTCAGCATGGCGGCTTCGTCCAGTTCGAAGTTGGCACTGAGCGGCACGCCATGAAACTGAACGCCTTGCAATTGCGCACTCATGGCGTACATCACAAAGCCAGGAAGCGGCGACAAGATGCTGGCGCCTGGCACGTCACAGGCCACTGACAACAGGGTGATCAGTTCGTCGGAGCCATTGCCCAAGATGATGTCAAAGCCATCTGGCATTTGCGCATACTTGGCCAACTCAGCGCGCAACACATTGATGCGGTCGCCCGGATAACGGTTGAGGGCCAAGGCACCCAAACGCTCGCCCAATTGCTTTTGCAATGCGGGCGGCAAGCTGAAAGGATTTTCCATGGCATCGAGTTTGACCATGCCAGTTGAGTCTTGAATGGCATAGGCGTGCATTGACTGCACATCTTGACGAATGTGTTTTAGCCAAGAGGCTGAATTTTGAGGGGTGCTCATGGTGTTTCTCTCTGGGGCGGCACAGGATTCAAGCGCAACTCAGCGGCTCGGGCGTGAGCTTGCAAGCCTTCGCCATAAGCCAACTCGGCCGCAATCAGACCCAAGCTTTGCGCGCCCTTTTCGCTCACCTCGATGAGGCTAGAGCGCTTCTGAAAATCGTACACACCCAAAGGCGAAGAAAATCTTGCTGTGCCGCTGGTGGGCAGCACATGGTTGGGGCCAGCGCAGTAATCACCCAACGACTCGCTGGTGAACGCACCCATGAAAATGGCGCCGGCATGTTTGAGCAACGGCTCCCAAGCATGTGGGTTGCGACTGGACACTTCCAAGTGCTCGGGTGCAATGCGGTTGCTGATGTTGCAAGCCTCTTCCATGCTGCGCGTTTGAATGAGGGCACCGCGATCGTTCATGGATTTGGCAATGATTTCGGCACGTGGCAAGGTGGGCAACAACTGATCGATGGCCGCTTGAACTTTGTCGATGTAGGCCGCATCGGGGCACAGCAAAATGCTTTGCGCCAACTCGTCGTGCTCTGCTTGCGAGAACAAATCCATGGCCACCCATTCGGGCGGTGTGCTGCCATCGGCCAACACCAAAATTTCGGAGGGGCCTGCAATCATGTCAATGCCCACGGTGCCAAAGACGCGCTTTTTGGCGCTGGCCACATAGGCGTTGCCAGGACCCGTGATTTTGTCGACCTTGGGCACCGTGGCTGTGCCAAAAGCAAGTGCTGCAACGGCTTGCGCGCCACCGATGGTGAAGGCACGCGAGACGCCCGCCACATAAGCGGCCGCCAAGACCAATGGATTCTTCACGCCTTGAGGCGTTGGCACCACCATGATGATTTCTTCAACGCCAGCCACATGTGCTGGGATGGCGTTCATCAAGACAGACGATGGATAAGCCGCTTTGCCGCCCGGCACATAAATGCCCACGCGATCGAGTGGGGTGACCTTTTGGCCTAGCAGGGTGCCGTCTTCGTCTTTGTAAGACCAACTTTCGCCTGAAGCCTTTTTTTGCGCTTCGTGGTAAGTGCGCACACGCTTGGCAGCAGCTTGCAAAGCGTCTTTTTGCGCTACGGGCAAGCCATCAAAAGCCGCCTTCAGTTCTGCCTGCGTCAACATCAGCGCTTGCATGTCTTTGGCATTCAGGCCATCGAAGCGCTGGGTGTATTCGAGCACTGCTGCGTCGCCGCGCTGTTGCACGTCGGCCAGAATTTCAGCCACGCGAGACTCGATGGCTGCGTCGGCGTCGGCGGACCAATGCAAGCGCTTTTGAAACAAGGCTTCAAAATCGGCATCGGTGGTGCTTAAACGCAGAGCTTTGGCAACAAGCGCAGTCATGGTTGTTCTCTTTGGTCTTTAATTGATTAGGCGGCTTTGGAGGCTTTTACCATTTGACCCGCAGCCACAGCGCCCGCAAAGGCTTCAATGATGGCGCGGATAGGTTCTTGCTTGAGTTTGAGCGACGCTTGGTTCACCACCAAACGCGAGCTGATGTCCATGATGCGCTCAACTTCAATGAGGTGATTGGCCTTGAGGGTGCTGCCGGTAGAGACCAAGTCGACGATGGCATCGGCCAAGCCCGTGAGGGGCGCCAACTCCATGCTGCCATAGAGCTTGATCAAGTCGACGTGCACGCCTTTTTGCGCAAAAAATTCACGCGCAATGTTGGTGTACTTGGTGGCCACTTTCAAACGTGAGCCCGAGCGGACTGCCGTCGCGTAGTCGTAGTCTGCACGAACTGCCACACTCATGCGGCATTTGGCAATTTGCAAATCGAGGGGTTGGTACAAGCCATGCCCGCCATGCTCGATCAGAGTGTCTTTGCCGGTTACGCCCAAATCAGCACCACCATATTCAACGTAGGTGGGCACATCGGTAGCGCGCACCAAGACCACGCGCACGCCAGTTTGGTTGGTGGGCAAAATCAGTTTGCGCGAGGTTTCGGGGTCTTCCAAAACCTCAATGCCAGCCGCCTTGAGCAGCGGCAATGTTTCATCAAAAATGCGTCCTTTGGACAAGGCCAAGGTGATCATGTCAATTCCTGTTGTGATGAGCGTTCACTTAAACCGGTCTTGAAACCGTTCACTTCGCTCGCTCAATTTGCGCGCCCACTTTGCGCAATTTAGCTTCCATGCGGTCATATCCACGGTCTAGGTGATAAATGCGGTCGACAATGGTTTCGCCTTCTGCCACCAAACCCGCAATGACCAAGCTGGCAGATGCACGCAAGTCTGTGGCCATGACGGTAGCGCCAGAGAGCTGCGGCACACCTTGCACAACCGACACTTTGCCATCGATTTGAATGTTGGCGCCCAAACGCACCAACTCATTGACGTGCATGAAGCGGTTTTCAAAGATGGTCTCAGTGACTTTGCTGGTGCCGTCGGCAATGCAATTGAGCGCCATGAATTGGGCCTGCATGTCAGTTGGGAAACCAGGGTATTCAGTGGTTCTAAAGCTCTGTGCCTTCATGCGGCCAGTGGCTTTGACACGAACAAAACCTGCACCCACTTCAATGTGGGTTCCTGCATCACGCAATTTATCGATGACGGCGTCCATGTGATCGCCACGTGCGTTCTTGAGCACCACATCGCCACCTGCTGCTGCGACTGCGCACAAAAAAGTTCCGGCTTCAATGCGATCGGCCACGACGGCATGGTCGCAACCTTTCAAGGACTCAACACCCTGAATGTAAATTCGGCTGCTGCCATGGCCTTCAATTTTGGCGCCCATGCGAATCAGCATTTCGGCCAAGTCAGGAATTTCGGGTTCTTGCGCGGCGTTTTCGAGCACCGTTTCACCTTCTGCCAACGCAGCTGCCATCAAAAAGTTTTCGGTTCCTGTGACGGTGACCATGTCGGTGGCAATGCGTGCGCCTTTGAGGCGCGTTCGGCCATTGGCCAAACTGGCCACCATGTAGCCATGCTCAACGGCAATTTGGGCGCCCATGGCTTGCAATCCCTTGATGTGCTGATCGACAGGGCGTGAACCAATGGCGCAACCGCCTGGCAAAGACACACGTGCTTCACCAAAGCGGGCCAGCAATGGACCCAAAGCCAGCACAGAAGCGCGCATGGTTTTGACCATTTCGTAGGGTGCTTCTGGGTTGTTCAATGCCCCTGCATCCAAGTGCACGGTGCCATCTTCGCCATGCGTGCAAGTGACGCCCATGTTGCGAATGAGCTTCAGCATGGTGCTGACGTCTTGCAATTTGGGCACATTGCGCAATACCACGGGCTGGGCCGTGAGCAAGGCTGCGCAAAGTTCCGGCAAGGCTGCGTTTTTGGCGCCCGAGATTTCGATCTCGCCATTCAAAGAATGACCACCTTGGATGATGAGTTTGTCCATTTTGAGAGGTTTGTAGGGTGTTGAAAGCGCTAAATCAGGCAGAAGTCTGCGCTTTGGCCCACTCGGCGGGCGTGAAAGTTTTCATCGACAAAGCATGAACCTCGTCGTTGTGCATTTTGTTGCCCAAGGTGGCATACACTTTTTGATGGCGCGCAATGAGGCGCAGGCCGTCAAATTGTTCTGAAACCACCACGGCTTGCCAATGACGGCCATCGCCACTGACGTCGAGGTGCTGGCAGATCAGGCCAGCGGCAATCATGTTTTGAATTTGTTCAGCTGTCATGGTGAATGCACACGGTAATTTGAATTAACCTCGGATCTTGTAGCCAGTTTTTAGCAATTGAATTGCCAAAGTTCCCACGCCCAACAAGGCCACAGAGACCACAGCCAAGCTGACCCAAGGCGAAACATCGCTTTGGCCAAAGAAGCCATATCGGAACCCGTCAATCATGTAAAAGAACGGGTTTAAATGACTCAAGCCTTGCCAAAAAGCAGGCAAGGAATGAATGGAATAAAAGACACCCGACAAAAATGTCATGGGCATGATGACAAAGCTCTGGAAGGCTGCCATTTGGTCAAATTTCTCTGACCACAAACCTGCTACCAAACCCAAAGTGCCCAACAAAGCAGCACCCAGGAACGCAAAGACCAAAATCCAAATGGGTGCTTGGTATTGCAAAGGCGCAAACCACACCGTCACAGCAAACACGCCAAATCCAACCGCCAAACCACGCAACATGGCCGAGCCTACGTAGGCCACAAACCAATGCCAGTGCGACAAGGGAGTGAGCAACAAAAACACCAGATTGCCCATGATCTTGCTCTGGACCAAACTGGACGAGCTGTTGGCAAATGCATTTTGCAAAACACTCATCATGATGAGGCCGGGCAACAAAAATGCTGTGTAAGGCACGCTGTCGTAAACCTTGACGTGGTCTTCGAGCACATGCCCAAAAATCATCATGTACAAAACAGAGGTCAGAACAGGTGCCGCAATGGTCTGAAAAGCAACTTTCCAAAAGCGCAGCACTTCTTTGTAAAACAACATGCGCCAGCCGTTCATGATTGACCCTCTGCCATCACATCCAAAAACACGTCTTCCAAATCGGCTTTGCGAATTTCGACGTCTTCGGCCACCAAGCCAGCTTGTCTCACGGCGGCCAGATAAGTTTCAATGTCAACGGCATCGTGCGCAGGGAACTGAACGATGCGGCCCGTGATGCGAGCCTTGGCAGCCAAATCGGCTGGCAACTGACCATCAATCTTGAAGCGCAACACATTGCTAGAAGCAGACTTGAGCAACTCTGATGTTGTGGCCAAAGCCAACACACGGCCTTGCTTGAGCATGGCCAAGCGGCCACACAAAGCTTCTGCTTCTTCCAAATAATGCGTGGTGAGCAACACGGTGCTGCCCTCACGGTTGAGCTTGGCCACAAACTGCCAAAGCGTTTGACGCAACTCTACGTCAACACCGGCAGTGGGCTCGTCCAACACGATGACCCGAGGTTTGTGCACCAAGGCCTGCGCCACCAAAACACGACGCTTCATGCCGCCGGACAACTGGCGCATGTTGGCATTGGCTTTATCGGCCAGGCCCAAGCTGTCTAACAATTCATCGATCCAAGCGTCGTTGTTTTTGACACCGAAATAACCCGATTGGAAACGCAAGGCCTCGCGGACAGAGAAAAAAGGATCGAACACCAATTCTTGGGGCACCACACCTAAAAGGCGTCTGCTGTTGGCGTAATCGGTTTGCACATCGTGACCGTGCACCAAGACGCGGCCCTCTGAGGCTTTGGCAAGGCCAGCCAGAATGCTGATGAGCGTTGTTTTGCCGGCGCCATTGGGCCCCAGCAGACCAAAGAACTCCCCCTCTTCAATGTCAAAGCTGACGTTGTTGAGCGCCTTGAACGGCTGACTGCCAGCAGATTTGGCAGGGAATGTTTTGGAAACGGATTGAAAAGAGATGGCGGGCATGAGCCCTCTATTTTACGGCTATGCGCTTTCGACCAAGAGCTCGGAGACGCCATAAAGCGTGGCCAATTCGCGTAATTTGGGCGGGAACTGCTTGAATTTCAAGGTTTTGCTCAAAGTTTGGGCTTCTCGCCGACATCCCAGCAAGACAGCCAAGGCGGAAGAATCGAAATCTGCCAACTGCCCAGCTTCAATTTCGACCTCTTTGTTGGGGCTGCTACGAATTTGCGCCTGCAACTGTGCCAAGCAATGAGCGGCCGTGCTGTGACGCAAATCTGCTGGAAGAATGAGGCGAGCCGTAGACATGGGTTCAGAAGCTTAGCTTGAATCGGTTTAAGATTTTTTGGCGTTGGACTTGTTGCGCTCAGACAAGCTCTTGATCAAACCATCGACGCCACCCGCATTGATTTCTTTGGAAAACTGAGAGCGGTAGTTTTCGACCAACCAAATGCCCAAGACGTTGAGGTCAAAAATTTTCCAACCAGCGCCTTCACCAGGTGTTTTTTCCAAACGGTAATCGAGCTGAATGGGTTCGCCTTTGCCCCTGACTTCAGTTTGCACAACCAAGTTTTTGTCGTCACTGGCGCCTCGCAGCGGCTTGACCTCAATCACTTGGTCATTGATTTGGCTGAGCGCACCCGAGTAAGTGCGAATGAGCAAGAGCTTGAACTCTTCTTGCAGACGCTCTTGTTGGTCGGGGGTGGCTTTGCGCCAACCAGGGCCAGTGGCCAAGGCGGTCATGCGGCGAAAATTGACGTGCTGCATCAACTTGCTGTCGACCAATTGCATGATCTTGTTGATGTCGCCGCCCTTGATGCTTTTGTCGCTGCGAACCGCATCCAAAGTTTCGTTAGAAATGCGTTTGACAAAAGCATCGGGTGCCTCATCGGCAGACCATGCACTGCCAGCACCAGCCATCAGGCCAAGTGCCATGAAAAAATGGGCGAAAAGTGTCAGAAATTTGCGAGTCATAGGTTTACATCATAAAGAGCGTCTTGCCCTTTAACGCGCCAAGTGGCAAAAAGTTGATTAAACCACTGTCAGGAATCCAAATGATGACCAAGGTTTTAGGGGGCGGGCTGATTGGGCGCCACCATGGGGGCGGGCTTATCAGGATCCTCAAAATCATCCACCATGGGTGGATTGCCGTCGTAAATGTCATTTAAACGCTTCTGAAGAAAGGCGTCGCGCGTAAAGGTGTACGGATCCAAAGAGGCTTGTTTAACGGCGTCAGACAAAGACAAATAACGCTCACGTTTGTCGGTGAGACGCAGCAGCGTGAGCGTATTGCGCGCGCCAATGTCAGAAACTTGCTGATTCACGTCGGTCTTGTTGTCGACCCACTGACCAAAGCTGTCGCGCACCGTAGACGGGCCAAAGAAGGGCAACACGACATAAGGACCAGAAGACACACCCCAAAAAGCCATGGTCTGACCAAAATCTTCTTTTTGTTTGTCTATCTTGAATTCAGAGGCCAAATCGATGATGCCGCCCACACCCAAGGTGGTGTTGATGGCCACCCGCATGGCATTGCGCGATGCGGCGTCCAACTTCAGTTGGGCCAAGCTGTTGAAGACGGACATCACGTCGCTTTGGTTGCTGAAAAAATTGCTGATGCCTTTTCGAACCACGCTGGGCAAGGCCTGACCATAAATGACCGCAACAGGACGCAGCACCAAATCGTCTGCGACATCATTGAAGGCGGTCACCTTGCGGTTGAAGGGCTCAAGTGGGTCTGAGGGGTCGGGGCCATGCAGGGACGCACAACCCTGCAGCAGCACTAAAAACACCAAGCCTAACGCATGACGCCAATTCAAAAACATCATTTGCTTCCAGCGGCAGGCGCAGCAGGATCGGCAGCCTTGCTGTACAAGAACTGGCTGATCAAATTCTCGAGCACCACGGCAGATTGGGTAGAGCCGATGTTGTCGCCCGCCACCAAATTCTTTTCATCTGCACCGGGCAGAATGCCCACATATTGCTCGCCCAGCAAACCACTGGTGAGAATTTTCAAAGAACTGTCTTTGGGAAATGCGTATTTGTTTTGCAGCGCCAAACTGACCTTGGCTTGGTAGCTTTCGTCGTCAAATTGAATGTTCTCGACACGGCCCACCACCACGCCTGCACTCTTCACGGCGGCCCCTTTTTTAAGCCCACCAATGTTGTCAAACTTGGCGGTGACGGTGTAGTCCTTGCTCCAATTGAATTGCAACAAATTGGCCGACTTGAGTGCCAAGAAAAGCACAGCAGCCAGGCCGATCAACACAAACAAACCTACCCACACATCATTTTTTGAACGTTGCATCACGTCCTCCTTAAATGCTGAACATCATCACAGTGAGGATGAAATCCAGTCCCAAAACTGACAACGAAGAAATCACAACACTGCGGGTGGTGGCCGATGCCACGCCCTCGGGGGTGGGCTGCGCCACATACCCTTGAAGCAATGCAATGAACGTCACCGCCACCCCAAACACCACACTTTTAATCATGCCATTGCCAACGTCTTTGAACACGTCAACACCGCTTTGCATTTGGCTCCAAAACGCGCCGGCGTCTACACCAATCAGCAACACACCCACTGCATAACCGCCCAAAATGCCGACGGCACTGAACACAGCCGTCAAAAGTGGCAAAGCAATGATGCCGCCCCACAAGCGGGGGGCCAAAATACGCAACTTGGGATCGACCGCCATCATCTCTAGCGCAGTCAATTGCTCACCTGCACGCATCAGGCCAATTTCGGCCGTGATAGAGGCGCCTGCACGGCCCGCAAACAACAAGGCTGCCACCACGGGGCCCAACTCACGCACCAAACTGAGCGCCACGAGCAAACCCAATGCATCTGCTGCACCGTAACGTTGCAAGGTGTAGTACCCCTGCAAACCCAACACAAAGCCGACAAACAAACCTGAGACCGTGATGATGGCCAAGGAGTAGTTGCCCAAGAAATGAACTTGGTCTCTGACCAAGCCAAAACGTTTGAGGCAGGCACCCGACAACATGATGAGCTGCGCAAACAAACGCGCGCCGAAGCCCCAATTGGCCAAGGCCTTGCGGACCGCAAAACCAAACTCAGCGGGATGAAAAATTATCATTTGGCCACGCCTCCAAAGTCTTCTGCGACCGTCGAGGCAGGGTAATGGAAGTGCACAGGACCATCGCTCAATCCATTCACAAATTGGTGAATGAGTGGATCAGAGGTTTGTCGCAGCTCGGCGGGGGTGCCTTGCGCGGCCACTTTGCCATTGGCCAAAATGACCACATGGTCTGAAATTTGAAAGGTTTCATCGACATCATGCGACACCACCACGCTGGTGATGCCCAAGCTGTCGTTGAGTCTTCGGATGAGGCGCGCCGCTGTTCCCAAAGAAATAGGATCAAGACCCGCAAAGGGTTCGTCGTACATCATGAGGTCGGGGTCTAGTGCAATGGCACGTGCCAAGGCCACACGGCGGCCCATGCCCCCTGAAATTTCGGAAGGCTTTAAATTTCTGGCACCGCGCAAGCCCACGGCATCGAGTTTCATGAGCACAATGTCGCGAATCATCTGCTCAGACATTTGGGTGTGCTCTCTTAAAGGGAACGCCACGTTGTCAAACACATTCATGTCTGTGAACAAGGCACCAAACTGAAACAACATGCCCATGCGTCTGCGTGCTGCATAGAGTTGTTCAGTGTTCATTTGACCGACATCCTGGCCATCAAATGTGAGCTGCCCCTGTTGAGCCGTGTATTGACCGCCAATCAAACGCAGAACAGTGGTCTTGCCACCGCCAGATACCCCCATGAGGGCTGTCACTTTACCGCGCGGAATGCCAAAGGAAATGTCGTTCAAGATGACCCGATCCCCGTAGCCGAAGCTGAGGTTTTTGAGTTCAACCAGCAGTGGAGAGTTAGGCAGGGTCATGTTTGAAATAACAAAAGCCGGGGTCGCCGGCTTTTGTAGGATAAGGCCTTCAGGTTAAGTTTGTGTGAAGCGTTGCCGTTTCAATCACAAAACCTGTCTGCAGCCATTTTAACGGGGTAAGTCGCTGGTTCCCATTAAGAACTCGTCAATTGAGCGTGCGGCCTGACGGCCTTCACGGATGGCCCACACCACCAAAGATTGGCCGCGGCGCATGTCGCCTGCCGCAAACACCTTGGGCACGTTGGTGGCATAGCCGCCTGTGAAGTCCGTGGTGGCTTTGGCGTTGCCGCGGTTGTCTTTGTCCACACCAAAGGCGTCCAAGATGGTGGCCACGGGGTTCACAAAGCCCATGGCCAAGAAGACCATGTCGGCGGGGTAAGTTTTTTCAGTGCCGGGCACATTGACCAGTTTGCCGTCTTTGAATTCAACTTCAACGGTTTTGAGACCCGTCACTTTGCCTTTTTCGCCAATGAATTCTTGGGTGGAAATGGCAAATTCGCGGGTGCAACCTTCTTCGTGGCTAGAGCTGGTGCGCAACTTCAGAGGCCAGTAGGGCCATGTCAAAGGACGGTTTTCTTCTTCGGGGGGCTGGGGCATCACTTCGAATTGAGTGACGCTCTTGGCGCCGTGGCGGTTAGAAGTTCCTACGCAATCGCTGCCGGTGTCGCCACCACCAATCACGATGACGTGCTTGCCGTCAGCGCGCAACTGGTCTTTGAGCTTGTCGCCCGCGTTCACCTTGTTTTGCTGGGGCAAGAATTCCATCGCAAAGTGAATGCCTGCCAAATCGCGGCCGGGCACGTTCAAGTCACGTGATTGCTCTGAGCCACCGGTCAACAACACAGCGTCAAAGTCTTTTTGGAGTTGCTTGGGGCTGATGGTTTCTTGCGACCAGTTGGTCACTTTAGAGCCTGCAGGCAACTCACCCACCATGACACCGGTTTTGATGGTCACGCCTTCGGCGATCAACTGCTCAGCACGGCGGTCGATGTGCGACTTTTCCATTTTGAAGTCGGGAATGCCATAGCGCAGCAAGCCACCAATGCGGTCGTTCTTTTCGAACAAGGTCACATCGTGACCCACACGTGCCAATTGCTGTGCAGCAGCCATGCCCGCAGGGCCTGACCCCACCACGGCCACTTTTTTGCCAGTCTTGTGAGCAGCAGGACGGGGCTTGACCCAACCCTCTTGCCAAGCACGGTCAATGATGGCGTGCTCAATGGACTTGATGCCCACGGCATCGTCAGCCACATTCAGTGTGCAAGCAGCTTCGCAAGGTGCGGGGCAAATACGGCCCGTGAACTCTGGGAAGTTGTTGGTGCTGTGCAGCACGTCAATGGCGTTTTTCCAATCGCCTTGGTATACCAACTCGTTGAAGTCGGGGATGATGTTGTTGACAGGGCAGCCGTTGTTGCAAAACGGTGTGCCGCAGTCCATGCAGCGCGCGCTTTGCACTTTGGCTTTTGAATCGTCCAAACCGATGACGAATTCTTTGTAGTTTTTGACGCGTTCTGCGACGGGTTTGTAGCCCTCTTCGACGCGCTCAAATTCCATGAAACCAGTGATTTTTCCCATGATCAATCCTTGTTATGTCTTGTCGGTGCTTAGCTAGCGGCCACAGAATCTGTGGACTTGGCTGCGGCTTTGCGTGCGTTGATTTCACCCAAGGCGCGCTTGTACTCGTTCGGGAACACTTTCACGAACTTCAAGCGAGCTTGCGCCCAGTTGTCGAGCAACTCACGTGCACGCTGGCTGCCGGTCCACTTGTGGTGGTCTTCCAGCAACTTCTTCAGCTGTGTTTCGTCGGCTTGATCGCGGTGCCAGACTTTGCGGTCCACGGCAGCTTCTTGCTCGGCCACAGTCAACACTTTTTCCATGCTGACCATGGCGGTGTTGCAGCGCGATGCAAACTGGCCGTCTTCGTCGTACACATAGGCAATGCCGCCGCTCATGCCCGCTGCAAAGTTGCGACCTGTTTTGCCCAGCACGGCCACGGTACCGCCGGTCATGTATTCACAACCGTGGTCGCCCGTGCCTTCCACCACCGCCGTAGCGCCTGACAAACGAACAGCGAAACGCTCACCGCCCACACCTGCGAAGAAAGCTTCGCCCGTGGTGGCACCGTACATCACGGTGTTGCCCACAATGATGTTTTGGCTGGCCACGCCGCGGAATTCGAGGCTAGGACGAACCACAATGCGGCCGCCTGACAAGCCTTTGCCTGTGTAATCGTTGGCTTCACCAATCAGGTACAAGGTAATGCCCTTGGCCACAAACGCGCCAAAGGATTGACCGCCCGTGCCTTCCAATTGAATGCGGATGGTGTCGTCTGGCAAACCTTCGGGATGCACTTTGGTGACCGCACCTGAGAGCATGGCGCCCACAGAACGGTTGACGTTGCGCGCCACTTCCATGAACTGCACCTTCTCACCTTTGTCGATGGCGGCGCGGCTCTTGGCAATGAGCACATTGTCCAAAGCTTTTTCCAAACCGTGGTCTTGCACATCGATGTGACGACGGGGCACGTCGGCAGGCACATCGGGCACAGCCAACAAACGGCTGAAATCAAGGCCGCTGGATTTCCAGTGCTCAATGCCTTTGCGGGTGTCGAGCAAATCGGCACGGCCCACCATGTCGTCAAACTTCTTGATGCCCAACTGCGCCATGATTTGACGCACTTCTTCGGCAATGAAGAAGAAGTAATTCACCACGTGCTCTGGCTTGCCAGAGAACTTCTTACGCAACGTAGGATCTTGCGTAGCCACGCCCACTGGGCAAGTGTTCAGGTGGCATTTGCGCATCATGATGCAGCCCTCCACCACCAGCGGTGCCGTGGCAAAACCAAACTCGTCTGCGCCCAGCAACGCGCCAATGGCCACGTCACGGCCGGTCTTCATTTGGCCGTCGGCTTGTACACGGATGCGACCGCGCAAGCGGTTCAGCACCAAAGTTTGTTGTGTTTCTGCCAGACCAATTTCCCATGGGCTGCCAGCGTGTTTGATGGAAGACCAAGGTGATGCACCGGTACCGCCATCGTGGCCAGCAATCACCAAGTGATCGCTCTTGCACTTGGCCACGCCTGCTGCAATGGTACCCACACCAATTTCAGACACCAACTTGACGCTGATGTCGCTGTGAGGCGCCACGTTTTTCAAGTCGTGAATGAGTTGGGCCAAATCTTCAATGGAGTAGATGTCGTGGTGAGGCGGGGGTGAAATCAAACCCACGCCTGGTACAGAGTGACGCAACTTGCCGATGTAATCAGACACTTTGCCGCCTGGCAATTGACCGCCTTCACCAGGCTTGGCACCTTGCGCCATCTTGATCTGAATTTGATCGGCACTGTGCAAGTACTCGGCGGTGACACCGAAGCGGCCCGAAGCCACTTGCTTGATCTTGGAGCGCAGAGAATCGCCAGCCTCTAAGGGCATGTCCACTTCCACCTCTTTGGCACCAATGACGCTCTTCAAAGACTCACCCTTTTTAATCGGGATGCCTTTGAGTTCGTTGCGATAACGCGCAGAGTCTTCGCCGCCTTCACCGGTGTTGCTCTTGCCGCCAATGCGGTTCATGGCAACAGCCAATGTGGCGTGTGCTTCAGTGGAAATCGAGCCCAAAGACATGGCACCTGTGGCAAAACGTTTGACGATTTCGCTGGCGGGTTCCACTTCTTCCACGGGAATGGCTTTGGCAGGGTCGATCTTGAATTCGAACAAACCGCGCAAGGTCATCTGACGCTTGGTTTGGTCGTTGATGATCTGTGCGTATTCTTTGTACGTGTTCCAGTTGTTGGCACGCGTGCTGTGCTGCAACTTGGCAATGGCGTCAGGCGTCCACATGTGCTCTTCACCGCGGGCGCGCCAGGCGTATTCACCGCCAGCATCGAGCATGTTGGCCAACACGGGGTCGTTGCCAAACGCTGCCTTGTGCATGCGCAAAGCTTCTTCAGCAATTTCAAAAATGCCAATACCTTGCACGCGGCTTGGGGTGCCTGTGAAGTACTTGTTCACAGTCTCAGTGTTGACGCCAATGGCTTCAAACAACTGCGCGCCGCAATACGACATGTAAGTGCTGACACCCATCTTGGACATGATCTTGGACAGGCCTTTGCCCACCGCTTTGATGTAGTTGTAGATGGCTTTGTCGGCAGACAAATCGCCTGGCAACTCTTTGTGCAAAGCTTGCAAAGTTTCCATCGCAAGATAGGGGTGAACGGCTTCTGCGCCGTAACCTGCCAACACGGCAAAGTGATGCACTTCGCGGGCGGTGCCTGTTTCTACCACCAAGCCTGCTGTGGTGCGCAAACCTTCGCGCACCAAGTGCTGGTGAATCGCGGACAAAGCCAACAAAGCGGGAATGGCCACTTGCGTGGGCGATACACCGCGATCGCTGATGATCAAAATGTTGTTGCCGCCTTTGATGGCGTCAACGGCTTCGGCGCACAGTGATGCGAGTTTGGCTTCAACACCTTCACGGCCCCAGGCTGCGGGGTAGGTGATGTCCAAAGTAGCGCTCTTGAACTTGCCCTGTGTGGACTGCTCAATGTTGCGCAACTTGGCCATGTCAGCAAAGTCGAGCACCGGCTGGCTCACTTCCAAGCGCATCGGTGGGTTGACTTGGTTGATGTCGAGCAAGTTGGGCTTGGGACCAATGAAGGACACCAAAGACATCACGATGGCTTCGCGAATAGGGTCGATCGGTGGGTTGGTCACCTGTGCAAACAACTGCTTGAAGTAGTTGTACAAAGGCTTGTTACGGTCGGACAACACAGCCAAGGGGCTGTCGTTGCCCATCGAGCCCAAGGCTTCTTCACCGGCTTGTGCCATAGGGGCCAACAAGAACTTGATGTCTTCTTGGGTGGTGCCGAAGGCTTGTTGCAAGTCGAGCAAAGATTCTTTGGACACAGGTGCGTTGGCCGTAGTGGCTTTCACATCGTCCAACTTGATGCGCAAGTTTTCAATCCACTGTTTGTAGGGTTTGCTGCTGGCCAGGTTCGACTTGAGTTCTTCGTCGTCGATCATGCGGCCTTGTTCCAAATCGATCAGGAACATCTTGCCGGGCTGGAGGCGCCACTTGCGAACAATTTTGCTTTCGGGGATGGGCAACACACCGGTCTCAGAACCCATGATGACCATGTCGTCATCGGTGATGCAATAACGTGAAGGACGCAAGCCATTGCGGTCCAAGGTGGCGCCAATTTGACGGCCATCGGTGAACACAATGGAGGCAGGGCCGTCCCATGGCTCGAGCATGGCGGCGTGGTATTCGTAGAAGGCCTTGCGGCGCTCGTCCATGGTGTTGTGGTTTTCCCATGGCTCGGGAATCATCATCATCACGGCTTGGCTGATGGGGTAGCCGGCCATGGTGAGCAACTCTAAGCAGTTGTCAAAAGTAGCGGTATCAGATTGGCCTGCAAAGCTGATGGGGTAGAGCTTTTGCAAATCGGGGCCGAGTACGGGAGAAGACATCACGCCTTCGCGGGCCTTCATCCAGTTGTAGTTGCCCTTGACGGTGTTGATCTCACCGTTGTGTGCCACATAGCGGTAAGGGTGAGCCAAGGGCCACTCTGGGAAAGTGTTGGTGGAGAAACGTTGGTGCACCAAGCCCAAAGCCGAGACGCAGCGTTCGTCTTCCAAATCACGGAAGTAGGTACCAACTTGATCAGCCAAGAGCAAGCCTTTGTAAACCACGGTACGGCTAGACATGCTGGGGATGTAGTACTCGTCGCTGTGCTTGAGTTGGAGGTTTTGAATGGCGGCGCTGGCTGTTTTGCGAATGACATACAGCTTGCGCTCCAAGGCGTCTTGCACGATGACATCGGCACCGCGGCCAATGAAGATCTGCTTCAGGATAGGTTCTTTTTCGCGAACGGTGGGTGACATGGGCATGTCACGGTTGACCGGCACATCGCGCCAGCCCAACAACACTTGACCTTCGGCTTTGACAGCGCGCTCAAGTTCTTGTTCGCAGGCCATGCGTGAAGCGTGTTCTTTGGGCAAGAACACCATGCCCACACCGTACTCACCTTGTGCAGGCAAGGTCACGCCTTGCTTGGCCATCTCTTCTCTATAGAGTGCATCGGGCAACTGAATCAAGATACCAGCGCCATCACCCATCAACTTGTCGGCACCCACAGCACCCCGGTGATCCAAGTTCTCAAGAATCTTCAACGCTTGCGTCACGATGGCATGCGTCTTCGCGCCTTTGATATGGGCCACAAAGCCCACACCACAAGCGTCGTGCTCTTGAGTTGGGTCGTAAAGACCGGTTTGTTGCAAAGATGATTTTTCGGCAGCCGAAGTCATGGCGCACTCCTAAAGATATTTCGCGGGAAAGAGAGCATATTGCATTGCAACAAAAATGCCAAGAAAAATAATTGGGGTCAGATGAACATTAATTTCTTCTTTTTGGTGAAGCCAATTAATTGGGGACAGATCAAAATTGAGTTGAAAAGAATTCATATTGGTGAGATTTTTCACCTATTTAAGGCTTCAAAGTGGTTTTTTGAACGGCCTGCCTGCCTTTTTGGGCAGGATGGGTGTCTGAGTTGTCTTCTGTAAAGACTTCAAAAACTCGGGTCGACCCACAACTCGGCTCTTCAAAACCGACTCAGTGAGGTCTTTTTGGATGGAAGCCGAAAGTCCACCCGCTACAAATTCTGCATAAGCAGCTTCTCTAGAGAAAGGCGTGTTACCCAAGCCCCAATAAAGGGCATGCGGCGTCACCAATTTGTCGATTTTTTGACCAATCAGGTGCTTGTGGCTGGACCAATTGAAGTCTTCAGCCGACTCCGCCAGGCCTGCCCTGACGGGATTTAAATCAATATATGCCATGCAAGTCAGAAGATAGGCCTCCGAATCAAGTACCGAAGATTTGTAGCGCCCCTCCCACAAGGTGCCACTGCGCTTGTGACGTTGATTGAAGTAACGCACATAAGTTCTGCCAACCGCCTGCATCATCAAAGACATGGCTTCATCGCTGGGCGGCGTAAGCAACATGTGAAAGTGATTGTCGAGCAACACATATGCATTAACGGCCACTTTGTGTCGCTGCGACTCTTCTAACCACAGGCTGTAGAGCATCTTTCGATCGGCCTCGTCGAGCACGATGGGCTGGCGGTTGTTCCCCCGCTGAATGACGTGATGCGGGTAACCAGGAAGGGCTAAACGAGGATGACGGGCCATGCGTGAATGCTAACCCGAAAGGAATTAATGTTGATCTGACCCCAATTAAGGGTAACGCGATGCAAGGGATTCGGTGAGGCCAAATTCGGTCAGGAGGGCTTGGAGGCGGTCGGCGGCACCGGCTTTTGGGCGCCCAGTGAAGCGGGCCAGGATGAGTTCGTTTTTCATACTGTGTTCCCAGCCCACCAGTTCGGTGACCGTGACGGTGTAGCCTTTGGACTCTAGGTACAAGCAGCGCAAGACGTTGGTCAGTTGACTTCCGATTTCGCGGGTGTGCAGGGGATGCCGCCAGAGTTCGGCCAAGGGGGTACGAGACAAATTCAGGGCTTTGTTTTGGCGCAGCTTGGCGGCCACTTCGGCTTGGCAACAGGGCACCAAAACCATGGCGCGCGCTTTTTTCAGCAAACCAAAAGCGATGGCGTCGTCGGTGGCGGTGTCGCAGGCATGCAATGCGGTGACCACATCGATTTGCGAGGGGATTTGATCAGACTGTGATGACTCGGCCACCGAGGTGTTCAAAAAGACCATGCGCTTGAAGTCCAAGCGCTGTGCCAATGCGCGCGAGGCCTCAACCAATTCGGCCCGAGTTTCAATGCCGTAAATGTGACCTTCAGACAATGCCTTGAAAAACAAGTCGTAGACAATAAAACCTAAATAGGACTTGCCAGCGCCATGATCGGCCAGGGTCAAGCCATGCATTTGCGCAGCACCGGCAACGACGTCACCAGCGCGCCCTGAATCACCTAATTTTGAGGCCTTGGCAGCATCTTCCTCAGAAAGCTCCTTCAGGATTTTTTCAATGAACTGGAACAAGTGCAAAACCTGCTTGAGCTTGCGACGCGAATCTTGGTTCAGCTTGCCTTCTCGCGTCAGGATGTGCAGTTCTTTCAGCAATTCGATCGATTGCCCTGGACGCAACTCAAGGTCCAAAGGTTTGGCGACATCGGGCTTGGCATTATTTTTTTTCATTGTTCTCATTCTGAGGCAATGATGGCCCCACATTCAAATCTTGCCACCCCTGAACACCCAATCGGGTCATGGTGGCCATGTTGGCTTCAAAGATATCTTCTGCATCGGGAAATGCAGCCACCGCACGGTCTATGCTGGCTTCGCGAATTAAATGCAAAGTGGGGTAAGGCGAACGGTTGGTAAAGTTGGTGATGTCGTCTTCATCGGTTCCAGCAAATTGGTAAAGCGGATGAAAACTGGCAATTTGAATCACGCCTTCCAAATCAAGTGCCACCAGGCAATCGTCGGCCACATTCAAGAAATCGTTGTAATCGTAAAAGTCTTTTAGCAAATTTTGAATCACCAACACGGTAGTGTCGCGCACCGAAGCATCAAGTGCCACCAATTCGCGCAACTCGCGCAGCAAATCATCTCGCAAAGCTTCCAAATCATCAGCAGCACTGACCACGCAGTGCACTTGTCCTTTGACATACACCGATTTGGCAAACGGACACAAATTCAAACCGATCACCGCGCGCTCCAACCAGCGCAAGGTGTCTTGCACCATCACTTCTGCACTGACTTTGTTCATCCTGCTTCCTTTTGAAAACGCAATGACTTGGCGATCAAGAATGACAAGAGCCAACCTCCGACACAACATAAACCGGTTGCCATCCAAGTCCACTGCCAACCGCCTACTTGCGAGGCCAACCATGCCACAGCGGGTGGCCCTGCGAATTGACCTGCTGCCGAGCATTGTTGCATCCAACCCACCGTGGTCGACACATTGCGCTCATGCGGTGCCAAGCGCACCGCCAATGAGAACAAAGTACCCGGCACCAAGCCACCACAGCCAGAAAATATCAACACACCAAGGTAACGCAACCAAGGTGCAGAAGACGTCAAATCAGAAAATGCCAAGAAAGACCCCAAAGCCATGGCACCAAATCCCATGCTCAGCAAGACACTGGGATGCAGGCCCTTTTGCAACAAGCGCCCAGAAGACATGTTGCCCGCCATGTTGACAGCAGCAGCCAGGGCAGTGAGTACCCCCAAAGCAAGCCCAGTTAAACCTGCTTGTGTGTAAATCGAAGGCAAAAAACCCACCACAGCCAACCACTGACCCGAATACATGGCAAAACTCAAAGCCACCAGCCAAGGGCCAGATGCCGTTAAAGTTTCACGCAGGCGTTGTGGCCACGCAATTTGCAAGACACTTGAAGAAGAATGCGCGGGGTGTTGCAATGCCAACACCGAATCTGCGGGTACCACGCGCCACAACACCAAGGCCATGACCCAAGAAAGCACAGCAAACACACACCACCAAGTTTGCCAACCCCAGACCGGTAACCACAAGGGCCCTACCAACAAGGTCAATGCCGTGCCAGCAGGCATGTAAGCACCCCAATAGCCCAATAGTTTGCGCACCTGCTGTTCGCTGACCAATTTTCGAATGAGGCCTGGTGCAGGCAAAGTGACCCACAAGAAACCAAGGCCTTCAAGCGCGCGCCACAGCATCAAGCTGGCAGCACTTTGCGCAAACGAACCCATGGCACTGGCCACCCCCAATACCAACAAGCCCATCAACATGCTGCGTCGCAGGCCGATGCCATCGGCCGACAAACCGACCGCCAATGCCAAACTCATGCCCGCCAACTGCACCAAGGACAACAAAAAACCGGCCTGCGTCAAGCTCATGCCCAAGCTGGCACTTAATTCAGGCAAGGCTGGCGGCAGTTTGCCAATTTGCAATGCCGCCACCACACCCGCAAAAATCACAATCAGTGCAGCAGACTGAGACGTCTTCGCAGCTGGCGAATGCATTGCGCTCATGCCAACAACCGACGCCCCGTCAAGCGTTCATGCTCTTTGGCGGCATAACGATCTGTCATGCCTGCAATGTAATCGGCTACAGCACGAGGCGTTTCTTGGCGTGCAGAAAAATCGGGGGACATTTCTTTCGGGCTGGCAAGGTAGGCCTCAAACAACTCACGCACCACCACCTGCGCTTGCGCCGTGGTTTCCATCACTTGCGGATGACGGTAAAGGTGTTTGAACAAAAACGATTTCATAACTTGAACCTGCTGCGCCATGGCCTCGCCAAAGGCCACCACGGGTCCTAGCAAACGCGCCTCATCTGCACTTTGGGGTTGCTGCAACTGCAAGGCCGCACGCGTGGTGTCAATCACGTCGTAAACCTGATCACTCAGCATGCGGCGAATGGTCTCGTAGAGCAGTCGACGCGATTTGCTAGGTTCGGCCAAATTGGCATGGGCTTTTAGCGTGATGTGTTTGTAGTGCGCAAACAAAGGCACTTCGTCCATTTGAGACAAGGTGAGCAATCCAGAACGCACGCCATCGTCGATGTCGTGTGCGTTGTACGCAATGGCGTCGGCCAAGTTGCACAGTTGAGCCTCAAGGCTGGGCTGCGTGCCCTTCAAGAAACGATGCGCCACACCTTCAGGTTCTTGCGCTTCAATCAACAGGGCGTTGCGCCGAGCGCAGTGTTTCAAAATGCCCTCGCGCGTTTCAAAGCTGAGGTTCAAGCCATCAAAATCGGGGTAGCGCTCTTCCAAATGGTCCACCACGCGCAAACTTTGCAAGTTATGCTCAAAGCCACCATGGTCTTGCATGCATTCGTTCAAAGTGTCTTGACCCGCATGACCGAAAGGCGTGTGCCCCAAATCGTGTGCCAGCGCAATTGCTTCCACCAAGTCTTCGTTCAAACCCAATGAACGCGCAATAGACCGACCCAGTTGCGCCACTTCCAAAGAGTGCGTGAGCCGTGTGCGAAACAAATCACCTTCGTGATTTAGAAAAACTTGGGTCTTGTAAACCAAGCGCCGAAAGGCTGTCGAATGGACGATGCGATCGCGGTCGCGTTGAAAATCATTGCGCGTGGGCGCTGGCACCTCAGGGTGCCGCCGACCACGCGATTGATCGGCATGACAAGCGAACAGTTCAAGCACAGCAACGATCGATGACAGCGCGCACCATGGACTCTGGCGCAGCACTTACGCGCGCTTTGCCGGGTCCTTCAATCAGAACAAACTGTATATCGCCTGCCACAGATTTTTTGTCATGCAACATCAGCGCCAAGTATTGCCCAGCATTGTCTTGCGCACTCAAAACAGGACCCTTGATAGGCAGGCCTGCTTGGGCAATCAGATTTGTTAAACGCGCCACAAATGCGGCATCAATCAAACCCAGTGCTTCCGACAAATGTGCCGCCATCACCATGCCACAGCCTACGGCTTCGCCGTGCAACCATTCGCCATATCCCAGGCCCGCTTCAATGGCATGGCCAAAGGTATGGCCAAAATTGAGTATGGCGCGCAAGCCTGCTTCACGCTCATCTTGCCCCACCACATGTGCTTTGATCTCGCAACTGCGCTTGACCGCATGCGCCATGACCGAAGGATCACAGGCTTTCAAAGATTCGACATTGGCTTCGATCCATTCAAAAAACGCCATGTCGGCAATGGGGCCATATTTGATGATTTCGGCCAAACCCGCGCTCAACTCGCGGGCAGGCAAGGTTTGCAAAACCGCCAAATCGCAGACCACCCTTTGGGGTTGGTAAAAAGCGCCAATCATGTTTTTGCCCAGCGGGTGATTGATGGCTGTTTTGCCGCCCACCGATGAATCAACTTGCGCCAACAAAGTGGTGGGCACTTGCACAAAGGGCACACCGCGCATGAAACTGGCCGCTGCAAATCCGGTCATGTCGCCCACAACACCACCGCCCAAGGCAAACAACACCGTTTTGCGATCACACGCTTGCCCCAGCAAGGTGTCAAAAATAGTGTTCAAAGTAACCCAGTCTTTGTGGGCCTCACCATCGGGCAAATGCACCGTGTGAATGACTTTGTAATGAGTCGACAAAGCTTGTTTAAGCGCAGCTTCGTACAAAGGTGCTACTGTGGTGTTGCTCACAATCAGCGCAGCTGCAGCCTTAGGCAAATGCGCATAGCTTTCGGCCTGCGCCAACAATTTTTCGCCAATGAGAATGTCGTAACTGCGGTCTGCCAAATCGATGCGGACCACCTCCGGCTGCTGCGTTGTGCTGTTCATAAATGGCGTCAAGGATGGTGAGGTGTGTGGGTGTCAAAACCTTGAAGGTCTAACTCTGCAATGATGGCATTGAGCAATCGGTTGATGCTAGGACGGCCTGTGTCAAAGACATAGTGTGCAGTCTCTTTGTAAAACGGATCGCGGATTTGGAACAGATTGCGCAATTTTTCAAGCGGGTCATTGACCTGCAAGAGTGGCCTCTGAAGGTCATGCTTGAGCCGTCTGAACACCTCTTCGGGCGTGGACCTTAAATAAACCACCTTGCCGCGCGTGCGCAAATTCTGCCGATTGGCCTCACGTAAGACCGAGCCCCCGCCAGTGGACAAAATGCCATGATGGTGTTTGCTTAAATCGTCGATGACGCTTTGCTCGATGTCGCGAAAGCGCTCCTCACCCTCGCGGTCAAAAAACTCGCGAATTGAGCACCCCAAACGTTGCTCAATGACATTGTCAGAATCTAAAAAAGGCAAGCCAAGGCGACGCCCCATCTGTCTGCCGATGGTCGTTTTGCCAGATCCCGGGAGGCCAACAAAAATAATGAGCAAAAGTAGAAATTCAAGGAACGATTGAGCCTCTAAGTGTATTCGAGGCGGCGGGAGGCAAATTGTCAGCCAGCACTCTTGGAGTGACAAAGATGAGCAACTCCGTTTTTCGCTGTGTGGTTTGCTCGTTTTGGAACAGGCGCCCTAGCACCGGAAGACTGGCCAAACCGGGTACCCGCGCCTCATCTTGCTTGTCGGCCGACTCCAAAATGCCACCAATGACCACCGTTCCCCCGTTGTCGACCAAAACTTGGGTTTTGACATGCTTGGTATTGATGGCAAAACCGGCTGACGTGGTCTGCCCAACGCTGTCCTTGGCAATGTCGAGTTCGAGCACCACCGCTCCTTCTGGGGTAATTTGCGGGGTAACTTCCAATTTGAGATTGGCCTTGCGAAAGGCAATGGACGCCGCACCGTTGCCATTGTTGACCTGGTAGGGCAGCTCGGTGCCTTGCTCGATGGAGGCTTTGGTTTGATTGGCTGTGACCACACGAGGGCTGGCAACGACTTTGCCTTTGCCATCGGCCTCTAAAGCCGAGATTTCCAAATTGATGAATTGATAGGCTGCGGCATTGAACAAAGACACCGCAAAATTGGCCGGCGGGTACAAGGCTTGGCCCGCTGGGCCCGCAGGCAAATTAAGCCAATAATCTGGCTGAACACCGCCTGCATTGGCCAAGCCCTGGCCACCAATTGCCACATTGACCGGCTTGGCTGAAGCCGACCATGGTGCAGCAAAGCTGCTGGCATAAGCCCCGCCTAGGCGAATGCCCAGGGACTTACCGAATTGCTCTTCGGCTTCCACAATTTTGGCTTCAATCATGACTTGCCGAACCGGAATATCGAGCCACTGAATGATCTCTTTGATTTGCTTGAGCGCACTGGGGGTGTCCAGAAAGAACAATTGATTGGTTCGGGGCTCGGCCATCACAGAGCCTCGCGCACTGAGCCAACGGGAGCCCGTTGAACCCACGCCGCCGCCAGAAGATTGCAAGCGCTGAGAAATGTCCAAGGCTTTGGCATATTTCAAAGTAACGCCCCAGGCTTGCAAGTTTTCAGTGACATCTGCGCGCGAACTGATCCACAACACGCCTTCTTTGGCCGTGAGCGCCAAACCTTTGGACTGCACCACCACCTCCATGGCTTCTCGCCACGTCATGTCTTTGAGATGTAAAGTGACGGGCCCGCCCACGCCATCGGCCACGATCAAATTGTGTTGCCCAATTTCAGCCAAAGTTTGCAGCAAGGCTTTGACCTCCATGTTTTGAAAGGTCCATTTCAATTTTTCATCGGCAGCTTGTGCTGGCCACGCAAAAGAGGCGGCGCACCCAAGCCGCAAGAGCATTTGAATTAAATTCTTTTGCATCAGGGGCGACCGCCTTCCCAGCTGAGGCGCACGTCTGGCAAGCCCTCTCCAGAACTAAGCCACAGACCTTGGGCATCGACATGACGCACCATGCTTTGCTCTTTGCCCAACAACTGTCCTGGCCGAATTAGGCGGATTTCGGTGCCTGCACGGATCCATGTCCAATCTGAATCGCCCCTTCCCGCCAACGCACTTTGCGCAGACCCTACCAAACGCATTTGAGCCTGGCTATGATTTGGCAAGACATGCCCCAAGGATGGCAAAACTTTGGCAATCGGCAAGGCTGTGTCGGCTTGTGATTGCAACGCCACCCCCGTGTCTGTGAACGCGTCTGGCGCATCCCATAGCAATGCAATGCGCCCTTCCAGTGCATATTGCCCATCGGGCAACAAGCGGTATGCCCAAGACACCCACTCGCCGTTTTGAAACAATTGGTTCAGCGCCTGCCAAAAGGCATGGGTGGCCCACTCAGAACCACGCACATTGAACTTGAGGGATGAGCTCTCGTAGCCATGCTGCTCAGAATCTGGTGTTGATTTCAATTGAAGTACATGCAAACCGCGTAGGTGCGCCATTTGTTGCAAACGATTGAGCAAAGTCAACCTGAGGGCTGAATTGGGCCAAGCCAATGTGAGATCGTCGATTTGCGCCTGCTGCTGCAAGGTGAGTGCGCGAAGTTGTGCCAGGCTGGTTTGCATGGCCATTGAACGCGTGTATTGCTGCACGCGCTGCATGGCTTCTTTTTGTGCAAGCGCTTGCTGTGCTTGCCATTGAAAAGAAGGGACTGACCAGGCAGTCCAAGGCACAAGGAATTGCCAACTCACCCAAACCACACCAAATGAACACAAGCCCAAGAGCAGGGCTCGAAAACAGCGTGCGAGTGGTGATGAAAAAAGTTTTTGATTTTGCCAACGCAATGTATGCGTGGGCATCAACCTACTGAAAATGTGAACCCACAGCGCCATGCGCCACAACTCATTTTGCGATAAGGTCATAAGCCACCCCCTGATGGCGCTTGCGATTGGGGCTGCAGTGGGGTCTGCTGTTGTGCCTGCAGGTGGGCTTGCAGTTGAAAAACAAGCCCTTTGCGCTGACCCGAACTTTTGTCTGTCGATTCAGATTGCATTTGCATCACGACAGGTGCTCGGTGCCAGCGGCCAAAACGATTTAAGCTGTGCAACAAGTTATCGAGGTCGATGGGCTGGCCTGCAAGCCCCTCCCATGAAAATTGACCTTGTAACCATTGCTGCGATTGCAACGTGACCATGCTGGGTGTACTGCCCAAACGACTTAACAGCCACATTTCCTGAACCTCCGTGACATCTTCGCGCTGAGACTGCCGACGTTCTAAAAATGCAAGGCGTGGCAAATTGGCAGCGGAGGTTTTTTGAGCTTGCGCTAGCTCGTCAGGGCTTGCTGCCGGCAGCTTGAGCACGGAGTGGCTTGTAAGTGCTGACTCAGTGACGGGCACAACCGAAAATGCGTGGGCCATTGCTTGGGATGAATCATTTTCCAAGGATAAAACGCCTAGCAAGCCCCACAACAATCCCAGCCCCACAGCAAGCAACACTTCTTGGGTTGAACTTAGCTTGGCATTGTGCGTGCTTGAGATTAAATTCAGCATGTCATAACGCCTTGTTCTAAACAGGCAGTTGCTTCTGTAACAATGTGCTGATGCAGTTGATGCTGTGCTTGCACGCTGCGTTTGAAAAACGACGCCAACTCATCCAGTTGACCTAAACTCGTGACAACTTTCAATTGCCAACCCTGGGCCTGCACCTGTGCCACGCAAGCATCGACTTGCGTTTGCTGACACATCCAAACCTTGACCCACAACTGTCCCTCAGGGGAACGCTGAGCTTCGTAATCGAGGGCCAATTGGGACGCTGGAACTTGCATGCGTGAGCTGGCCTCTAAGCGACATTCAGCTTCAATGTCTTGCGGCCCCCAACTGTTAGAGCATGGCCATTCAAAACTTTCAAGGTGCTCATTGGGCATGACCCAGGCAGCGACCGGCTCAACTTGTCTAGCCCACTTGCCAGCAGATGGGTTGTCCCATTCAGCTTGAACACATGCCTTGAGCAACTTGGCTTGCACAGACAGGTCTATGCCTGTTTGGGTGAGCACGTGCTGGCCGCGAACAGCGACAACGGAGTACAAATTTGGCAATGCCGTGTGCGTGTAAATACCCCAGCGAGGCACCTGGGGCCATGGAAAGGCAGGTAAATCAAACAAAGCAGGACTTTCTGAGGTTGGCAGCAATCACTCATTGAACCCCTTCTGGGCTCTGAAAAGACTACAATTCCTGCCATTCCAGTTGCTTTGCGCAACATTCAAATACCGCCATCTGCCCACCCTTTTTTATAATGCGGTCAGCGGTTTTTTCCGCCTCCAACATGTCTAAAAAAAGCAACGACTCTTCGCCCGAACAACTCGACTTGAAAGAGACACCGCGCCTGCACTGGGCTTTGCGGGTTTGCTTGTGGGCAGCTGGTTTGGTTGTCGCGGGTTTCTTGTCGCTTTTGATGGTGATCGGTGTGGCCATGGTGATGGCCTACCCCCAATTGCCCGACACTTCCGATTTGGCCGAATACCGACCCAAACTGCCCTTGCGCATTTACACAGCCGATGGTGCACTGATGGGTGAGTTTGGTGAAGAGCGCCGCAATCTGACCCCTATCAAAGAAATTCCACAGGTGATGAAAGACGCGGTGTTGTCAATTGAAGACGCGCGCTTCTATCAACACGGTGGCTTGGACTATTTGGGCTTGATCCGTGCCGGCATTGCCAACTTGGGCAAGCGCAAAAGTCAAGGCGCATCGACCATCACCATGCAGGTGGCGCGCAACGTGTACCTGTCTACGGAAAAAACCTACACCCGCAAAATTTATGAAGTGCTGCTGACCTTCAAGCTAGAACACTTGCTCACCAAAGACCAGATTCTTGAAATTTACATGAATCAAATTTTCTTGGGCAACCGTGCTTATGGTTTTGCATCAGCCGCAGAAACCTACTTTGGCAAACCTTTGAAAGACATCAGCATTGCCGAAGCGGCCATGTTGGCCGGCTTGCCCAAAGCACCCTCAGCTTATAACCCCATCAGCAATCCCAAACGCGCTCGTTCGCGCCAGCTGTACATCATTGAGCGCATGGAAGAAAACGGCTTTATCACAGCCAAACAAGCACAAGAAGCCAAGGCCGAGCCCCTCAAAATTCGACCCACCGTCGACAAAAATCGCATTCATGCAGAGTACGTTGCAGAGACAGTTCGTCAACTTATGTTTGCGCAATATGGTCAAGAAACTTACACACGTGGCTTGAACGTTTACACCACGCTGCAATCGTCAGAACAAAATGCAGCCTACCGCGCACTGCGTCAAGGCATCATGGACTTTGAGCGTCGCCAGGTTTACCGTGGCCCCGAAAAATTCATCGATTTACCGTCCAAACCCAAAGAGATGGAAGATGCCATCGATGACGTGCTAGACGACCATCCCGACAATGGCGATGTCATGTCGGCTGTGGTGCTTGAGGCCACACCCAAGAAGATCGTGGCGGTTCGCCAAAACGCCGAGCAATTGGAAATTACCGGCGACGGTTTGAAGCCCGCACAATCAGGCTTGTCTGACAAAGCTGGCCCCAACATCAAGATCAAACGCGGTGCCGTCATTCGTGTGGTGCAAACACCCAAGGGCACCTGGGAAATTACACAACTGCCAGAAGTTGAAGGTGCCTTTGTGGCCATCAATCCACAAGATGGCTCGGTCCGCGCGTTGGTCGGCGGGTTTGACTTTGCCAAGAACAAGTTCAACCACGTCATTCAAGCATGGCGCCAACCTGGCTCCAGCTTCAAGCCCTTCATTTATTCTGCCGCTTTGGAAAAAGGCTTCACGCCATCCACCATCATCAATGACTCACCATTGTTTTTTGACGCAGGCGTAACAGGCGGCCAACCGTGGGAGCCCAAAAACTACGACGGCACCTTTGAAGGCCCCATGACCATGCGCAAGGGTTTGGCCAAGTCAAAGAACATGATTTCGATCCGAATTTTGCAAGCCGTTGGCACACGCAATGCGCAAGAATGGGTCACCAAATTTGGTTTCGATGAAGAAAAACACCCCGCGTACCTCACCATGGCACTGGGCGCAGGCTCGGTCACGCCCATGCAAATGGCAACGGGTTACTCGGTGTTTGCCAATGGCGGCATGCGAGTTCAACCCCACATGATCACGCGCATCACCGATCACAAAGGCAAGATTTTGGTCGACAGCCCAGCTCAACCCGTTGACGACACCCAACGCGCAATCTCCCCCAGAAACGCTTTTGTCATGACCAGTTTGCTGCAGGAAGTAACGCGCTCAGGCACCGCAGCCAAGGCCCGCGTCACCTTAAAGCGAGACGATATTTACGGCAAAACGGGCACCACCAACGACTCCATGGATGCATGGTTTGCGGGCTACCACCGCAATTTGGCCGCCGTGGTTTGGATTGGTTACGACACACCGCGCAAATTGGGCGACCGTGAAACCGGTGGCGGCTTGAGTTTGCCCGTCTGGATCAGCTTCATGGAAACCGCGCTTAAAACGCTGCCCGTTTCAGACGCCATAGCGCCCGAGGGCGTGCTGAACGTCAATGGCGATTGGTACTTTGATGAATATGCCAAAGGTGGCGGTGTCACCAGCTTAGGTCTGGGCAACGACAAAGGCGGTGCGCTGCCTGAAGCAGACGAGCGCAAACGAATTTTGGACTTGTTCCGAAACTGATCAAAACTTCAAAGCAACACCCGATTGCTGGGTGCCAAAGCGCGACAGGTTTTCAAAAAACTCGCCCTCGCCCTTGGTGTCTTGCCACTGGCCTTCTTTGAACTTGTAGTGATAACCGCCCGATTTGGCGGCCAGCCACACTTCGTGCAGTGGTTTTTGTAAATTCACAATGATTTGGCTGCGGTTGCTAAACGTGATGGTGATCATGCCGCCCACCCGCTGGTTGTCGATGTCGGCATCGGTTTCATCGTTGATGCGATCGCAACTGGTCTCTATGCGTGACAAAAGGCTTTCAGCTGTATCCAGAAATTCAAGGTCGGTCATTACAATCCGTGACATGTTCAAAGTAATTCGAATTTTAGTCATTGCCCAAACCCTTGGGGTTTGTGCGGTGGCTTTCAGCGGCTGTGGCCAAAAAGGCCCGCTGGTTCACCCCCAAGACCCCTTGGCGGCCGACCGTGCCACTCTGCTACAAACTTTGATTCCCCAGACACCTAGCAAATCTGAACCATGACAGACAACGTACTTCCAGGCCAACCCCACATTGCATACCAAGGCGAGGCCTTGCACATGGAAGGCGTGGCCCTTGCCAGCGTTGCCGCTCAATTTGGCACCCCCGTGTTTGCCTATTCCAAAGCTGCCATGTTGTCTGCCTTGGCAGCCTACCAGCGTGGTTTTGCAGGTCGCAAAGCGCAAATTTGCTATGCCATGAAGGCCAACTCCAATTTGGCAGTGCTGCAAGTCTTTGCCCAAGCAGGTTGCGGTTTTGACATCGTCTCTGGCGGCGAATTGGCGCGTGTTTTGGCGGCCGGCGGCCAACCGCAAAAAATCATTTTCTCGGGCGTCGGCAAAACGCGCGCCGAGATGAAGGAAGCACTGCAAATTGGCATTGGCTGCTTCAACGTCGAAAGCGAAGCAGAGCTAGAAGTTTTGAACGATGTGGCTTTGTCACTCCATCAAATTGCACCCGTGAGCCTTCGCGTCAACCCCAACGTCGACCCCAAAACGCACCCCTATATTTCGACTGGCCTGAAAGGCAACAAGTTTGGCGTGGCGCATGAGCACGCTTTAAAAACTTACCAACGCGCAGCCTCTTTGCCTGGCTTGAAAGTGGTGGGCATTGACTGCCACATTGGCTCGCAAATCACAGAAGCCACGCCCTATTTAGACGCCATGGACCGCATCTTGGATTTGGTGACCGAAGTGGAAGCGGCAGGCATTCCCATTCATCACATCGACTTTGGTGGTGGCTTGGGCATCAACTACAACGGCGACACACCGCCAGCAGCCGATGCGCTCTGGCATGCGTTGCTGGCCAAGCTCGATGCCCGCGGCTTTGGCAATCGTCAGCTGATGATCGAGCCTGGCCGCTCGTTGGTGGGCAATGCCGGCGTGTGTTTGACCGACGTGGTCTTCATGAAACCCGGCGAGCAAAAAAACTTTTGCATCATCGATGCGGCCATGAACGACTTGCCTCGCCCAGCCATGTACCAAGCGTTTCACCAAATCGTGCCTGTCACACCCCGTGCCGGCGCCACCACCCTGGTCGATGTGGTGGGCCCCGTGTGCGAAAGCGGTGATTGGATTGGCCGCGATCGTGAATTGAATGTTCAAGCGGGCGACACACTGGCCGTGCTGTCTGCAGGCGCTTACTGCATGAGCATGTCAAGCAACTACAACACTCGGGGCCGTGCCGCTGAAGTGTTGATCGACGGCGACGCCGTTCATTTGATTCGCGAACGCGAAACGCTTCAAGATACTTTCAAGGGCGAACGTTTGGTGAAGTGATAAACGCGCCAAGCCAACAGCGCACCCAAAATGCCGGCATAAAGCCACACTTCATCAAAATTTCTTTTGCCTGCACGCATCCAGAAGAAGTGCAGGATGGCCAACACCGCAATGCCATACACAGCGCGGTGCAATTGGCGCCACCTGGCCACGCCCATGGCTTTGACAGCCGCATTGAAAGACGTGGCAGCCAGCACAGCCAACAGCACAAAGCCCGCAACACCCACAGCAATGAAGGGGCGCTTGACGATGTCTTCGGCAATCTCTTGCCATTCCCACGACATGTCAAACAGGCTGTAACAAAGCGCGTGAAGACACGCATAGAAAAATGTCAGAAGGCCCAGGCTGCGCCGAAACAACATGAACTCAGGCCATTGGCTGATGACTCTCAAGGGCGTGATCAACAAGGTGATGCACAAAAAGCGCAAAGTCCAGTCTCCGCTGTCGCGAATCAAAGTTTCAGCCGGGTTGGGGCCTAAACTTTCTGTGTACACGCCCACACACAGATAAACAAACGGAATGAGCGACAAGCCAAGCAAGGCCCACTTGGCCAGCGGTCGGCGCAAGTGAGTTCGACTCATCAGAAGTTTTTGACCAAGTCCATGCCTGCGTACAAAGAAGCCACTTGGGCTTCATAGCCATTGAACATGAGGGTCTTGCGTTTTTTGTCCAACAAACCGCCTTCGCCGATGCGTCGCTCCGAGGCTTGGCTCCAACGTGGGTGGTCGACTTTGGGATTGACGTTGGAATAAAAGCCGTATTCCTGGGGCGCAGCTTTTTCCCATGACACCACAGGTTGCTTTTCTACAAAGCGAATTTTGACAATGCTCTTGCCGCTTTTGAAACCGTATTTCCATGGCACGACCAATCGCACTGGCGCGCCATTTTGTTTGGGCATCACCTCGCCATACATGCCAAAGCTGAGCAGGGTTAGGGGGTGCATCGCCTCGTCCATGCGCAAACCTTCGGTGTAAGGCCAGTCGATGTAGCCACCGCGCAGGCCCGGCATGGTTTGAGGGTCGGCTTGTGTGATGAACTCAACAAATTTGGCGCCTGGCAAGGGCTCGACACGGCGAATCAAATCAGACAAGGAATAACCAATCCAAGGGATCACCATAGACCAGCCTTCGACACAGCGCAGGCGGTAAATGCGCTCTTGCATGGCGCCCCACTTCATCACATCTTCGAGGTTAAAACGGGTCGGCTTTTTAACCAAGCCTTCGACCTCAATCGACCACGGTGTCGTTTTCAGGGTGTGGGATGTGCGCGCGGGGTCGGACTTGTCTACGCCAAACTCATAAAAGTTGTTGTACGTGGTGGCATCTCGCTGAGAAGTCAGTTTCTCTACAGTCATGGCGCCTTGAACTTGCGATTGCGTGGCAGGCAAAGCCGCCAACTTTGTCGCAGCACCGCCCTGAGCAAATGCCTCACGCTGCGCCCAGCCGGCCATGCCAACCGCGGCTGCGCCAGCACTCCATTGGCGCAGCAATTGTCTGCGGGTGGCATAGGCCTCAGGCGAGGTGATTTCGCTGCTGAGAGGGTGTATGAATCCATCGGAATGTGAGCGAATGAGCATGACGAGCTTTCAATTGGATTGAATGCATTGGAAAACTTCAGCCATAACCCCGCATTCGCAAGGGTTAAAAGCCCTTCAGTGATCAAAAAAAAATGGGCCCAGAGGGCCCATGGTGTGATGCGTCGGCGCCAGCACCGAACGTATCGAATGCTTAACGCAATCCAGCGATATAGTCAGCGACCGCCTTGATTTCGCGATCGTTCATCTTGGATGCGACTTGGGTCATTTGCAAATTGTTTTTGCGAACGCCATCACGGAACTGCGTCAATTGGCTGACGGTGTAGTCGGCATGTTGGCCAGACAAACGTGGGTATTGTGAAGGCATGCCAACGCCATTGGGGCCGTGGCAACCTGCACAGGCTGCAATTTGTCGATCGGCAATGCCACCGCGGTAGATCTTCTCACCCAAACCCACAGTTTCTTTTTCTTTGGCAAAACCAGGCGATGCGGGTTTGCTGGCCAAGAAATAAGCCACATTGCGCATGTCATCGTCGCTAAGCTGTGACGCAAAACCCATCATGACCGCGTTGGCACGCTTGCCAGATTTGAATTCTTGCAGCTGCTTCATTGTGTATTCGGGGTGCTGTTGGGCCAACTTGGGGTTGGCTGGCGACAAGGAATTGCCGTCGGCTGCGTGGCAGGCAGCGCAAACACCGCCAACGATGGCCTCACCCTTGGCCACATCGGGCTTTGGAGCTTTGGGGGCAGCATCAGCAGCAAAAACAGAACCAACCATCAAAACTGATGCGAAGGTGGCGATCAAAAATTTAGTCATTGACTTCATGGACAACATCCGAAATAGTGGGCACTAAACCGTGGGATTCTACAATGCCTGCTAGCGTCATTCCTGACGCCCCTAAAGTTTGACCCTAATGGCCACTAAAACAAGCCCCGATTCAGCCTCCCAAGACGCCCCTGTCAAGGTTAGAAAACCTTCTACCAAGGTAGCTGCAGCCCCATCAACGCCTGAAATCAAGGCGATCACCCCCATGGGTTGGATGCACACTGCGCGATTTTTGACCACAGCCGCTGAATTGTTCCATTTGCCCGAACTGGACATTCCCGAAATTGCATTCGTGGGACGCTCCAATGCTGGCAAATCGACCTGCATCAACACCCTGACCCAGCAAAAACAACTGGCTTTTGCCTCAAAAAAGCCTGGCCGAACCCAGCACATCAACCTGTTTGCCCTTGGCAAACAAGGCGTCACCGATGCTGTTTTGGCCGATTTGCCGGGCTATGGCTATGCCGCTGTGCCCAAGCAAGACAAGCTGCGTTGGCAAAAAGTCATGGCCAACTACCTGGTCACACGCGAAAACCTCAAAGGCATTGTGCTGCTGTGCGACCCCCGCCTTGGCATGACCGAACTCGACGAGGTGCTGCTGGAAGTCATTCGCCCACGCGTCGAAGAAGGTCTGAATTTTTTGGTGTTGCTCACCAAAGCAGACAAGCTGACTCGCTCAGAAGGCGCCAAAGCGCTGTCCATTGCCAAGCTGCAGGCAGGCGGCGGCCAAGCCAAATTATTTTCTGCCCTTAAAAAACAAGGCGTTGAAGACTTGGCCCAACTGATGTGGGATTGGACACACACCGATGATTGAAACTTGGCAGCAAGACCTTCCGCACGGCATTCAACTGAGTTGCCGTGCCGCTGGAGCCAAAGGCCAGCCCGTGCTGATGTTTTTGCACGGTTTTCCCGAAGCCGCTTTTGTGTGGGACCAGATGCTGCTGCATTTTTCCAAACCAGAAAACGGCGGCTATCGCTGCGTTGCACCCAATTTGCGAGGTTACGAAAAATCAAGTCAGCCTCAAGACGTGGCCTCTTATCGCGCTAAATTCTTGGTGCAAGACATTGCCTCTCTGATTCAAATTGAAGCGGGCTCAGCCCCTTTAAAGGCCTTGGTGGCACACGATTGGGGCGGGGGTGTGGCTTGGAACTTGGCCAATCAATTGCCGCAACTCATGCACAAATTGGTCATCATCAACTCGCCGCATCCTGGCACTTTCTTGCGCGATTTAAAAAGCAATCCAGCTCAAATTGCAGCCAGCGAGTACATGAATTATTTTTGTGAGCCGCAAGCTGCCGCAGAACTGAGCGCCAATCAATTTGAAATGCTGTTTGGTTTTTTAGAAAAAGGCGTCAAACCCACTTGGCTCACACCCGAATTAAAAGCGCATTACATTGCGGCTTGGTCGGAAGGTTTGCAAGGCGGCCTCAACTACTATTGCGCCTCCCCTTTAAAACCTAGCAAGCCTGGCGAAAACACTTTGCAAAATTTAGAGTTGCCTGACAGCATGCTTTGCATTAACGTGCCAACCTTGCTGCTGTGGGGCTTGAAAGATGTGGCCTTGTTGCCCAGCTTGAATGAAGGCTTGTCGCAGTTCATCCCCCAACTCACCTATGTAACCATCGAGAATGGCTCGCATTGGGTGGTGCACGAACACCCCGGCGTTGTTCAGCGAGAGATGGCCGCGTTTATATAAACGGAGGTTTCGCCTTTGGGCCTCGTTTTAAAGCGTTTGTGCACCCAGTAATACTGATCGGGTGAGCGGTCAATGGCCCTTGCCAGTTCGTCGTTCATGCGCTGTGTATCGGCTTGCACATCGGCGCTTGGGAAGTCTTGCCACATTTCGGACACTTCCATTTCATAGCCTTGTGGCGTCATGCGCGTCACCAAGCTCATCACGGGCGCCCGGCCCAATCGCGCAAAGCGTGACAGCGAAGGCACCGTCGCTGCGGTGACGCCCATGAAATTAACAAACACGGACTCTTCAGGCCCAAAGTCCATGTCGGGTGACAAGTGCAAGATCTCGCCTTGGCGCAGGCCGCTCATAATTTGCTTCACACCTTCGTGGCGAAAGTAGGGCTTGACCATGCCAGTTCTTTGGCGTCCTTTATTGACCCATGCGTCCATGACTTTGTTGTGCTGCGGCACAAAAATAAAAGCCACTGGTTTGCTTGCTTTCAAAGTCAGCGCCAAGCCTCCTGCGTCCAAGCCTACAAAATGGGGCGCAAACACAATCTTGGGCCCTGCTTGCGCCAACTGCGCCATGGCTTTGTCAGAGCCAACCCATTTCAAACGGGTTGACACTTTGACCAAAGGGGCATGCCACAACCATGCACGGTCTAACAAGGACTGGGCAAATTGCACAAAATGCGCGCGCGCCATGGCCTTGATTTGCAACTCAGTTTTGTTTGGGAAACACAGGCGCAAATTGGTCTGAACAATGCGTCGACGGTTTGGCACCACGGTCCACAAAAGCCAGCCAACTGCGTGCCCCAAGGCCCTGACCCATGACAAGGGCAACAAGGCTACAAAGCGCATGAAACCAATCAACAACACACTCATGCCTGCGATTCCTGGCGCGGTTGTTTGTAGCGCGCATAGCCCCACAAATATTGTTCGGGGCGCGTCAGAATCAAGCGCTCCATGGCTTGGTTAATTTGCAAAACCAGCCCATCCACATCGCTGGCCAAGTTCTCTTGCAAGGTACTGGCATGAACGCGATAACCCAAACCCCAAGGCAAACGCTCGCCCCAGATCAGCACCAACTTAGCGCCCGTTTGCAGCGTCAGTCTGGCCGCCAGAGTCATGGTGTACGCAGGTTTGCCAAAAAATGGTACCCATTGGCCCATGCCTTCAGGTGGTACCTGATCGGGCAGCAAACCCACAGAGCGACCTGCGCGCAAAGCCTTGATCATTTGCCGAACGCCAGCCAAGGTGGTGGGCGCTGTTTCAAGGCCAGGCCGGGCTCGCGAAGCTTCCATCACTTGAGCCAGTCCGGCTTGTCGAGAGGGCCGATAAAGCACGGTCAATGGACCCTGTTTGGCACTGAAAGCATCGGCCAAGGCTTGGGCAGATATTTCAAAACAACCCAAGTGAGGCGTTAAAAACAAGACGCCTTGTTTGGCTTCGTACGCTTCTTGGACCAATGGCAATGCACCGTCGGCCCATACCACCTTGGGCTGTTTGCCCAGCCACAAGCGCGGCAACTCGGTCGACATGCAACCCGCTTGACCCACAGCGCCCATCACCTGCCAGCCACTCAAACCTGCGGTTTTGACATTGGCCAAAAACCGACGCCGGTAGGTGGGCGACAACAGCCAAGCCAACCATCCCACCAGTTGGCCAACGGCATGCAAGGCCCACAAAGGCCAATGAGAAAAAAATCGGAACCAAAAAATCATCTTGTATTTGGTAAACTATTTGGGTCGCTGAGTTAAATAGAGCAACTTGCAGGGCGACACGCACAGTTTGAACCGCATGCAACCCATGCCTCGGATTGTGCCTTGTCTTCGGACAAATCTGCTAAAGCGTTCGCCGAGGCCCCAAAGCTCCTGGCAGCGCAGATCAACATGCATGCCAAACTTTAGGAGACCCCTCATGGCGAATGACTATCTTTTCACTTCAGAATCTGTGTCCGAAGGCCACCCCGACAAGGTTGCCGATCAAATTTCCGACGCCATTCTCGACGCAATTTTTGAACAAGACCCCCGCAGCCGCGTTGCCGCTGAGACCCTGACCAACACCGGCCTGGTTGTTTTGGCTGGTGAAATCACCACCAATGCGCACGTCGACTACATTCAAGTGGCCCGCGACACCATCAAGCGCATTGGCTACGACAACACCGAGTACGGCATTGACTACAAAGGCTGTGCTGTCATGGTTTGCTACGACAAGCAGTCCAACGACATTGCCCAAGGTGTCGATCACGCGTCTGACGACCACCTCAATACCGGCGCTGGCGACCAAGGCTTGATGTTTGGCTACGCTTGCAGCGAAACCCCCGACCTGATGCCTGCGCCCATTTACTACGCACACCGTTTGGTCGAGCGTCAAGCGCAGTTGCGCAAAGACGGCCGCTTGCCTTTCCTGCGCCCCGATGCCAAGAGCCAAGTAACCATGCGCTACGTGGACGGCAAGCCCCACAGCATTGACACCGTGGTGTTGTCCACCCAGCACAGCCCCGACCAAAGCGAGTCAGCCACCAAAATGAAGGCCAGCTTCAACGAAGCCATCATTGAAGAAATCATCAAGCCCGTGTTGCCCAAAGAGTGGCTGCAAGACACCAAGTACCTGATCAACCCCACAGGTCGCTTTGTCATTGGCGGCCCACAGGGCGATTGCGGCCTGACCGGTCGCAAGATCATTGTGGACACCTACGGCGGTGCTTGCCCTCACGGCGGCGGCGCCTTCTCTGGCAAAGATCCTTCCAAGGTTGACCGCTCTGCTGCTTATGCGGCGCGTTATGTGGCCAAGAACATTGTGGCAGCCGGCTTGGCCAGCAAGTGCCAAATTCAAGTGGCTTACGCCATTGGCGTGGCACGCCCCATGAACATCACCATCAACACCGAAGGCACTGGCGTTATTTCTGACGACAAGATTGCCGCCTTGGTAAACGAGCACTTTGACTTGCGTCCAAAGGGCATCATTCAGATGTTGGACCTCTTGCGCCCCATTTACAGCAAGACCGCTGCCTATGGCCACTTTGGCCGTGATGAGCCCAACTTCACTTGGGAACGCACCAACTTGGCCGCCACTCTGCGCGCTGCAGCTGGTTTGAAGTAATCTTCCAATGCTTGGCGCATCCATGGTGATGCGCTACAAAAAAGGGCAAACACCGCGAGGTGCTTGCCCTTTAGCTTTGTGGTCTAACTGATTTACTTGACGGGGTTTTCCAACACGCCAATGCCGTCAATCTCTACACGCACCACATCGCCTGCCTTGAGGTACTTGGGCGGTGTAAAGCCAATGCCCACGCCTACAGGTGTGCCCGTAGCAATCACGTCACCTGGATACAAGGTGATGCCTGCGCTCAAAGTTTCAATCAGCGTGGGAATGTCAAAAATCAAATCGGGCGTGGCAGCGTTTTGACGCTCTTCGCCATTCACGTAGCAACGAACGTTGGTGTTGGTGCCGTCCAATTCGTCGGCGCTTACCAACCAAGGGCCCATGGGGCAGAAGGTGTCAAACGATTTGCCCATGTGCCATTGCATGTGCTTGTTTTGCCAATCGCGTGCCGTCACGTCGTTGACGATGGTGTAACCCCAGACATGCTTCATGGCATCGGCTTTGGTGATGCCCTTCCCGCCTTTGCCAATGATCACGGCCAACTCGGCTTCGTAGTCAATGGCAGTTGACACTTTGGGCATCTCAATGGCTTCGCCTGTGGCAATGACGCACTCGGGTACTTTGGTAAAGATGATGGGTTCGGCGGGAATTTCGCCGCCCGCTTTGGCGCTGCTGTCAAAGCCACTGCGTGCAAATTCTTTGGCATGCGCGTGATAGTTTTTGCCGACGCAAAAGATATTGCGGCGGGGGTGCGGCAACGGTGCGCGCAATTGCACGTCTTTGAGTGCGATGGCTGTGCCTTGCGCTGGCAAAGCTTCACCGCGCGACAAGGCATCCACCAAAGTCAGAGCGCCCAGTTCGCGATCGGACAGCGGCAAATCAAAGGGTGTGACCGAGTTCAAATCTTGAGACACCAAACCCACGTGAGGTTGGTCTTGGTAAAAGAAAGCTGCAATGCGCATGATGAGACACTTAAATTGGATGTTGAATTAACCGCTATTGTGCCGCTTTGTATAAATTCTGTCGGTGAGCACAACTCACTGTGCGATAGCCCCTTGTGACATAGGTTCATGCAAAAAAGAAAGCGCGGTGTTAGAGTGACACGATCGGACCTAGAGCCGAATGACATCGCTGGAGACTTTATGAAATTGATTCACAACGCACAAGCATCCAAGTCCTTGCGACTTCAATTGACAAGGGGGGGCCTTGCGCTTTTGAATGGCCTTGGTTTGGGCCTCAGTTTAAGCATGGGTTTAAGCATGGCATTGATGGGCAGCGCAACAGCCCAAACAGCCGCCTTCCCCACCAAATCCATCACCATGATTGTGCCTTTTCCACCGGGTGGCCTGGCCGACATTGTGGCCCGTCCCGTGGCCGAAGCCATGAGCCGTGAATTGGGACAGCCCGTCGTGATTGAGAACAAAGCGGGTGCTGGTGGCGGCATTGGCATGGGCGTGGCGGCACGTGCCAAGCCCGATGGTTATACGGTCCTCATGGCCCTTTCCTCTTTAACCGTCATTCCAGAAGCCGATGCCTTGTTAGGTCGCAACCCCATGTTCTTGCTGAACGAATTGCGCCCCATTGCACGCTACACAGCCGACCCTACCGTCTTGGCAGTGCGCGCCGATTCACCCTGGAAAAACGTCAAAGAATTCATTGAAGACGCCCGCAAACGCCCTGGTGCCATTAATTACGGGTCCTCTGGTAATTACGGCACCATGCACGTGCCCATGGAAATTCTGGCGCAAACAGCTGGCGTCAAAATGACGCACATTCCCTTCACAGGTGCAGGCCCTGCCGTCGTGGCCATGTTGGGCGGTCAAATTGATGCACTCTCCACAGGTCCAGCCACTGTTTTGCAACACGTCAAAGCAGGCAAGATTCGCGTCTTGGGTCATTGGGGCAACGGTACCTTGGCGTCCATGCCCGATGTGAGCAGCTTGAAAGATTTGGGCTTTAACGCAGAGTACGCGCAGTGGTCTGGCTTGTTCATTCCCAGCGGTACCCCCGAACCCATTGCGCAACGCTTGCGTGCAGCCGCCAAAGTAGCCGCACAAGATACCAAAGCTCGTGATGTCATTCAGAACACTGGCAGCCCTGTGCAATATTTGGACAGCCCTGACTTCGAAAAATACGTTCAAGCCGATGCCAAGCGCATGACCGATGTGGTCAAGAAAATTGGCAAAGTGGAATAAGCATTTAAATCTAACTGACTGAGACATTTATGAAAACAACACGCACCCCACAAACAGCCCAAGCAGCCAAATTGCAAACTCAAAAACGCCGCACTTTGGTTGCTCTGGCCAGCCTCTTGTTCATTGGCACCGGCATTTTTCTGTCGCAACAAGCACACGCTCAAAACTACCCAACACGTCCCGTCAAAATTGTGGTGCCCTTTGCCACTGGCGGCCCTGCTGACAACTATGCCCGCTTCATGGCGCAGCGCTTGCAAGAAAGCTTGGGCCAAACTTTTGTGGTGGACAACAAACCCGGCGCGGGCTCCGTTATCGGTACCGACTTGGCCGCCAAAGCTGCGCCCGATGGCTACACCTTGCTGTTGATGTCCAACACGCAAACCGTCAACGAAACACTGATCCCCAACAAGCCCTATGGCTTGATGAAAGACTTTGTGGGCGTGGCCCCCATCAACTATTCCGACTTGGTCTTGGTGGTCAATCCCACCAAAGGTATGAACACTTTGGCCGATGTCATCCGCGTGGCCAAAGCGCAGCCAGGCAAGTTGAACTATGCATCGTCCGGCCCTGGCACCCCCTATCACATGGCCGGCGAATTGTTCAAAAGCTTGGCCAAAATTGACATGGTGCACGTGCCCTACAAAGGCAGCTCAGGCGCTCGTACCGATGTGCTGGGCGGCCAAGTCGACATGATGTTTGATGCGGTGACCACCATGACCGAGCAAGTGAAGGCTGGCAAAGTTAAAGCGGTTGGCACCAGCGGCAAAGTTCGCTCGGATGTATTGCCCGAAGTTCCCACCTTGAACGAAGGCGGTGTAGCGGGTTATGAAGCCACCATTTGGTTGGGCATCATGGCCCCTAAAGGAACGCCCAAAGCCATTGTCGATAAGTTGAATGAAACAGTTTCCAAAATTGCGTCACAAGCTGATGTGAAACAGCAATGGGCCAAACAAGGTGCTGTACCCCTGGTCATGAACCCCGTCGCGTTTGACAAATATTTACAAGACGACATTGCCAAATGGTCCGGCGTGATCAAGTCGGCCAACATCAAACTGGATTGATTCTTTTGACACGTTTTATGCATTTACTGAGCGGCGGTGCTGCTCAAGGTTTGGTCAACGCCTTAAAGCCGTCGATTGAAAAAACCACTGACACCCAACTCTCTTGCACCTTTGGGGCCGTGGGTTTGATGAAGCAAAAGTTGCTGGAAGGCACATCCTGCGATGTGGTGATTCTGACGGCCGCACTCATTGAACAACTCACGGCCTCTGGCCATGTGTTGGCAGGCAGTGCACGCCACTTAGGTCCCGTCAAGACGGGGGTTGCAGTGAAGCACGGCACACCTTACCCTCAGGTGGACACAGCTGAGCAACTGAAAGCGGCCATGTTGGCGGCCACAGGCATTTATTTTCCCGATCCCCAATTGGCGACAGCCGGTATTCACTTTATGAAGGTGCTCAATGGTTTGGGCATTGCCGAAACAGTGGCCAGCAAATTGCGCCCATTTCCCAACGGCAACACCGCCATGAATGCCATGGCAGCTTGCGTAGATCCACACGTGATTGGCTGCACCCAAGTGACCGAAATTTTGATCACACCAGGCGTTGATTTGGTCGCTAACTTGCCACTCGAGTTTGAACTGGCCACCATGTACACCGCAGGTGTTCGTTCTACCAGCACGTGTGCGGCGCAGGCGCAGGCCATGATCGATATTTTGACCAGCTCAGAGCACGCTGACCTGCGCGCAAAAGGCGGCTTTCTGCCGGTGGTCTAAGCTCTAGAAAACTTATGCCAGTGCAGCTTTTGCCAAGTTGTCTGGCGTGAGGGGCAACTGCCTGACGCGCACCCCCACCGCATGAAATACCGCATTGGCAATGGCGGCTGTGGTGGGACCTTGTGTGGCTTCGCCTGCACCTAAGGGTGGATTAAGCGATTCTGAATTTTGTGAATTGCCTGGCATCAAGTGCACTTGCACCTGGGGCACTTCGCTGAAACGCAAAATAGGATACGCATCCCAATGAGTACTGGTGATGTTGTTTGAATCCCATTGCGCGTGCTCTTTCAAGGCCCAACTGGTCGATTGAATGGCGCCACCTTCCAATTGAGAAACAGCGCCATCGGCGTGAATGACTTCACCAATATCCGCCACCACCCACAAGCGGCGTACATTCACTTGATGCGTCACCTCTACCTCGGCCACCACAGCGCAGTAAGCGCCTTTGCTTTTGTAACGCGCATAAGCAATGCCCAAACCCCAGCCTTCTTTTTGTGACAAGGTTTGACGACGCTCTAACCAATTCACTTGATCTGCCAATGTTTGAACAACCGCTCTGGCGCGTGGATCTTCCAAATTGCTCAAACGAAGTGCCACAGGATCCAAGCCCTGATCGTCGGCAATTTCGTCCATGAAACTTTCACAAGCAAACACATTGGCATGGGCCCCCAAACTTCTCAAGGCAGACGTTCTAAAAGGCAAGCCCAACAAGCGATGCGCATTCACCTTGGTGTACGCGCTGTTGTAGGGCGGAACGGCATTGCGCTCTGCACCAGCACCTGCTGCTGCGGCCACGTTGATGGGCTCCAGCACAGGAAATTTTTGCGCTGTTTGCCAGCTGTCTTTAAAAGCGGGCGTGGCTGCGCGGCCAGGCCTTGAGCTGTGGCCTTGGCTCCAGACATCGTGTTGCCAAGTAAGAAGTTCTAGATCGGCGTTTCCTTTGGCAGGGCTAGAACTTTTTGGCGCGGCAACTGCCTGAACGGTGGCCTGCAACTTCACACGCATCGCTGGTGCCAAAGGTGACTGCTGCATTTCCTCTTCACGCGTCCACTGCACACGCACACATTGCCCTGGCACATGCCTGGCCAACCAAGCTGCGTTGTAGGCCACATCGTCCGCGCCGTTGTGCCCATAGCAGCCAGCACCGCGCACATGCTGCACTTCAATCTGCTGCGCATCAATTCCCAACGCAAGCGCCAAATCTTTGCGCAAAGGAAAAATACCCTGCGTGTGGCTCCACACTTTCAAACCACTGCTGGCTTGATCAGATTCCCAAACAGCCAAAGCCACACTGGGCCCCATCGATGCATGGTGCAAAGCTGGTCTGAAGTAAACCGCTTCGTAAACCTTTGCGTCCTTGTTTGCTTCATGAAACTGACCTGCTTCGTGAAACACTTGCGAATCTATCGCAGGGGCCCGCTCTACCAAATCAACGCCACCCTCACGGCAGTCTGGCAAAGTCTCCACATCCCACTTCAGCAATCGCTGCAACTTGCTAGCAATCTTCTCCGCCAGTTCTTCAGTGGGCGCAACGACCCCCACCAACGAGCCATCCCTAAACGCTTGAACCTCTTTAGGCAACCCAGCTACAGCATCCGCCCAGCCATCCGTGCGTAAAGTACATCGCAACCCCGGCCCCCTCACCATCCGCCCATGAAGCAAATTTTTAATTGGGGTCAGATCAACATTAATTCCGAGGTCGTGGAGAAAGATGGGCTTACCGTGCACAAGCGCTTCAATGTCATCGCGGCCTTCGGTCAGCGTCAAGGCGGAGGACTTGGTGGGCACTGTTAAGTCGATTGGCAACTTCACATCTAAGTGTGAATGCAATTGCGCATAAGAAGAGCATGCATACGTTTTGAAAAGCTGCGCCGCATGCGCGCAGGCTTGGCGAATGGCCAAGCCGGAATCTTGGACGGACAAGCTGCCAGACGTCATGCCCTCGTCGGGGCTGTTTTGTGTGTTGGCTGTCTCGATGTGTACGCTGCCCAAAGGCAGATCCAGTTCATGGGCCGCCATCAGCTTCAGTGCATGCAAAATACCTTGACCCAGTTCGGCTTTGCCTGTGAACACGGTCACAGAGCCATTGGCTTCAAAGCGCAGCCACTGCGATAGCAAAGGATTGGTTTTTAAGCTCACAGAGGGTTGAAGCAACTGGCTCATGCTGACACCTCTGATGGAATTACTTTCAAGCCACACTGAAGTGCAGCTTTCTTCACAGCTCTTAAGACTCGATTGTGTGTGCCGCAGCGACAAAGGTGTGGCTCCAAGGCTTCACGGATTTGCAAATCAGAAACAGTTTCGTGCGCGCTCATCAGCAGGGCAGTGGCGCTGATCAAGAGCCCACTGGTGCAGTACCCACACTGCGCCGCTTGTTCTTCAATGAACGCCGCTTGCAGTGCTTTTAAGTAAAGCGTGCTGGGCAAGTCAGGGTTTTGTGCTGACTCTAGAGTCACAACGCTACGTCCCACCAGCGCTTCTATTGTCAATTGGCAGCTAGGCTTTGATTGACCATCGATCAAAACATGGCATGCACCACATTGCTCTTGACCGCAGCCGTATCGACTGGCCGTTAAGCCCAATTGATTGCGAATGGTTTGCAGAGCGGTAGTGTCAGCCCCGGATTTGAAGGAAACAACTTGTCCGTTGACGTTCAACTGATGGGTTTGCAACATGGTGACTCTGCTCTATTGGAGAGGTCATATTAAAGGATCCTTTAATACTGCTGATCTAAATTAAAAAATTCTTTAATTTGAACTGAGTAGAAATCATCGATTCCTATCATTTCAGAACTTTCCAAAAGCCGCCCTTTGACGGACCAATTCGCTCAAGTCGACCGTCAGCGCGCAAGGATTGAATGGCACGCTCGATTGTTCTCTCCGATAACTCAAGGGTGATTGCAAGCTCAGATACCGTTAAGCGCGAATCCTGCTTGATAAGACCCAAAATCTCCAATGTCGGTTTCCCCGACATTTTCCCCGACATTTTCCCCGACATTTTCCCCGACACGGTTTCCAATGCCCAATCCATAGTTAGCAACGACTGGTCATAAGGCTCAAATGACTCCGTCATTTTCAGCAAGCGCCCCTCACTTTGCCAACTGGTCAAAATGCGTGGCAAGCCTGATCCAGCTCGCTCACCTAAATTGATCATCAAGAACATTTGTTGCAGCGTTCGATTGCGACAATCACTTTCCCCGCCTTTAAGCGCCTGAGCAACGGGAACGCGCAACGCCCCAGGATTGCGAAATTCGAACCCTGATGGTCTCTTAATGACACGCACCGAAGCCCGATCTGAATAGTCGGCATGGACCAGGGTGTTGACCAAGGCCTCCCGCAGTGCTTGATGAATAGGGGTTTCATCTATTCGCGTATCGCCCTGCAAATGAAACGGCACCTTGAGGTCGGCCGTCAATTTGCGGATGACCTTTCGGTAAAAGTCGAATAAATTGCCCGACCAAGTACCGTCTGGCACCACCCGATCTAGCCATCGAACTGATGTGTCGGGTTCATCGGGTTGTTCTTGGTAATCCACAAAATACATTGGGGCGCAGGTCATGATGGCGGGCCATTGACCAAACATCAGCAATCCAGCCAATGTGAGTCCGTTCTCTTTTGTTTCCCGGTCTTCTCGCCATGCGCCTAGTAAATGCAGAAACTCGGTGTCGTCCGCCCCGACCCAAGGATGCCCAGACTTGTAACTTGCAAACTGATTGCGGTAAGCATGCAAACTCTCTAGGTCAATGTCATTCAAGCCATATCGGTTACAGATGTACGTATCGCGGCTGTCTTGCACCTGTTCTGCCAGCATGCGTTTGACTGTGGTGTCATCGCACTTGCGGTCACCGTCATTCAGCCGGCGATAAGTGTTGCCAAGCGGCTGACCGTTCAAATAAACCGGTTTGTCTTTTCGACCCGCCTGCGGTATGGACAAAATCAAAACAGCCTGCCCCTCCAAAATGACCTCTTGGGCATCCGCGTCGCTGAGCAGATTGACGCTGACTTTGCCGTGATTATTCAAATTGTTGAACAAATCAGATCGCACCTTGTTGATGTCTTTCAGCCCAACCACACTGAAAACGCCCGATTTTTCTTGAATGCCCAAAATCACCACCCCACCATGCGCGTTAGCCATGGCAGAGTAAGTTGGCCAGAAATCCTTGGGTACTTCTCCTTTACCAGAGGCACCTTGTGCGGCCTTGCATTCCAGTTCAATGCTTTCGCGCAATAAGCTCACGTCTTGTAAAGAACCGAGATTATTCAGACTGTTCATCTTTGCCTTCGCTGATACTGACGCACCGATAGCCGCAATGCAAAGAATCGGAAATAAAGAAGTCTTTAGGCATTTGTAATTCTTTTTAGTTCATTCCAAAGAATACCTAACTTCCAGAAGATTTCTACACATGCAAGCAAATGCAAGAACTCCACCCCCGACTAAAACACTTCTCAAAATGTCAAAACCTTTGCTTGTGTAACTTCACGACAGAAACAACGCCCATCTCCAGTTGTCCTCTGCAGAGTCAAGTTGCTTGTCTCAAAATCACAAAATATGCATTTCCAAGATAGACTTAAATTACTAATTTTGTAAGCGACACATGTTTGAGCAAACTTTTAAGAATATCGATGACATCCTGCACAAAGACGCAGGATGTACCAGTGAGCTGGACTACACCGAGCAGTCCTCGTGGCTCCTGTTTTTAAAGTATCTCGATGCCCTAGAAACCAACAAGGCGATGGAAGCAGAGTTGGAAGGCAAAACCTACAAACACATTTTGGACGTGCCCTACCGGTGGGCAACGTGGGCTGCTCCCCAAACAGCCAACGGACAGATCGACCACAACGCAGCAATGACAGGCGACGATCTGAAAGAGTTCGTCAACCACAAGCTCATGCCTTACTTGGCGGGTTTCAAGCAACGTGCCAGCGGTTCAAACTCCATTGAATACAAAATTGGTGAAGTGTTTGACGAAATCAAGAACAAGATTCAAAGCGGCTACAACCTGCGTGATGTCATCGACCGAATGGACGAACTGAGCTTTGGCTCACAAACCGAAAAACACGAGTTGTCGCACCTCTATGAGGTGAAGATCAAAAACATGGGCAATGCTGGCCGTAACGGTGGTGAGTACTACACCCCACGCCCACTCATTCGCGCCATGATTGAAATTACCAATCCACAGATTGGTGAACGCATTTACGACGGTGCCTGTGGATCTGCTGGTTTCTTGTGCGAGGCGTTTGATTACATGCGCCCCAAGGCAACCAATGCCAAAGATCTCAGCACGTTGCAAGAGCGAACTTTCTACGGCAAAGAGAAGAAGAGCTTGGCCTATGTGATTGCGATCATGAACATGATCCTGCACGGTATTGAAACGCCAAACATCGTTCATACCAACACGCTTGGCGAAAACATCAACGACATCCAAGAGCGAGACCGCTTTGATGTGATTCTGGCTAACCCACCCTTTGGAGGCAAAGAGCGCAAAGAGGTGCAGCAAAACTTCCCCATCAAAACCGGGGAAACAGCCTTCTTGTTCATGCAGCACTTTGTGAAAAGCTTGCGAGCTGGCGGGCGTGCTGCAGTGGTCATTAAAAACACGTTCCTCAGCAACACCGATAACGCAAGTGTGGCTTTACGAAAGCTGTTGTTGACGGAATGCAACTTGCACACGGTGCTGGACTGCCCCGGCGGAACCTTTCAGGGAGCGGGCGTCAAAACCGTGGTGCTGTTCTTCACCAAAGGCGCACCGACGGAGCAGACTTGGTTTTACCAACTCGACCCCGGCCGCAACATGGGCAAAACCAACCCGCTGAACGACGCGGACTTGGTGGAGTTTGTGAAAATGCAAAAGACCTTTGTCGATTCACCCAAAAGCTGGAGCGTACCCGCCACCAGCGTGAACCTAGACACGTTTGACCTGTCGGTGAAAAACCCGAAGGGCGGCGAAGAAGTGGTGCACCGCAGCCCAGCGGACATCCTGGATGAGATCGCCGCGCTGGATGCCGAAGCAGGAGAGGTACTTATAAGTATTCGTGAGCTTTTGGTATGAGCAAGTGGGTAACAACAACGCTTGGAGAAAGCTGTCATATTTATCAGCCAAAAACAATTTCTACCAAAGAAATGGTTGAAGACGGTCCTTATCCTGTGTTCGGAGCAAATGGCATTATTGGTCGATACGAAAAATTCAATCACGAAGAGCCACAACTGTTAGTTACTTGTAGGGGAGCGACGTGTGGCGCTGTCAATGTTTCAGATCCGTTTTCATGGATAACTGGTAATGCGATGGTCATCCGACCACTGAACTCTTCAATCGATATTAAATTCTTGGAATATCTATTCAGAGGCGGCATTGATATTTCAAAGGCAATTACCGGTGCTGCTCAACCTCAAATCACGCGAACAAATCTAGCGCCATTGGCTTTTCAGCATCCCGATTCTGAAGAAGAGCAACACCGCATCGTTACCCTCCTCGACGAAGCCTTTGCCGACATCGCCTCCGCCAAAGCCAACGCCGAAAAGAATCTCCAAAACGCCCGAGCTTTATTTGAATCTCGAATGCACACGCTTTTCGAAGAGAATCAAAACTGGGAAAGAGTTCAACTGGAAAATCTATTGTCTCGGGGCTGGATCACAAGTCACTTAGATGGCAACCACGGCAGTGATTACCCAAAAAAAGAAGAGTTTGTGGATTACGGTGTGCCTTACATAGCTGCACGCGCACTAAGGGGCTGGGAGGTCGATTTCAGTGAAGCAAAATATCTTACCCATGAACGAGCGGCAACAATTCGAAAGGGTCTTGCACAAGACGGGGACGTTCTCTTTGCCCACAATGCAACCGTCGGCCCAGTAGGGGTTCTCAAAACCAAGGAACCTTTTGTCATCTTGGGTACTTCTTTGACTTATTACCGTTGCAACGAAGAGTTCATTCTTCCCGAGTACTTGGCGCATTACATGCGGTCGCCCGTATTCGTTAACCAGTACTCACAAGTGATGAAGCAATCCACCAGAAATCAAGTACCAATTACCAAACAACGTGAATTTTTCCATGTCATTCCGCCTTTGAGTATTCAGAAAAAAATCGCAACTGACCTTGATAGCTTGTCTGAAAAAATAGAGCTAATCGAATCCATTTATCGCCAAAAACTAATCGCCCTCGACAACCTCAAGAAATCCCTGCTGCACCAAGCCTTTAGCGGCCAGCTTTAAAGGAAGCCATATGTCACCAGACAAAGCACAACAGCAGTTTCCGCTATTTGACTCGGAAAATCCTCATTCACAAGAAGTAAATTCCTCTCAGCCTCCACCTGGGCCTTACAGCAACTTCATCGTTTATGTTGATGAGAGCGGTGATCACGGGATGCAAACAGTAGATGTGAATTACCCTGTTTTTGTGTTGGCTTTCTGTGTTTTTTATAAGGGGCACTACAGCGAAAAAGTGGTTCCTGCTCTTCAGAAATTCAAATTCAATAATTTTGGTCATGATGTTGTTGTTCTGCATGAGCATGAAATACGAAAAGAAAAAGGATCTTTCAAATTCAATAGCAAAAAGCATAAACACGATTTCATAGATGGCTTGACCTCCATCATCGAAGCTTCTAATTTCATCTTGATCAGTGCAGTTATAGATAAACGTCAGTTGAAAGATAAGTATG
>JACCDY011165186.1_pt1 | contig 159782 bp, 112 predicted proteins | sample 7446391 | NCBI WGS metagenome assembly JACCDY01 (sample SAMN15323451, study PRJNA562643) | freshwater metagenome | isolation source: river surface water | place: USA:Blue River Watershed | collected 2017-08-18 | reverse complement strand
CAGGGCTCGAAGATCGACGACTTCATCGAGGCGGCGCTCCAGGCGAAGGGCCTCGGGCTTTCCAAGCCCGCCGACCCCCGCACGCTCATCCGACGCACCTACTTCGGCGTCATCGGACTGCCGCCGACGCCGGAGGAAGTCGCCGCCTTCGTCGCGGACCCTTCCGACCGCGCTTACGAGGCGATGGTCGGACGGCTGCTGGCCTCGCCCCGTTTCGGCGAGAAGTGGGCGCGGCACTGGCTGGACGTCGCCCGCTTCGCGGAGTCCGACGGCTTCGAGACCAATCTGGCGCGTCCCAACGCCTGGCCCTACCGCGATTACGTCATCCAGGCCCTCAACGCCGACCTGCCCTACGACCGCTTCATCCGCGAGCAGCTGGCCGGTGACCAGCTCGGAGCCGACGCCGCCACCGGCTTCCTCGTGGGCGGTCCTTGGGACCGGGTGAAATCGCCCGACCCCGTGCTGACCGCCAACCAGCGCGCCGACGAACTGCACGACATGATCGGGACGACCGCGTCGGCCTTCCTCGGCGCCACCCTCGCGTGCGCACGCTGCCACGACCACAAGTTCGACCCGGTGCCGACGACGGACTACTACGCCTTCATGGCCATGCTGCAGGGCGTGCAGCACGGAGAACGTGAGCTGCGCGACGCGGACAGCGACGCCCGCGAACGACAGGCAGAGACCCTCCGCGCGGAACTGCGTCCGATCGAGCAGAGCCTCCGCACCTTCAAGCCCAAGGCCTACCTTGGACGCATCCTGCTCGCGGACGACTCCGACGCCCGCTACACCCAGCAGGTCGAACTGCCGGACAACGGCAACCCCATCGCCTACGACAAGGGCACCGGCAAGGGGCTCGCGCAGGATCCGGGTGACATCCGCCGCCTGCCCAATCTCGGCGAGAGCTACCGCTGGTGGCGGGCCGACAAGCCCGGCGAAGACTTCTTCACTTGGAAGCCGTCCATGAACGGGCCCGTGCGCATCTGGATCTCCTGGGGGGCATGGACCACGCACGCCCCGGACGCACGTTACGTGCTCGACCTCGACGGCGACCTCAAGACCAAGGGGGACCAGACCGAGATCGCCCGGATCAATCAGCGTCAGTTCGCCGACGGATCACCCGCCGTCAAGGACCAGCGGCGCTGGAGCGGACTGAAGTCGGCCGGCGTCCACCGCGTCACCTCCAGGAGCGTGCTCATCCTGCGGGCCGGAGACAAAAGCGGTCCCACCGCGGCCGACCTCGCCGTCTTCGAGGAGGCCAAGGAAGGCAAGGAGCCGGCCGTGCCGCACCTGCGCGCACCCGTGACCCACCTGGCCAATGAGGAGGTCTTCGACCCCGTCGAGGCCAGGTTCGTGCGCTTCACCATCACCGGTTCGAATCCCGAAGCCTGCATCGACGAACTCGAGGTGTTCGACCTGGCCGGCAAGAACCTCTCCCTCGGCGCCAAGGTGTCCGTCTCCGGCCTCTACGCCAACGGCAACAGCATCCACCAGACCCGCTTCATCAACGACGGCATCTACGGCAACCGCAGCAGCTGGATTGCCTCCGAGAAGAGCGCGGGCTGGGCGCAGCTCGAGTTCGACAAGATGACGACGATCAACCGGGTCGTCTGGAGCCGCAACCGCGACGCCTCCGACCAGCGCTACAAGGACCGCCTCGCCTACGGCTACCGCATCGAAGCGTCCACGGACGGCAACAAGTGGACCAAGGTCGCCTCCAGCGACGACCGGCTCTCGGTCACGCTCAAAGACCGCGTCAGCACCCTGCCGACGCTCGGCGAAGTCCCGTCCGACAAGGCCGCCCAGGTCGAGGCGCTCGCCAAGCGCCACTCGCAGCTGCTGTCCGAGATCACCCGGCTGACCACCAAGCCCAAGGGCTATGTCGGCAAGTTCGAGCAGCCCGGCCCCACCCTGCGCAAGCATCGTGGGGATCCGACCCAGCCGCGCGAACCCGTGGCGCCCGGCGCCCTTTCGCTCGTCGGACGCAAGTTCACCCTGCCCGCCGACGCTCCTGAGGCCGACCGGCGCAAGGCCCTCGCCGACTGGATCGCCTCGAAGGACAATCCGTTGACCGCGCGCGTCATCGTGAACCGGCTCTGGCACCACCATTTCGGCACCGGCATCGTCGACACCCCGAGCGACCTCGGGCTCAACGGCTCGCGACCGACGCACCCCGAGCTCCTCGACTTCCTCGCGGCCGAACTGATGGACCACGGCTGGTCGCTCAAGCACGTCCATCGGCTCATCCTCACCTCGCGGACCTTCCGTCAGGATTCCAAGCGCATCGAGAAAGCTGCGGCCGTCGACGCCGCGGCCCGCCTGCTGTGGCGCCATCCGCCCCGCCGCATCGAGGCCGAGATGCTGCGCGACTCCATGCTGGTGACGGCAGGACGCCTCGACCTGACCATGGGCGGACCGGGCTTCGACCTCTTCGAGCCGATGACCAACTACGTGAAGGTCTACGTCACGAAGCAGGAGTTCCTGCCCGGCGACTATCGGCGCATGGTCTACCAGGCGAAGCCCCGCGCGATGCTGGACGACTTCTTCGGGGCCTTCGACTGTCCTGACGCCGGCCAGCCCCAGCCCAAGCGCACCGCCTCCATCACGCCCTTGCAGTCCCTGAATCTGCTCAACGGGAGCTTCTCCCTGCAGCAGGCGGCGGCGCTCTCCGAACGCCTGCGCAAGGAGGCGGGAGACGATCCGTCCAAGCAGGTCGCCCGCGCCTTCGAGCTCCTGTTCCAACGTCCGGCGTCGGCCGAGGAGCTCGCCGAGGCCTCCCGCTTCATCGCCGCCCAGGGGCTGCCCGCCTTCTGCCGCGCGATGTACAACGCCAACGAATTCGTCCGCATCGAATGAACCATCTACTCAATCGGCGCGGCTTCCTCGGCCGCACGCTCTCCGGCCTGAGCAGCATCGCCCTCGCGCACCTGCTCTCGCAGGATCGCCTCCTCGCCGCCTCCCCCCTGCGCCCGGCCATCGACCCCTCCCGCCCTTACGCGCCCCGCCCTCCGCACTTCGAACCCAAGGCCAAGCGCGTCCTGGTGATCTTCTGCTCCGGCGCACTCAGCCACGTCGACACCTTCGACTACAAGCCCGAGCTCATCAAGCGGCACGACACCCCGATGCCGGGAGCCGAAGGCCTCGTCACCTTCCAGGGAGCGAACGGCAACCTCATCAAGCCCATCGCCGAGTTCAAACCCCGCGGACAGTCGGGCAAGATGGTGAGCGACCTCCTGCCCAACCTCGCCGAGCTCGCCGATGAGATGTGCTTCATCCACTCGATGACCGGAAAGTCCAACACGCACGGTCCGGCCGAGAGCCAGATGGGCACCGGCTTCACCTTGGACGGCTTCCCGAGCATGGGCTCCTGGGTGACCTACGCGCTTGGCAGCGAGAACCAGGACCTACCCGCCTTCGTCGCCATCCCCGACCCTCGGGGCGTGCCCCAGAACGGACCGCGGCACTGGAACAGCGCGTTCCTCCCGGCCTCCTTCCAGGGCACGGCCTTCAGCGCCCAGCGCGTCATCCCGAACCTGGCGCGCCCCGCCGAGATCACCCCTGAGGCCGACCGCGCGACCCGCGACTTCCTGCGCCGCCTCAACGACCGGCACCTCGAGAAGAATCCCGGTGACTCTGACCTCTCCGCGCGCATCTCGTCCTACGAGCTGGCCGCCCGCATGCAGCTGAGCGCCGCCGAACTGTCCGACCTCTCGGGCGAGTCGCCCGCGACCCGCGCGCTCTACGGCGCCGACGACAGCAACGTCAACAAGGCGGGCTTCGCCAAGAACTGCATCCTCGCGCGGCGCCTCCTCGAGAAGGGCGTGCGCTTCGTGCAGCTGTTCAACGGCTCCTACGCGATGGGCGAGGGCGTGGGCAACTGGGACGGGCACAAGAAGATCGTCGACCAGTACGCCGTGCATGCGCCCATCCTCGATCAGCCGGCCGCCGCCCTGCTCAAGGACCTCAAGGCCCGTGGCCTGCTCAAGGACACCCTTGTCGCCTTCGTCACCGAGTTCGGCCGCATGCCGACCTTCCAGAAAGGGGCCAACGGACGCGACCATAACCCCAAGGGCTTCACGGTCTGGCTCGCGGGCGCCGGCGTGAAGCGCGCCTACAGCCACGGAGCGACCGACGAATTCGGACACATGGCCGTGCAGGACGTCACGACGATCTACGACCTGCACGCCACCATCCTGCACCTGCTGGGCTTGGACCATGAGCGCCTCAGCTTCTACAACAACGGCGTCGAGCGGCGACTGACCGACGTCCACGGCCACGTGATCAGGCCCGTGCTGGCCTGAGGCGCAGGCGGGCTTTGACTAAGCGCATCGTCGGTACAAAGTCAGGACATGCCCCTGACTTCTTCTTTGCGCCTCCTGCTCGCCGTCTTCCTGCCCTTCGGACTCTTCGCCGCCGAGACCTTCGAGGTCGACGGGCATAAGGCCGTCATCCACCCGGCGACCAAACCGGCGGAAGGAAAACCCTGGCTCTGGTATGCGCCCGCGCTCAAGGGCGGCGTCTCCATCGTCCAGCACAAGCTCTATGCCGACGCCTGCCAGAAAGGCGGCATCGCCATCGCGGGCTATGACCTCGGCGAGGTCCGGGGCGCCCCGAAGAGCGCGGCGCAGTTCACGAAGTTCTACGACGCAATGGTTAAGCGAGGCTACTCGACCAAGCCCATCCTGCTTGGCCAGAGCCGCGGCGGGATGATGACGCTCACCTGGGCGTTCCGGAATCCCGACAAAGTGAAAGCGTGGATCGGCATCTACCCCGTCTGCAACCTCGCCAGCTGGCCGCTGAAGAACTCAAAGACCCAGACCTTGGCCGACTTCGGCCTGACTGAGGCCGAGCTCAACGCCCGCATCAAGGAGTTCAATCCGCCCGACAACCTGGCCGGTCTGGCCGCCGCCAAGGTCCCGATGTTCGCGGTCCACGGTGACAACGACGTGGTCGTCCCGCACATGGACAACACCCTGCTCCTGCAGGAACGTTACGTCGCCCTGGGCGGAAAATTCACCGTCAAGATCGTGCCGGGCGAAGGCCACAAGGTCGGACCGTCGTTCTTCGCCTGTCAGGAACTGGCCGATTTCCTGCTCGAAGCGGCAAGGTAGAATTGCGACATACGAAAAGCAGGAACAGGTAAGAGGAAAAGGTGGAACTCCCGCGGACGGGAGATTACCCAGATGCATCCCCATGATACGCCGCATCACCCTGGCATTGGCCCTTACGCTCTGCACGCTGCTCGAAGCGGAATCCCGCGACCTCATTTTGGTCGCCGGACAGTCCAACGCGGTCGGCTATGACGCCTATGCGGAAGAGCTCCCGGCCGACCCGAAGGACGCGGCCACGATGTTCTGGTGGCGCGTGGGCGACCCTCCCCCCGACGAATTCGACGGCACGAGCGCCAGGCAATGGACGTCGCTGCAATATCAGCCGCGCACGCCCGCCAAACCGCCGGTGGACGGCAAGAAGCTGCCGCGCCAATACGGCAACTTCAACCCGAGGACCAAGGGCGGATTCGGACCCGAGATCGGCATGGTCCGCACGCTCGCGACCAAGGAGTCTCGCCCGCTCGCGGTCATCAAGACCGCTTTCAGCGGAACGTCCGTCGCCGCCGACTGGAACGTCGGCCAGCCCGGACAGGCCGACGCCTGCTACCGCGCCATGGTCGACGAGGCGAAGGCCGCGATCGCAGCCGCCAAAGGCAAGGGCGTCACCCTGCGCCCCCGTGCGTTCGTCTGGGTGCAGGGCGAGAGCGACGCCAACGCGAAGGACGCCCCGGTCTACGCGGCCAACCTCACGGCGATGCTGAAGAAGCTGCGCGCCGAACTGGAAGCGCCTGATTTCATCCTGCTCCTCGGCGTCAACACCCGCTTCGGCAACGGCAAGAACGCCTTCATGCCCAAGGTCGTCGAGGCGCAGAAGCAGGTCGCCGCCGCCCTGCCCCGCGCCCGTTACGTCGATACCTCCGAGGCGGAGACCCTGCCGCCTTCCCACACGCACTTCACCGCCAAAGGCACCTTGGAGATCGGACGGCTCTACGCAGAAGCCCTGCTTGCCGCGGAGAGCGCAAGATGAACGCCGCCCTCCGCATAGCGCTTTCACTGGCCTTCGCCGCATCGGCTCAGGCAGGCAGAGTCTCCTACAACCGGGACGTGCGCCCGATCCTCTCGGAGAACTGCTTCCACTGCCACGGGCAGGACCCCAAACATCGCGAGGCGGACCTCCGGCTGGACGAGCGCGACTCCGCCGTCGCGATCAACGACGGCTCCGCCGCCATCTTCCCCGGCGATCCGGCCCGAAGCGCCATCATCCAGCGGATGCTTTCCAAGGATCCCGACGAGGTCATGCCGCCGCCGAAGTCGCACCGCTCGGTCACGCCGGCCCAGGTCGAGATCATCCGACGCTGGATCGCCGAGGGCGCCGAATACGAACGCCACTGGTCCTTCGTGCCTCCGAAGCGGGCCGAGGCGCCCGCCCTCAAGGACGCCCGGTGGGCGAAGACCGGCTTCGACCGCTTCATCCTGGCCCGGCTGGAAAGCGAGGGTCTGCGACCCTCGCCCGAGGCCGCCCCGTCCGCATGGCTGAGACGCGTTTCCCTCGACCTCAACGGACTTCCGCCGACCCCTGCCGAAGCGGATGCGTTCGAGGCCGCGGTGAAGTCCAAGGGCGAACGCGCCTACGAGGAAGCCGTCGAACGCCTCCTGGCATCGCCACACTTCGGCGAACGGCTCGCCCAGGACTGGCTCGACGTGTCGCGCTACGCCGACACCCACGGCTTCAACAACGACTCCGCAAGATCCATGTGGCGCTGGCGTGACTGGGTCATCGACGCCTTCAACGCCGGCATGCCCTTCGACCGGTTCGTGACCGAGCAGCTCGCCGGTGACCTGCTCCCCGGCGCCTCGGTCGAACAGCGCCTGGCCACCGCCTTCAACCGCAACCATGTCATCAACTCCGAAGGCGGCATCATCGACGAGGAGTATCGCGTCGAATACGTCGCCGACCGCGTCCGTACGACCAGTACGGCCCTGCTCGGCCTGACCGCCGAGTGCGCGCGCTGCCACGACCACAAGTACGACCCGTTCTCGACCAAGGATTATTACCGCCTCTTCGCGTTCTTCAACAATGTGACCGAATACGGCGAGGACGGACGGGTGGCCAACGCCGTGCCGTTGCTGCCGACGCCCACCGCGGAGCAGACCGCACGCACGCGGGCGCTGGAGGCCGCGCTGCGCGATGCCGAGTCCGCGGTCCGGAACCTGAAATCACCGACCCCTGACCTCCGCGCTCCCGACCTCAAGACTCTGGGCGGACGCGAGCTCAAGGCCGTGGCCGCTCCGGCGGCCACGACTGCCGCCGCGCCGGCCGCCAAGGCGCTGCGCACCCCGGCGCCCAAGGTGGCCGCGCCGCGCATCGCCGCCAAGGAGGTGGGCGTCGACACCAAGAAGGGCACGACGCTGACGTTCTGGATCACGCCGACCGAACAGGAGGCGCATGACGTGGCCCTGATGAGCGCGCTCGACCGCTCCGGCTCCCCGGCGGGCGTGGGTTACGGCAACGGGCGCGAGCTCCGTCTCGTCGACGGCGAGCTGGAGTGGGTCGCGAGCCTGAAGTTCCCCGCCTACGCCACCATCGTGCGCACGCAAGGGGCCGCCATCGTCGCGGGCCGCCCCCGTCACGTCGCGATCGTCCTGCAGGGCAAGGAGAACCATGCCGACGTGCGCATCTTCGTCGACGGTGCCGAAGCGCGCACCGTCGTCCGGCACGACGGACTTACCGGCACGCCCGCCGCGCGCGACTGGAACATCGGCGCGGACGGCGTCTCCCCGCCCTTCAAGGGCGTCATCGACGGACTGCGTTCCTATCCGTCGGCCCTCAACGCCGGACAGGTCGCCGCAGCGCGTCTCGCCGAAGCGAAAGCCCAGGATCCGAACGGCGCCTGGACGGACGAACTGGCCGGGCGCAACGCGAAGCCCGAAGCCTACGCCGCGCTGGACAAGGCCCGGACCGAGCTGCTCGCCCATCTGCGTTCATTGCCGACCACCATGGTCATGGCGGAGACCCCGCAGCCCCGCCCGGCCTTCGTGCTCGTGCGTGGCGCCTACGACGCGCACGGGGATCCGGTGACCGCCGGCGTGCCCGAGGACCTGCTCGCGAAGTGGCCCGAAGGGTCGCCCAAGAACCGCCTCGGCCTCGCCCGCTGGTTCCTGCGCAAAGACCATCCCTTGACCGCCCGCGTCGTCGTCAACCGGTTCTGGGCGCAGCTCTTCGGCACCGGCATCGTGAAGACCGTCGAGGACTTCGGACTGCAGGGCGAGTGGCCCAGCCATCCCGAGGCGCTGGACCTCCTCGCGCGTGACTTCATCGACGGCGGATGGGACGTGAAGGGCCTCTTCCGGACGATCGTGCTTTCCGCCACCTACCGCCAGGACAGCCGCGTGACCCCCGGGCTCCAGGCCCGCGATCCGGAGAACCGCCTGCTCGCCCGCGGCCCGCGTTTCCGTCTGCCCGCCGAGACCATCCGTGACCAGGCCCTGGCCGCTTCCGGCCTCCTCACCCGCAAGGTCGGCGGACCCAGCGTGCGGCCCTACCAGCCAGAAGGCCTCTACAAGGGCATCGTCGTCGACGCGCCCTACCCGAGCACCACCTGGGAGAACTCGAAAGGCGAGGACCTCTACCGCCGATCCCTCTACACCTTCTGGAAGCGCACCGTGCCGCATCCCGCGATGATCGCCCTCGACGCGCCGGACCGCGAGTTCTGCAGCGCCCGACGCGCCCGCACCAACACGCCCCTGCAGGCCCTCGTCATCTGGAACGAGACCGGTTCGGCCGAAGCCGCGCGCAAGCTCGGAGAACGCATGCTGCGTGAAGGCGGAGCAGATGACGCCGCGCGCGTCACGCACGGCTTCCGCCTGCTGCTGGGACGGCGCCCTGCGGAGCAGGAGCTGGCCGTCGCCCTCCGCACGCTCGCCCGCCTGAGGGCGGACTACCTCGCCAGCCCGTCCGACGCGGCCGCCGTGCTCAAGGTGGGCGAATCGCCCGCGGATCCCGCCCTGCCCCCCGCCGAAGCCGCGGCCTTCGCAGGCCTCGCCACCGTGCTGCTCTCGCTCGACGAGACCCTCACCAAGAACTGACATGCGCTGCTCCGGCTCAACCCCCCTCGCGTCGCGTCGCGACTTCCTCGCCCGCGCCGGCCTCGGCGTCGGCTCCGCCGCCCTCGCCCACCTCCTCGGCGGCTGCGCGACCGCGCCCGCGTCCTCCGCCTCGGGCGGACTGCCGGGCCTGCCGCACTTCGCGCCCAAGGCCAGGCGCGTCATCTGCCTCTTCCAGTCCGGCGGTCCCTCGCACCTCGACCTCCTCGACCCCAAGCCCGAGCTCGAACGCCAGTTCGACAAGGACCTGCCCGATTCCATCCGCCGCGGGCAGCGCATCACGGGCATGGTGGCCTCGCAGGCCCGTCTCGCCTGCCAGCCCAGCCGCTTCAAGTTCACCCGTCACGGCAAGGCCGGCACCGAGTTCAGCGAACTCCTTCCGCACATCGCGGGCATCGCCGACGACATCTGCGTCATCCGCTCGATGCACACCGAGGCGATCAACCACGACCCGGCGATCACCTTCTTCCAGACCGGCAGCCAGCTCCCCGGACGTCCCAGCATGGGTGCCTGGACCGACTACGGCCTAGGCCGCATGAACGACGACCTGCCCTCCTTCGTCGTCCTCGTCTCGACCAACAAGGATCGCTCCGGCCAGGGCCTGCTAGCGCGCCTCTGGGGCAGCGGCTTCCTCCCGAGCGCGCACCAGGGCGTCCAGTTCCGCAGCGCCGGCGAGCCCGTGCTCTACCTGCGCGACCATGACGGCATGACGCGCGAGCGACGCGGCGCGCTCGTCGGGGCCGCCAACGAGCTCAACCGCATCCATCTCGCGGTCGCCGGCGACCCCGAGACCGCGGCGCGCATCGCCCAGGCGGAGATGGCCTACCGCATGCAGGCCAGCGTGCCCGAGCTCATGGACCTCTCACGCGAGGACAAGGCCACCCTCGAGTCCTACGGTCCGGACGTCGACGCGCCCGGCTCCTTCGCCCGCAATTGCCTGCTGGCGCGCCGCCTCGCCGAGAAGGGCGTGCGCTTCATCCAGCTCTACCACCGCGACTGGGACCACCATGGCGGCGTGCATGACCAGCTGCCCAAGATGGCCCGCGACGTCGACCAGCCCGCGGCGGCCCTCGTGCGCGACCTCAAGCGTCGGGGCATGCTGGACGACACCCTCGTCATCTGGGGCGGCGAATTCGGCCGCACGCCCTACGCCCAGGGCGGCGCCAACCGCGAGAAGTACGGCCGCGACCACCACGGCAAGGCCTTCTCGATCTGGATGGCCGGCGGCGGGATCCGCGGCGGCATGGTCCACGGCGCCTCCGACGCCTTCGGCTTCAACGCCGAGCAAGACCCCGTGCACATCCACGACCTACAGGCGACCATCCTGCACTGCCTCGGCGTCGACCACGAGCGCCTGACCTACCGTTTCCAGGGACGGCAGTTCCGGCTCACCGACGTGCACGGCAAGGTCGTGAAGGCCGTCCTGGCCTGAGCGACGGGATCTAGCATGGGGTGTTCGCCCGGGAGGGGGCCCGGTCGCTTGACCCCGCCCGGCGCCCTGCCCTAATTGGGGCCGGCTGGTCCCCGCCGGCGCCCCTCCCCATGAAGTCGACCTTCTTCCTTCTCGCTTTCGCCGCTTCCGCGGGCGCGGCCACCAAGCTGGACTTCAACCGGGACATCCGGCCGATCCTCTCGGACAACTGCTTCGCCTGCCACGGCTTCGACGCCAAGAAACGCAAGGCCGACCTCCGTCTCGACACCGCGGAAGGCGCGTATGCCGTGAATGACGGCGTACAGGCCGTCAAGCCGGGCGACCCCGAGGGCAGCGAGCTCATCAGGCGCATCCTGAGCAAGGACCCCGAGGAGGTCATGCCGACCCCCGAGTCGCACAAGAAGCTGACTCCGGCGCAGATCGACACCCTCCGCCGCTGGATCGCGGAGGGCGCCGCCTACCGCAAGCACTGGAGCTTCGAACCTCCGTCCCGTCCGCCCGTGCCGGGCGGCGGCGAAGGACTCGGCCCCATCGACGCCTTCCTGCGCGAAGAGCTCGCCAAGCACGGTCTCAGGCCCTCGCCCGAGGCCGACCGTGAGCGCCTCATCCGCCGCGTCACCCTCGACCTCACCGGACTTCCGCCGACGCCCGCGGAGGTCGACGCCTTCCTCGCCGACTCCGCACCGGGCGCCTACGAGCGCGTCGTGGAGCGCCTGCTCGGATCCGTCCGCTACGGCGAGCACATGGCGCGCGGCTGGCTGGACGCCGCCCGTTACGCCGACACGCACGGCCTGCACCTCGACAACGAACGGAGCATGTGGCCCTACCGCGACTGGGTCGTGCAGGCCTTCAACGAGAACCTGCCGTTCGACAAGTTCACCACCTGGCAGCTCGCCGGCGACCTCCTGCCGAACCCCACCCGCGAACAGCGCGTCGCCAGCGGCTTCAACCGTTGCAACGTGACCACCAGCGAAGGCGGCTCCATCAACGACGAGCTGCTCTTCCGCTACGCCGTGGACCGCACCGAAACCGCCATGGGCGTGTGGATGGGACTGACCGCCGGCTGCGCGGTCTGCCACGACCACAAGTTCGACCCCGTCACAACAAAGGAGTTCTACTCCCTCTACGCCTTCTACTACAGCGCCGCGGACCCCGGCTTCGACGGCAACATCCTCCTCACCCCGCCCGTGCTCCAGCTGGCGACCCCTGAACAGGAGAAGAAGCTGCAGGAATTCGACGCGAAGATCGCGGCACGTCAGAAGGCCGTCCGCGACGCCATCGCCTCCCTCAAATACGTAGATCCGGCCACCCTCACGCCACCGCCTCCAGTGCGCACGGGCGAGACAGTCTGGTTCGACGACGCCTTCCCGGAGAAGGCCCAGGTGAAGAGTTCCGGGGACAAGCTTACCTTCGTCGAGGCAGGCCAAGGTCCGGTGCACAGCGGCAAGCGCGCGCTGAAGCGCACGGCCAAGGGCGTGGCCCAGGACTACTTCGAAAACGGGGCCTCCTTCGCCATCCCGCCCAACGGCGTCATCTCCGTCTGGGTCAACCTCGACCCCGTCGACACCCCCAAGGCCATCATGCTCCAGTTCCACGTCGGCGGCTGGAACCACCGCGCCGTCTGGGGTGAGGAAGGCGCCATCCCCTTCGGCCGCGTCCGCACGCCTGAGAAGGTCAACATGGGCAAGCTGCCCGAGACCGGGAAATGGACCCAGCTGAAGGTCGACGTCGCCAAGCTGGGACTCAAGCCTGGCATGAAGGTCGACGGCTTCGCCTTCACCCAGTTCGACGGCACCGTGCACTGGGACCGCCTCGCCGTCACCCACCGCATCGACGAGGCCAAGGACATCCAATGGTCCTTCAAGGTGTGGTCGGAGAAGAAGCAGGGCTCCCGCGTGGCCGAACTGCCGACCGACCTGCAGAACCTCGTGCGGGGCAAGAAGGCCGCGCAGTGGACCGAGCCCGAACGCAAGCGCCTGCTCGACTGGTGGCTGGAGAACGAGTTCCAGGGAGGACGCGAGACCCTCGACGGACTCCGCGCCGAGAAGCTGGCCGAAGAATCGCGCAAGAAGGCCCTGACCGACCAGATACCCGCCACGCTGGTGATGGCCGACCTGCCGCAGCAGCGGCAGGCGCACGTCATGACCCGCGGCCAATACGACAAGCCGGGAGAGCCTGTGACACGCGGCGTCCCCGCGGCCTTCCATCCCTTGCCGAAGAAGGAGGCCTACGACCGACGCGACTTCGCGGAGTGGCTCCTCTCCCCCGCCAACCCGCTCACCGCCCGCGTGACGGTCAACCGCTTCTGGCAGCAGTTCTTCGGCACCGGCCTCGTCAAGACCAGCGGCGACTTCGGCTCGCAGGGCGATCCGCCCAGCCATCCCGAGCTCCTGGACTGGCTTGCGGTCGAATTCCGTGAGACGGGCTGGGACGTCAAGCGCCTCATCCGCTCCTTCGTGACCAGCGCCGCCTACCGGCAGTCGGCCGCCGCCACGCCGGAGATGCTCTCCAAGGACCCCGAGAACCGGCTCCTCGCCCGCGGACCTCGCGCGCGCCTCGACGCCGAGGTCATCCGCGACCAGGCCCTCTTCGTCTCCGGCCTGCTCAGCCCGCGCGTCGGCGGCAAGGGCGTTAAGCCCTACCAGCCCGACAACGTCTGGGAGCCCGTGGGCTTCACCGGCAGCAACACCGCGCGTTACGTGCGCGACAACGGGGAGGCGCTCTACCGCCGTTCACTCTACACTTTCTGGAAACGCACCGCCCCGCCGCCTTCCATGACCGCCTTCGACGCGCCCGCGCGCGAGGCGAGCTGCGTGCGCCGCGAACGGAGCAACACCCCGCTGCAGGCGCTAGCGCTCATGAATGACGTGCAGCACGTCGAGGCCGCGCGCGCCTTCGCGCAGCGCATCCTCAAGGAGGGCGGAACGGATGACGCCTCCCGCGCCGCCTTCGCCTGGCGCACCGCCGTCGGCCGGCGCCCGCGGGCCGATGAGACCTCCGTGACCCTCGAAGCCCTGACCGCCCACCGAGCCCGTTACACCGCCAAGCCCGACGACGCCAAGAAGCTCGTCGCCTTCGGGGACTCCAAGCCCGACCCCGCCCTGCCCCCCGCCGAACTGGCCGCGTGGACCTTGACGGCGGGCCTTCTCCTCAACCTCGACGAGACCCTCAACCGATGATCGACCCCGCCCTTGACCGCCTGCGGCTGCTCAACCGCCGCCGCTTCCTCAGTTCCGCCGGACTCGGCGTCGGCGGGGTGGCGCTCGCCGGCCTGCTGACGCGGGAGGCCCGCGCCGCGAACACCGTCCACCGTCCCCTGCCCGGCTTCCCGCACTTCGCCCCCAAGGCCAAGCGCATCATCTACCTCCACATGAACGGCGCGCCCTCGCAGCTCGACCTGTGGGACTACAAGCCCCAGCTGCAGGCCCATTTCGACAAGGATCTGCCCGAAAGCATCCGCAACGGGCAGCGCATCACCACGATGACCTCCGGGCAGGCCCGGTTCCCCGTCGCGCCGAGCATGTTCAAGTTCGCCCAGCACGGGAAGTCAGGCCGTTGGATCAGCGAACTGCTCCCGCACACCGCCAAAGTCGTCGACATGCTGGCCGTGATGAAGTCGGTCAGCACCACCGCCATCAACCACGACCCCGCCTGCACGTTCGTCATGACCGGCAGTGAGATCCCCGGCAAGCCGAGCATCGGCTCCTGGCTCAGCTACGGACTCGGCAGCGAGAGCGACGACCTCCCCTCCTTCGTCGTGCTCACCCCGAAGAGCGCAGGCGGGCAGGCCCTCTTCACGCGCATGTGGAGCAGCGGCTTCCTGCCCACGAAGCACACCGGCGTGGCCCTGCGCGCCGCCGGAGACCCCGTGCTCTACGTCCAGAACCCTCCCGGGGTCGAGCCCTCCGACCGACGGACCACCCTGGACGCGCTCGCGAAGCTCAACGCCGCGGTCCACCGCGAGTTCGGCGATCCGGAGACCGTCACGCGGACCGCCCAGTATGAGATGGCGTTCCGCATGCAGGCCAGCGTGCCCGAACTCACCGACCTGTCCAAGGAGACGCAGGCGACCCTCGACCTGTACGGCCCCGAGGTGAAGGAGGCCGGCTCGTTCTCGCACAGCGCCATCCTCGCCCGACGGATGATCGAACGCGGCGTGCGCGTGGTGCAGATCCTCCATCGCGGCTGGGACCAGCACAACAATCTGCCCAAGGACATCGCGCGGCAGTGCAAGCAGACCGACCAGGCCTGCGCCGGACTCCTGCTCGACCTGCAGTCCCGCGGAATGCTCGAGGACACGCTCGTGGTCTGGGGCGGCGAGTTCGGCCGCACGGTCTACTCGCAGGGCACCCTGACCAAGGAGAACTACGGCCGCGACCACCACCCGCGATGCTTCACGATGTGGATGGCGGGCGCAGGCGTGAAGCCCGGCATCTCCTACGGCGAGACCGACGACTTCAGCTACAACGTGACCAAGGACCCGGTCCACCTCAGCGAACTGAACGCCACCATCATGCACCTCATGGGCATCGACCACCGCCGGTTCACGTTCAAGTTCCAGGGGCTCGACCAACGCCTCACGGGCGTGGAGGAGCGGCGCGTGATCAAGGAGATCCTGGCCTGAACCGGACCTGGAACTTCCAGGGCCTGACGCTGTCACCATGAGGAGCGCCGGACGCGTGCGTCCGCCGGCCGACACGGCCCCCTACGCCCCCATGAAGCATCCTGCCAGGAACCCCGGACGCGAGACCCGGAGACCGAGTAAAGACTCGCATCAGGCGGGCCGTCTGACGCAGGATGGGAAAGGACACCCGCGTCTCCAGACTCTGACATGAACCGCCGCCGCTTCATCATCCGCTCCGTGGGCGCCACCCTGGCCCTGCCCGGGCTCTGCTCCCTGTCCGCCAAGGCCGTCGGCGTCGGCGGCCTGCAGCCCGACAAGGGGGCCGGCATCGGCGCCCGCCGCTTCGTGGCCATCGGCAACCTCCTCGGCTTCCAGACCAAGCAGCTTTTCCCGACCGTCGGCGGCGCCGGTTACGAGAAGACCACGCTCCTGGAGCCCGTCTGGGAGCAACGCAAGCTGATGACCGTCTTCCGGGGGCTCGACCACGGCGTCAAGGGCGGCCACTTCGCCGTGCACTCCTTCCTCTCCGGCGTGCTCAACTCCGAGGCCCAGAACCGTCCGGACGGCAACGTCTCCCTCGACCAGTTCCTCGCCGAGGAGATCGGCCACCAGACCCGCTTCCCCTCCCTCACCGTCGGATCCGAGGGCGGCATCCACGGCGGCTGCCAGATCGCCTGGACGAAGTCCGGCGTGCGCGTCCCGCCCGTCACCAACCCGGCCGAGCTCTTCGACCGCCTCTTCGTCAGCGACTCCGAGCAGCGGCGCGCGCGCCGCGAGCAGGACAACCGCGTGCAGGCCTCGATCCTGGACTCCGTCCGGGAGGAGGCGAAGCGCCTCTCCGGACAGGTCAACCAGGAGGACAAGGACAAGCTGGACGAATACTTCACCTCCGTGCGCGACGTCGAGAAGCGCCTCGAGCTGCGTCAGCGCTGGACCAACCACCCGAAGCCGGCGGCGCCGTTCGGCAAGCCGGCCAACCGCAACGCGGTCGACGACCTGCCCCTGATGTACGAGCTGATCGCGCTGGCGCTGCACACCGACAGCACCCGCATCGCCACGCTGGAGGTGGGCGGCGACTTCCTGCCCCAGCACCTCGGCATCAAGAAGGACTACCACGGCCTCTCCCACCACGGCAACGACGCCGAGTCCATCGCCCACCTCATCACCCTCGAGCGCTACCAGATCGAGCAGTACGGCAGGTTCGTCGCCCGCCTCGCGGGCATGAAGGACGGCGAAGGATCGCTGCTCGACTCCACCACGGTGCTTTTCGGCAGCGGCATGGGCGACGCCAACTCGCACCGCAACACCGACCTGCCGATCTTCCTCGCGGGCGGGGGCTACCGCCACGGCCGGTTCCGTGAGGTCGCGCGCGAAGTCAGGCACAAGGTGCCGCTCTGCAACCTCTACGTCGACATCGCCCAGAAGATGGGCGTCGAGACCGAGTCCTTCGGCAGCAGCACGGGGCGGTTCTCCTGATCCGCAGCGTCCGAACGCCCCCGTGACGTCGATTCCGGCAATCCGAAGGACCGTCTCCGCGGCCGCGGACGCAGGCCGCCTGCTCCGGAGCATGCTGGCGCTTTCCGCGGTCCTCTCGGCCGGCATGACGCGGGCCGCCGAGGAGCCGTCGAAATTCGTCGGCACGTTCCTGAACCGCTACTGCGTGGAATGCCACGACGCCGACACGAAGAAGGGCGACCGGGCCTTCGACAAGTTCGCGCTGCCGCTGAAGGGCCTGCCTGAGGTCATCGACGCGCGCGACATTGTCGACCAGCTGACGCTGCGCGAGATGCCGCCCAAGAAGGCCGACCAGCCGTCCGACGACGAAAGGCTGGCCGCGATCCGGGCCCTGCGCGAAGCCACCGCGGCCGCCCAGGCGACGCTCCAGAGCTCCGGCTCGCGCACGGTGCTGCGCAGGCTCTCCATCCGCGAGTATGAGAACACGCTTGCCGTCCTGTTCGGCCGCCGCGTCGACACCCTCGGGCTCACCGCCGATTTCCCCAAGGAAAAGACCGCCCGGCACCTGGACACGATCGGCCGGTCGCTCGTGACCTCCGGCTTCCTGGTCGACCAGTATTTCCAGTCCGCCACCCGACTCGTCGAAGCCCGCTTGGGCAAGCCGGCCACCGCCCCTCAGACCTGGCGCTTCAACAAGAACTTCGTCCAATACGAGGAACTGACGGGCTCGCACAAGAGCGCCTTCAACTTCCGCTACCTCAACCTGTATGAGCAGCCGAACACCGACACCCGCCAGGGCGGCTACGGTCACATCGAGGACTTCCGGCAGGGCGTGCCCGTCTCCGGACTTTACGACATCGAGGTCGAGGCGGCGGCACTGCATCGCGACACCCACTACGACCACGCCATCTTCGGCATCGACTTCTCCGAACCCTTCATTCTCGGCGTCGTGCCGGGAGACGTGACCAAGGGCCACATCCATTACCCGCAGGCCATCGAGCCGCTGCTGGCCAGCGCCGTCGTGCCCGACAACCAGCCCGCCCGGCTGAAGTTCCGCGTCTGGCTCGAGGCCGGCCAGACTCCGCGTTTCATCTTCCCGAACGGTCCCTACGAGTCCCGCGCCTCCGTGCTGGCGATCAACAAGCGCTATGAGAAGGAGTTCTCGACGCCGGTCGGATCCTCGGGGGTCGGGCGTGCGCACATCCTCAGGGAAGGCAAGCTGCCGCACATCCGCATCAGCGAGGTCGTCGTCCAGGGCCCCGTGGCCGAGCCGTCTGGCGGCGCCGAGGAAGTCGCCGTCTTCGGCCCCGAGGGATTCCGGGCGGAGCGCGCGCTGGAACAGCTCTTCTCCTTCGCCGCCAGGGCGTACCGCCGACCCCTGCTGGATGAGGACCGCGCCTCCATCCGGAAGATGTACGAAAGGCGGGTCTCGGAGAAGGCCGGACCGCGTCAGGCGGCGCTCGACACGGTCAAGCTCATCCTCTGCTCGCCCTCCTTCCTCTACCTGAGCGAGGTCACCGCGGAAGGCGACCGGCACCTCCGGCCGCACGACCTCGCCGCCCGCCTCTCCTACGCCCTCTGGGCCGTCCCGCCCGACGAGGCCCTGGCCGCATCCGCGGCGGCGGGCCGGCTCACCGACGAGGCGGAGCTGAGGAATCAGGTCGACCGGCTGCTGTCCGACGGACGCGTCGATGGGTTCGTCAACGGCTTCCTCGACAGCTGGCTGAACCTTCGTGACCTCGGCGGCATGCCCCCGCCGCGCGAGACGAACCGCGCCTACTATGCCGAAGACCTGCCGACTTCCATGAAGACGGAGGTCCGTCTGTTCTTCCATGCGATGCTCAAGGAAAACGGACCGGTGCGCCAGTTCCTGCGCGCGGACCACACCTACGTCGACAAGAAGCTAGCGAAGCTGTATGATCTGCCGGAGCAGAAGACCCTGCGCCTCGCCGACGGCTTCAGGAAGGTCAGCCTCAAGGACGACCGGCACCGCGGCGGGCTGCTGGGCATGGCGGCCGTCCTCACGGTGAGCGCCAACGGCGTCGAGACCTCGCCCGTCACCCGCGGCGCCTGGGTCAGCGAGAACATCCTGGGCGTCAAGCCGCCGCCCCCTCCTGACGTCGTGCCCGCCATCGAGCCCGACGTCAGCGGAACGACCACGATCCGTCAGCGTCTCGCCAAGCACAGCACCGACCGAGCCTGCGCGGAGTGCCACCGGAAGATCGACCCCCTCGGCTTCAGCCTGGAGTCGTTCGATCCGGTGGGGCGTTGGCGCAGCGCCTATCCGAAGCCCAAGAAGGGCGAGGCGCCGAAGATCGACGCCAGCGGCGAATTCCCTTCCGGCGAGACCTACCGGGACTTCGCGGGCTTCCGAGACATCCTCCACGAGAAGCGCGAGGAGCAGTTCACCCGGCATCTCATCCGTTCGCTGCTCGCCTACGGCACGGGCCGTCTGATGGAGCCGGCCGACGAGTTCGCCGTGGACCGCATCCACGAGAAGGCGAAGGAAAAGGGCCTCGGCCTGCGCGACATCGTGGTCGAGTGCCTGACCAGCGACCTCTTCCGCTCGCGCTGAACGTCCGCACGGGCCTCTACGAGCCACGCCATCAAGCGGCGGAGGCGCTCCCGTGGCGCGAGAAGCACGGCTAAAGAGACCTTGAGAAGCACGGAATCTGAGGCTAGGTGAAGGCGCCCCATGACGCCGTCCTTGTCCGCATTCCTGCCCCTTGCGCTCCTCACGTTGTCCGCCGCCGCGCGGCAGCCCAACGTGATCTTCATCCTGACCGATGACCAGGGCTGGGGTGACGCGAAATTCGCCGGACACCCCTACGTGAAGACGCCGAACCTCGACCGCCTGGCCAAGGAAGGCACGTGGCTCCGCCAGTTCTACGTGGCCGCCACGGTCTGTTCACCCAGCCGGGCCGCCTTCATGACCGGCCGCGTCCCGGCCCGCTTCCACATCCACGGACATTTCTCAGACCATCCGGCGAACGCCTCCCGATCGATGCCGGACTGGCTCGACCCCGACGTCACCACCCTGCCCGACCTTCTGAAGAAGGCCGGGTACGCCACGGCGCACTTCGGCAAGTGGCACCTCGGCAACGGCAAGGACGCCCCGGCCCCCGAAGCCTACGGCATCGATGTCTCGAAGACCGTGAACTCATCCGGCGCCCAGCTCGGCGACGAAGGCAAGGAGCCCTACTTCCGCGCCCGCTCCACGGCTCTGATGGTCGATGAGACCATCAAGTTCGCGACTACCAACAAGGACAGGCCCTTCTACGTCAACCTCTGGACCCTCGTCCCCCACGCCCTGCTCAAGCCCACGCCGGAGCAGCTCGCCGTCTACGCCGACCTCCAGCCCAAGGCCGACGACCCGGCCTTCGGCGAGTGGACCCGGAAGTATTACGCCAACGCCAAGGACCTGCGCTCGCAGATGCAGGTCTTCTGCGCCTCGCTCACCGACCTCGACACGCAGATCGGCCGCCTGCTCGGCGCGCTCGACGAACTCGGGCTGACGAACGACACGCTGATCTTCTTCTCCAGCGACAACGGCCCGGAGGACTACCGCGTCGGCAACGCCGCCAACGCCGGCGTCGGCAGCGCCGGACCGCTGCGCGCCCGCAAGCGCAGCATGCACGAGGGAGGCATCCGCACATTCGGCCTCGTCCGCTGGCCCGGCAAGGTCCCCGCCGGGCGCGTCGAGGAGAGCGCCGTCGTCGGGGGCGTCGACTTCCTCCCGACCATCGCCGCCCTGGCCGGCGTGAAAGTCCCTGCGGACCTCTCGCCCGACGGCGAGGACAGGTCCGCCCTGTGGCTCGGAGCCGCGGCGACGCCCCGCCGCTCGCCGCTTCATTGGGAATGGATCTCCAGCGTGCAGGGCCCGCAGGACGGCTACCAGCCGCCGCCCCTCTGCGTACGCGACGGCGACTGGAAGCTTTTCGTCGACCACGCCGGCAAGAACGCCCAGCTCTTCGACATCGCCAAGGACCCCGGTGAACACAAGGACCTAGCGGCCGATCAGCCCGAGGTGGTGAAGGCCCTGACGCAGAAGGCCCTCGACTGGGTGAAGACCCTTCCGCCCAGCCCCGCGCGCGACAAGTTCGCCAAGTCCGGACCCCAGGCGAGGACGCCGAAGAAAACCGAGCCCAAGGCAAAGAAGGCCCTGGACCGCCCGAAGATCTTCGCGACCTGGGACAAGGACAAGGACGGCTACCTGGCCAAGGAGGAGTTCATCCCCCACATGGCCGACCAGGCCGACGCTCCCGGTCGGTTCATCCGGTTCGACAAGGACAAGGACGGGCGGCTCTCGCAGGAGGAGTTCGTCAGGGCCGGCAACTGAGGGTTAGGCTGGCAAGGGTGACCGACGGCGCCTATCCGTCAGTCACCCCATGATCTCCCGCATCCTCATCGCTGCGACGTGCATCGTCGCCGCCCTCGCCGGCGCCCAGGAACAGCCCAAGGCCGTCAAGAAGAAGGCGAAGGCTTCGGCTCCGAAAGCCGACGCCTACTCGGCGTCAGTGCCCAAGCCCACCCTGGCCAACGTGCGCTATGGAGACCACGAACGCCATGTGCTCGACTTCTGGAAAGCCGAGTCCGCCTCCCCCACGCCCCTTGCCTTCATCATCCACGGCGGCGGCTGGGTTGGCGGCAGCAAGGAGCGCGCCGAACGCTTCGCCGACGTCTCCGCCCTGCTCAAGGCCGGCATCTCCGTCGTCTCCATCAATTACCGCCTGATCAAGCGCGACCCTGCGGTCGACACCTCGCCTCCCGTCAAGGCCCCGCTGCATGATGCCGCCCGCGCCCTGCAGTTCGTGCGCAGCAAGGCCGCGGAATGGAACCTCGACAAGACGCGCGTCGGAGCGGCGGGCGGCTCGGCCGGCGCCTGCTCGAGCCTCTGGCTGGCCTTCCACGACGACCTGGCCGACGCGAAGTCATCCGACCCCGTCGCCCGCGAATCCACGCGGCTCACCTGCGCCGCGGTCACCGGTCCGCAGACGACCCTCGATCCGGCCCAGATGAAAGAGTGGACCCCCAACAGCACCTACGGCGGACACGCCTTCGGGCTGGGCAACTTCGCCGAATTCTTGGCCGCCCGTGAGAAGATCCTTCCGCTCATCGCCGAATACTCGCCCTACGCGCTCGTGTCCTCGGACGACCCTGCCGTCTACATGACCTTCGGGGCGCCGCCCGCGATCGGCGAGAACCAGAAGGACCCCACGCACACCGCCAACTTCGGCGTCAAACTCGCCGAGCACTGCGCGTCCAAGGGCGTCTCCGCCGAGGTCTACTACACGGGGGTCAAGGAGCCCAAGCACGCCACCCCCACGGCCTTCCTCATCGCCAAGCTCAAGCCGGAGGGAAAATGAGGACGCTGGCCGCCATCGGCGCGCTGCTGCTGGCCGGCTGCGCAACCCAGGAGACCTTCACCGTCCGGGAGGATTTCGGGCCGGATTTCGACGCCAGAAAGTTCCTGACGCCGCTTCCCAACAAGAACACCTCAGTACGGAACGGCGCGCTATGGACCCGGGGGTCGAGCGGCGGCAAGTATCCCCCGATGGTCTACCTGGCGCTGGCCGGCAAGGACCTGACCCTGTCCTTCCGCTACCGACATCTCGAGAAGGGCGGCATGCTCTGGCTGTTCGTCGACGGCGACGACGGCTACGGTTCGGTCGACCACATGCTCCGCGTCCGCCTCAACCGCGACTCGGTCGTGCTCGAAGTCGACGCCCACACCCTCGACCCCAGGCACCCGCTTCGCCAGAACACGCGGGAGCCGGATCTGATCAGCAAGGCCTACCGCACCAACGAACACTTCCCGGCCGAGAAGGTCGACCTCTCCGCCAACGAATGGCGCACCGTCCGTCTGGCCTTCAAGGGAGACACCGTGGACATGTCGGTCGACGGCAAGTGGGCCCGAACGCTCCAGCGGCCGAACTTCGACGCGACCAAGCGGAAGCTCCTCTGGATGCAGAACGGCGGCGCCGCCGGCATCGAGATCGACGACGTGGTCGTCACCCCGACCCCTTGATCATGAGAAACCTGGCCCTGGTCCTGCTGGTCGCCCTCTGCTCCGCCGAGCAAACCCGTCCGAACTTCGTCGTCATCAACGTCGATGACCTCGGCTATGCGGACATCGGACCTTTCGGATCCAAGCTCAACCGGACGCCGAACCTCGACCGCATGGCCAAGGAAGGGATGCGCCTCACCTCCTACTACGCAGCCCCCGTGTGCTCGCCTTCGCGCGCGATGCTGATGACGGGGTGCTATCCCAAGCGGGTCCTGCCGACGCCGCACGTGCTGTTCCCCGCCGCCGAAGTCGGCCTGCATCCCGATGAGGTCACCGTGGCGGAGACGCTGAAGGCCGCGGGCTACGCGACCGCCTGCGTGGGCAAGTGGCACCTCGGCGACCAGGCTCCCTTCCTTCCCAATTCCCAGGGTTTCGAATTCTATTTCGGCATCCCGTATTCGAACGACATGGGCATGGCGGCCGAGGGCTCGAAGAGCGACCTCGGCAAGCCTGCGCCGAAGACCGAGGCCAAGGCCAGTCCGGGAAAGATGAACCCGCCTGAGACCGGACTGCGCGGGAGCGACCAGCCGCCGCTGCCCATGCTGCGCGACGGGAAGGCGGTCGCACGTGTGAAGCAGGACGGGCAGCAGCGCCTCGTGGCGGACTACACCCGGGAGGCCGAGGCCTTCATCCGGCGGAGCAAGGACCGACCGTTCTTCCTCTACCTTCCGCACAGCTCGGTGCACTTCCCGCTCTACCCCGGGGAGGCCTGGGCCGGAAAATCGCCCCACGGGCATTACTCCGACTGGATGGAGGAGACCGACTGGTCGGTGGGCCGCATCCTCGACACGCTGCGCGAGCTTGGACTCGACCGACGGACGCTCGTCATCTTCACCTCGGACAACGGCGGAACGACGCGGGGCAGCAACGCGCCGCTCAAAGGCCACAAAGGCAGCACCTGGGAAGGCGGCGTGCGTGTGCCGACGGTCGCCTGGTGGCCGGGCAAGATCCCGGCCGGCACGTCGAGCGACGTCATCACCGGCATGTTCGACGTACATCCCACGTTCGCCGCGCTTGCCGGCGTGAAACTGCCTGACCGCAAGATTGACGGCATCGACCTGTCCCCCGTCCTGCTGGGCAAGGACGGCGCGAAGGGACATGACGAGTTCCTCTATTTCCGCGGCCTGACGCTTGAGGCGCTGCGCATCGGGCGCTGGAAGCTGATGCTTGAGGGCTCCAACGCCCCATTCCGATCAAAGCAGCCGAAGAAGGACGCGCCGCTTCGGCTCTATGACCTCGGGGCCGACGTCGGAGAGACGACCGACCTCGCGGCGGCGAATCATGAGATCGTCCAAAGGTTGCTGGCGAGGGCCGCCGCCGCGGATGCAGACTTGGGGCGCACCGAGACGGGTCCGGGAGTCCGCCCGCTCGGCCGCTTCCCGAATCCACGCCCGGTCATCGGCCACGACGGCGCGGTGCGCCCCGATGCCGTCGGAACCACGGAACGTTTCCCCTGACTTACCAGACATGCGCCGCCTCCTCACCGCCCTCACCGCCGCCCTGCTCTGCTCCGCCTGCTCCACCGGGCCGCTGCTCGTCCAGGAGGAGCCGCCGGTCATCGTCGCGCCTGACCTCAGCTCTCCCTTCGGCGAGCCCTGGAAGATTCCCCATGGCGAATGGAAGCCCGACGGCGGCGTCCTGCGCATGACCGAGATTCCCGCGCGCAAGCACGTGCCCGTCCTCCAGCACTGGGTCGGCCTGAAGACCGCCGTGATCGAACTCGAATACCGGCAGGACGTGCCCGCGACCTTCTACATCGGGTGCGACGCCGAAAAGCACGTCGGGCGGGTCGTCATCACCCCCAAGGAAGTCCACATCGCGGAGGATTCGGTGAAGCCCTCGCACATACTCGCCCGCATGCCCCTCGACACGTTGAAGAGTGAGTGGAGGCACGTCCGCGTGGAATGGACCGGGGACCGCATGGCCGTGCGCATCGACGACAAGGAGCTCAGCGCCAGCCACCCCTTCCTCGCCACGCCCAAAGTCCGCAGCTGGATCGCGGGCGCCAAGGCCGCCGAGGTGCGCAACTTCGTCATCCGTGGCGTAAAGCAGTGAGAGTCCTGCTCCTTTTCTTCACCGCCGCCTTCTGCGCGGGCGAGGAGGCGGACGTCGTCGTGTACGGGGCCACCCCGGGCGGCTTCTGCGCGGCCGTCGCGGCGGCCCGCGAAGGCTCCAAGGTCATTCTGGTCGAACCGACCGCACACGTCGGCGGCCTGAGCACGGGCGGCCTGAGCCATTGCGACTCCAACCAGATGCGGCGCGAGGCCCTGACCGGCCTTTTCGAGGAATGGCATGTGCGCATCGCCAAGGACTACGTCGCGCGGGGCCAGAAGGCGCCCTACGACCCCATGGACAAGACGCCCGGCATCAAGTGGGTCTTCGAGCCGCACGTCGCGATGCGCGTCACGCTGGCGATGCTCAGGGAGGCCGGCGTGACGGTCGTCACCGAGGCCCCGCTCATCCGCGCCGAAAAGTCGGGAGCACGGATAGCCCGCATCGTCACCCGCAAGGGCGAGTTCACGGCTTGGACCTTCGTGGACGGCACCTACGAGGGCGACCTCATGGCGGCCGCGGGCGTGGAATGGGTGATCGGACGTGAGGGCCGCGCGGAGCACGGCGAGTCCCTGGCGGGCAAGCAGTATCCCAAGCCGGCCATGCGCATCAGCGGATTCGGTGACGACGGCCGACCGCTGCCGCTCATCACGGACATCGCGGAAGGGGCCCCTGAGGCGGGCGACCGCAACGTCATGACCTACAGCTTCCGACTCTGCCTCACGCGTGATCCGGCGAAGAAGGTCCCTCTCCCCGAGCCGGCCAACTATGATCCGGCGAAGTTCGAACTGGCCCGCCGCGCCCTGCGGGCCGGCGTGCGCGGCATCGGGTTCGACCTGTATCCCCTGCCCGGCGACAAGCTCGACGGCAACAATTCGATCGGCGGCCAGATCTCCCTCGGCCTCGTCGGCGGCAGCAACACCTGGCATGAGGCCGACGAGGCCGGCCGCGCCCGCATCTGGGAGGCGCACCGGCAGTACACCCTCGAGTTCCTGCGCTTCCTGCGCACCGACCCCTCCGTGCCCGAAAAGCTCCGCGCTGAATACGCATCCCTCGGACTCTGCAAGGACGAGTTCGCCGCGACCGGACACTTCCCGCCCGCACTTTACGCGCGCGAGTCCCGCCGACTCAAGGGACTCCACGTGCTGACCCAGAAGGACATCATCGACTCGCCGGCCAAGGAGGATCCCGTCGCGGTTTCCTCCTTCCCGATCGATTCGCATGACTGCCGACGCGTGGCGCGCAAGGACTCCGTCATCGACGAAGGAACGATCATGCCCGTACGCGTGCCCGGCACCGGCGTGGGCTACGCCTACCACGTCCCCTACCGCGCCATCCTGCCCAAGCCCGACCAATGCGGCAACCTGCTCGTGCCCGTCGCGCTCTCCAGCACGCACGTCGCGATGTCCTCCCTCCGCATCGAGGGCGCCTGGATGGCCATCGGACAGGCCGCCGGGGTCGCCGCCTCCCTCGCGAGCAAACGCGGCGTCGACGTCCAAGACCTGCCTTACGCCGAACTGCGGACGCGCCTGCTCGCGCAAGGCCAGTCCCTGGAGCTCCCCCCGCCGCCCAAGGCCCTTTCCGCGCCGCAAAGCGGGCAGTCCGTAGCCGTCGGCTCGCTGAAGGGGATCGTGCTCGACGACGCTACGGCTGAGCTGCGCGGCGAATGGTCGCATTCGACCAACTTCCGGCCCCACGTGGCCAAGGGATACCTCCATGACGACGCACGCGGTGACGGCAGATCCGTGGCGACCTTCTCCTTCACGCCAGGGCGCGAAGGCAGGCATGCCGTCCGCATGGCTTACTCCGCCCACCCCACACGGGCAAGGAACGTGCCCGTACGCATCACCCAGGGGGCGCGCGCCTTTGACATCCTCGTCGACCAGACCGAACCCCTTACGGCCGGCGAACCATTCCGCACCGTGGGAGAAGTCGAACTGAAGGCCGGAGAGACCGTGACCGTTGAAGTCAGCAACCGCGGCACGCAGGGGTTCGTCATCCTGGACGCCCTGCAGTTCCTCGCTCGCTGAACCCGAATGAGTGAAATTGGCGCCCGGAGGGACCTCTCGGCGCTTGTCGCCCTTGGCTTGGTCGTCAATCTGACGCCACCCCATGAAACGCCCGCTCCTTGCGGCGCTCTGCGCCTTCGTCACCGTCGCCCTCACCGCGGCGGACAAGCCCAACATCCTCCTCATCGTCGCGGATGACCTCGGCTGGTCCGACGTCGGCTGGCATGGCGGCTTCGGGAAGACCCCTAACATGGACCGGCTCGTCCGCGAGGGCCGCGAGCTCGACCGTCACTACGTCCAGCCCGTCTGCACCCCGACCCGCACCGCCCTGATGAGCGGCCGCTGCCCGGGCCGCTTCGGTCCGCAGGCCCTTTCTCCGAGCAATCTTCGTGCGATGCCCCTCGGCACGCTCACCATGGCGTCGGCCCTGAAGTCAGCCGGCTACCGCACGCACATCTCGGGCAAGTGGCACCTCGGCGCGAAGCCCGAATGGATTCCGAACGCCTACGGGTTCGACACCAGCTACGGCACGCTGACCGGCGCGGCGGACCCCTGGACCCACAAGTATCGCAAGGGCAATCCTTACGAGGACACCTGGCATCGCGACGGCAAGCTGTTCAGCGAGGAAGGCAACGCCACCGAGCTCGTGGCGGCGGAGGCCCTGAAGCGCATCGTCCAAGGCGGCGACCAACCCTGGTTCATGTACGTGCCCTTCCACGCCGTGCACACGCCCGTCGACGCGCCCGTCGAATTCAAGAAACTCTACGACGGCGTGAAGTTCCACGACGATCCCGTGAAGCACGAGTCCCGCCTGCGCATGGCCGCGATGGTCTCCCAGCTCGACGCGAAGATCGGCGAATTCGTGGCCGCGCTCGAACGCACCGGCCAACGTGAGCGCACGCTCATCGTCTTCACCTCCGACAACGGCGGCATCGAAGGGCTCAAGAACGCCTACGTCGGCGACGTTCCCGACTCGCCCTTCAACAGCGAGAACGACCCCTTGCGCGGCCAGAAGAACACGCTCTACGAAGGCGGCATCCGCGTGTGCGCCTTCGCGAACTGGCCGGGCACGCTGAAGCCCGGCAAAGTGACGGCCCCCCTCTATGTCGGCGACTGGCTGCCCACCCTGGCCGGGCTGGTCGGAGCCGCTCCCGCCGGCGACCCGCGCTGGGACGGACTGGACCGCTGGAAGGTCGTCGCCGGCGAAGACCCCTCGCCCGCCGCACGCACGGTCTACATCGCCCATCCGCAGGGGCAGGCCCTGCTGCATGGCGACTGGAAGGTCATCCGTCCGAAGAAAGGCAAACCGCAGCTCTTCGACCTCTCCAAGGACCCCTACGAGAAGGAGGACCTGGCCTCGGCCCAGGCCGGCAAACTCAAGGAGATGCTGGCGCTGCTGGACGCCCAACTTACGAAGGACGACCCCGTCATGCCCGCCGACCTCAAAGGACTTCCCCACTGAACATGAGACTCCTCTCGGCGCTGCTTGCCTCCGTTTCGGCCATCCTTTCCGCCGCCGACTCGCTGCGGCCCTATGCCAGCGAATCCGAAGTCCCGCGCGACGTCATGTCGCTCTGGAAGGACGTCGACTTCCGCCGCGAACCCTTGGACGTTCGCGTGCTCAAGGAGTGGAAGGAAGACGGCGTGGTCTGCCGCCATGTCACCTTCCTCGTCGGCACCTTCAAAGGATCCCCTTCGCGCATAGCCGCTTTCTACACCTTCCCCGAGGGCGCCAAGGGCGCGCCCGCCTTCGTCTGGGCCCATGGCGGCGGTCAGCGTGCCGAACGCCAGCGTGGCGCCTACTTCGCCAAGCATGGCTACGCCACGGTCGACATCAACTGGGGCGGGCGGGAGATCGAGCCTGGCGCTTCGGAGAACACCGACTGGGGCAAGGTTGATCCCACGCAGGGTCCGCAGTTCTACCCCAAGGCCTTCCGCGGCGTGAAGCAGGACTTCCAGCCCGATCCCCACACCATCGACCCCGTGCTCAGTCCGCGCAACGGCAACTGGTATCTCCTGACCTACGCCGGACGCCGCGCCATCACCTTCCTGGAAAACCAGCCGGAGGTCGATCCGGCCCGCATCGGCTTCACCGGCTACTCGATGGGCGGCAACATCACCTCCTTCGCCGCCATCGACCCGCGCCTCCGCGCGGTCGCACCGATGGTCGGCGGCACCGGCTTCGTCTCCAGCGCCTTCCCCGGCATCCCCGACCCCGTTCCGGCCTCGCATTACCGCGGGCACGCCGACCTCTTTGCGGCCACGATGGAGTCGCAGTCATACTACCCCCACGTGAAGTGCCCGGTGCTGATGCTCACGGCCACGAACGACTTCCACGGCACCGTCGACCGCGCCTACGCCTGCATGTCGCTCCTGCCTCATCAGGAATGGCGCGTGAGCCTCAAGCTGCACTACAACCACTCCCTCGGGCCTGAGCAGTGGCTGCTCCTCAACCTCTGGTTCGACCGTCATCTCAAGGGACTGCCCGTCGAGATTCCCAAGACCGCCAAGGCGCGGCTGACCGTGGCGTCCGACGGGAAGTCGGCGGCATTCGCGGTCACCCCGGACCTCCCTTCGCGCCTCCGGTCCGTCCGCATCCTTTACAGTCACGACCCCAACCCTCAGTCACGATTCTGGAAGCAGGCCGACGCCGTGAAAGACGGCGACACTTGGTCCGCCCGGCTCCCCGCGCACGAGGGACTGCCCCTGTTCGCCTTCGCCGACTGCGCGTATCCGCTCGAAGGCATGCGCAAGGCCTTCGAGGGCGAGGCCGATCACTTCACCGTGGCCTCGGAAGAAGGCGTGCACCTGCCCAAGACCTGGGACACGGCCCGGCTCAAGACGCTGGCCGTCCGGACCGACTTCACGTCGGACTTCAGCCGTGACTGGGGCGCATCGCCCAACGGCGGCCTCACCACCTACAAGTTCCGCGACCCCGAGATGGTCCCGCCCGGACCCGACAAGGCCCTCCGCCTCACGCTGGCGCCGTCCGACCGACGGCTCGGCGTACGCCTACGGATCTCCAAGAACAAGTTCCTCATCGGCGTGCGTGCGCCCGGAGAAGACTACTCCGCCAATGCGCTCACCAAACCCGGCCAGACCGAGGTCATCTTCACCGTCGCGGACTTCGCCGACATCAAGGTGACCAAGGAAGGCGACAGGGTCCTCATGAAGGACTGGGGGAACATCGCCACCCTCAGCCTGGAGATCATCGACCAAGGACGTCCGATGAAGCTGAGCGGCAGCACGCTGCCAAAGACCCTCGATTGGGTGGACGCAGCCGCCCGCTGAAACTCTGCAGATTCTACCGTGTAATCAAGACATGCGCCTCCTCTCCGCCCTCCTCGCGCCCCTCGCGGCGCTCGCCGCCGACCGGCCCAACGTCGTGCTGATCCTCGCCGACGACCTCGGCGTGCGCGACCTCGGTTGCTTCGGCAGCGTCTACCACGAGACGCCCAACCTCGACCGCCTCGCCGCCCGAGGCGTCCGCCTGACCAACGCCTACTCCGCGAGCCCGCTCTGCTCCCCCACCCGCTCCAGCATCCTCGTCGGCCAGCATCCCGCGCGCACCGGCATCACCTCGCCCGTCTGCCACCTGCCCACGGTGGTGCTTGAAAAGTCGCTGCTCAAGAATGACGCCCGCGTGCAGGTGTCCAATTCGGTCACACGCCTGAAGCCTGACTACCACACGCTGGCCGAGGCCCTGAAGGCTGCCGGTTACGCCACGGCCCATTTCGGCAAATGGCATCTGGGCCACAACATGGCGGCAGGCGAGACCTATGAACCCCGCGACCAGGGCTTCGACTTCGACTGGCCTCACACGCCCAAGGCGCCCGGACCGGGCGGCGGCTACCTCGCGCCCTGGCAGTTCATCGCCGACCCCCAGATCAAGGACGAGGCCGGACGTCACGTCGACGAGCGCATGGCGGACGAGGCGGGCAAGTTCATGCGCGCCAGCAAGGGCCGTCCGTTCTTCATCAACTTCTGGCTGTTCTCCGTTCACTCCCCGTGGAACGCCCGCGCCGACTACATCGAGCACTTCAAGAAGAAGACCGACCCCGCGAACCCCCAGAAGAATCCGCTCTACGCGGCCATGGTGAAGAGCATGGATGAGGCGGTGGGGCGGCTGCTCCGGCACCTCGATGAGACCGGCGAGGCCGACAACACCATCGTCGTCTTCTGGTCCGACAACGGCGGCTATGCCTACCCGCCCAAGAAGACCGATCCGGAGGGCTATGCGGACATCCCCGCCACCAGCAACCTGCCTTACCGTAGCGGCAAGGCCTCCCTCTACGACGGCGGCACGCGCGAGCCCGGCATCGTCGTCTGGCCCGGCAAGGTGAAGGCCGGAACCACCGCCGACTTCCTCATCCAGTCGACCGACCTCTATCCCACGCTGATCAACGTCGCCGGAGGCGTGACCAAGCCCGGCCAGAAGATCGACGGATTCGACCAGACCGCGACCCTGCTGGGAGGTCCGGCGGTCCGCCAGCGCATCTTCTGCCACTTCCCGCACGGCAACGCCACGCGCGACTCCGTCATGGACGGCTTCTACGCCGGCTCCTACGTCCGCCAGGGCGACCTGAAGCTCATCCGCTTCTACGGACGCGCCGAGGACGGCTCCGACGAACTGGAACTCTACGACCTGGCCAAGGACCCGGGTGAACGGAACAACCTCGCCAAGGAGCGCGCCGCCGAGGCCGCGGAGCTCAACGACCTCATCCAGCTCTACCTGGCGGACAACGAGGCGGTGGTCCCGCGCTACAACGGCGAGCGCGCGAAGGCCGCCCCCGCGGCGAAAAACGCCAAGGCCGCGCCGAAGAAGAAAGCCGCCGCGGCGGACGACCTCCCCGGCGGGTGGAAGAACCGCGCCGGGGCCGCGTCCGTCAAGGACGGCGCCCTCAGGGTCGAATCCAAGGGGCCGGACTCATTCCTGGGAGTCGCTGCCGGGCTCAATGCGGGCACCGCACGGCTGACCTTCCGCATCCGCGCACCGCAGGCCGGCGAGGGCCGCATCGCGCTCCTCAACGGCGCGGGCTCCGCGGAGACGCTGGTCGTACCCTACAAGGCGTCCGGTGAAGCCGTCTGGCAGGAGATCTCGGTGGAACTGCCCGTGAAGGAGAAGGCCGGCATCCTGCGCCTGTATCTGCCGGGCGGCTCCGCAGCGGTCGAACTCGACGACATCGTGCTCACGCCTGCCCAGGGAGAGGCCCGGCGCTGGTCTTTCTGACATGAGATTCCCCGCCCTCCTCAGCCTGCTCGCCCTGCCCTTCCTGGGGCACGCGGCCAAGCCCAACGTCCTGTTCATCTTCGCGGATGACCACGCCTACGACGCGATCCACGCGCTCGGCGGCAGCGAAGTCCGCACCCCGAACCTCGACCGCCTGGCCGCGGGCGGCACGGTCTTCACCCACGCCTACAACATGGGGTCATGGTCCGGCGCCGTCTGCGTGGCCAGCCGCACCATGCTCATCACCGGACGCTCCGTCTGGCGCGCGAACGAGGTCTACGGGAAGAAGACCGAGGCCGAGCGCGCCGCCGGACGTCTCTGGCCGCAGATGATGGCGAAGGCCGGCTACGCCACCGCGATGACCGGCAAGTGGCACATCACCGCCCCGGCGGAGAAGTGCTTCGACGTCGTGAAGGACGTGCGCGCCGGGATGCCCAAGGACACCAAGGCGGCCTACGGGCGCCCGACTTCGCCCGACCATGACGAATGGAGCCCCTATGACACCGCCCTCGGCGGCTACTGGCAGGGCGGCAAGCACTGGAGCGAGGTGGTCGGAGACAATGCCGTGGGCTTCCTCGACGCCGCCAAGGGCTCGGACCGTCCGTTCTTCGCCTACGTCGCCTTCAACGCGCCGCACGACCCCCGGCAGTCGCCGAAGGAATACGTCGACCTCTATCCGCGGGACAAGGTGGCCGTGCCCGCGAGCTTCCAGCCCGAATACCCGCACGCCAAGGCCATCGGCGCCGGCAAGGGCCTGCGCGACGAGGACCTCGCGCCCTTCCCGCGCACCGAGCTGGCCGTGCGCACGCATCGTCAGGAATATTACGCGATCGTCACGCACATGGACGCGCAGATCGGACGCATCCTCGACGCGCTGGAACGGAACGGGCAGGCCAAGGACACCTGGATCATCTTCACCGCCGACCACGGCCTGGCCGTCGGCAGGCACGGCCTGATGGGCAAGCAGAACATGCATGACCACAGCCTGCGCGTCCCCTTCATCGTGAAGGGTCCGGGCGTGACCGCCGGCGCGCGCCTCGACGCGCCGATCTACCTGCAGGACGCCATGGCGACCGCCCTCGACGTCGCGGGCGCCGAGCGTCAGCCGCAGGTCGAGTTCCGCAGCGTGCTTCCGCTGCTCAAGGGCGACTTCTCCGGCCGCCGCGACGCGATCTACGGCGGCTACCTCGAGCTGCAGCGCGCCGTCATCCAGGACGGCTGGAAGCTCATCGCCTACCCGAAGGCCGGCGTCTTCCGCCTCTACCACGTGGCGAAGGACCCCGAGGAGCTGAAGGACCTCGCCGCCGACACCGCCCTGCGCGAGCGGCGCGCCGCCCTCTTCGGACGCCTCAAGGCGCTGCAGAAGGAGCTGGGGGACAAGCTCGACCTCTCGGCGATGGCCTCCCTGCTCTGAAGACATGTTCCGCACGCTCCTCCTTGTTCTCGCAGCCCTGACGGCCGAAGCCGCGCGCAAGCCGAACATCCTGGTCATCTTCAGCGACGACCATGGCTGGGCCGACCTCGGGGCGAACGGGGCCGACAAGGACATCCGCACGCCCGAACTGGACAGGCTGGCGCAGGACGGGGTGCGGTTCACGCAGGGCTACGTGACCGCGCCTCAGTGCGTGCCTTCCCGGGCCGGGCTGATGACCGGACGCTACCAGCAACGTTTCGGGGTGGATGACAACAACAAGGGCCCGCTGCCCCTGGAGGAGAAGACCATCGCCGAACGGCTCAAGGCGACGGGCTACCTCACGGGCCAGGTGGGCAAGTGGCATCTCGACGTCGAAGTCGGCAAGAAGGCCAACCGCATCCTCAAGGAACACATGCCGCACGCCCAAGGCTTCGACGAATATTTCCGAGGGGAGATGCGTCAGTTCTACGCTTCGCACGACCTGCAGGGCCGCCCCTTCCCGGACGCGCCGCACCTGGTGACCGACACCCGTTTCCGCGTGGAGGTGCAGACCGAAGCAGCGCTCTCGTTCCTGGAGAGACGCAAGGCCGACGCCGAACGCCCCTGGTTCCTCTATCTGGCGTGGTATGCGCCGCACGTGCCTCTCGAATCCCCGGAGCCATGGTTCTCCCGCACGCCGGCGCACCTGCCCAAGGAACGCCGTCAGGCGCTCGCGATGATCGCCGCGATGGACGACGGACTGGGGCGCATCCGACGCAAGCTCGCCGAGACCGGCGCCGACAAGGACACCCTCATCTTCTTCATCGCCGACAACGGAGCGCCGTTGGGCAAGGCCTGGGACGGTTCACTCAACCTGCCGATGCGCGGACAGAAGGGCATGGTCAGCGAGGGCGGCAACCGCGTGCCTTTCATCGCGACCTGGCCGGGACGCATCCCCGCCGGCACGGTGCATGCCTTGCCCGTCATCTCCCTCGACGTCGCCGCGACCGCCGTGGCCGCAGCGGGACTGCCCGCGGATCCGGCGCTGGACGGCGTCGACCTCATCCCCCGTCTCAACGGCGCAACGGCCACGCCCCGCACGCTCTACTGGCGCTGGGGCTCGCAGGCCGCCGTGCTCGAGCACCCGCACAAGCTGGTGCTGCTCGGCGACCGCACAAAGCTGCTCTTCGACATCACCGATCCCGCCGGCGAGGACGCCAAGGCGGACCTTCGGAAGAGCCGCCCCGAAGTCGCTGCCGCGCTTGAGCAGAAGCTCAAGGACTGGGCGGCGACGCTCAAGACCCCCGGATTGCCCACCTCCTTGGACCGGCACCACGAGGAGCTCTTCGCCACTGCGGGCATCACCAAGGCGACTCAGGGCGCAGGCACCCCGCCCGGGCAGGCAGAATGGATCTGCCGCAACGGCAAAGCTGAACGCCGCGACGGCGCGTTGCGGATCACCCCGGAAGGGACCAAACGGTCCTTCATCGCCAAGACCGGCATCGACCTCAAGGGGCCCATCACGATCGTGCTCAAGGGCGCCGGAGCCGGCGGCAAGGGGGCCGTCAGCTGGCGGACCGAAGGCCAGGAGGATTTCCTTCCCGCCAACGTCCAGGACTTCGATTGGCCTGCGGACGGACAGGAGTCGAAAGTCATGCTGCCCGTAATGCAGAAAGTCATCCATCTTCGCCTGGTGGCGCCCGCAGGCGGGACTCAGGCCGGCCTGCGATCCATCCGCGTCATGGCCCCGAACGGGGAGAAGGTTTGGGATTTCTCGGATCGCTGAGGGATTCGGAATCGGAGACCTCTTCGACCAAATAGGGCAATCAACCCCCAAACCTCCCCTTGAAACCTGACGGGGGGTGGACAAGTCTTACTTTGCTGGCGACCCCTCAGGCCCAGGCGGCCCATGACCCCGGTCATGCTAACGCCCGCCGACCGGCAACGGTCATCTACTAAGCCCATTTCCAACGATGCGTCACCCCCTCGCCCTCCTCCTGCTCGCGGCCGCGCCAGGCGCCGCGGAAGTCCTGCCGGAGAAGATCGTCTTCAACCGGGACATTCGCCCCATCCTGGCTGACAAGTGCTTCCACTGCCATGGTCCGGACCCCGGCACCCGCAAGGCAGGTCTCCGCCTCGACACCGAAGCCGGCTTCTTCATCGCAGCCGAGAGCGGAGACGCTCCGGTCGTGAAGGGCGACGCCGCCAAGAGCCCGCTCTACCAGCGCCTCATCACCAAGGACAAGGATGACCTGATGCCGCCCCCTGAGTCCCACAAGGAGCTCAAGGAACATGAGATCGCCCTGCTCAAGGCCTGGATCGCGCAGGGCGCGCCGTGGCAGCCGCACTGGTCCTTCATCCCGCCCGTCAAAGCCCCCCTTCCGGAAGTGAAGGACGCCGCCTGGGCCAAGAACCCGGTCGACCGGTTCATCCTCGCCCGTCTCGAACAGGCCGGCCTGAAGCCTGAGCCAGAAGCCGACGCGCGCAGCCTCATCCGCCGTGTCTCCCTCGACCTCATCGGCCTGCCGCCCTCGCAGGACCTGATCGCGCGGCACCTGCCCAAGGACGGTGCCCGCCTCTCCGACGCGGCCCTCGGCAAGCTCATCGACGAACTGATGGCCATGCCCGCGTACGGCGAGCACCGCGCCCGCTACTGGCTGGACGCCGCGCGCTATTCGGACACCCACGGACTCCATTTCGACAAGTACCGGGAGATCTGGCCTTACCGCGACTGGGTCATCAAGGCCTTCAATCGCAACCAGCCCTTCGACCAGTTCACCGTCGAGCAGCTCGCCGGCGACCTCCTGCCCAACCCCACCGAAGAGCAGCTGATCGCCACGGGACTGCAGCGCTGCAACATCACGACCAACGAGGGCGGCACCATCGCCGAGGAGAACCTCGCCAACTACGCGGCCGACCGCGTGCAGACCATGGGCTGGGTCTACCTGGGACTCCTGACCAACTGCGCCCAGTGCCACGACCACAAGTTCGACCCGGTGACCGCCCGCGACTATTACTCCATGGCGGCCTTCTTCCGGAACACCACGCAGGGCGCCCTGGACGGCAACGTGAAGGACGGCCGCGGGCCGATCCTCATGATCCCGACCGACGCCGACCGTCCGCGGTGGAACGCGCTCAAGCAGGAGATTCCTGCGGCCCAGGCCGCCCTCGCTGAGCAGCGCAAGTCGGCCGCCCCTGAAATCGCCGCCTGGCTCAAGGCCGTGAAGGCCGAGGACCTGCAGAAGGACGTCGCCGAAGGCCTGCTCGCGCGCTTCCCGCTCGATGAAGGCAAGGGCGTGCCCGCCGGAACCAAGTCCGCCGGCACCGTGGAGTGGAAGAAGGACGGCAAGCTGGGCGCAGCCCCCGCGGTCAAGAAAGGGTCGACCCTCGAGCTCGGCGATGCCGGCAGGTTCGACACCATGAAGCCCTTCTCCGTCGCCGCCTGGGTGCGTGTGGCCAAGGCCGAGGGCACGGGCACGATCTTGGCTCGCATGGAGGACCGTAACGCCGCCCGCGGCTGGAGCCTCTTCCAAGGCGGTCGCAACTACGGCTTCTACCTCATCAGTAAATGGCCCGACGACGCCATCAAGGTGACCACGACGCGTCCTTCAGTGCGCCCCGGCGCCTGGCAGCATCTCGTGCTCACCTACGACGGCAAAGGCAAGGCCGGCGGCCTGACCCTCTACGTCGACGGCGTCCGTGCCGAAATCAGGGCTGAAATCGACAAGCTGAAGACCGCCTCCGTTTCGGAGACGCCGACCTTCGTCGGCCAGCGCAGCCAGAGCGAATTCCTGGACGGCGAAGTACAGGACGTGCGCTTCTACGGTCGCCGGCTCGACGCCCGTGACGCCGGCCTCGTCTTCAAGGTGGGACCCCTCGCCCGTGCCGTCGCCATGGGCAAGCCCAACGCCCAGCAGCAGGCCGCGCTCGGCGAGCACTACCTCGCCACCCGACATCAGGGCTTCCGCAAGGCCGGCGACGCGCTCGCCAAGCTGACCGCGGAGCAGGAGATGATCAAGAACCGCAGCCCCATCACCCACATCCAGGAGGAGAAGAAGGACAGCGAGCCCTTCGCGCACATCCTGCTCAGGGGCGCGTATGACAAGCCGGGCGAGAAGGTGCCTGCGGCGATCCCCGCCGTGCTAGGCAAGCTGCCCGAGGGCGAACCCCGCAACCGCCTAGGCCTGGCCCGCTGGATCGTCAGCCCCGCCAATCCCCTGACCGCGCGCGTGACCGTCAACCGCATGTGGCAGGAGCTCTTCGGTCAGGGCATCGTCAAGACCTCCGAGGACTTCGGCATCATGGGCACCCCGCCCACGCACCCCGAGCTTCTCGACTGGCTCGCCGTCGACTTCCGTGAGAACGGCTGGGACGTGAAGCGCCTCTACCGCCTGCTCCTCACCTCCGCGGCCTACCGTCAGGCGGCCGTCATGACGCCCGAGAAGCTCGCCAAGGACCGCGACAACTCCCTCGTGAGCCGCGGACCTCGCTTCCGCATGGACGGCGAGATGATCCGAGACCTGGCCCTCGCCGCCAGCGGCTCGCTCTCACCCCGCATGTACGGACCGGGCACCCTGCCCTACCAGCCCGAGAACATCTGGGAGGTCGTGGGCATGGGCACCGAGAAATACGTGCAGGACAAGGGGGAGAACCTCTACCGGCGCACCGTCTACAACTTCTGGAAGCGCATGGCCGCCCCGGCGAACCTCGACATATTCAACGCCCCCAGCCGCGAGATGAGCTGCGTCCGACGTGACCGCACCAACACGCCGTTGCAGGCGCTGGTCGCGATGAACGACCCGCAGTTCGTCGAGGCCGCCCGCAACCTCGCGCAACGCGTCTTCATGGCGGGTCCGACCGAGGACGCCCGCCTCCAGGCGGCCGCCGAGCGCGTGCTCAGCCGCACGCTCCGCGAGGATGAGCTCAAGGTCCTGCGCGGTTCGCTGAAGGACCTCCGGGCGCACTACGCCGGCCGTCAGGCCGAGGCGGAGGCCCTCCTCAAGGTCGGCGAATCCAAGCCCCAGGCCGAAGTCCCCGCCGCCGAACTGGCCGCCTGGACCATGGTCTGCAGCCAGCTCCTGAACCTGGACGAGACGATCACCAAGTGAACCCCGACCCTTCGCGACCCATGTCCCTCCTCCACGAATGGCAGTCCCTTGAGACACGCCGCCGCTTCCTCGGCCGCGGCACCAACGCCCTCGGCGCCGCAGCGCTGACCTCCCTGCTCGGTCCGACCATGGCCCACGCCGCCCCAGGAGCGCTGTCCACGCACTTCAAGCCGCGCGCCAAGCGCGTCATCTACCTCCACATGGTCGGCGGCCCGTCGCAGATGGACCTCTTCGACTACAAGCCCGGCCTCAAGGACTGGTATGACAAGGACCTGCCCGACAGCATCCGCAAGGGGCAGCGCCTCACGACCATGACGAGCGGCCAGGCCCGCTTCCCCATCGCGCCGTCGAAGTTCAACTTCAAGCAGTTCGGCCAGTGCGGCATGTGGATGAACTCCGACCTGTTCCAGCACCTGAACAAGAACGCCGACGACATCTGCTGGATGCGCTCGCTCAACACCGAGGCGATCAACCACGAGCCGGCCATCTGCGCCATGCAGACGGGCAACCAGGTCACCGGACGCCCCTGCCTCGGCTCCTGGGCCTCCTACGGACTGGGCTCCGAGAACGACAACCTGCCCGCCTTCGTGGTGCTCATCGCCACCCCGACCAACCGCGAGCAGGAGCAGGCCATCTCGTCCCGCCTCTGGTCCAGCGGCTACCTGCCGGGCGTGCACGCCGGCGTCTCGTTCCGCAGCAAGGGCGACCCCATCCTGTTCATCAACAATCCGGCCGGGGTGTCCGAGGACGTGCGCCGCAAGGCCATCGACGGAATCAACGAACTGAACCGGATGAACTACAGGCAGGTGGGCGACCCGGAGATACACACCCGCATCCAGCAGTATGAGATGGCGTTCCGCATGCAGGCCAGCGTGCCGGAGCTGACCGACCTCACCAAGGAGCCGGAGTCGACCTTCACGCTCTACGGCGAGGAGGCCCGCAAGCCCGGCACCTTCGCCAACAGCGTGCTCATGGCCCGCCGTCTGGCCGAACGGGGGGTCCGCTTCACCCAGATCTACCTGAACAACTGGGACCACCACGCCAACGTGGGCGGCCGCATGCCCAGCCAGGTCAAGGACGTCGATCGCCCCTGCCATGCCCTCATCGAGGACCTGAAGCGCCGCGGCATGTTCGAGGACACGCTCATCATCTGGGGCGGGGAGTTCGGCCGCACCATCTACAGCCAAGGCGGCCTCTCGAAGGAGAACTACGGACGCGACCACCATCCGCGCTGCTTCACGATGTGGATGGCCGGCGGCGGCGCCAAGGGCGGCGCGATCTACGGCGAGACCGACGACTTCAGCTACAACATCGTCAAGGACCCGCTGCACATCTCGGACTTCCATGCGACGGTGGTCCACCTGCTCGGCTACAACCACGAGCGGTTCACCTTCAAGCACCAGGGCCTCGACCAGAAGCTGACCGGCGTCCTGCCGGCCAAGGTGGTCAAGGCGCTGGTCTCTTGAAAGCTGAGGAGACCGCGGCGTGAACCTGCTCGGCATCGAGGGAGGGGGCACGCGCACGACCGCCCTGCTGCTCGGAGCGGAGGGAGGCGAACTCGCCACGGTCACGGCGGGTCCGGGCAATGTCCGCCTGCTCAACGGCGAAGAGCTGCACGCCCTGCTGATCTCCATCCGCGACCGGTTGCCGGAGCAACCCGGACGCATCGGCGCGGGCATGGCGGGCGTCCGTACCGCCGCCGACCGCGAAAGGCTGACCCGGGCGATCGCCGAGGTCTGGCCCGGCGTGCCTTCGGCCGTCGGCGACGACCTGCTCGTCGCCCTGGAGGCGGAAGACTGGAAGGAAGGCTGCGCGGCGCAGGTGCTGCTGCTGAGCGGGACCGGTTCCTGCTGCTTCGGAAGGCGCAAGGACGGCGCTTCGGTGAAGGTGGGCGGACGCGGACACATCATCGGCGACCGGGGCAGCGCGTGCGACATCGCCATGCACGCCCTGAAGTCCACGGTCACGATCTACGACATCGACGCGGCCTGGCCCGCCCTGGGCGCCGACATGCTCGCCGAGCTCCAGATGAACGACCCTGAATCGCTCATCGAATGGTCGATGACGGCCGGCAAGAGCGAGATCGCCTCCCTCGCCAAGGTGGTCTTCGAGGCCGCCGTCTCGCGGCGGGACGAGATCGCGACGGCCATCCTGCGGCGGGCGGCCGAGCGGCTGAGCAAGGACGCTGTCCACTGCGCCGCGCGCATCGCCGCACCGGAGGAAAAGGTTCAGATCGTGCTCAACGGCTCGACCTTGCTGAAGAACCCCTGGTTCGTCGAAGACGTGATCGCGCGCATCCGCGAGGCCAGGCCGGGCTGCGAGGTCGCGCCGCTGTCCCGCTCCGGCGCCTGGGGGGCGACGCGCCTCGCGCTCCGGGCCGAAGACCGCGGCTCAGCAGGATCCGCCGCCGCAATACCCAAGCCCGCGCCCGGCGCGTTCCGTCCCGTGTCGGCGGCTCCGACCGAAGGCCGCAACCCGCGGTCGGTCCGTCTCTCCGAGATGCCCGTGGCCGAGGCGATCAGGCTGATGCTGGACGAGGATGCGGGCCTTCCGGCGAAAATCCTGACCGAGAGCGCGAACATCGAATGGACCGTCGAGGCCGTCGCCCGTGCCTTCGGCGCCGGAGGCAGGCTCATCTACTGCGGCGCCGGAACGAGCGGCAGGCTCGGCGTGCTGGATGCCAGCGAATGCCCGCCGACCTTCCGCACGTCCTCCAGGCTGGTGCAGGGCGTCATGGCGGGAGGCAAGCGGGCGCTCTGGAGCGCCGTCGAGGGCGCGGAGGATGACGAGGCGGCCGGCACCCAGGCGATGGCCGCCCGGGCCGTCGACGCACGCGACGTCGTCATCGGCATTTCCGCCAGCGGACACGCCCCCTTCATCTGGGGTTGCCTGGGCGAGGCCCGTCGGCGCGGAGCCACGACCGTGCTCCTCTGCTGCAATCCCGGTTACCGCGGACATCCGCTCGTCGACCGGGCCATCCTGCCCGACACCGGCCCCGAGGTCCTGACCGGATCGACCCGGCTCAAGGCGGGCACCGCCACCAAGCTCGTCCTGAACATCATCACCACCCTGGCGATGGTGCATTCCGGCAAGGTCATGAGCAACCTGATGGTCGACCTCAATCCGTCCAACTCCAAGCTCCGCGCCCGCGCCGTTCGCATCGTGCGCGAACTCACCGGCGCCGAGGAGGACGCCTGCCGCCGTGCGCTGGAATCGACCGGCTGGAAAGTCCGCGAAGCCTGCGTTCGCCTGGGCCGCCCGGCCTGAAGTGCTTTCATGAAACTCATCCTCTCCCTCATCGCGCTGACGCTGCCGCTCGCGGCACTTGACCAAGCGACGCTCGACCTCTCCCTCGAGCCGCCCGCCCTCAACACCAATCCGGGTCCGGAATACGCCGACGCCAACCGGCCGGGAAACATGATCATCGGACTCGACCGGACGCCGAAAGGACGGCTGTGGGCCGCCTGGATAGGCAATGGCGACAGCGCCAACGGCTTCCTGATGCTGGCGTCGTCCGACGACGGCGGGAAAAGCTGGTCAAAACCTCGTCTGGTCATCGACCCGTCCGACCTGCCCGGCAAACCGAACCGCCGCACGCTGGTCGGCAATCTCTGGACGGACCCACAAGGCCGCCTCTGGTGCTTCTTCGACCAGAGCCTCGGCTACTTCGACGGGCGCGGCGGGGACTGGGTTACGCGTTGCGACAACCCCGATGACGCCAACCCCTCCTGGTCGGCGCCCGTACGCATCGCCGACGGCTGCACGCTCAACAAACCGACGGTCCTCGCCAACGGCGACTGGCTCCTACCGGTCTCCCTCTGGACCCGCGACCGGATCGGGCCCTGGAACAAGGACTTCCCGGGTGTGGAGACATTCCGTGACCACCACCGCGACCTCGACACGCTCCGCATGGCCAACGTCTATGCGTCTTCCGACCAAGGCAAAACCTGGACCCGTCGCGGCGGAGTGGCCTTCCCCGGCACCGACTTCGACGAACACATGATCGTCGAAAGCAAGGACGGTTCGCTCTGGATGCTGGCCCGCACCAAGGCCGGCATCAGCGAGAGCGTCTCGACCGACAGGGGCGTGACCTGGTCGGCCCCGACCCCCTCGACGATCAACAACGTCAGCGCCCGCTTCTTCATCCGGCGGCTGGCCTCGGGCAGGCTGCTCCTGGTCAAGAACGGCCCGATCGACGTCCGACTGCCGCGACGCTCAAGCCTCACGGCCTTCCTCTCCGAAGATGACGGCAGGACCTGGGGACCCGGGCTGCTGCTGGATGACCGCGCCTCGGTCTCCTACCCCGACGGCTTCCAGGCGCCTGACGGCACGATCCACATCCTCTACGACTGGAACCGCCACACCGACGCCGAGATCCTGCTGACCAAGTTCACCGAGGAGGATGTCACGAAACAGACCAAGGTCACGCGTACGGTCGTGAACAAGGCGCTCAAGACCCCTCACCCCGAACTCAGCTCCCGCGCGATCCGACCCGACCCCCGATGGGCGGCGCAAGCCGCCGAGGACGCGAAGCAGGACCGCAAGAGCATCCCGTACGAAGGCCGTTCGCCCAACCGCATGGTCTGCGACACCACGCTGCGGAAGCTGCCCGACGGCTCGTGGATCTACTTCATGCTCGCCGGAGGCGACACCGAGCCCTCGCCGCTGAACTACACCGCTGTGACGCGAAGCAACGACGAGGGACGGACCTGGACGGCCCTGACCGAATTCGACGTGGGCTTCCCTCGCAAAGGGAAGACCATCGGCCAGGGTCCGACGGAGCTGCTCATCCAGGGCGACCGGTCCACCCTCTTCTTCTCCACGCATTCGAAGCACTGGGCCAACGACTGGCGCTCGTGGTATCTGACCAGCGACGACTCCTTCAAGACCTGGAGCAAGCCCTTCGAACTCCCCGGCCGGCTCAAGGAACGCACCTTCATCCGTCCCTCCATCGTCACCAAGGACGGGCGCATCCTGATGCCTTTCCAGCACTACGTCGGACCCGACGCCGAGAAGGACAAGGCGCCGCTGGACCGCGCCTTCACCAATCCCCGCAACGGCGTGCTGATGAGCGCCGATGGCGGCAAGACGTGGAGTGAGCACGGGAACGTGAGACTGACGCCCAACGACAAATACTTCGGCTGGGCTGAGCCGACGATCTGCGAGCGGGCTGACGGCTCCATCCTGATGCTCATCCGAGCCGACGGACTCGGCGGAGCCCTCCATCAGGCCGTGTCCAAAGACGGCGGACGCACCTGGCCTGAGTTCACGTCGGTCACCGACATTCCCAATCCCGGCAGCAAGGCCACCCTCTTCCCCCTGGGCGGTGACGCCGTGGCGCTCCTTCACAACCCGAACCCCAGGCGCCGCATGCCGCTGTCCCTCTGGGTCAGCTTCGACGGCGCACGGACCTGGCCCTACCAGCGCGTCCTCGTCGAACAGCCCGGCCCCGACCCCGACCGTCCCGCCAAAGCCATGGGCTCCTCGCTCAACTATCCGGACGGCTTCGTCAGCGCCGACGGACAATGGCTCCATTTCGCCTACGACGACTCCCGTCACCGCGCCGTCCACTACTCGGCGAAGCTTCCACCAAGGACTGTCAAATAGCCGGAGCGTCCAGTTTCCCCTCGCAACCAAGGGGGCGAGCGGCTGTCATAGCCGCACCCCCATGCGTATCTTCGCCCCCCTCCTCGTGGCCGCGGCGACCGCCGCCGCGCCGGTCGCCTTCGACAAGGTCACCGTCACCAAGGACTTCGTCGCCGAAGGCTGCGCGGTCGCCGACTTCAATCAGGACGGCAAGCCCGACGTCGCCGCCGGCCGTTACATCTGGTTCGGCCCCGACTTCAAGCGACGCACGGCCTACACGCCCGAGCGCGACAACCCCTCCGGCCCGAACAAGACGCCCTACAACCCCCTCACCTACTCCGACTACTTCATCCAGTTCGCCTACGACTTCAACGGCGACGGCTGGCAGGACTTGCTGGTCTTCGGCCTGCCCGGCGACCCCGCCTACGTCTTCGTGAACCCGCAGGGCAAGGAAGGCGACTGGGAGCGCCATAACATCTTCGACGTGGCGGACGGCGAATCGCCCTCGCTCTGGGACATGAACGGCGACGGCAAGCCCGAGCTGCTCTGCCACACGAGCGACGCGGTCAAGGACCCCAAGAAGAACAAGGGACGCCACGGCGGCCAGTTCGGCTATGCGGAGATCGACTGGAAGAACCCGCTCGGCAAGGCGCGCTTCCGCCCGATCACCCCGAAGTCGCCCGCCAACGACCAGAAGATCTTCAAGTACACCCACGGCTACGGCGCCGGCGACGTGAACGGCGACGGCCGCATGGACCTCCTCGAGAAGGACGGATGGTATGAGCAGCCCGCCGACACCTCCAAGGATTCCGACTGGAAGTTCCATCCGGCCTCCTTCGGGCAGGGCGGCGCCCAGATGTACGCCTTCGACGTCAACAACGACGGCCGCAATGACGTCATCACGAGCATCAAGGCGCACGGCTACGGCCTCTCCTGGTTCGAGCAGAACGCCGACGGCTCCTTCAAGGAGCACGTCATCCTCGGCAAGACCAAGGAGGAGAACTCGCATGCCGCCGGCTTCAGCCAGCTCCACGCGGTGCAGCTGGCCGACGTCAACGGGGACGGCCTGCCCGACATCGTGACCGGCAAGCGCCGCTGGGCGCACGGACCGAAGAACGATGATGACCCCATGGGCGACCCCGTCCTCTTCTGGTTCGAGCTCGTGCGCGACGGCCAGGGCGGCGCCAAGTTCGTCCCCCACCAGATCGACCGCGAGAGCGGCGTGGGCACGCAGTTCTGGACCGGCGCGCTCAACAAGGACGGCAAGCCTGACATCGTCACCGCCAACAAGTACGGCGTCTTCGTCTTCACCCAGAAGTAAGCCCGCCGGGCCCCCTGATGGGGTCAGACCCCATTAATAGGGTCTGACCCCATTATTTATGCCTAACATGCGACACCTGCTGGTCTTGTTCCTCGCCGTCACGGCCGCGGCCGCCGACCGGCCCAACGTCCTCTGGTTCATCGTGGACGACATGTCGGCCAACTTCGGCTGCTACGGCGAGAAGACCGTAACCACCCCCAACGTCGACCGTCTTGCCCGCGAGGGCACGCGCTTCAGCCGCGCCTACGTGACCGCGCCGGTCTGCTCCCCCTGCCGCTCCGCCCTGGTCACGGGCATGTACCAGACGACGATCGGAGCGCACCACCACCGCAGCGGCCGCGGCGAACTCAAGATCCACCTGCCCGGCGAGGTCGTGCCGACGCCCAAGCTCTTCCAGAACGCCGGCTACTACACCTGCATCGGCAGCGGCCTGCCCGACCTGGACTTCCGCGGACTTCCTTTCGCTCAGGCGAAGGGCAAGAAGGCGAAGGCCGCGATGGCGGGGAGGCTCGGCAAGACGGACTACAATTTCGAGTGGGACCCTGCCATCTACGACTCGCACGACTGGGCGGGACGCAAGCCGGGCCAGCCGTTCTTCATGCAGGTCCAGCTGCACGGAGGAAAGCTGCGGGAAGGGTCTGAGGCCGCCCGTGTCCAGTTCCGGGAGCGCGTGAAGCGCGAGCTTGGAGCCGGCACCGATCCGTCCAAGGTCACCCTGCCCCCCTACTACCCGCGGGACCCCGTCCTGCTGCAGGACTGGGCCGACTACCTCGACGCCGTCCGCCTGACCGACCTCCACGTAGGACGCGTGCTCGCCCGTCTCGAGAAGGAAGGCCAGCTCGAGCGCACCCTTGTCATCTTCATGACCGACCACGGCATCAGCCACGCCCGCGGAAAGCAGTTCCTGTTCGAGGAGGGCGCGCACGTGCCTCTCATCATGCGCGGACCGGGCGTGCCCGCCGGCCAGCTCCGCTCCGACCTCGTCGAGCACATCGACCTCGCGGCCGTCTCGCTCGTCGCCACCGGCCTGGGCGTGCCTTCCTGGATGCAGGGCAAGGACGTGCTCGCGCCGACCTATGTGAAGCGCCAAGAGGCCTTCTCGGCCCGCGACCGATGCGACGAGACCACGGAAAAGATCCGAAGCCTGCGCACGGACAAGTTCATCTACGTCCGCAATTATCACCCGGAACGCCCCCACCTGCAGCCCTGCGCCTACAAGGACGGCAAGCAGATCGTCCAGCGCCTGCGCGAGCTGCACGCCTCCGGATCCCTGTCCGAACTCTCCGAAAAGCTGCTTTTCAGTCCGACCCGTCCGCGCGAGGAGCTTTATGAACTGGCCGCGGACCCCTGGCAGATCCGCAATCTGGCGGCCGACCCGGCCCATGCGTCCATCCTGGAGGAGCATCGCCGCCGCCTGGACGCCAAGCTTGCGGCCACCAAGGATCCGGGGCCTGAGTCCGAGGCCATGTATGACAGCGACATGAAAGTCTACGTCGCCAAGGGCAACCCCGAGGTCGAACGCAACATCGCCCAGATGAAGAAGTGGGCCTCGGAGGGGAAATAATTCCATGCGTTCACTCCTCGCCCTCCTGCTCGCGCTGACCGCCGTCGCCGCCGACAAACCGGCCCCGGTCGAGACCGACAAGCGCCTGCACGCCGACGGCAAGGGCTGGCGCGTCGAGAAGGCCGTCATCAAGGACGCCAAGCTCCCGCGCGTGCTCCTCATCGGAGACTCGATCCTCAACGGCTACCAAGGCCAGGCAACCAAGCTCCTCGCCGGCAAGGCCAACGTCGACCTGTGGGTCAACCCGTATAACCAGTCTGAACACGTCAACAAACTCCTCGGCGAAGTCCTGGCCAACGGTCCTTACGACGTGGTCGTCTTCAACATGGGCCTGCATGGCTGGCAGCCCGGCCGCATCAAGCCCGGCACCTTCGAACCGCTGATGAAAGGCTACGTCGAAGTCCTGAAGACCAAACTGCCCAAGGCGAAGCTCCTCTGGGCCAGCAGCACGCCCGTCACGGTCAAAGGCAAGCCGACCGAAATCAACGCCGAGATCGACCCCATCATCGTCGAACAGAACCGTCTGGCCGCGAAGGTCATGGCGGAGACGGGCGTGCCGGTGGTCGATTTCTATGGTCTGCTGATCGACAAGCGGCAGCTCGCCCGCGGCGACATGTTCCACTGGAACAAGCCCGCCTACGACCTGCTCGCCCAGGCCGCCGTCGACGCCATCCTCCGCGAACTCGCCGCCAAATAGCATGCGTCCCCTGCTCAGCCTGCTGCTCGCATTGACGGCAATCGCCGCCGACCGACCCAACATCATCGTCATCCTGGCCGACGACTACGGCTACGCCAGCGCCGGCTGCTACGGCGCCGACCCCAAGCTCGTCCGCACCCCGGCCATCGACCGGCTCGCCGCCGAGGGCCGGCGCTTCACCGACGGCAACACGACCTCGTCGGTCTGCTCCCCTACCCGTTATTCGCTGCTCACAGGGCGCTACTGCTGGCGCACCACGCTGACGCACGAGGTGCTCGGCACGTTCTCACCGCTGCACATCGAGCCCACGCGTGTCAACCTGGCCTCGCTCCTCAAGTCCAAGGGCTACGCCACGGCCGCCGTGGGCAAGTGGCACCTCGGATACGGCAGGGAGAACGAGGATCCCAAATGGCGCACGGACTACACGGCCGAACTCTCCCCCGGACCGCTGGACATCGGCTTCGACTACCACTTCGGCGTCCCGAGCAACCACGGCGACCTGACCGGCGCCTACGTCGAGAACCGATTCGTCTACGGACTCCGTTCCGGCAGGATCCCCGCCGGCATGAAGGTCGCGGGACCCGATGCGGACAGCCCCGACTTCAAGGCGAGCTACGGACCGGAGGACATGGAGAACGGCAAGGCCAAGATCCTCGAGCTGGACGCTCCGAGGCGGAAGAACGAGCGCGTGATGAAGGTGCTCACCGACAAGGCCGAAGCGTGGCTTGAAGCCCAGCCCAAGGACCGCCCCTTCTTCCTCTACTTCACCCCCGTCGCCGTCCACAACCCGGTCACGCCGGACAAGGCCCTTTCCGGAAGCAGCGCCGCCGGGCCCTACGGCGACTGGATCCATGAGCTCGATCACAGCGTCGGACGGATCCTGGGCGCCCTCGACCGCATGGGAGTCGCCAAGGACACCCTCGTCCTCTTCACCAGCGACAACGGCGGGGTCTTCAAGCCGGACAACGAACGTCTCCTGCAGACCGCGGCCTACAAGGCCGGCCTGCGCGTCAATGGCAACCTCCGCGGCGGAAAGCACGACGTCTGGGAGGGCGGCTTCAAGGTGCCCTTCATCGCACGCTGGCCGGCCAAGGTGCCCGCCGGCACGGTCGCCGCTCAGACCGTCAGCGTCGTCGACATCCTCGCGACCGCGGCTGACCTCACCGGGTCGGCGCTGCCGGCCAAGGAGGTCGGCGCCGAAGACAGCCGCAGCTTCCTGCCGGCGCTGCTGGGAGAAAGCGGCGCCAAGGGACGCGATGACGTGATCGTGCACAGCGCCGACGGCAACTTCGCCATCCGCAAGGGACGCTGGAAGTGGATCGAAGGCACGCCGGTCGAGGAGATCAAGGACGCCGTGCGCAGGTACCGGAAGGACCAGTTCCGCCCGCAGCTTTACGACACCGTCGCCGACCCTGCTGAGACCAAGGACGTCTCCGCCGAACACCCCCTGGTCGTGGCCGAACTCAAGGACCTCCTCCGCCGCTACCGCGACAGCGGCTACAGCCGCGAACTGCCGCCCGCCGACGTGAAGCCGCTGCGTGTTTCCGTGGCGACGTTGCCCGTCATCGGCGGCGAGACGCTCATCAGCACGGACCTCCGGGAACTTCCAGGCAGACCCTGGATCGTCTCACCCGGCGAATGGGCCGCCCGCGACGGCGGCGTCTGGGCGAGGCCCAAGGGTGGTTCGGAAAAGCCCGCCTCCTTGCGGGCCCCGGTCTCGCTTAAGGACGGATCCGTCGAATGTGAGCTGAACCTCAAGGGAGCCAACCGCGTCTCCCTGCGCTTCGCCACGGGCGACGGCAGCTTCCGCCTCGTGGTCTCGCGGACGAGCGCGGTCCTCACCAAGAATCCTTCGAAGGGGGAGGCCGCCGAAGCCGCGGTGGACGTGGCGAAGGCCAGTCTCAGGCTGGCCGCGGACGAATGGTATCCCGTGAGACTGACCTTCAAGGGTGAAGAGGTCGGCGTGCAGGTCAACGACCGCGCCTTCACCGGACGCCATTCCGCCTTCGGCAAGCCCAAGACCGCCCTCGACCTGCTGGTGTTCGGCGATGGCGCCGGCTTCCGCAACTTCAAGTCGGTCAAATGACGGCAGGAGGCCCGCTGAGGGCGACTTGACGCTGGCAAACGGACCCGGGACGGGCTTGCCTGTGAGGCGTGCAGTTCCCCGACCTGCAGTCCGCGCTCAACCACGCGATGAACCTTCATCGCTCCGGCCGCCCCGCCGAAGCCGAGGGGCTGTACGTCGAAATCCTGCGCCTCAGTCCCGACAGCCATGACGTCAGGCACCTGCTGGGACTGGCGCAGTTCGACCTCGGACGGCGCGAAGAGGGCGTGCGGCTGATGGAGGAGGCGCTCGCCGCCAATCCTGGGGCCGGCCACTACTACAATAACTTCGGCTCCCGCCTGATCGACAAGGGTGACCTGGCCAAGGCCGAGCAGGTGCTGAGACAGGGCGCGGAGCGCTCTCCGCACTGCGCTTCAACCCGTTACAACCTCGGCAACGCCCTCTACCGTCAGCGGAAATGGGCGGAGGCGGTCGAGGCTTACCGCGCCGCGCTCACTCTCCAACCAGATTTCGACCTCTGCGATCTCCAGCTGGGCATGGCCCTGCATGGGGGCGGCCGGCGCAAGGAGGCCCTCGAGCTTTATCGCACGGTGCTGGAAAAGCGTCCCAAGGACTACGCCATCTGGGTGAACTACGGCGCCCTATTGCAGTCGGAGAGCGACCTCGACGGCGCCATCGACGCCTTCCGCAAGGCCGCCGAACTGATGCCGGACGACGCCACGTCGCTCAACAACCTCGCCGTGGCCCTGAAGGACCGGGGCGACGGTGCCGAGGCGGTGAGGCTGCTGCGCCGCTGCACGGCCCTGCGTCCGGACTCGTCGGACATCAGCAGCAACCTCATCCTGACGATGCACTACGTCCCGGAGGTCACCGACGCCGAGCTGGCCGAGGCCCACCGTGACTGGAACGTCCGTCATGGCGCGAAGCAACCTCCGGCTCCCTGGGCCAACGACCGCGACCCCGAACGCAGGCTTCGCATCGGCTACGTCTCGGCCGACTTCCGTGACCACGTGGTCGGACGGGCGCTGCTGCCCGCCTTCCTCGCCCACGACCGTCAGAAGTTCGAGGTCTTCGCCTACGCCATCGGCACGCCCGACGGCGTAACGGAGAAGTTCCGCTCCCGGGCCGACGCCTGGCGCGCCGTCGAGACGCTGAAGGAGGACCAGCTCGAGGCCCAGGTACGCGAGGACCGGATCGACGTGCTCGTCGACCTCGGGCTGCACACCTCGGACAACCGCCTGACGCTCTTCGCCCGCCGCCCGGCCCCCGTCCAAGCCTCATGGCTGGGCCTGCCCGAGACGTCGGGAGTGGAGGGCATCGGCTGGCGAATCACCGACCGCTTCCTGGAGCCGCCCAAGCCCAACGGCCTGGCCCCTCATGAAAAGGCCTGGATGATGCCCCATTGCTGGACCTGCCATCAGGCGCCCGCGGACGCCCCCGACCCCGGACCGCCTCCCTCGCAGAACGCGGGGCGCACGACCTTCGCCTCGTTCAACAACTTCTGCAAGATCAGCGACCGCACGCTGGATCTCTGGGCGCGCATCCTCAAGGCGACCCCGGGTTCAAGACTGCTGCTCCTCGCCAAGGCCGGGGCGCACCACCGACGCACCAAGGAGCTGATGGAGCGCAACGGCGTGGCGGCCGACCGCGTCGAATTCCTCGACTACCTCCCGCCCACCGAGGACGTGAAGCAGGCCTCCCTGCTCGCCCGTTACCTGAAGGTGGACGTCGCTCTGGACACCTCGCCCTTCAACGGGATGACGACGACGATGGACGCGCTCTGGATGGGCGTGCCTGTGGTGACCCTGGTCACGGGACGCAGCCTCGGGCGGGGCGCGCTCAGCCTGCTCAACAACGTCGGCCTGGCGGACTTCGCGGTGCATGACGAAGAATCCTACGTCGCCAAAGCTGTCTCGGCGGCGAACGACCTCCGGACGCTTGCGGAAATCCGCCGGAACCTGCGGACCCGCATGGCCGCGTCGCCACTCTGCGACATACCCGCCTTCACCCGCGACCTCGAGGCCGGCTACCGCGAGATGTGGCGCGATTGGTGCCGAACTTCCCTGCCATGAGACTCAGCATCCTGCTGTCCGCCCTGCTCTGCGCCGCGGCCATGTTCGCCGCCGATAAGCCCAACGTGATCGTCATCCTCGCTGACGACCTCGGCTACGGTGACCTGCGCTGCTACAATCCGGAGCGCGGAAAGATCCCGACACCGCACCTGGACAAGCTCGCAGCGGAGGGGATGCGCTTCACCGACGGACACTCCTCCTCCGGCGTCTGCTCCCCTTCGCGCTACGCGCTCCTCACCGGCCGTTACCATTGGCGCACCCGTCTGCAGAGCGGAATCGTGCCCCTGTGGGGCGCTCCGCTCATCGCGCCGGATCGCATGACCATCGGCACGCTGGCGAAGCAACACGGCTACCGTACCGCCGCCATCGGCAAATGGCACCTCGGCTGGGATTGGCCCATCCCTGCCGACCGCGACGCTCTCTTCAAAGAAAAGGCGAAGGGGGCGACCTTGGCCACCGAGGCCCAGCGAGCGGTCTGGCGTGAGGTGTTCGTCCAGACCATCGGAGGCGGACCGACCACGCGCGGGTTTGACCTCTACTTCGGCACCGACGTGCCCAACCATCCGCCTTTCTGCTTCATTGAGAACGACCGCACCGTCGGGATCCCCACCGAGTTCCTGACCGCTCGCCTCGTCGGCAACAATCAGGCCAGCATCCAGGGACCCGCACTGGCGGGCTGGACCTTGGAGCCGATCCTGCCCGCGCTCGGCGACCGAGCCGCAGGATTCATCACTGAATCGGCGAAGAAGCCGGAGCCGTTCCTACTCTACCTGCCGCTGACCTCGCCGCACACGCCGCTCTCGGTGAATGAATCGTGGAAAGGGAAAAGCGGACTCAATCTCTACGCCGACTTTGTCATGGAGACGGACGCCCTCGTGGGCCGCGTACTTGAGGCGTTGGAAAGAAGCGGGGCTGCAGACCATACGCTTGTACTATTCACTGCCGACAACGGCTGCGCTCCCTACGTCGGCATTTCGGATCTGGAGAAGATGGGTCATTACCCGAGCGGCCCCCTGCGCGGCGCCAAGGCCGACGCCTGGGAAGGCGGGCATCGGGTGCCCTTCATCGTTCGTTGGCCCGGCAAGGTGCGGGCCGGCAGCGTCTGTGACCAATTGGTGCAGCAGTCGGACCTCATCGCCACCTTTGCCGAGGCGCTCGGAGTGAGGCTGCCCGACAACGCCGGCGAGGACAGCGTGAGTCTCATGCCCCTGCTCAAGGGCGGCAGCCAACCCGTGCGCGGCAACGCCGTGAGCGCTTCCATCGGCGGCGTCCCTGCGCTGCGCAGCGGCAGCTGGAAATACATCCCGGCCCCAGGCTCGGGCGGCTGGGGCAAAGGCGGCGACCAATCGCAGCCCGTGCAGCTCTACGATCTGAGCTCCGACCTCGGCGAGACCAAGAACCTCGCCGCCGCGATGCCGGAGAAACTCGCCGAGATGAAGGCGCTCCTCGAGAAGCTCATCACTGACGGACGTTCCACCCCCGGGGAGAAGCAGAAGAATGACGTCGTCGTGACGCGGTTCCCCCGCGAGGAAACTCCGAAGGCGAAGGCCAAGGGCAAGGCGCAGAAGAAGTGACCGCGGCCGACCTCGAACCGATGTCCTGGCTGACCGACCACACCCTGCTCCCCGCCGAGCCCTGGATCCTGCTCATCGCCCTGGTCGGGGCGGCCTGCATCGGCATGTCCAAGGCCGGACTGGCCGGCACCGCCACGCTCAACGTTGTCATCATGGCCAAGATCTTCGGCGCCAAGCCTTCGGTCGGCGTCGTGCTGCCGATGCTCATCGTGGCCGACTTCCTTGGCTTCATGATCAACCGCGGCGGCGGCTCCTGGCGCAAGGTCTGGCCGATGGTGCCTCCGGCGGTGGCCGGCGTCCTCGTCGGCTGGCTGCTGCTTGACCGCATCGACAACGCCACGGCCCGCGTCGTCATCGGCTGGCTCATCCTCACGCTCCTGGCCTTCAACGTCGTGCTGGACCGCCGGCGTGACCAGCTGCTCGCGCTGACCCGTCACCGCACGTTCGCCTGGGGCATGGGCTGGACCGCAGGATGCACGACCATGCTCGCCAACGCGGCGGGGCCGGTGATGACGGTCTACCTGCTCTCCCAGCGGCTCGAGAAGAGCGAGCACCTGGGCGTGTTCAGCCGGTTCTTCCTCTTCATCAACCTCTTCAAGCTGCCCTTCAGCGGCAATGTCGGCCTCGTCACGGCGAAATCCCTCCTCACGAACGCCGTACTGCTCCCGGGCGTCCTGGCCGGAGTCGCCCTCGGCTGGTGGATCCTCCGGCGCACGGGGCAGCGCGCCTTCGAGACGACCTTGGCGTGGCTGACTGCCTTCGCGGCGGTGTGGCTGATCGCCGGCTGACCGCTCCTCGATTGACTCCCCTCGTCGACGGGATGGTGATGGGTGCGTCATGAACCGCCTCGCTCACGCCCTCCTCGCCGGCCTCGCCCTGGTCGGCTGCCAGACCGCCCCCGTCCAGCGCACCCTGCCCGTCGGCGCCACGCCTGAAAGCGTCACCAAGGGCTTCGGCGGCGCCTATTACGTCACCCTCATGGGCACGTCCCGCAAGCAGGGCGACGGCGACGGCAAGATCGTCAAGGTGCAGGACGACAAGGTCACGGTCATCACCGAAGGACTCGACGACCCCAAGGGCATCGTCTTCGTAGGCAACCGCCTCATCACCGCCGATTTCGACAAAGTCTGGTCCGTCGACGCCAAGGGCAAGAAGACCCTCCTCGCCGGCCCCTCCGCCTTCCCCACCCCGCCGACCTTCCTCAACGATGTCGTGGTCTCCCCTGACAAGAAGAGCGTGCTCATCACGGACATGGGCGCGGTGACCAAGATGCGCGGACCGGACGGCAAGCTCTTCGACGTGGGCAGCGCCGAGCACAAGGCCATCCCCGTGGTCGCCCGCGTCTTCCAGGTCACGCTCGACGGCAAGGTCACCGAAGTCATCGCCCCGACCCCGAAGATGCTCAACCCGAACGGCATCGACGTCATGGCCAACGGGCGCATCCGCATCGCCGAGTTCTTCACCGGAGACGTGCTCGAATGGAACAAGGGCAAGTGGAAGACCCTCGCCAAGGGCCACCGCTCGGGCGACGGACTCGTCCACGACTCCAAGGGCCGATTCTACGTCTCGGAAGTCTTCACCGGACGCGTGACCCGCTACGAGGCCGACGGCTCCGGGCAGACCGAGCTCGGCCAGGGCCTCCTCTCCGCGGCCGACCACTGCCTCGACGAGAAGGCCGGGGTGCTCATCGTGCCGGACAGCAAGGCGGGCAACCTGGTCTTCATCGGACTCTGAGTCTGAAACGCCGGAAGAAGGGGCCATCGCCCCGTCGTCCCGGCGTCCCCGAGTCCATCTGGGAAGGTTGCGACTTTTTGAAAGAAAAAGGCGGGGTTACACCTTGCGAAGGGCTGGCTTTCCTGTCCCAGCCGGCCCAATGTTCTGGACCCCATGAAACTGCTCCACATCGCCCTGCTCGCCCTCGTCGTTCCGGTCCTCGCCCAGGACGGCTTCACGCCCCTCTTCAACGGCAGGGACCTCTCCGGCTGGGACGGTGAACCCGGCCTCTGGGCCGTCGAGGACGGCGTGATCGTCGGCACGAGCGAGGTCGGCAAACCCAAGACGAACTCCTTCCTGATCTGGAACGGCAAGGTGAAGGACTTCGAGCTCCGCGCGACGGTGAAGGTCGTCGGCGACAACAACTCCGGCATCCAGTACCGCAGCCGCCGCCTCCCCGAGGTGACGCCCTGGACGATCCTCGGCTACCAGTGCGACGTCCACCCGACCGACGTGCACACCGCGATGACCTATGAGGAACGCGGCCGCGGCATCTTCGGCTACAACGGCGTCGACGTGGTGATGGACCCGACCGGCCAGCGCTGGCAGGTCGGCGAACGCCCGCGCGTGCAGGCCGACATCTCGAAATACAACGAGTTCACGGTCATCGCCGTCGGCAACCGTCTGGAGCACAAGGTCAACGGACAGACGACCTCGGTGTTCATCGACCATGACGAGAAGAACCGCGCCCTCGAGGGACTCATCGCCATCCAGCTGCACGCCGGCAATCCGCACAGGACCTATGTGAAGCAGGTCCTGCTCAAGGTCCTCGCCGACGGACCGGTGCTCAAGTTCGACGAATCCGCCCTGCCGTCCGGCTCCAAGAAGATCGAAAAGCCCAAGGTCGTCAGCGCCCAAGGCAAGAACCCGGCCCCCAAGAAGAAGGCCCCGGCCAAGAAGTGACCGATGCTACGGCCCCTGCTGCTCCTCTCGGCCTGCCTCGCCGCGCAACTGCCGGCGGCCCGACCGAACATCCTGCACATCCACGCCGACGACCATCGCGCGGACGGGCTTGGTGCGCTGGGAGCCAAGGGCCTGATGACGCCGAACCTCGATTCGCTCGTGGCGAGGGGCATGACCTTCACCCGCGCCTACACGCAGGGCTCCATGATCGGGGCGGTCTGCACCCCGAGCCGAACGATGATGCTGACCGGCCGCTCCTGGCAGCGCATCCCGGGAGCGCCCTCCGCCCTGCCTGACGCCGCCAATCCGGCGACCTTCCTGCCTTCCGTGCTGGCCGCGGCCGGCTACCGCACCTGGCACATGGGCAAAGGCGGCAACGCCTTCACCGCCGGGGTGAACGCCTTCCAGACGAACATCATCGACGACGCCAGATCGGCGGACAAGCCCGGCACCGACCGAGCCCATGCGAGCTCGAGGTTGGCGAACCGGACCATCGCCTTCCTCAAGGAGCACGCAGACCGCAAGGACGGCGCCCCGTTCTACGCCTACCTCGCGCCGCCCGTGCCGCACGACCCGCGGTCGGCCGAACCCCGGTTCCACGCGATGTACGAGCCGTCACGCATCACGCTTTCGCCCGCCTTCATGCCCCTGCACCCCTGGGACAACGGCGAGATGACGGTGCGCGACGAACGCCTCGCTCCCTGGCCGAGGACGGAGGAAGACACCAAGAAGCAGACCGCCGACTACTACGCCTGCGTGACCGGCCTGGACCACCACGTCGGCCGGATCTTCGCCGCGCTCAAGGAGACCGGGCAGTGGGAGAACACCGTCATCGTCTTCAGCGGTGACAACGGGCTCTCGCTCGGCGAGCACGGACTCTTCGGCAAACAGAACCTCTATGAACGCGGCGGCATGCACGTCCCGCTCGTGATCGCCGGCCCCGGCATCCCACAGGGACGCACCTCGGCCTTCGCCTACCTGATGGACCTCTTCCCGACCTTCATCTCGCTAGCCGGCGCCAAGGCGCCCGAGGGGATCGACGGACGCGACCTCACGCCGGTCATCCGGGGCGAAAAAAAGGCCGTCCGTGAGGCCTCCTACTTGGGTTACCGTGACTGCATGCGCTCGGTGAGCGACGGACGCTGGAAGCTCATCCGCTACCCGCTGGTCGACCGCACCCAGCTCTTCGACCTGGAGAACGACCCGCATGAGCTGACCAACCTCACCGACCAGCCGGCGCATGCCGCCACGCGCAAGCGCCTGCAGGACCTTCTCACCGCCGAGATGAAGGCCCACGACGATTCCTTCCCCCTCGAAATAGCCAAGCCCGCCAAGGCAGAATGGACCCCTCCCTCCAAGGAGAGCCTCGAAGCTGACGACGCATCAGCCCGTCGGAAGAAGCAGGCCCAGAAGAACGCCAAGAAAAAGAAGTGATCTTATGAAGTCCCCACGCCCCCTCGCACTCCTCATCGCGCTCACCACGGCCGCATTGGCCTGGGCCGCGCCCACGCGACCCAACGTCGTGATGATCCTTGCCGACGACCTCGGCTACTCCGACCTCGGCTGCTACGGCGGCGAGATCGCCACCCCGAACCTCGACGGCCTGGCCGCCAACGGGGTGCGCTTCACCCAGTTCTACAACACGGCCCGCTGCTGGCCCTCCCGTTCCTCGCTGCTCACCGGCTACTACGCCCAGCAGATCCATCGCGACGCCCTGCCGGGCCTCGGCGGCGGAGGCCAGGGCGTCCGCCAGGACTGGGCCCGCCTCCTGCCCGACTTCCTGAAGTCAGCCGGCTACCGCAGCTATCACAGCGGCAAGTGGCACGTCGACGGGCCGGTCCTCGCCGGCGGCTTCGACCGCTCGCTGGACATGAAGAACCAGGGCAACTTCTTCACGTCGAAGGGCAACTCCATCGATGACGTGCCGGTGAAGGTGCCTGCGGACGAGAAGGGCTACTACGCCACGATCGCCACGGCCGACCACGCGATCGAGTGCCTTAAGGACCATGCGGCCGGTCACGCCGACAAGCCGTTCTTCCACTACGTCGCGTTCATCGCGCCCCACTTCCCGCTGCACGCCCTGCCGGAGGACATCGCGAAGTACCGCGACAAGTATCTCGCCGGATGGGACCGCATGCGCGCCGAACGCCACGCCCGCCAGAAGGAGATGGGGCTGAGCAACACCGCGCTCTCCGCGGTCGAGCGGGAGGTCGGACCGCCCTACGCCTTCCCCGAGGCCATCGCCAAGCTCGGCCCCGGCGAGGTGAACCGCCCGCTCGCCTGGGATTCGCTCAACGACGAGCAGCGCCGCTTCCAGGCCACCAAGATGGCCATCCACGCCGCGATGGTCGACCGCATGGACCGGGAGATCGGCCGCATCATCGCCCAGCTCAAGGCCATGGGCGCCTTCGAGAACACGCTCATCCTCTTCGCCTCCGACAACGGCGCCAGCGCCGAGATCATGGTCCGCGACGGCGGCCACGATCCGAAGGCCGAGATGGGCAGCGCGGCGACCTACCTCTGCCTCGGGCCCGGCTTCTCCAACGCCTGCAACACGCCGCACCGCCGCCACAAGACCTGGGTGCACGAGGGCGGGATCAGCACGCCCCTCGTGGCCCACTGGCCGGCGGGTATCGCCGCCAAGGGCGAACTTCGTCGGACGCCCGCGCATGTCGTCGACTTCGTGCCGACGGTGCTCGAGCTCGCCGGCGTCCAGAAGCCGACCGAATGGAAGGGGCAGCCCATCCCGCCCGCCCCCGGCCGCAGCCTGGCACCCGCCCTACGCGCCGACGTGAACGTCGAACGTCCCGGCCTCTGGTGGCTGCACGAGGAGAACCGGGCGATCCGCGTCGGCGACTTCAAGCTGGTCGCGGCCAAGGGCGACGCCTGGGCGCTCTACGACCTGAGCGTCGACCGCGCCGAACAGAACGACCTCTCCGCAAAGATGCCCGACAAGGCCAAGGAGCTCGCCGACCTCTGGCAGAAGCAGACCGACGAATTCTCGGCCCTCGCCCGCCTCACCCTCGACCGCCAGCCGAAGGGCAAGGCCAAGGGCAAGGCGCAGGGCAAGAAGGCGGCGCAGAAGAAGTGAGCCCTTCGCGATGAACCGCCTGCTCGCCCTGCTCTGCGGCCTGTTTCTCGGAACAGCCGGCGAGGCCCAGTCCACCGCCCCGCGCCGCGACCCGGAGGCCCCGCTCATCACCCGCACCAAGGGACCCAACGTCATCATCGTGCTGGTGGACGACGCCGGCATGGGCGACTTCTCCTGCCACGGGCATCCGTTCTTCAGGAGCCCCCACATCGACCGCCTGCACGCCCAGAGCGTGCGCCTGACCGACTTCCACGTCGCACCGATGTGCTCCCCCACCCGCGGCCAGCTGCTCACCGGGTGTCACGGGATGCGCACGGGCGTGACGTCCGTGACCGCGGGTCGCACCTTCGTCCGCCCTGGCTTCACGATGGCTCCCAAGCTCTTCGGTGCAGCCGGCTACGCCACGGGCATGTTCGGCAAATGGCATCTCGGCGACAGCTACCCGCATCGGCCCATCGATCGAGGCTTCGGCACGGCCTACTGGGCGCCGGGCTGGGGCTTCGGCAGCGCGCCCGAATACGGCAACACCCTCATCGACGGAAAGATGCTCCGGGGCGACAGACCTGAGCCGTTCAAGGGCTACGTCACCGACGTCTGCTTTGCCGAAGCCATGAATTGGATGCGCGAGCAGCAGAAGGCGAAGACCCCCTTCTTCTGCTACCTGCCCCTGCACGCCGCCCACGGCCCCCTGGTCGCCCCGCAGGAATACCTCGACCTCTACAAGGGTCGCAAGGCGTCCGCGTTCTACGCGATGCTCGCGAACGTCGATGACAACATGGGGCGGCTGGAGTCCTTCCTGGAGTCGACGGGCCTGCGCGAGGACACCGTGGTCATCTTCATGACCGACAACGGCGGCACGGCCGGCGTCCCGATCTTCAACGCAGGCCTGCGCGGCGGCAAAGTGACCTACTGGGAGGGCGGCCACCGCGTGCCCTGCTTCATCCGCTGGCCCGCCGGCGGCCTGCGCCGGCCCGGCGACGTCGCCGAACTCACCCAGGCGCAGGACATCCTGCCCACTTTGCTTTCCTTGGCCGACATCGGAGTGCGCCCAGCCGGACAACCGTTCGACGGCACGGACCTCTCCGACCTCCTGCGCGGCAAGGCCGACCGCCTGCCCGAGCGCACGCTTTTCGTCCAATACGGACCCGGCGCAGGGGAGAAGAACACCTCGGGGCCGAGGAAATTCTCCGCCGCCGTGATGCGCGGCAGCTGGCGGCTGCTCGACGGCGAGCGTCTCTATGATGTGGCGAAGGACCGCCATCAGGACGACGACGTGGCCGCCGCGCACCCCGAGGTCGTCGCCGCCCTGCGGTCAGACTACGAGCGCTGGTGGAAGGAGAACGACTTCGACCGGACCCTCCGCATCTTCGACACCCTCAGCCTCGGCTCGCCCAAGCAGCCCTCCGTCGACCTCAGCTGCGCCGACTGGCAGGACCTCTACGTCGACAACACGGGTCATGTGAACAACGCCGCGGGCGGCCCGCAGGGCGGCCACCACAACGTGGTCGTCGAAAGGGCGGGAGAATATGAGTTCACCCTGCGACGCTGGCCGGAACGCCTCGGGGTCGCGCTCGACGCACGACCGGAGACCGCCCCCGCCGCCAAGGCCCTGCCCGTCGCCGCCGCCCGGCTGACCGTCTCCGGCCTGACTTTCGACGCCCAGGCCGGACCCGGCGCTTCGGCGATCAGGCTGCGAGCGACCCTGCCCTACGGGCGGACCAGGCTGCAGGCATGGTTCAAGGACAAGGACGGCAACGACCTCTGCGGCGCCTTCTACGTGACGGCCACCTTCATCAAGTGAACCCGATGAGAATCCTGTCCCTCCTCCTGCTTCCGCTCGCGCTTCTCGCCGCGCCGAGACCGCCCAACTTCGTCATCATCTTCGTCGACGACCTCGGCTACGGGGACATCGGCCCCTACGGGGCGAGCAAGCAGAAGACCCCGAACCTCGACCGCATGGCGACCGAGGGCATGAAGCTCACGAGCTTCTACGCCGCCCCGGTCTGTTCCGTCTCCCGCGCCCAGCTCATGACGGGCTGCTACGGCGCGCGCGTCTCGGTGCCCGGCGTCTACTTCCCGGGCGGCCCCCAGGGACTCCATCCGTCGGAGAACACCGTCGCGGACCTCCTCCGTCCGCTCGGCTACGCCACGGCTTGCGTGGGCAAGTGGCATCTCGGCGACCAGCCGGACTTCCTTCCGACACGCCAGGGCTTCGACCGATACCTGGGCATCCCCTATTCGAACGACATGCAACGGGCCGCCAAGGGATCCAAGACAAAGGTCTCGCCGCTGGTCCGTGACGACAAGGTGGCCGAACTGCTGACCGACGAGCAGCAGTCCGGCATCGTGGCCCGCTACACCGAGGAGGCCGTGCGCTTCATGCGCGAATCCAAGGACCGTCCCTTCTTCCTCTATTTCCCGCACACCGCCGTGCACACGCCCATCTGGCCCGGCGAGGCCTTCCGCGGCAAGTCGTCCAACGGCCGGTTCGGCGACTGGGTGGAGGAGGTCGACTGGTCCGTCGGCAAGGTCCTGGAGACCCTCAAGGAGCTAGGACTCGATGAGAACACGCTGGTGCTCTTCACCAGCGACAACGGCCCCTGGATGATCAAGGGCGCGGACGGCGGATCCGCTGGCCCGCTGCGCGGCAGCAAGGGCAGCACCTGGGAGGGAGGCGTGCGCGTGCCCACGGTCGTACGCTGGCCGGGAAGGATTCCGGCCGGCACCGCCCGGTCCGCCGTCGCCGGCACGATCGACGTCCTGCCGACGCTGGTCGGATTCGCCGGCGGCAAGGTTCCGGCCGAACCGGTCATCGACGGAAGGGACATCGCGCCCTTGCTCACGGGCCGCACGGAAGCCTCCGCCCGCGAGGCGCACTATTATTTCGCAGGGTACAACCTGCAGGCGGTCCGGCAGGGCCGATGGAAGCTGGCGCTCGCCGCGCAGCCCGCCGGCCACGGCAAGCGCAAGGACGAGGGGGCCGTCACCAAGGTGCCGCGCCTCTACGACCTCGAGGCCGACGTCGGTGAGACGACCGACCTCGCCGAACGCGAGCCTGCGGTCGTTGAAAAGCTCAAGGCTCTGGCCGAGAAGATCGCCGCAGAAATCGGCGGCAACACGCCGCAGGCGCGTCGAGGTCCCGGCGTGGTCGCCTCGCCCAGGCTGCTTTATGAAGTTCAGGAAGATCCCAAGCCGGCCCTCGCGGCGCTGAAGAACGGCGACCGGCTCGAGAGCAAGGACGCCCCGCAGATCGCGGGCCGCCGCATCCGCATCGAGACCGTGTTCAGCACGAAGCAGAAGGACGCCGTGATCGTGTCCCACGGAGGAAGCTCCATCGGCTACGCCCTCCACCTTCAGGCAGGACGCCTGCGTTTCAGCGTGCGCAACGGCGGGGAGGCCTTCGTGGAGGCCCCGACGGCCGGGGGCGAGGTCAAGGCCGTGGCCACGCTCGAGAAGGACGGCACGCTCACCCTCGCGGTGGATGACGCGCCTGCCGTCGTCGTCAAAGGCCCGAAGGCGTTCACGCGCCAGCCGCAGGAGGATTTCTGCGTCGGACATGACGCCGCCCTTGCGGCGGTCCCCTACGCCGGCGAACCGGTGAAGTTCAAGGGACGCCTCGGCGTCCTCCGCGTCACCGCCGACTGACCATGGGCTGCCCCTTCGGATTCCTTTTCAACGACCCATTCCGCGAGAAGCGGGAGAAGGGAGCCGCCGCGCGCTGCGAATTCCAGGGCGAACAGGTGCCGGTGATCCTGCGTCACGCCGAGGTGCGCGCCGCCGCCAAGGACTGGAAGACCTTCAGCAGCGACGCCCCCTTCCGCGTGCCCATCCCCTCCGAGGAGGAGGCGCGTTCGATGCGCCAGCTGCCGATTGAGACCGACCCGCCGGACCACACCGAGTTCCGCGCCATCGTGGAGCCTTTCTTCCAGCGGCCCAAGCTGCCCGAGATGGCCGCCAAGGTCGAAGCGCTGGTCGAGGGCCTGCTGCGTGACGCCCTGGCTTCGGGCGAGAAGGAGGTCGTGCACGGCTTCGCCCTGCCCCTCCAGTCCCGGGCGCTGACCTACCTGCTCAACGTGCCCGAATCGGAGGCCGACACCTGGATCGACTGGGGCATCCACGTCTTCCGCATCCGCGGCGGCCTCAAGAAAGGCCACCGGCTAGAAGAATACCTCGCCGCGCAGCTGGACCGCGCGGAACGTTCGCCCGGCGACGACTTCTTCAGCGCGCTGACCAAGGCGGAGTTCCGGGGCCGCAGGCTCACCCGCGAGGAGATGATGGGGTTCGGCAACCTCACCTTCGCCGGCGGACGCGACACGGTCATCCTGACCGTGGCCTGCGCGCTCGCCCATCTGGCAAGGACGCCCGAGGACCTCGAATGGCTGCGGCAGGACCCGCGTCGCATCACCATCGCCTGCGAGGAATTCTTCCGGGTCTTCATGCCCCTGACGCTCATCGGACGCGTGTGTCCGGTGAAGACCGACGTCCATGGGCATGAGGTCCCCGCCGGCGGACGGGTGGGACTCGGCTGGGCCTCGGCGAACTTCGACGCCGCGGTCTTCCCCGACCCCTACGCCGTGAAGCTCGACCGCAAGCCCAACCCCCACGTCTCCTTCGGCTTCGGCGAGCACCTCTGCCTGGGCGCCCCGCACGCCCGGCTCCTGCTGCGCACCCTCCTGCAGAAGTGCGTCGACCTGGTGGGCCGCATCGAGGTCGTCTCGGCCGAACCCCGGTTCGAACGCGAGCACGCCTACGAGCGCCAGCTGGGCTTCGAATCCCTGGTCCTGCGCTTCCACCCCCGCTCCTGAAGGGTCAGGATTGCCCCCGGGTGAGGGAGGGGGATGCTAATGAGACAGGGGGCCCGACGGTCTTCTGTGCAGATGGACGCCCCGGACCCCAGCCCCGAAGCGCACACCCTCAGCGTGCAACGGCTCTTCGTGCAGCACCAGCGCACGGTCCTGCACTATGTCCTGACGATCGAACCCCATCTGGGGGACGCGCAGGACATCGTCCAGGAGACCTTCCTGACCGTCACCCGCAAGGCGTCGACCTATGCGCTGGGGACGAATTTTCCAGCCTGGGCCTGCACCGTCGCCCGTTACCAGACCCTGCAGTTCCAACGGGCGCGCGCCCGGGCCTCCGCCCGCCTTGATGAGGACGTCATGGAACTCCTGCATAGCGAGACCCCGGCCGAACCGGAGGACCTGGAGCGGCGCACCGGGGCTCTGAAGGCCTGCATGGGCAAGCTGCCGCCCAAGGCGGCCGAACTCATCAGAAGGCGTTACCACCTCGGCCAGTTGCCGGAGGACATCGCGCCCGCCGTCGGCTGGACGCCCAACTCGGTGCGCGTCGCCCTGAGCCGCGCACGCCAGTCTTTGCGCGAGTGCGTCGACCGTTCGCTCGGCACGCCCGAAATCTCATGAACGAAGAAAGGTTCAAAAGGCTGTTCGAGACCTGGGCCGACTCCAGGCTGACCGCGGAGGAAGCCGCCGAACTGAGCGCGCTCCTCAGGGGCGACGCGACGGCGCGAAGCCGCTTCCTCGCGGCAGCCGCCTTCCACGCGCAGCTGCACGCCGCGGCCGACGCCCTCACCCTCGATGCGGCCGGGGCCGGCCGGACTGTCGCGTTCCCGAGCTTCAACCGTCCGCTTGGGCTGGTCGCCGCCCTTCTCGCGATCGGGCTGACCGTCTCCTCCTTCGGATGGCTGCTCGCGGCGAGGTCAGACCGGGCGGAAATCCGTACCCTCGAGATCGCGGACGGAGGCTTCGAACTGATCAAAGGCTCCGTGTCGGCAGGATTCCCGTCCCGTGCCTTCAGCTGGGGCGGCGACCCTAGCGAGGTCGTCACGCTCGGGGATCATCCGACGACCCTGCGATTTCTGGAGGCGGCGGGCGAGCCGAACGTCCCGAACAGTCCGCGACAGTCGTGTGACGTCTTCCAGATCGTGGACCTGCGGGGCGTCCGTGACCGCCTGCTGAACTCCGAAGAGGCCTTCGCGGAGCTGCAGGTGAGCCTGAGGGACGCCAGGCCGGCAGATTCCGAGCCCGTCCGTTTCATCGCGAAGATCTACGCCTTTGAGGGCGACCCCGGGTCGATCGTCGGACAGTGGCCGCCCGCCCCGGACCGCACCCTCGGCAGCGGAGCACAGTTCCATGTCAGCAGAGGAGGCAGGCAGGGGTCTTGGCGGACGCTCACCGCCCGCTGTGTCCTGCCGCCCGACGCCGGCTTTCTCGTCGTCCAGATCGGCGTCGGCAACGCCGGGGAGCCCGGCCGGAATTCCCCAGGTCTCGGCAGCCAGTACGCCGACGACGTCCGCCTGACCTTGCGGACCCGCGCGCCGCGCACCGGAATCGCCGCACGATGATGAGACTCCAGCCCCTTCTCCTGATCCTGGTCACGCATGCGGCGGCCTTCGCGGCGGAAGCCGCACGCCCCAATATCCTCTTCATCATCGCCGACGACCTAGCCACCAGACTCGGTTGCTACGGGGACAAAGCGGCCATCACCCCGAACATCGACCAGCTGGCGAACGAAGGCGTCCTCTTCGAGAAGGCCTACGCCCAGGGCGTCGTCTGCACGCCCAGCCGCACCTCCTTCATGCTGGGGCTGAACAACCGGCACGCCAATCCGAGCCACTTCATCAGGCACCCCGAGACGATGACCCTTGGGCGATGGTTCCGTCAGAACGGCTACCAGACCTGCTCCATCGGGAAGATCGACCATGATGACGCGCAGGACCGTTACGTCGACCCTAAGGCATGGGACGTCCGCGTGAGACGCAAGGACATGCCTCCCGCACGCAAGCCCTCGCCGCTCCGGACCTTCGACGAGGACTTAGGCCAGAAGCGCCCCAGGATAGGCTTCTACGGAGCGAACGAATCGGAGGAGTGCCTGGGCGACGCGACGCGGGCGAAGCGGCTGCTGAAGTTCTTCAAGGATGAGCGCGACCCCAAGAAGCCCTTCCTCGCCTGCATCGGCTTCCATGCCCCGCACGTGCCCTGGGAATCCACCCAGGCGGCCTGGGACGCCCATGCTCCGGAGAAGTTCACCCTTGAGCCAACGCCGACCGGCGCGACCACGCTGCCCAAGGGCTCCCTGCTGCATGAGCCCGGCATCGAGCTCTCCGAAGCGCGTCAGCGCGAGGGCATGAGGGCCTACTACGCCGCCGTGACCACCCTCGACGCCATCATCGGCGACCTCCTGGACCGTCTCAAGGCCGGCGGACACCTTGAGAACACCTTGGTGGTCCTCACGAGCGACCATGGCTATCACCTCGGATGGCGAGGCCAGTGGTGCAAGCACAGCCTGAGCGAACAGGTCTCCCGGGTGCCGCTGATCGTGAAGATGCCCGGCGGAACCCCCGCACGCGCGCGTGGAATCGTGGAGCTGCTCGACCTTTTCCCGTCCTTCGCCGACTTCGCCGGACTGCCCGCCGCCCCCGGCCTAGACGGCAGGAGCTTCCTCCCGCTGCTCAAGGACGCCAAGGCGCCGGGCAAGACGGCGGCTTTCTGCCGGGGCGCCAACGGAAGGACCGTCCGCACCCTGCGCTACCGCCTGACCGAGCGCGAAGACGGCTCGGTCGAACTGTACGACCATGAGACCGACCCGCTCGAATACCGCAGCGTCGCCCGCCTGCCGGAGCATGCGGCGACCGTGAAGCGCCTGCGCGGACTCCTGCAGGCCGAACTAGGACCCCTGAACCCGAAAAAGAAATGAAGCTCGCGCTCCTGCTGACAGCCGCCCCCCTGCTCGCCCTCGAATACGCCCACCGGCCGGCGGACCCTCAGCCGACGGGGTGGCCGCTCACCGCGGAGGAGCGCGCCTTCATCGCGAAGCCGGAGTTCGAACGCCGTCCCGGACGCGAGATCAACAAGCACCTCCCCGAGCTATGGCCCGCGGTGCCTTCAGCGGGCTTCTTCGGCGGAGACGCCTGGCTGAAGCTGCACGAGGCCCACGTGAAGACCGTGCAGGCCAACCTCGGACCGCTCGACGTGCTGCTCGTGGGCGACAGCATCACGATCCAATGGGGCGCCTCCTGGGCGAGGCACTTTCCCGAGAGGAAGGCCGTGAACATCGGCATCGGCGGTGACAAGACCCAGAACGTCCTCTGGCGGCTGGACCATGGCGGGGTCGAAGGGCTCCAGCCCAGGACCATCGTGCTCATGATCGGCAACAACAACATGTTCTTCACGCCCGAGACCGGCGTCGCCGCGGCCGCGAAGGGGGTCGAGACCTGCGTCCGCAACCTGCGCGAGAAGTTTCCCGATGCCCTGCTGATCGTCGCGAAGATCCTCCCCTGCCATGCGCCGGGCAACCGGTTCCACGAGGACATCCTGAAGACCAACGCCGAGATCGAACTTCTTGGGCTGACCAAGGATCCGAAGGTGCGTCTCCTGGACATGACCAAGGATTTCCTCAACCCGGACGGCACGATCCGCAAGGCCCTGTACACGCCGGACAACATCCATCTCTCGCCCGAAGGCTACGCCGTCTATGCGGAGAAACTGAAGCCCCTGCTGCCCGCCACGGCCAGATGATTTGCGTTTCGGCCCGGCGAACGCATCCTCCGTCTCCATCCGTCAGCCAGAATCCGCCCCTTGAAGCCCGCCGTCGCCGCCCTGTGCCTCCTGCCGCTGCTCTGCTCCGGGGCTGAAGGGCCGGCGCGCGCCTTCCTTGAGTCGCACTGCTACGAATGCCATGACAAGGAGACCAGGAAGGGCGGGCTCGACCTGGAATCGGCGGCGTACGACGCCAAGGACCTGTCCCGCTGGGTGCGGATCCACGACGCAGTCGCCGCCGGCGAGATGCCGCCTCCCAGGAAGAAGGACCCGCCCCCGGCCGAAGCGAAGGCCGAATTCCTCAGGACGCTCGACGCTCGGCTGTCGACGGACAGCGCCGCGGCGAGAGGCGCGCGCATCCAGCTGCGCCGGCTCACCCGAGTCGAGTTCGAGAACACCCTCAAGGATCTGCTCGGGCTGCGGCGTCTTGACGTCCAGTCGCTGCTGCCGGCCGACGGCCGGGTGGCCGGCTACGACAAGATCTCCGGCGGACTCGACCTTTCGCCCGGACATCTCGCCGCCTACGCGGAGGCCGTGGAGAAGGCCCTCGATGCGGCGATCGCGACCTCCAGCCAGCCGCCCAGAGTTTACCGGAATCGGATCCACCCGGCGGGACTCTTCAAGTTCGGCGCCAACCTCGCGCAAGGACAGTTCGTGCTGCTCAAGGACAAACTGCCCGACCCCGCGCTACCCGTTCGTGGCGGTCACGAGGACAAGAAGGGCCATGTCGGTTTCGAGGGCCCTGACCTCAAGGATCGGAACGCATTGGTCAAAAGCGACGCCGTGTCGAAGAGCCGCAGCGCGGTCGGCCTGCTGAACCCCAACCTCGCCGGCTACGAGGCCGCGATGAACGTCGCGCCCATCCATCCGGGCACTTACCGCATGCGCGTCTCCGTCTGGGGTTTCCTCTGGGAGAACGGCCGTCCAAACCCCTGCGACGCGCCCCAGGCCGCGGTCCTGCGCGCCCACGAGGAGGGCAAGCAGCAGGAAGGCGGGCGGCTCCTGGCCGCCTTCACCGCGCCTTCGATGGAGTCCAAGGTCGGCGAGGTCACCGCGTGGCTCGACGCCCACGAGTCCATCGTCTTCGACCCGGTCTCCGTGCCCTGGAACGGCCTGCGCATCGGCCAGGTCGCCGGACGGGCGGCGAAGCACGTCGGGCCCGGCGTGGCCATCGACTGGTTCGAGATCGAAGGGCCGATCAACCCCGTCTGGCCTCCGGAAAGCCATCGTCGGCTCTTCGCCGACCTGCCTATCGGCAGGCATAGGCCGGAGGCGGGAACTGCACCCCGACGGGAAAAGATCCGAAGCCAAGGGGGCTATCTCCCGAGCATGCACTTCGACCTCACGCCCGGAGAGCGCGACCCCCCGCTTGAGACGGTCCAGACTTCCGATCCCGAGTCCGACGGTCGGAGGCTCCTGGCCGCGTTCCTGCCCAAGGCCTTCCGGCGCGACGTGAGCGAGCCCGAGCTGAGGCCCTACCTGGACCTGCTATCCTCCAGACTCAAGTCGGGGGACTGCTTCGAGGACGCCATGCGTCGCGTCTACGTGGCCGTGCTGACCTCACCCGAATTCCTCTTCCTGCCCGGCGACGCACCGGCTGATCGCTCCCTGTTCCCGGCCGGCTCGGACTTCGCGCTCGCCTCAAGGCTCTCCTACTGGCTCTGGGTCGGCCCGCCGGACGAAGCCCTGCTCACCGCGGCACGAGACGGCTCCCTGCGCAGGCCGGAGACGCTCAGGGCGCAGGTCGACCGCATGCTCGCCGACCCTCGCAGCGGACGCTTCTACGCCGACTTCACGAGGCAGTGGCTGGAGCTCGGAAGACTGGATGAGACGACGCCGGACCCCCTGCTCTACCCCGAATACAGATTCATCCTCAACGAAGGCGTGGCGGCCGAGACCCCTGCTTTCCTTCGCGAGCTCATTACGGAGAACCTCCCCGCCAAGGCCCTGGTTGAACCCGGCTTCGCCATGCTGACCCAGCGACTGGCGGAGCATTACGGCATCAGCGGCGTGCAGGGCGTCGAGGTGAGAAGGGTCGGCCTCCCTGAGGGCTCCGTGCGCGGAGGACTGCTCGGACAGGCCGCCATCCACAAGCTCACCGCGAACGGGACCACCACTTCGCCGGTGAAACGCGGCGTATGGATCTCGGACCGTCTGCTCGACGACCCTGCTCCACCTCCGCCGCCGGGCATCTCGGCGGTCGACCCGGACACACGGGGCACGACCACCATACGGGAGCAGCTCGACCGTCACCGCAAGAATCCCGACTGCTCCGCTTGCCACGCGAAAATCGATCCTCCGGGGTTCGCCCTCGAGGCGTTCGATCCGGTCGGCGGCCTGCGTGAAAGGTATCGCTCCAACGGCAAAGGCGACCTCCCCGCCGAGAAAGGACGCGTGCCATGGAAAGTGGAGTATCGCATCGGACCGCCCGTGGTCGCCGGCGGCGAACTGCGCGACGGCCGCCGCTTCGGCGGTCCTGCGGAGCTGGTCGCCCTGCTGGCTTCGGACGACGCCCGGCTGGCCCGCGCCTTCGTAGCGCACCTCTCACGCTACGCCACCGGCGCCGATGTCTCCTACGCCGACCGCGCCCGCATCAGGGCCGTGGTCGAGGCGACCCGCGGAGACGCCCTCGGGCTCCGCTCACTCATGCACGCCCTTGCCGTGAGCGATCTGTTCCTTCCTCCCTCACGTTGAACCATGAGACGCCGTGACTTCCTCCTCGCCGCCGGAGCCTGCCTGGCACTGCCGGCCCTCGGCCGAGAGACCGAGAAGGAGCCGCCCCGACGGCTTCTGGCCATCCACGTCCCGCTCGGCATGATGCCACAGTATTTCTTCCCCAAGGAGGGCGAGGCCTCCAGCCCCTACCTCGAGCTGCTTGCCGCGCATCGCAGCCAGTTCACCTCCTTCGCGGGACTCTCCCACCCCGGCGTGGACGGCAACCATCACGCCGGACAATGCTTCCTCTCAGCCGCCCCTCACCCCGGCCAGCCGACCTTCCGCAACAGCCTTTCCCTGGACCAGCTCGTGGCCGAGAAGATCGGCGAAGACACCCGCTTCGCCTCGCTCGCCCTGTCTGTGCGCAAGGGTGAGCACTACGCCGATTCGATCGCGGTGTCACGGTCGGGCGTCATCCTCCCAGCCGAGACCAGCGCAGAACGGCTCTACCGCAGGCTCTTCGTCGCGGGCACGCCGGAGGAGAAGACCGCCGCCATGCGTCGCATCGAAGCCGGCGGCAGCGTGCTCGATCTCATCCTCGACAAGGCGAAGCGTCTCGAAAAGGGCTCCGACCCCGGGGACCGCGCGCGGCTCGACCAATATTTCCAGAGCGTGCGCGAACTGGAGGGCCGCCTCCAGCGCAGCATCGCCTGGGAGAACCGGCCCAAGCCCAAGGTCGAAGCCCCGATGCCCAGGGACATAGCCGACGCCAACGAGGTCGTCGCCCGTTCACGGCTCATGTTCGACCTCATCCGGCTGGCGTTGCAGACCGACAGCACGCGCGTCGTCACCCTCTCCCTCAGCACCTTCTCCGTCGTTCCGCACGTGCCCGGCGTGAAGAACGAGACGCACGGCCTCACCCACCATGGCAACGAGCCTGAGAAGATCGCCGAGCTGCGTCGCATCGAGGAGGCGCAGCTCAGGGTCTTCGCCGAGCTGCTCACCGCCTTCCGCGGCACTCCCGAAGCCGGCGGCTGCCTGCTGGACCGGACGCAGGTGCTCTACGGCAGCTGCCTCGGCAACGCCAACTCGCACAGCAACCAGAACCTGCCCGTCATCCTCGCCGGAGGCGGCTTCCGCCATGGCGGACACCTCCGGTTCGATCCGGTCAACAACACGCCGCTCGCCAACCTCTTCGTCAGCATGCTGAGAGGACTGGGTATCGACACCGGCCGCTTCGCCTCCGGCACCGGTCCGTTGCGCGGACTGTCCTGAGCGCTGCCAGGTGGTTCCGGGGATTGACCCCACCTGAGTTTCTGAAGATGAACAACCCATGCGTCCGGCCGCCTTCCTCCTCCTTCTCTCCGCCCTGCTCACCGCCGAAGAGGCCGACATCGTGGTCTACGGGGGCACCTCGGGGGGCATCACCGCCGCCATCCAGGCCGCGCGCGACGGCCGGACGGCCGTCCTCATCGAGCCGACCCGGTTCCTCGGCGGCCTGACCACCGGCGGGCTCGGCGCGACCGACATCGGCAACAAGCGGGCGATCGGCGGGATGTCCCGTGAATTCTACCAGGGCATCCACCGGCACTACTCCGACCCCGCCCAGTGGCGTCAACAGACGCGGGAGGACTACTTCTCCCGCCGACCGCACGGCAACAGCGCCGCCGAGGACACCATGTGGACCTTCGAGCCGCACGTGGCCTCGCTGGTCTATGACGCGATGATCAAGGCCGCCGGCGAAAAAGTGACCGTCGTCTACGGCGAACGTCTCGACCTGAAGAAGGGCGTGGTCAAGCAAGACGGCCGCATCATGAAGATCGTCATGGAGAGCGGACGTGAGTTCACCGGCAAGGTGTTCATCGACGCGACCTATGAAGGCGACCTGATGGCCAAGGCCGGCGTCAGCTACCATGTGGGCCGCGAGGCCAACGCAACCTACGGCGAGACGCTGAACGGCGTGCAGGTCGGTCATGCCCGGCACCACCAGTTCAAGGTGGAGGTCGACCCTTACGTGAAGAAAGGCGACCCGTCCAGCGGCCTCCTGCCCGGCATCGAGAAGGACGTCCCGGGCCCCGACGGCTCGGGCGACCGCAAGGTGCAGGCGTACAACTTCCGCATGTGCACCACCGACGCGCCGGAGAACCGCCGCGAATGGGAGAAGCCCGAGGGCTACGACGAACGCTGGTATGAGCTCGCGCTGCGCAACGTCGACGCCGGCGAAGACCGCGTCTCCTGGGCGCCCACGCCGATGCCCAACCGCAAGACGGACACGAACAACAACTTCGCCATCAGCACCGACTTCATCGGCCAGAACTGGGACTACGCCGAGGCCGACCACGCGACCCGTGAGAAGATCTGGAAGGCGCACGAGGCCTGGCAGAAAGGCCTGATGTGGACCTACGCCCACCACCCCCGGGTGCCCGAAAAGATGCGCCTGGCCTTCCAGAAGTTCGGCCTGGCGAAGGATGAGTTCCGGGACAACGGCAACTGGCCCCGCCAACTCTACGTGCGCGAGGCTCGCCGCATGGTCTCCGACTACGTGATGTCCGAGAAGAACTGCCGACGCACCGAGGTCGTCGAGGACTCGGTAGGCATGGGCGCCTACAACATGGACTCGCACCACATCCAGCGCTTCGTGACCAAGGAGGGCTTCGTGCGCAACGAAGGCGACGTGCAAGTCGGCAGCAAGCCGTACCCGGTGAGTTACCGGAGCATCCGCCCGCGCGCCTCCGAATGCACCAATCTGCTCGTGCCGGTCTGCCTGAGCGCCAGTCACATCGCCTACGGCTCCATCCGCATGGAGCCGGTCTTCATGGTGATGGGCCAGTCCGCCGCCATCGCGGCCGGACTCGCGATTGAGGCGGGCACCTCGGTGCAGGACGTCCCCTACCCGCGGCTCAAGGAGCGCCTGCTTGCGGTCAACCAGGTGCTGGACTTCGTGCCCGCGGCACCGGTCGGACGAGGCATGGCCAAGTCGACCCTGGCCGGGATCGTCATCGACGACGACCAGGCTGAGCTCAAGGGCTTCGGGTCGGTCAGCACCTCCACGCCCGGCTTCGTGGGCGAAGGCTATCGCCATGACGGCAATGACGGCAAGGGGACGCAGTCCGCGAAATTCATCCCCGACCTGCCCAAGGCCGGCCGTTACCGCGTGGCCTTGTCCTACGGACCCAACCCCAACCGCGCCGGCAACGTCAGCATCCGCATCCGGCACGCGGACGGGGAGTCGACCCTGACCGTCAACCAGAAGGCGGCCCCCTCAGGCGACAAGCCCTTCCATACGATCGGCACCTTCGATTTCAGATCCGGCCGCGAAGGCTGGGTCGAAATCAGCAACGCCGGCTCCGACGGATATGTGATCGTCGACGCCGTGCAGTGGCTGCCGACGGGAGAGTGAGGAGCTGTCAGCGCTTAGGCGCCGAGGCCTGCTGGCGCTCGAGTTCGGAAAGGAAAGCAAGCTCGGGCTCCGGACATCGGAGGCGCAGAGCGAGCCAGCGGTAGGCGGCACGGAGGGAGTCGAAGCTGGGCTGATGACCGGACTTGTGGTCGAACATGCCTAACGCCTCCGCATCCGCTCCTGCGGCGACGTAGGCTTCGCGGGCCCGGTCCAGCTGCGGCCGGCTTTGCTCGCCGTCATACTGTCCTGCGATCAGAAAGAAGCCCCGCGGGGCCATGCAGGCCAGCAGGTCGCCATGCTCCAACCCGGCCGCCCGCATGGCCTTGAGCTTCTCGCCGAAATACCAAGGGTCCTGCCAGTTGGTTGCGTCCCATCCGATGCCGAAGTCGCTCGCGACCACCGCCCGCGCACGTCCGTCGAGCGCACCGGCGTAAAAGGACGTCTTTCCGCCGAGCGAATGGCCCATGTAGGCGAGGCGGGAGGCGTCGACCTCGGGCGCGGCGGCGAGCAGGTCCATCGCGCGACGCGCGTCATGCGCGAGCTTGCCCATGCCGGTCCAGTCCGGGTCGGTGCGAGCCAGCTTGGCCGCCGCCAGGCGCCAGACGCCGAAGTCCGCACGATTCTTCGGCAGCTCCTGCTCGGTGAGCAGATTGTAGGGATAGGATTCCGCCGCCGCCACGACGTAGCCTTGTCGCACGAGATGAAGCGCGAACTTGGCGCTGTTACGCTCGGGGCCGAGCGGAACCTTGGAGCGCAGATCGTACCCGCACATCCGGTCCGGATCATAGAACGGCACCGCCACTCCCGGAGCACGACCTCTCAGGCCATGGGGAATCATGAGCAGCACCTGCTGCTCTGTGAACGGCCCCGTCCTCTGACGGTAGAGACGGGCGGAAAAATCAGGCGTCGCAAAGGACTCCACCAGGCGCTGCTCCCTCTTCCAGTCGGCCGTCGCAGGCCGGCCCAGCGCGGCCTCCCAGCGTGCGAACACGGGCCCGGCGGAAGGGGTCTCGCAGCCTGTGATGAACGCCAAGGCGGACAGTGCCACGACGGGGAGGATGCGGGTGGGCATGGGTGACATCCTCGGCCGATAGGTCCGTGCCTCCAACCGGAAATTGCAAATGGGGGACTCTGACGGACGGCGACCCGGACTTTAAGCCGTTCACCCCATGCCCCGTCCCCTTGACTACCGTCGCTTACGGCAGACACTTCCAGAAACCCCATGAAGCGCCTCCTGTCAGCCGCCTTCCTCGCCGTCTCCCTGCAGGGTGCGGTGGACTTCAACCGCGAGGTCCGGCCGATCCTCGCGCAGCATTGCTTCGCCTGCCATGGGATGGACGAGCATTCACGGGAAGGCGAACTGCGCCTCGACCTCCAGGAGACCGCCCACAAGTCCGGCGAGTCGGGAGCCATCGCCATCGTGCCAGGCGATCCGGCCAAGAGCGAAGTCGTCCGACGCATCTTCACCGATGACAAGGATGACCTGATGCCGCCGCCCAAGGCGAAGAAGCCCCTGTCAGAAAAAGACAAGGAAGTGCTCCGCCGCTGGATCGCGGAAGGCGGAAAGTATGAGGCCCACTGGGCCTTCGCCAAGCCCGCGCAGCCGACGCCTCCGGACGCTTCGATCCATCCCGTCGACGCCTTCGTGCGCGCCCGTCTCGCCAAGGAGGGCCTGCGTCCCTCGCCCGAAGCCGACCGCCACACGCTCATCCGTCGCCTTTCGCTCGACCTGACCGGACTGCCTCCGACGCCCGAGGAGGCCGACGCCTTCGCCGCCGACGGCTCTCCGCAGGCCTACGAGAATCTCGTGGAACGCCTGCTGGCCTCGCCCCGCTACGGAGAGCGCTGGGCGCGCCGGTGGCTCGACCTCGCCCGCTACGCCGACACCAACGGATTCGAGAAGGACCGCCCGCGCACCATCTGGCCCTACCGCGACTGGGTCGTGAAGGCGCTCAACGAGGACATGCCTTACGACCAGTTCGGCATCCGGCAACTGGCCGGGGACCTCCTGCCCGGCGCGACGCCCGACGACATCATCGCGACGGGATTCCACCGCAACACGATGCTGAACGAGGAAGGCGGCATCGACCCCAACGAATACCGTTTCTACGCCATGGTGGACCGTGTCGGCACCACGGGAGCCGCCTTCATGGGGCTCACGTTGAACTGCGCCCAGTGCCACACGCACAAGTACGACCCGATCGTGCACACGGACTACTACTCCGTGATGGCGTTGCTCAACAACGCCGACGAGCCGACCTACTTCATCCCGCCCGCAGACCTCGAGGCCCAGAAGGCCGAGCACGCGCGTCAGATCGCCCAGGCCGAAGCCGCCCTGCCCGGCAAGTTCCCCGGGGGAGCCCAGGCCCTGGAGGCCAGGCTCGACGCCTGGATCGCCGAACAGAAGCCCAAGGCCTCACGCTGGCAGATCCTTCGTCCATCCACGATGAAGACCACCCTGCCCCATCTCGAGGTGCAGCCGGACGGCTTCATCCTAGGCGGAGGCGACATCACCAAGAGCGACGTCTACGACCTCGCCTTCTCCGAGGCCGTCAAGGGCGCGACCGCGGTGCGCATCGAGGTCGCCCATCACCCCGCGCTGCCCAACGACGGTCCGGGACTGACCAATTACGAAGGGCCGCTCGGCGGCTTCTTCCTCAGCGAGATCCAGGCCTGGCAGGGCGACCGACGGCTCGCCATGGGCGACGCCTCCGCCACGAACGACGAGGAGGAGGACCGCATCAGCGACGCGGCGGCGGCTCCGAAGGCGAAGGCCAAGGCGAGCGCCAAGGCCAGGGCCGTGCGCAAGAAGAACAACGCCGACGCCGCGCTCGACGGCGAGATGTCCAGCGGCTGGCAGGTCCTCGGCGGATACGGGCAGAAGCAGACCGCTGTCTTCCGCTTCGCCCAGCCCACCGACCTGACGTCGGGATGGGCGCTGAAGATGCTGTTCGAAAAGCACTTCGCCTGCCCGCTCGGGCATTTCCGCATCTCCGTCACGACCGACCCTCAGGCCACGGCCACCGGCCACCCCGCCGCAGTTGAGGACATGCTCGCCGGCGCGGCGCCGGCCGATCGCGACCAGTTGCGTAAACGCTACCTCGAGACGGCGCCCGAAGTCGCCGCCCACGCCAAGGCACTGGAGGCCCTCCGCAAGCGCATCCCGCGCGGCCAGTCCACCCTCGCCATGCGGGAGCGTCCCTCGTCCAACCCGCGTCCGACCTTCCGCCATCATCGTGGCGAGTTCCTGAGCCCGCGCGAGCAGGTCAAGCCGGCCGTGCCCGCCTTCCTGCCGGCCCTGCCCAAGGATGCGCCCGCCAACCGCCTCACCTTCGCCCGCTGGCTGTTCTCTCCGGAGAATCCGCTCACCGCGCGCGTGGCCGTGAACCGCCACTGGCAGGCCTTCTTCGGCCGGGGCTTCGTGACGACCCTCGAGGACTTCGGCTTCCAGAGCGAAGCCCCCTCGCATCCGGAGCTGCTCGACTGGCTGGCCGTCGAGTTCATGAACTCGGGCTGGTCGACCAAGCGGCTCCACCGGCTCATCGTCACCAGCGCGACCTACAGACAGTCATCCAAGGTCTCGCCGGAGTCGGCCGCCAAGGATCCCGCAAATGTCCTTCTGTCCCGCGGCAGCCGATTCCGACTCGAGGCGGAGATCATCCGCGACTCCTCCCTGAAGGCCGCCGGCCTCCTCTCCGCCAAGATGGGCGGTCCGGGCGTATATCCGCCGCAGCCTGCAAGCGTCACGACCGAGGGCACCTACGGACGGGTCGACTGGAAGACCAGCGAAGGCGAGGACCGTTACCGGCGGTCGCTCTACACCTTCATCAAGCGCACCGCACCCTTCGCGATGGCCACCACCTTCGACGCCCCGACCGGCGAATCCTGCGTGGCCCGGCGCGACGTCTCCAACAGCCCCCTCCAGGCCCTGACCTTGCTCAACGACGAGATGTTCATGGAGACCGCCCGCGCGCTGGGCCAGAAGGCCATGGAAACTGCGGCCGATGACGACGGACGCATCGCCTACGTCCTGCGCCGCTGCGTGACCCGTCCGCCCGCGCCGGACGAGACCGCCGCCCTCAAGGCCTTCGTCAAAAACCTCCGCGACCGCAAGACCGCCGAGAAGGACGTCTGGACCGCGCTCGCCCGCGCCGCCCTCAACCTCGACGAGACCGTCGTCCATCCGTGAAAATCAGATGGAATCGACGATGAAAGATGGAGGATGGAAGATAAACGGCACGGGAGTCGTGATGGAGGACGCCTTTGAGGCTGCGGCCGGCTATCAGCGACTGGAGGTGTGGCGACTGGCCCGCGACCTCTCCTCGGAAATCCACAGGATGACGCTGGAGGACCTGCCTCGGTTCGAAATGCATGAGGCCGGCTCCCAAGTCAGACGCTCAGCCAAGTCCATCCGCGCCAACATCGTGGAAGGCTTCGGGAAGCGCCGCTACAAGCAGGAGTTCCTCCGCCACCTCACCTACGCCCTGGGCTCGGCCCATGAGACCTTGGATCATTTGGATTCCCTCCATGAGACGGGCTCCCTGACCTCCGGTCAGCGTCATGCCAAACTCACGGGCCTCACCCGGCTGCTAATCTCCAAACTTCGCACCTTCATGAACGGCGTCGAACTGCACCATCGCTCCTGAACGACCCCGCATCCTTCATCTCCCATCCTTCATCCTCAATCCTCCATCATCCATCTTCCTTCAGTCATGCACCCCCGCCCCAACGTCACCCGCCGGCACTTCTTCCAAGACTGCGCCCTGGGGGTCGGAAAGATCGCCCTCGCCTCGCTGATGACCGACGGTCTGACCGGACGCCTGGCCGCCGCCGGCTCCGGCATGCGCCCCGGACTGCCGCATCACGCGCCCAAGGCCAAGGCCGTCATCCACCTCTTCATGGCCGGCGCGCCCTCGCAGCTCGAGCTCTTCGACAACAAGCCGGCCCTCGCCAAGCTGGAAGGCAAGCCCCTGCCCCCTTCGGTCATCAACGGCCAGCGCTACGCCTTCATCCGGCCCGACGCGGCCGTGCTCGGACCCCGCTACAAGTTCGCCCGGCACGGCCAGTCCGGCGCCGAGCTCTCGGAGATGCTGCCCAACATCGCCACCATCGCCGATGACATCGCGATCGTGAAGTCGTGCCGGACGACCCAGTTCAACCACGCCCCGGCCCAGATCTACATGAACACGGGCTTCTCCCAGCCCGGACGGCCCAGCATGGGCTCCTGGATCACCTACGGCCTCGGTTCCGAGTCCAAGGACCTGCCCGCCTTCGTCGTGATGAGCACCGGCAGCGGGATCAGCGGCGGAGCGGCCTGCTGGAGCAGCGGCTTCCTGCCCACCAGCCACACCGGCACGCGCTTCCGCAACACCGGCGACGCCATCCTCAACACCGGCACGCCCGCCGGCATCGACCCGGCCACGCAGAAGGACACCATCGCGCTCATCAACGCGATGAACGACCGCCGCCTCCGCCTCGATGGCGACAGTGAGATCGCGACACGCATCGCCAACTACGAGATGGCCTACCGCCTGCAGACCTCGGCGCCCGAACTCATGGACCTCTCGACGGAATCCAAGGAGACCCTGGAGCTCTACGGCTGCGACCCCAAGGTGCCCTCCTTCGCGCGCGCCTGCCTGCTCGCCAGACGCATGGTCGAACGCGGCGTGCGGTTCATCAACATCTACAATGAGGGCTGGGACGCGCACAGCGACGTCGCCGGCAACGTGAAGAACAACTGCGCCAAGACCGACCGCGCCTCGGCCGCCCTCATCAAGGACCTCAAGCGCCGCGGTCTGCTCGACAGCACGCTCGTGATCTGGGGCGGGGAGTTCGGCCGCACCCCGATGGTGGAGGCCAGCGTCTCGCTCGGTCGCAGCATGGGACGCGACCACCACCCGCAGGCATTCTCGATGTGGATGGCCGGCGGCGGCATCAAGGGCGGCCAGACGATCGGGGAGACCGACGAGATGGGCTTCAACATCGTCAAGGACGAGGTCCGCGTGCCCGACCTGCAGGCCACCGTGCTGCACTGCCTCGGCATCGACCATGAGCGGCTCACCTTCCGCAACGCCGGCCTGGACTTCCGACTCACCGGGGTCGAGCCCTGCCACGTGGTGAAGCAGCTGCTGGTCTGAACGATGGTTGTTGAGCCCGGCGTCGGGCCGTCCGAGGATGAAAGGGCAACTTAACCGTTCCACGGGGGTTGTATCCTTGACCCCGCATGCCCGCCTTCTCCCTCGCCATCTTCTGGGGCGCCCTGCTCCTCTTCCTGGTCCAGCCGCTGATCGCGAAGTACATCCTGCCCTGGTTCGGAGGGAGCCCGGCCGTCTGGACGACCTGCATGCTGTTCTTCCAGCTGCTGCTGCTCGGTGGATACGCCTACGCGCACTTCAGCACGACCCGCCTGCGCACGCGCACGCAGGTGATCGTCCACCTCTCCCTGCTCGGGCTTTCGCTGCTGCTCCTGCCGATCGCGCCGGGCGACCAATGGAAGCCGGCTGACGGCTCGTCACCGACCGGCTCGATCCTGCTGCTGCTGCTGGCGACCATCGGGCTTCCTTACCTGGCGCTCTCCGCCACCGGCCCGCTCTTTCAGGCCTGGTTCAGCCGCGCCCACCCGGGCGTGTCGCCCTACCGGCTCTACGCGCTCTCCAACGTCGGCTCGCTGCTCGCGCTGCTCGGCTATCCCTTCCTGATGGAACCTCACCTCGGGCGTCATGACCAGGCGCTCTGGTGGTCGGCGGGGCTCGCGGTCTTCGCCGCGCTCGCCGCATGGTGCGGACGCCAGGTCTGGCGACTGGGCGACCTCCCGGCCGCCTCGGTCACGGAGGAAGGCGGTGCGGCCGGCGGCCTTGACCGCACGCTCTGGCTGGCCCTGCCGGCGTGCGGCGTGATCCTGCTGCTCTCCGTCACCAACCGCCTCTGCCAGGACATCGCGGTCATCCCCTTCCTCTGGGTCCTGCCGCTGAGCCTGTACCTGCTCACGTTCATCATCTGCTTCGACAGCCCGCGCTGGTATCGACGCGCGCTCTGGCTGCCGCTGCTGGCGGTGACCCTGCTCGCGGTGGCCGCATGGATGGCCCAGGGCAACATGGCGACGCCCTCGCAGGCCTGGCTGGCCCCCGTCGCCTGGGCGATGGAGGCCGCGGCCGAACTGTCGATGTTCGGCGAAATCGCGCTCTTCCTCATCACGCTCTTCATCGGATGCATGGTCTGCCATGGCGAAGTCTACCGTCTCCGGCCCGCGGCGGGCGGGCTCACGGGCTTCTACCTTTCGCTCTCCGCCGGCGGGGCCGTCGGCGGGCTCTTCGTCGCCCTGGGCGCCCCCGCGCTCTTCAATGACTACCTCGAGCTGCATGTCGGCCTCTTCCTGCTGGCCGCGCTGACCTTGGCCGCGCTGTGGGCCGCCCAGGACAGCCCGCTCGCGCGTTGGCGACGGCCCTGGGCCTGGTGCGGACTCATCCTGCTCCTGGCCGCATTCGGCGAAGCGCTGCGCATCGACGCCCAGGCGCCGGTCGCCGGCCGCATCGAGCAGTCGCGCAACTTCTACGGCGTGCTGAAGGTGCTCGAGGAAGACTCGGGGGATGATTTCTCCCACAAGCGCATGCTGCAGCACGGCGGCACCACCCACGGACTGCAGTTCATGGCCGAAGCCCGCCGCCGCGTCCCGGCCTCCTACTACACCGGCTCGAGCGGCATCGGACGCGCGATGCGCACGGTCTGGCCGGCAGGAGGACGTCGCATCGGGGTGGTCGGACTGGGCACGGGCAGCATGGCCTCCTGGGGACGCCCGGGTGACGTCATGCGGTTCTACGAGATCAACGAAGAGGTGGTCCGCATCGCCCGCGGCTCCTTCACGTTCCTGACGGACACGCCGGCCAAGATCGAACTGGTCATGGGCGACGCACGCCTCTCGATGGAGCGCGAAAAAGACCAGCGTTACGACGTGCTCGTGCTGGATGCGTTCAGCAGCGACGCGATCCCCGCGCACCTGCTCACGAAGGAGGCCTTCGCGATCTACCGACGACACCTCAAGCCGGACGGAGTCCTGGCCGTGCACGTCTCCAACCGCTACCTCGACCTCGAGCCGGTCGTGCGGCTCATCGCGGCGGACTCGGGCTTCGGCGTCGCGGTCATCAACGATGACGACGTCGGGGAGTTCCAGGTCGACGAATACACCGGCGGAGCCTACACCTCCGACTGGATGCTGCTGTCCTCGGACGCCAAGGTGCTGTCCCAGCCCCTCATCGCCAAGGCGGCCTCAGAGGCGCCGGAAACCCCCGCCGACGCCCGTGCCTGGACCGATGACCGCAGCGACCTGCTGGGCGTCCTGATGGCGGAAGAAGGCACCTTCCTCGCCTGGCTCAAGGGGCTCTGACCGCTTTCCGCTGGCACGGCCCCGCCCTTCCGACCATAAGGGGCGGACCCCCATGCGCACGCTCATCGCCGCCCTGCTGTCCCTCTCCGCCACGGCCCTGGCCGCCGACGGTCCGAGAAAACTGACGCTCGCCGACTTCACCGACCAGGAGGGCAAGGCTCCGAACGCGATGTGGTCGACGGACGCCGACGGCGTCATCCACCTCAAGGGCAAGGGAGGCGGCGCGCTCATCTCCAAGGAGGAATACGCATCGTTCGAACTCACCTGGGAATGGAAGCTCGAATCCAAGGGCAACAACGGCATCAAGTACTGGGTCACGAAGATCGGCAAGGAGTGGCTGGGCGTCGAATACCAGATGATCGACGACAACGGCCACCCGGACGGACTCCGCGGCGGCTCCCATAACACGGGGAGCATCTATGACATCGTGGACTCGGCCAAGGACAAGGCCCTGCGCCCGGTGGGCGAGTGGAACGCCAGCCGCATCTTGGTGAAGGACGGACGCATCGAGCACTTCCTGAACGGCAAGCCGGTCTCCTCCGCCGACACGAAGTCCGAGGACTGGAAGGCCGCGGTCGGCCGCAGCAAGTTCCGCACGAAGCAGGGCTTCGCGCCCGGCAAGGGCAAGCTGATGCTCACCGAGCACAGCGACCCCTGCTGGTTCCGCAACCTCGCCATCAGGCCGCTTTGAGCGGATGCGCGCCTCCGTCGCCACGCTGCTCCTGACCTGCGCCGTCCTCGTCGGCGCGGACAAGAAGCCGAAGGCGGCCGCGCAGCCTTGGGGCGACTGGGTCGAGGCCGACTTCCCCTTCTTCTCATCCGTCATCGACGCGCGTCGCGCCGGCACCGGAGCCAAGAACCTTTCGCCGCGCGCCATCGTGCTCCCGCTGGAACACGGCTGCTTCGTGGCCGTCGACGTCGACCTCTGCCGGGTCGCCGCCATCTGGCGCGGGAAGGGCGTCACGGACAAGGCCCTGGCTCCGGGGTCGTATCATGACCCTGGACGCAAGACGCCCGGCGGACAGTCGCCGCTCCCCACGCCGGACGGCAAGCTGTGGATCGGCAACGGACTGCTGCCCGGCTGGCAGTCGGGCACGCTGCGGCGCGACGATCCCCGCGAACCCGCACCCAGTCCCGAGGAGGTCGGCCTCGGCGCCCTGCCCGAGGGCATGGCTCGCTTCCGCTCCATCGCCATCGCCGGAAGCACGGTCACGCTGCGGTATGCGGTCGGCGCCACGGAAGTTTCGGAACGCTGGCAGGCGTCACTGCACGCGGGCGAACCTTACGTGGAGCGGCGGCTTTCCCTCGGCCGACGTGACAAGGACCTGATCCTGGTGGCCGGCGCGCGCGTCAACGGGCCCTCCCAGGAGATCGAGCCCGGCCTTGCACTCTCGGGCTTCGGCCAGGCCGAGGACGATGCCGACTACTTCATCTTCCGATTCCCCGCCGGCGGACCCGCCACCGCGTGCGTGACTTACGGCGACGAGAAAAAGCCCCCCGCCGGACGCACCGACTTCGGCAAGCCCGCAACCGCAGGACTTCGCTGGAAGGGCGCCGAGATGACCTCAGCGCGGCTCTCCGATTCCAAGGAGGCCTACGTCGTCGATGAAATCGGGCTCCCCGTGCCCAACCCCTGGAAGCGCGCCGTCCGCCCCTCGGACGTGCAGTTCCGCAAGGACGGAAGCGCCTTCGTCGTCACGCTGGACGGCGACGTGTGGTCGGTGGCCGGACTCGCGGGAGAATCGCCCCGCCCGATCTGGCGTCGATTCACCTCCGGCCTGCATGAGCCGATGACCCTGGCCGTGCGGGACGGCGAACTCTTCGTCTTCGACCGCAACGGCATCTGGCGCCTGCGTGACCTCGACGGCGACGGCGAGGCGGATGAACACGAGCTGTTCTGCAACACCTTCGCCCAGACCGCCGACCTGCGGGAATTCCCCAGCACGCTGAGGGTCGGTCCGAAGGGCGAGTTCTTCATCGCCAAGGGAGGCCAGGAGGCCGCGACGATCGGCAGGCACAACGGCAGCGTCCTCAAGATCTCGGCCGACGGCGCCCGCCACGAGGTGCTCGGCTACGGCTTCCGCCAACCCAACCTGGCCGTGCATCCCGTCACAGGGCTGGTGACCTCGAGCGACCAGCAGGGCCACTACGTGCCGAGCACGCCGATCCACGTGGTCGAAGGACGCAAGTTCTACGGCTTCCTCAGCGACAAGCTGCCCAAGGAGAGCTACCCGGCGCCGATTGAACCGCCCCTCACCTGGATGCCGCACGCGGTGAACGCGTCCGCGCTATCCCAGGTCTGGCTGATCGGTGCGAAGATGGGACCGCTCGACGACGGGCTGGTCCAGATCTGCTTCAACAAGCCGGACCTGCTCCGGGTGAACTTCAACCGGCGAGGCTCGCGCCCGCAGGCCAGCGTCGCCAGCGTGGCGCAGGGCTTCACCTTCCCTCCCCTCAACGGATCGGTGAACCCGACGGACGGCCAGCTCTACCTTGCCGGATTCCAGATCGCCGGCTGGGGCAACATCCTCGACTCGCTCGCCGGAATCGGGCGCGTGCGTCACACGGGGGCCCCGCTCCTCGTGCCGAAGGAAGTCACCCCCATGGACAAGGGCGTGCTGGTGCGCTTCGAGGTTCCGGTGGACCGCGCCAAGGCCTCCGACCCCGACAACTGGTCGCTGGCCACCTGGCGCTACCGGCGCGCTCCGTCCTACGGCTCTGCCCAATACAAGGAGGACGGCACGACGGGCAACGACTGGCTCACGCCGAGCGCGGCCTATGTCTCTGAGGACGGCAGGTCGGTCTTCATCGCCACGCCCGGCATCCGGCCGGTCGAACAGCTGCGAGTGGGCTGGTCCATCGCCAGCGCCGAAGGCCGCGCGATGGAAGACAACGCCTACACGACGATCCATGAGCTGACGCCTTTCGAGCCTTCCAAGGAGGGCTTCGGCGACCTGAAGGTCGACCTCACGCCCCGCCAGGCCAAGGCCATGGCCAAGGAGACGGTCTCCGTTGAGGAGGGACGTCGGCTCTCGACGGTCTTCGGGTGCGTCGCCTGCCATTCGGTGACCGACACCGCCATGACCAACGTCGGCCCCAAGTGGAAAGGACTTTACGGCTCGAAGCGGGATTTCGTCACGGACGCCAGGAAGAAGGGGTCGCTGACGGTGGATGACGCCTACCTCCGCGAGTCCATCCTGAAGCCCGAGGCCAAGAAGCACGCCTCCTTCCTGAAGTCGGAATTCGCGATGCCCAGCTTCGCCGGCGTGATGACCGACGCCCAGATCGATTCGGTCATCCTCTACATCCGCTCGCTGCGCTGACATGGCACGCCTGATTGTCTCGCTCCTCCTCTGCGCCGTAGGCGCCTGGGGCGCGCCGCGACCGAACTTCGTGGTCGTGTTCATCGACGACCTCGGCTGGGGGGACTTCGGATGCTTCGAGGGCAAGGACGCACGCACGCCCGAGGTCGACCGGCTGGCCGCCGAGGGCCGCCGCTTCACCCAGTTCTACGTCAATTCGCCGATCTGCTCGCCCTCTCGCTGCGCGCTGCTCACCGGGCAGCACCCGCAGCGCTGGCGGATCACTTCCTACCTGAACAACCGGGCCGACAACGACAGACGCGGGCTGGCCCAATGGCTGGACCCGAAGGCGCCGACGCTCGCGCGGACGCTCAAGGAGGCCGGCTATGCGACGGGCCAGTTCGGCAAATGGCATCTGGGCGGTCAGCGCGACGTCGATGACGCGCCCGCGATCACGGCTTACGGCTACGACGAGTCGCTGACGAACTTCGAGGGCATGGGGCCCAAGCTGCTGCCGCTCACCCTGCGTCCGGGCGAGGAGAAGCCGGGACGCATCTGGGCCGACGCCGAGCGTCTGGGCGGACCGGCGAAGTGGACGCTGCGCTCGGAGATCACGACGGGCTTCGTCGACGCGGCGGCCGCATTCATCGACCGCAGTGCGGCGGCAGGCCGTCCTTTCTTCGTCACGGTCATGCCCGACGACGTGCACAGCCCGTTCTGGCCGCCGGTCGCCGACTTCCGGGACGGCAAGCGCGGGCTGTACCTCGCGGTGCTCGAATCCATGGACCGGCAGCTGGGTCGGCTCTTCGCCAAGATCCGTGCCGACGCCCGACTGCGCGAGAACACCGTCATCCTGCTCTGTTCCGACAACGGACCGGAGCCTGGCGCCGGCACAGCCGGCCATCTCCGCGGGCACAAGACCCAGATCTACGAGGGCGGAATCCGGTCGCCCCTCGTCGTCTGGTCCCCGGGGCTGATGAAATGCGCGCCCGGCGGGACGGATGAGTCATCCATCCTCGCCGCCTTCGACCTGGCCCCCTCCCTCGCCCGTCTCGCCGGCGCACGGCACGCCGACGCCGACGGTGAAGACGCGTCCGCTGCCCTGCTTGGCGCCGCAGTCCACCGCCGCGCCAAACCGCTCGTCTGGCGCCGCCCGCCCGACCGGAAGAACTGGCCCCCCGCCCTGCCCGAGTCGCAGCCCGACCTCGCCATACGTGACGGACGATGGAAGCTGCTTTGTGATTTCGACGGATCCGGCGCCCGGCTCCACGATCTGGAGATGGATCCGAGTGAAAGCCGCGACCTCGCCAAGGCGGAACCGGCCGTGGCCGATCGGCTGACCAAGGCCGTCCTGGAATGGCACCGGTCCATGCCCCAGGACGCCGCCCTTGGTCCTGCTAAAGCGGCGGTGAAGAAGAAGCGCTGAAGGTCCGGACTCGCAACCCAGGCCTCATCCCGCTGTCCTAAGGCCATGCGCACCCCACGCCTGCTCCCCCTCATCACGGTCGCCATCCTTGGCGCCGCCCAGCTGATCGCCGCCGAGTTCCGCCTGGCCGCGCCCATCTCCGACCACATGGTCCTGCAGCGCGGCAAGCCCGTCGCCGTCTGGGGCTTCGCCGACGCCGGCGAGAAGGTCAGCGTGGAGTTCGGCGGACAGAGCAAGCAGGCCGTCGCCGACGGCGAAGGCCGCTGGATCGTTCGGCTCGACCCCATGGAGGCCAGCGCCCAGCCGCGCACGCTGACCGCGGCCGGCAAGGATGGACGCAAGGTCGAGGTGAAGGACGTGCTCGTCGGCGAAGTCTGGCTCGGCTCCGGCCAGTCCAACATGGCGATGACCGTCCAGTCCTCCGACGCCTTCGAAAAGGAGAAGGCCGCCGCCGACCTCCCCCTCATCCGTCACTTCAAGGAATCATCCGGGCCCGCCGCCAAGCCCCAGCCCGAGGGCAAGGGCTCCTGGAGCGTCTGCGCTCCTGACACCGTGGGCGGCTTCTCCGCCACGCTCTACTTCTTCGGACGCGAACTGCACCGCGAGCTCGGCGTGCCGATCGGGCTCGTGAACACCTCCGTGGGCGGGACGCCGATCGAAGCCTGGGTGTCGGCCGAGACCCAGTCCTCGGACCCTGAGACGAAGGCGGTCTATGACGCCCGTCTCAAGGAGTTCGACACCTTCGACGTCGCCGGCGCCGGCGAACTGCACCGCAAGCAGACCGAGCGCTGGAAGAACGCCGTCGCCCAGGCCAAGAAGGAGGGCAAGGAGTTCGTCACTCCGGCCCCGAAGAACCCCCTCGCCATGCGCAAGCTCAAGGGCGGACCGGCGCACCTCTATAACGGCAAGGTCGTCAACCTCGTGCCTTACGGCGTGCGCGGCATGCTCTGGTATCAGGGCGAAGGCAATGCGCACAGCCCCCAGACGGCCGAGCTCTACGTCAAGCAGCTGACGCAGCTCGTGAGCAGCTGGCGCGCGCTCTGGCAGGATGAGGTCCCTTTCGCCTGGGTTCAGCTGCCCAACTACCGCAACTCGCAGTCCGAAGGCTGGCCCCGCATGCGCGAGTCGATGACCAAGGTGCTCGCCCTGCCCAGGACCGGCATGGCCATCACGCTCGACGTCGGCGACCCCAAGGACATCCATCCCAAGAACAAGCAGGCGGTCGGGAAGCGTCTCTCGCTTTGGGCGCTCGGCACGGTCTACGACCGCAAAGTTCCGGCGACCAGCGGACCCCTGCCGGCGGGCCACAGGATTGAAGGATCCTCCGTCACGGTGTCGTTCAAGCACGGCGAAGGCCTGAAGACCCGCGACGGCGGCGCGCCCCGCGGATTCCTGATCGCAGGATCGGACAAGTCCTGGAAGCCCGCCACGGCCCGCATCGAAGGCGACAAGGTCGTCGTGAGCAGCCCCGAAGTGTCCGCGCCCGTCGCGGTGCGCTACGCCTGGTCGGAGAATCCCGACTGCAATCTCGTCAACGGCGCCGACCTGCCCGCCTCCACTTTCCGCACCGACGACTGGCCCGCGGTGAAGTAAGCCGAGGCTCCCTTGAAATTGGTTCTCCCCATGGGCGGCGCAATGCCGCAACCTTGGGTCATGCTCCGCCCCCTGGTGCCGACATCCCTGCTCGCCCTGGCGACGTGCTGCCTCGCCCAGGTCGCTCCCCCGGGCGCGCCACGGACCAACCCGACGAAGAGGACGGACCTGCCCCCTTTCGTCGAGGGAGTGATGCCTACGGCCACCAACCAATGGACCGGCATGCACTGGGAAGGGGGCATGCCCGAGCTGGGCGGCTCAGGCGTGCGGGTGATCGAGAGCGGCGCCTTCTGGGTCGCGCAGAACACCGGGTCGCTCGCCTTTACGGCCTTCGGGGGCTTCGGCGACGTCCACCCTGGCGACCACGCCGCCTACGACCTCGACCCCGAAGCCGGTCCTAAGGAGAACGGCAGTCAGCTCAGGCACCGCGCGATCGTGACCCGCCGTCCGATGCCGACAGCCCACAGGATCACGACCATCACCGTCGACGGCGTGGAGTATGACATCAGGCGCGGCAAGCCCTGGGACGGAAAATCCGGCCCACGGCTCATCGAGTCAGGAAGGTTCCTGCAACGTGCGGACATCCTCGGACTTGAAGCCGTCGACCCTGCCGGCAGGAAGCTCGACGGTGAATTCAGATTCGAAACCGTGGCCTGGCCGGACCGGCTGACGTTCTCCCTGCACGCCCGTCCGCCCCTGGAAAGCATCCCCGAGGGAGAATCCTGCTTCGGCGTCCGTGGCGGCGGCTTCGGACTCACGGGCAGGAACCATCACGTCTCCCCTTCGCACCCTTCCTTCAACGCGCAACAGTTCACCTTCGAACTCTGGGTCTACGTCCCGGAAGACGCCGCCACGGCCAGCCGGCAGGCGCCCTGGATCGCCTGCCACGGAGCGAATGAGGAGAGCCCGGGCGGATTCGGCTTCTCGTTCGGGCAGTCACGGCTGGCCGCGCGCTTCAACGCGGCCGGAGGCCGGACGGGCGCCCGCCTGCTGATATCGCCCATGGAGGCGAAGATGGAGGCCTGGAACCACGTGGCGCTGACCTTCGACGGGGTGTCCTGCGCCTTCTTCGTGAACGGCGCCCCGGCCGGCCGCGCCAAGACCGACGGCCCGCGCCGTGCGAGCCAGGCGCCGCTCACGCTGGGCCGACGGGGCGACGGAGGCGGCGACGGCTACCATTTCAAAGGCGCGGTCGACGAAGTGCGCCTCCACACCCGCGTCCTGACGACCGCGGAGATCGGCGCGATCGCGACGCGCAAGTCCGTGCCGGCCGCGGGCGACGGCTTCGCGCTGAGCTTCGATGAAAAGGTCGCCGCCAAGGAGCGGCGCGTCCGCAATGAATGGAAGGACGTCAGGATGAGGATCGACATCTGGAAGAACGGCGGCAACAACGACCCCAACGTCAACTGGCAAGGCCCGACGACGGCGGACGCCTCCGGCTGGCACCGAGGATACCTCAAAGTCCGCACCGACGGGATATGGCCGGAGGTCGACCAAGGCGTCACGCTCGTGGCCGAGGACAAGGACACCGGAGCGGCGCTGCCCGTCACCAAGGACGCGACGCTGGGCTGCTTCAAGGTCGACCTCGATTCCGTGCGGGGGACCGGCCAGGGCAACGACGTCCTCGAGCGCGTGCGCCTCCGCTTCAGCAAGTCCGACCGCGGCATGGCGCGCGTCATGTTCACGAAGACCGGCGCAGGCCTCAGGCACGTCCAAGGCGCCCCCATCACGGGCATCACGGCCGTCCTGCGCACGCCGGACGGCATCCCCACCGGAATCCCCGTCCAGCTCAGCAAGAACTGGCATACGCGACCCGAGGCGGGCGAGTTCGCCAGCCAGTGGTTCCATGGCGTGACGATGATCAACCTCGAGTTTTCGGCTCGGGAGGCGGAACTGGAACTCGCCCTGGCCTACGGCCACTGGGGACGCCTGCCGGCCGTCACCCACTCCCAGCTGAGCCTGATCGGCTGGGGCTCGAACCAGCTCTGGGACCAGACGGCGATCGGGTCCTGGGGAGAAAGCTTCTGCTTCGAGCCCGACCGTGCGCAACGCGGCAACATCGTGCTGGACGTCCGCCCGCTGATGGTGACCCCCATGCGCGGCGAAAGATGGCAGTGGACCAACAACGTGGGCGGGGCGGACTGGTTCATCCTCGAGCCTCCCGCGCCAGGAAGCAGGCGGCTCAAGCACACCGACGTCCGCACCGCGTACGTCTCCCAGGGACCTTGCCTCTCCAAGGTCGTCTACAGCGGCCTCATGGCCGCCCCGGGGGCGAGCTTCGGCGGGATGATGACCCGGGCCGAGGTCAGCATCGGCCGCACCACGGACATCGCGCGCGCGAGCTACCGCCTGCGCCTCGACGTCGTCAGCCGGACCGACGTCGGCCGCTGCACGATCTTCCAGATGGGGTCCGAGCAGTACAACTATCCGCGTGAAGAATCGTTCGCGCTCGGTGACGCCGGCGGCGTCGCGCGCGCCTGGAAGCCGGCGCCCCACGGCAAGGAGGACGGACGCACCGTGCTCGGCGAGCCCCATGAGATGAAGGGCGTGACGCCCTGGGCCTCCCTGCACGGCGGCAGGGATCCCGTGGACGCGCGCACCGGAGCGCTCGCCGACCGAGGATTCGTCATCCGCTCCTGGAAGGCCGTGCTCGGGGGCAAGCCGGCGAACCCCTGGATCGTGGAGCGCGACTCGGCGCCCGCGCAGCGCCTGCGCACGGTCACGCTCGACCTCGTCGCGCCGCCCGACGTGAAGACCCTCCTGCCCGGCGACTACGTCGAGGCGCTCATCGAGCACGTCGTGATCCCAAGAGGCGCGGACGACTACTACGGCCCCGATGAGAGACTCAGGGAGGCCCTGCGGACACGTTCGGCGCCGGAGATGGTCCTGCGCGAGGCCCGGCAGGGCGCGCGCGAAGTCACCGCTGCGGTCGGACAGGTGCGTTCGCTGCATCCGGCCGTCTCCGTGGAATGCCAGGACAACCGGGCCGAGATCACCCTCGCGGGCGGCGTGGGCCACATCCCGCTGCGCTTCTCCGGCCTGACCCTTCCTCCCCGCCGCATCCAGGTCTTGCTCGACGGCACGCCGGCCGTCCCCGCGACCCCGGACAAGCCCGCCGTGCCTGCCGTCCCGGGAACGCCGCTCGACCCGGCCTCGCACGGCCCCGAGTTCTGGCAGATCGAGCCGTCGCTCGACCAGCGGAGCTACGCCTTCGTCATCAACCTGCCCCCCTCGGAGAAACCCCGCCGCATCACCGTCGGCGAGCCTCCGCCGCCCCCTGCGGAGTTGCCAGCCAAGGAGCCTGCCCCACGATGAGGGGATGCGTCTCCTCCCGTTCCTGCTCGCGCTGATCGCCGCCTCCGGCGCCGCCGAGACCCGCAGGCCCAACTTCGTCTACGTCTTCTCCGACGACCAGCGCTGGGACGCCATGGGCGTCGTGCAACGCGAGCAGGGCGACAAGGCGCGCTTCCCTTGGCTGCGCACGCCCAACCTCGACCGGCTGGCGGCCGAAGGACTCCGCTTCCGCAACGCCTTCGTCGTGAACTCCCTTTGCGCGCCTTCCCGCGCGACCCTCGTCACCGGTCAGTACGGCCACGTCAACGGCGTGACCAACAACCACACGCCCCACCCCGACGGCAACGTCAGCCTCCCCGCCCTCCTCCGCGGCGTCGGCTACGTCTCGGGCTACTTCGGAAAGTGGCACCACGGCAACCAGTCGGGCAAGCGCCCCGGCTTCGACACCTCCGCGAGCTTCACCGGGCAGGGCGTCTACTTCGACTGCCCCGTCGAGGTCGACGGCGTGCGCCGCGAAACCAAGGGCTTCGTCGACGACGTCACGACCGGCTTCGCGATGGACTTCATCCGGGCCAACCGCGAGCGGCCCTTCCTCATGGTGCTCGGCTTCAAGACCTGCCACGGACCCTTCACCCCGCCGCCGCGGCATGAGAAGGCCTACGAGGGCGAGCAGGCGCGCGCCGTGCCGAACCTCGGCCTGAAACCGCCCTACCTCAAGGCCGTCGGCCCCAAGGCGGCCGCCACCGCCGCGGCCGCGCCCAAAGGACTCGTGCCGACCAACCTGGGCATGTTCCGGGGGATCAATGCGGTCGACGACAACGTCGGCCGGCTCCTCGCGCTGCTGGACGAGCTCAAACTAGCGGAGGACACGGTCTTCGTCTTTTCCAGCGACAACGGCTACTATCTCGGCGAGCACGCCCTCGGCGACAAGCGCTCCGCTTACGAGGAGTCGCTGCGCATCCCCATGGTCGTGCGCTACCCGCGCGCGGTGAAGGCCGGGCGCACCGACGACCGCATGGTGCTCAACGTCGACCCGACGCCCACCTTCCTCGACCTGGCCGGCGTGCCCGTGCCGTCCACCGTGCACGGGCGCAGCTGGCGGCCGCTGCTCGAAGGCCGCGAGGACGTCGCCTGGCGGGACGCCTTCTTCTACTGCTACTTCTTCGAAAGGGGCTTCGGCGTCCCCACGACGACGGCCGTGCGCACGAATGATGCGAAGCTCATCAAGTATCCCGGCCACGACGAATGGACCGAAGTCTTCGACCTGAAGTCGGATCCCTACGAGACCCGCAACCTCGCGAACGCCCCGGAGGCCGCCGAGCTCCGTGCGAGGCTTGAGGCTGAATACGAACGGCAGTCCAAGGCGGTCGCCTTCCGCGTCCCTGAATTCGCGGACAAGCCGCCGGCCGACGGCTCCCTGCCCTCCCCGAAGGATTCAGCGGAAAAGAAGACCGGTAAAAAGAAGAAGAAGGCGGAGGCCGCCAAATGAGACGTCCCATACTGCTGATTGCCGCGGTCGCTGCGCTCATCTCCGGATGCGCGTCCCCCCGGCATCCTTCCGACGCCTGGGACGCCGAAGGCCCGGTCCCCGCGGCGGCCGATCAGCCGCGACTCAAGGGCGTGCGCTTCCAGGTGATCAAGCCGTATGAGTTCTCCCTGGACGGCTACCGCTTCCTGCACGGCGTGGCGCTCGCCTCCCACCAAGGCCGGCTCTACGCGAGCTTCGGACACAACCGCGGCGGCGAGAACACCTCGACCGAGGAGGCGCGCTACACCGTCAGCGACGACGCCGGACGCACGTGGAGCCCCGTGCGCACCATCGACGGCGCACCGGCCCCCGAAGTCGGGGTAAGCCACGGCGTCATGCTTTCGCACCAAGGACGCCTGTGGGCCTTCCACGGCGCCTACAAGGGCACGCTCAAGGAGGTGCACACCCGCGCCTACCTGCTCCAGCCCGACGGCTCCTGGAAGAAGTTCGGCACGGTGATCGGCGGCGGGTTCTGGCCGCTTGAGCCGCCCGTCCCGCTCGGCGACGGCAATTGGATCATGTCCGGCGCCTCGGTCGGCGGACAGAACCCTCCGGCCGTGGCGATCAGCCACGGAGACGACTTCACGAAGTGGGACCTCGTCAGGATCCCCATGTCGCCGGGACTCGGCAGCGTCTGGGGCGAATCCGCCGTGGTCGTGAACGGGAAGAGCGTGCACCTCTACTCACGCTACGGACAGAAGGCCCAGCTGCTCACCTCGGTGAGCCGCGACCGCGGTCGCACCTGGACGCCCCTCTCGCCCTCCGACATGCCCATGGCCGCGAGCAAGCCATGCGCAGGCATGCTCTCGGACGGACGCCGCTACCTCATCAGCTCCATCAGCGGAGACGGCGGCAACCGTCGCGCCCCCCTTTGCATCGCGCTTTCCGAGCCAGGCGAGGAGGCATTCAGCCGAGTCTTCGTCATCCGTGACTCCGTGCACACCGCGGGCCCGGGGGAGTCCCATCCCAAGGCCGCCCTCGCCTACCCCTGCGCCCTTGAGATGGGCGGTTTCCTCTACGTGGGCTACTCCAACAGCGGAGGAGGCGCGGGACGCGTGGGCACGGGCCGGGAACTGTGGAACAACAACAGCGCCGAACTGGCCGTGATCCCCCTCGTTTCGCTCCGCTGAATCGCCTGTTTTGTTTGGCAAAACGCCCGTTTCCCGTTGTGGTATGGGCATGAAGACCCCGCTCGTAGCCTTCGCTTGGCTGACGCTCGGCTGCGCCTGCGTCCTCGCGCTCCACGAGAAGAACGCCGGCCCCGCGAAGGTGGAGCTGAAGTTCCGGCCGCCCGCGCCCGCGCCGCTGACGCCTGAGCAGCAGCTCGCCACGTTCAAGGTCGAGAAGGGCTGGCGCGTCGAACTGGTCGCCTGCGAACCCATGGTGCAGTCACCCGTCGCCGCCGCATTCGATGAGCGCGGCCGACTCTTCGTGGTCGAGATGCGAGGCTACATGCAGGACCTCAAGGGAGGCGGCGAGAAGGATCCCAACGGACGCATCTCCGTCCTGGAGGACACGGATGGCGACGGAAAGATGGACAAGGCCACGGTGTTCGCCGACGGGCTCGTGATGCCCCGCGCGGTGATGCCCGTGGCAGGCGGCGCGCTGGTCGCGGCCCCTCCCTACCTCTGGCACATGAAGGACACGGACGGGGACGGCCGCGCGGACCAGAAAACCGTCGTCGCCGACGACTATGGCAAGGAGGGCGGCCAGCCCGAACACATGGCCAACGCCCCCACCTGGGCGCTCGACAACCACGTCTACAGTTCCGGCTACGCCTCCCGGTTCCGCCTCACCGGCGGCCAGTGGAAGAAGCTCCCTGGCGGGCTGGGACGCGGCCAGTGGGGCCTGTGCCAGGACGACGTGGGGCGGCTCTACTTCAACTACAACTCCGACCTGCTTCGGACCGACCTCCTGCAGGCCGAGGCCTACTCGCGCAACCCGCTGCTCCGCACGGCCGCGGGCATCAACCACAAGGCGATGGTCGCGCAGGACGTGTTCCCCTCGCATCCCACGCCCGGCGTCAACCGCGGCTACGACGGCAAGACCTTGCGCGAGGACGGCACGCTCACCAAGGCGACCGCGACCTGCGGCGCTGGCGTCTACCGCGGCGACGGACTGGGAGCGACCTTCGTCGGCAGCGTGCTCATCCCCGAGCCGGCCGGCAACCTGGTGAAGCGCGTGACGCTCTCGGAGAAGGACGGCGTCGTGACCGCCGTGGATCCGCACCCCGGCAAGGAGTTCCTCACCTCGACGGACGAGCGCTTCCGTCCCGTGCAGTCGCTTAACGCCCCCGACGGCACGATGCTCATCGTGGACCTCTACCGCGGCATCATCCAGCACGAGGCCTTCCTGACCCATTACCTCGTGGCCAACATCGAGGACCGCAAGCTGGTCACGCCCTTTGACCGCGGCCGCATCTGGCGCGTGGTGCGCGACGGCGCCCCTCGCCCCGCCGCCTTCCGCATGCCCTCCGACGCCGCGGGCCTGGTGGAAGCCCTGACCCACGCGAACGGCTGGGTGCGCGACACCGCGCAGCGTCTCATCGTCGAACGCTCCGCCATGGAAGCCGCCCCCGCGCTGCGCGCCCTCGCGACCAAGGCCGACGCGCCCGCGCTCGCTCGGCTGCACGCGGTCTGGACGCTGGAAGGACTCGCGTCCTTCGACGCCGCCACGGCACGTGCCGCGCTCAAGGATCCAGATGCGCGCGTCCGCGCCGGCGCCGTCCGAGCCGCCCCGGCCGAAGTCATGGCGGAGATCGCCGGGCTTTCGGCCGACAAGGACGCCGGCGTGCTCGCCCAGGTCGCCGTGCGACTCTCGGCCTCCAACCTTCCCGTGACGGACGACGCCCTGGCCTGGACGCTGCTGAGGCGCGGCGACAACGTGCTCGTGCGCGAGGGCGCCCTCACCGGCATCCGCGGCCGCGAGCCTTCCATCGCCCGCATCATCGCCGACAAGTCCGGCGCCAAGCCCCCCAAGCCCGCCCTGGAGGCGCTCCGTTCGCTGGCATCCATGGTCGCGCAGGCCGGAAAGGCCGACCCCTTCGAGGAGATGCTCAAGCTGGCCGACGAGAAGCCGGCCGTGCGCCTCGCCCTCGTGCAAGGGCTGTCCCAGACCGCGGCCGGCAAAGGAGCGCAGAAGCCGAAGCCGCTCTGGCTCGACGGCGCCTCCGTCGCCCTGGCCTCGCTCAAATCCTCGCTCAAGTCCGGCGACGGCGCCAAGGCGCTGGCCGCCATCGACGCAAGGCTGGTCTGGGTGGGCAAGCCCGGCGCGCCCCCTCCCCCTAAGATCACCCCGCTCAACGCCGCCCAGCAGGCCGCGTTCGAGAAGGGACGCACCATCTACGCCTCGCTCTGCGGCGGCTGCCACCAGCCGCACGGCTACGGCCTCGAAGGGCTCGCTCCGCCGCTCGTGGACAGCGAATGGGTGCTGGGGTCTCCCGACGTCACGGCACGCATCATCATGCACGGGCTCAACGGCCCGGTGAAGGTGGGCGGACGCACTTGGGACCTCGCGATGCCCCCGATGCTCCAGCTCTCCGACGACGATGTCGCCGCGGTGCTCACCTACGTGCGACGCGAATGGGAACACACCGCCTCACCCGTCGCCCCCGCCTTCGTGAAGGACGTCCGCGCCAAGTTCTCCGAACGCACCGCGGGCTGGACCGCAGAGGAGCTCAAGCCTGCCGCGCGGAAGTGACATGGGCCACGACCTGACGCGCGGCCCCGAGACCGATCCTCACCAGCTCTACCGCTACCGTGACGGTCTCTATGCGGCCGACCTGATCGCCGCGGCGGCCTGCGAATTCGATTTCTTCAGCAGGCTGGCCCGTGAGCCCATGGACCTGGAAGGCGTCTGCCGCGCCTTCGGCGTGCACGCGAGGCCGGCCGACGTGATGCTGTCCTTCTTCGCCGCCAACGGGCTGGTGAAGAAGGAAGGCGGACGCTTCCATGCGACCGTGACCGCAGTGGAGCACCTGACGAAGGATTCGCCCCGCTCACTCATCCCCTACTACGCCTCGCTGAAGGAACGTCCGGTGGCGAGGGACTTCGCCGTCATCCTGCGCACCGACCGTCCGGCCAACTGGGGCAGCTACAAGGACGAGAAGCCGTGGACCGAGGCGATGCTCACGGAAGAGTTCGCCACGGGCTTCACCGCCGCCATGGACTGCCGAGGCTTCACGCTAGGCCCTGCGCTGCTGCGCGAGGCCGGCCTGGCCGGAAGACGCAGCCTGCTCGACGTGGCCGGGGGCTCCGGCATCTACGCGTGCGTGCTCGCGCAGGGCACGCCCGGACTCAGGGCCACGGTGCTCGAACGGCCTCCGGTCGACGGCATCGCCCGCACGATGATCCGCAAGCGGGGCTGCGAGGGACTGGTGTCGGTCACTGCCGGTGACATCTTCCGCGACCCGCTGCCGAAAGGTCACGACGTCCACCTGTTCTCAAACGTGCTGCACGACTGGGATGTGCCCAAGGTGCGTACGCTGCTGGCAGCCTCGGCCGCCGCCCTCGAGCCGGGCTCGCTCATCGTCATCCATGACGCCCATCTCAACGAATCCAAGGACGGCCCCCTGCCCGTGACCGCCTACTCGGCCCTGCTCATGAGCGTCACCGAGGGACGCTGCTACGGGGTCGGTGAAATGCGCGAGCTGCTGACCGAAGCGGGCTTCGGCTCCTTCCGCTTCGCCGAGACCGCCTGCGACCGCAGCGTCATCACGGCGGTGAGGAAATGATGGAGGTTTCCGAAAAGGCTCCTCATCCTCCATCCCTCATCACCCATCTTTCATCCCACTCCCCATGCGCCACCTTCTCGTCCTGCTCGCCTCTGCCGTCGCCTGCCATGCCGCTCCGGCCGACGACGCCGCCTGGCTGACCAAGGAGGGGACGCTCATCTTCCATGACGCCTTCGAGCGGGAGGAGGACGGCAATCTCGCCAAGGCGATCGGCAACGGCTGGAACAGCGCCACCGCAGACCGCATACCGAAGATCAAGCAGGCCGACCTGGACGGAGGCGTGCTCAAGATCGCCAGCGCGTCCAAAGAGGCCGGTCACGCCGCCCACATCCACCACGAGGCCGGCTTCCGCGACGGAGGCGTGCTGGTCCGCTTCAAGTTCCCCGGTTTGACCAAGGGGGAGTCGATGCAGCTCGGTTTCGTCGACCGCGAGACTGCGGGCATCCATGCGGGCCATCTCTGCTACGCCATCCTGGCCGGCGGCAAGGTGACGCTCATCGACCACAAGACGGGCGTGATGGACCTCAAGATCCGAGCCACGCGCCAGGACGCCGCCGCCCGCAAGACCCCCGTCCCGCCTGACCTGGACAAGCTTCTGAAGACCAAGCAGATCACGGGAGACCTGAAGGTCGACCAGGAATGGCACACCCTCGCCCTGGTCACCGAGGGAGATGAGATGCGCCTGAGCCTCGACGGACGACGCGTGCTCTCCCACCGCTCGGCGGGCTTCGGGCACCCCATGAAGCGCTGGTTCAGCTTCCTGGTGAACTCCACCCTGTGGGTCGACGACGTGAAGATCTACAAGGTCCGCTGAGGGAACGGAAAGCTCTCGCCAGCCCCCGAATCCGAGGGCTGAATGCGGGACCCCATGAGACTCCTGCGATTCACCGTCGCGGCCGCCCTCGCCGCCTGCACGCTCCCCGCCGCCGAACCGACCAAGAAGGCCTCCGCCAAGGCGGCCACGACCGCGCCCGCGCCCGTCGACCCTGAGTTCAGGAAGTATCCCCTGCCGATCGAGCCCGACGAGAACGTCTCCTACGGTCCGCACCGGATGCAGCGCATCTACTTCTGGCGCGCCAAGTCCGACAAGCCCACGCCTCTGCTCTTCTACGTCCATGGCGGCGGATGGAGCGGTGGCGACCGCTCGGTGGTGCGCAGCATGCTGCCCGACGCCCTTGCGGCCGGCATCTCCGTGGTCTCGGTGGAATACCGCATGATCCGCGACGCCACGGCCGACGGACTCGTCCCGCCGGTCAAGGGGCCGATGCACGACTGCGCCCGTGCGCTGCAGTTCTGCCGCAGCAAGGCCAAGGAGTGGAACCTCGACAAGACCCGCGTCGCCGCGGCCGGGGGCTCAGCCGGCGCCTGCACCAGCCTGTGGCTGGCCTTCCATGACGACCTGGCAGACCCGAACGCATCCGACCCGATCGCACGCGAATCCACCCGCATCACCTGCGCGGCCGTTTCCGGCGCACAGACCTCCCTGGACCCCCACCAGATGCGCGCCTGGACGCCCAACAGCAGCTACGGAGCCCACGCCTTCGGCATCGCCGGAGACGCGAAGAAGAAGATCTCCTCGTTCCAGGCATTCCATGACGCGCGCGAGAAGATCCTGCCTTGGATCAAGGAATACTCGCCCTACGAACTGGTCAGCCGCGACGACCCGCCGGTCGGACTCTATTACAACGCCGCCCCGAACCTGGGGAAGGACGAGAAGGACCCCACCCACTCGGCCAACTTCGGGGTGAAGCTCAAGGAGCACTGTGACGCCAACGGGGTGAAAGCCGATCTCATCTACCCGGGAGCCCCCGGCGTGAAGCACGCGACGGCGAACGACTTCGTGAAGGCCCACCTGCTGCCCGCCGCCAAGTGAGCTCCGGCATCCTCCTCATGGCCGCGGCCCTGCTGTCGGCCGCCCCGGCCCCCGCGCCGAAACGCCCCTCGGCCGAGAAGCTGCGTCAGGAGGCCTTGTCGCATTCCGTGGAGGTCCGCAGCAGCAAGGACGGCTCGCCTCAGCGCGTCATCTGGTGGCGCCCTGAAACGGCGGCCAAGGACTCCACGGCTGCGCCGGTCCCGCTGCTGGTCTTCCTCCACTCCTGGAGCGGCGGTTTCGAACAGGGTCCGCCCTGGATCGCCCAGGCGAAGAAGATGGGCTGGGCCCTCGCCGCACCTGACTTCCGCGGACCGAACCGTCGCCCCGAGGCCTGCGCCTCCGACCTCGCGGTGCAGGACGTGCTCGACGCGGTCGAATTCGCCCGGCGCGAGGCCCGGATCGACGACTCCCGCATCTACCTCGTGGGCGGGTCGGGCGGCGGACACATGGCGCTCATGATGGCGGCCCGTGCGCCGCACGTCTGGGCCGGAGTCAGCAGCTGGTGCCCGATCACCGACCTGGCCGCCTGGCATGCCGAAAGCTCGGCCCGGAAGAACAACTACGCCCGGATGCTGGAGCAGTCCTGCGGCGGGCCGCCAGGACCATCGACCGAAGCCGAGTATCGCCGACGCTCCCCGCTTTTCCACCTGGCGTCCGCCCGCGGGGTGCCGGTCGACATCAGCACCGGCATCCACGACGGCCACACCGGCTCGGTGCCCGTCAGTCACACCCTGCGCGCCTTCAACGCCCTCGCCGCCGAGGCGTCGCGCATCGACGACGGGCTCATCAAGGCGATGGTCTCGGGCCGCTCCGTGCCTACTGCCCTTTCCGCCGAAAGGCAGGACGATCCCGAACGCGCCAAGCCCGTGCTGTTCCGTCGCGTCTCAGGCAACGCTCGCGTGACAATCTTCGAGGGCGGCCACGATTCCGAATCCACCTCCGCCGTGCTCTGGCTGTCCCGCCAGCGCAAGGGCGCACCGGCCGACTGGTCGCTCGGCAAGGCGCCCGCGGCGCAGACCGCCGCCCAGGAAGTCTCCCGATGAGGTCCCTGCTCGCCGTGCTGCTGGCCGCCGCGTCGCAAGCCGCCGGCGACGTGCGCGTCTTCATCCTGGCGGGACAGTCCAACATGGAGGGTCAGGCCGTGGTCGACCTGTCGGGCAAGGACTACAACGGGGGCAAGGGCACGCTCGTGGATGTCCTCGCCAAGGACGCCGGCGCGCGCTTCCGGGACATCCTGAAGACCAAGGACGGCGCATGGCGGACGCGGGATGACGTCTTCGTGCGATATGACCGTGAGCGCAGCCCCGCGATCAAGGGTCCGCTCGGCATCGGCTTCTCCGTCTACGGCGGACACCACTTCGGTCCCGAGCTCATGTGCGGCCACATGCTCGGCGACGCCTTCGAGGATCCCGTGCTGCTCATCAAGTGCGCCTGGGGCGGGAAGAGCCTGATCAAGGACTTCCGTCCGCCCTCCGCTGGCGGCGAGACCGGCCCTTATTACCAAAAGATGGTCGCCCAGGTCAGGGATGCCCTGAGCACGATGGGGGACGATTTCCCCGCCCTTCGCGGTCGGACCCCGAGGCTTTCCGGCCTGGTGTGGTATCAGGGCTGGAACGACGGCATCGACCCGAAGAAGGCCGTCCCGGAGTACGCCTCCAACCTCGCCCACCTCATCCGTGACGTGCGCAAGGAGTTCAAGACGCCCGACCTGCCGGTGGTCGTGGGCGAACTCACCGGTCCGTGGCGCGACGCTCCGCCCGAGTGGGAGCGCCTGCGCGCCGCGCAGGAGGCCGTGGCGACCTCCGCCGAGTTCGGCGAAACCGCGGCCTTCGCTCCCACGCGCGACTTCGTCCGCCCCGCCGCCGAATCGCCCAATCCGGGTCACGGACACCACGAGTTCGGCAACGCCGAGACCTACCTGCTCATCGGCGAATCCCTCGGGAGGCAGATGGCGCGGATCGCCTCGCCTCTGAGGATCTTCTCGCCCGCGGAGATGCAGGTCGTGCAGCGAAGGCCCGACGGAAAGGCGCGGCTCGACGTGCGCGGCCGCATGAAGGGGCTCGACGACGCCGGCGCGACCCTCGAGTGGCGTCCCACCGGCTCCGGCCTCGAGGGGGTGCGATGGGCGGCCCTGCGCATCGAGGCCAAGGGCGAGGACTTCTTCTCGACCATCGAGTTCCCCGCCGGGGGATGGTACGGACTGGAAATCCGCGCGACCGCGGGCGGACGCACCCTCGCCACCGGACGGGTCGAGCGCTTCGGGGCCGGCGACATCTTCGTCGTGGCCGGTCAGTCCAACTCCGCGAACCACGGCGAGGAACGCATGAAGGCCCGCTCACCGCTGGTGGTGAACTTTGACGGCAAGACGTGGCGTCCGTGCGCCGACCCCCAGCCCGGCGCCTCTGGCAACGGCGGCAGCTTCATCCCTGCGCTGGGCGACCTGCTGGCGCAGCGCCTGAAGGTGCCCGTCGCGTTCGTGACCGTCGGCATCGGAGCCACCAGCGTGCGGGAATGGCTGCCGGCCGGAAAAGCATTTCCCAACCCGCCGACCATCGAGTCACGCGTCGAGAGGCTCCCTTCGGGAGAATGGGCCAGCAAGGGGGCGGCCTACGCGACCTTGGTCCGACGCATGCAGCCGCTCGGCCCGAACGGTTTCCGCGAGGTGCTCTGGCATCAGGGCGAGAGCGACGCCAATCAGCGCGACAAGTCACGTACCCTTCCCGGAAGTCTCTATGCCGAGCACCTTCGCCTGCTCATCGACTCGTCCCGTCAGGACATCGGCTGGAGCGCCCCGTGGCGGGTGGCCCAGGTCAGCTACCATACGCCGGACGACGCCGGCTCGGATGACATCCGCGCCGCTCAGGCCTCGCTCTGGGGCAAGGACGGCGTCCTCCGCGGTCCCGACTCCGACGCCCTGCGGGGCGAACTGCGCGAACGGGGCGGCAAGGGCGTGCACTTCAGCGGTCCCGGGCAGCGGGCCCTCGCCAAGGCCTGGGCCGACCTGATCGCCCCGGAGGGCGTACGTTAAGGATCAGCGCGCGAAGGAATGCTCCGCCAAAGTGCCTCCCTTCAGGTCGGTCACATGGAATCGCATCCGTGAGGCGTCGGCCATGAGACGTATTTCGGCGGCCTCCTCAGGCTTGGGCCCCCCTCCGATGAGCTGCCCGTAAGGGTGGTCACCGTTGGCGGGGAACCAGCGGACGCGGTGCGTGTGGCCGCTGACCACCAGACGGATGCCCGCCTTGACCAGCAGGTCATGCCAGCGGTCGCGTCCATCTCCGCAGATCCAGCCCGCATGACCGCCCCAGATTCCAGGCCAGTTCTCGGGCACGGGATCGTCCCACCACAGCGGGATGTGCATCACGGCCGCCTTGAAAGGCGCCGTGCGGAACTCGGGCCGTTCGATGGCCCGGAGCAGCCACTCCCTTTGCGCCTGCCTGTAGGCGGCGAAGTCGGCCAGTCCGGCGTAGACCGGCGCCTCATCCGGCTTGTCCTCACCGGTGTCGAGGAAAAGCAACGCGAGAGGCCCCTGTCGCACCACGTGATGGTAGGCTCCCCCGGGGCCGGGAAGATGACGCGGCAGCAGCCCGGCCGCGCGGCCCCGCACGTCATGATTGCCACGCCCAAGGAAGAGCGGCACCGAGTCGGCGAAGGCTTCGCCTCCGGCGGAGAGATGCTCACGGACGAGCAGATCCTCGTCATGCAGGTCGTTGGTGACGTCGCCGTTCCAGACCAGGAAGTCGGCGGGGCGACGGCGCAAGGAGGCGGCGAGCGCGGAGACTGTCGTCCGGTTCGCATGGGTGTCGTTCCAGAAGACCGCTTCGGCGGAAGGAGCGTCAGGGTCGAGCGTCCTGAAAGAGCGCACCTCGGTGGCGACCGGCTCGCCCCTCTCGATGCGGTAGGGCGAGACATACTTCAGGGGGACGGCGACGAAGCGGTAGTGATGCGTACGCCCGGGCTTCAGGCCGCGGATCTCCGCGCGCAGCACCCGTTCCTCCATGGGCCGCATGCCGCCGGAGGAGAGTTCCGCCCGTCGGCCGAGAGCCGGGGTCTCGCCATGCTCAACCCAGCCGGCGGCGAGTCCGCCCACGGCCACCGCGACGTCGACCCCGCCCGACGTGACATTGTGCAGCACGGGAGCCGACCGGAAACCGAAGGGGGCGACGGGAGACGCAACCTGGCCCAGGAGGGAGGCAGTCGCGCCGGAAAGCCCGACGGCGGTGAGGAAATCGCGGCGAAGCATGACGGCCCCATGCTACGGAGCCGGAAAGCGCTGTCAGCGGCCAAAAGGTGCCCGTTGAGGGCGCTTTCCTTTGGTCGGGCTGGTGAGATTCGAACTCACGACCTCTTGCACCCCATGCAAGCGCGCTACCAGACTACGCTACAGCCCGAGCAAAGGAAGGGTTGTTAAGCCCCGACCGCGGGGGGATGTCAACCCGACAAAAGCCGCCCCGCCTCGACATGGGCGGGCCCTGCGCCTATCACAAAGGGCATGAGCCGCACCCCCCTGCTCCTGCTTTCCCTGTTTTGCGCCCTGAGCTTGGGCGCGGCCGACCGACCCAACATCGTCTTCATCCTGGCGGACGACCTCGGCTACGCGGAGGTCGGTTTCAACGGCCAGAAGAAGATCCTCACCCCGCACCTCGACCGGCTGGCCAAGGAAGGGCTCGTGCTGTCACGTCACTACTCCGGCAACGCCGTCTGCGCCCCTTCGAGGTCGGTGCTCATGACGGGCTTCAACCCCGGTCACGCCCACGCGCGGGACAACCGCGACATCGGCGACCGTGAACAGACTCCGCTGCCCGCCGACGCCGTGACGGTGGCCCGCACGCTCAGGGACGCGGGCTACGCGACGGGCGCCTTCGGCAAGTGGGGGCTCGGCGGATTCAACTCGACGGGCAACCCGATGAAGCAGGGATTCGACCGGTTCCTCGGCCTGACAAGCCAGTGGATCGCCCACAGCCAGTATCCGAAGGCCATCTGGGATGACGGACGCGAGGTCCTCCTGGACAACGGTCCGGAAGGGACGCCCGGCCACGCGCGCTTCCCCGAAGGCGCCGATCCGCGCGACCCCAAGGCCTACGCCTCCTTCATCGGCAGGGACTTCCTCGGCGACCGCATGATCGACGGGGCCGAGTCGTTCATCGCGCGAAACGCCGGCGGAAGGTTCTTCCTGTACTACGCCTCCACCCTGCCCCACGTCTCGCTCCAGGTGCCCGAGGCCGACCTGCGCAAATATGAGGGCAAGTTCACCGAGGATCCGCCATTCACGCCCTCCAATCCCGGCTCCTACGTGCCCAACCGCACCCCGCGCGCGACCTACGCCGCGATGATCACCCGGCTCGACGCCGAAGTGGGCCGCATCCTCGCCGCGCTGGAGAAGGCCGGCGTCGCGGATGACACGCTCATCGTCTTCAGTTCCGACAACGGCGCCACGCACGACGTGGGCGGGGTGGAGACGAAGTTCTTCGATTCAGTGGGCGGCCTGCGGGGACTCAAGGGCTCCCTCCACGAGGGAGGCGTGCGCGCCCCCACCGTTGTGCGCTGGCCCAAGGGCTGCCCCGCCGGACGCCGCTCGGCCCGCGTCTCCGGCTTCGAGGACTGGCACGTCACCTTCGCCGAGGCGGCCGGAGCCCGCGTGCCGGCGAAGCACGACGGCGAGAGCCTTTTGGCCGCGATCAAGGGCCGGGACGCCCCGAGGACCGCGCCGCTCTACCGTGAGTTCGCCGGATACGGAGCCCAGCAGGCGATCTGGGACGGCAAGTGGAAGGCCGTCCGGACCGACATGCTCAAGGCCGCACGCGCGGGCAAGCCCGTGACCACGCAACTTTACGACCTCGAAGCCGACCCCAACGAGACGACGGACCTGGCCGGCAGGCATCCAGAGATCGTCCGCGAACTGGAGGCCAAGATGGCCGCCGCCCGCGTGCCCAACGCGGACTTCCCGCTGCCGGGCGTCGACCCCCTTCCGCCCGCGACCGAGAAGAAGAAGACGGCCAAGAAACGCTGATTCAGCGCCAGACCTTCGCCGCCAAAGGCAGCAGGAAGGCGGCTGAACCGAGGCAGAGGACCGATAGCGCGAGCCTGTCCTTGCGCCAGAAGACGGCCGTCGACCAGGCCAGCGCGGCCTCCGTGAAGAGACCGACGAGCGCCAAGGACCGGGGCGGCTCCTGGTCGCCGGGGCCGAAGACCTGCACGCCGAGGCCGAAGCCGGCGAGAGCGGCGCCGACGTAGATGAACGCGGACCAAGCGGAATCCCTCATGGCGGCATCGTCAACGTGATCGCGGCTTCACGCAAGTCCGACGCTCAGAGGTCCTCGATGCCGTCCCTCAGCTCCTGCGCCTTCTTGCGGACGGCGGCCTTCTCGGCGGGCTTCATGTTGGCGGCCTGACGCACGGCCATGCCGATGCGCGGGTTGTTGAGGAACCGGTCCTGATGACGCAGCCAGAAGTCCCAGTAGAGCGCGTTGAGCGGACAGGCCAGCGGGCCCGTCCGGTCCTTCGGATCGTAGGCGCAGCCGGAGCAGTAGTCCGACATCTTGGAGACGTAGCTGGCGGCGCAGCAGTAGGGCTTGCTCGCGAGAAACCCGCCGTCCGCGTGCTGGCTCATGCCGATGACGTTCGGCAGCTCAACCCATTGGAAGGCGTCGACGTAGACGCCGAGATACCAGCGCTCGACCTCGGAGGGGTCGACGCCCGCGGTCAGGCAGAAGGACCCGATGACCATCAGTCGCTGGATGTGGTGGGCGTAGGCCGTCTCGAGCGACTGACCGACCGAATGCCGCATGCAGTTCATCCGCACCTTCCCGGTCCAGAACCACGAAGGCAGCGGCAGGGAGTGCCCGAGCCCGTTGACGGAAGCGTAGGCGGGCATCTTGGCCCAGTAGACGCCGCGCACGTATTCGCGCCAGCCGATGATCTGCCGCACGAAGCCCTCGGTCGCCGCGAGGGGGTGACGCTTCGGGTCGCGGGCGTGGGCGTCGACCGCCGCCTGCGCCACCTCCATCGGCGAAAGCAGCTTCACGTTCAGGGCGAAGGACAGCCGGGAGTGGAAGAGGCGGTCGGACTTCGTGTGCATCGCGTCCTCATAATCGCCGAAATCAGGCAGGCCGCGTTCGATGAAGGCCCCGAGCTGACCGAGGGCCTCCTTGCGGTCACGAGGCCATGGAAAACCCTCGGCGGAGGGACGGCCCATGGTCTTCACGCCGGCGGCCTCGACCTCGGACCACAGTGCTGAATGATCATGCGAGACATCCCAGCCCTTCGGAGGCGGCGGCGTGCCCTTCCAGGGCTTGCGATTGTCGTGGTCGAAGTTCCATTTGCCGCCGAGCGGGGCGCCCTCTTCGTCGAGCAGGAGACGCGTGCGGACGCGCATCCGTCGATAATAGGACTCCATCAGCCAGCGCTTGGCGTCCTTCTGGAAATGGGCCGCCACGCCGCCCCGGCCGTCCAGGAAGTGCTCCGAGCTCACGCAGGCCGAGGGGAGGCCGCAGTCCTTGGCGAATTCATGCAAGTCCTCGTCCAGCCGCCATTCGTCGGGCTCCTGCCATTCGAAACGCCCGGCCTTCGTCTCGCGGAAGACCAGCCGCAGATTGTCCGCGAAATTCTGTCGGTTGTCCGCGTCACCGATGCGGAAGTAACGCACCGCATGTCCGTCCTTGCGCAGGAGCTCCGCCATGCGTCGCATGCCGGCGAAGATGGCGATGACCTTCTGGGCGTGATGGACGACGTAGTCCGTCTCCGAGCGGACCTCCATCATCACGAAAGTCACGGACGCGTCCTTGCGGCCGAACCAGGAGTGCTCCGGATTGAGCTGGTCGCCGAGGATGAGACGGACCGTGCGCGCCACCCCCTCAAAGGAGGACGAAACCGCCCCGAGGCAAGGCGGGCGGGCGTTTGCGGAGGCTCAGCGCGCCGCCGGCCGGGCAGGCGCAAGCTCCTGCCGGGTCGCGATGGGCACGTAGCCGACCTCGAGGCCCTTGGGAGGAGTCAGCACCTGCGCGGGATCCAGCGCGGCGAGCCTGCCGACCGTGGGCGGAGCGAGATACTCGCGGTCCTTGGTCCAGGCGCGATGCAGCTTCTCGACCTTGACCTGCAGCGCCTCGCGCTCGGCCGGAGTCATGTCCGCATTGAGCATGGCCGGCTGATCGGCGAACCGGTACCAATAGTAAGTCACGACGCTGCCGTCACCCAGGTAGGCCTGGAACGGGCCCGCCTTCGGACCAGGAACCTTCCAGGGCGTCCGGTCGCCCGACGGGGTCTCGCGCGGCGCCTGCGGCTTCTCCGGCGGAGGTCCGAAGCCGACCTGTCCGAGGCCGGTGGACGCAGGGACTTCCTTCGGCGTCACGGCCGTCCAACGGCCGTTCTTTCCGCCCTGCCCGAGGCGGTAATATTCAGGGAGCGTCACCAGGCCGGGGCGGACTCGGGTGACCAGCGACGCGTTCCACTTGTAACCGTAGGTGTGGGGATCCGGCGAATGCGGCGTCGCGAAGGCCTTCCATTCGAGACCCGGCTTCGCTTCGCGCTTCGTGCCCTGCGGGTAGATGCTCCAGGTCGAGCCGCCGCCGTCCTTGCGGAAGCTCTGCACCAGGGCTCCGGCGGGATTGATCGCGCCGCTGGCGGCCGGTCCGCCGTCGAACCAGGCCTTCACGCCGTCATAGAGGGCGCTGCGGTCGTAGCAGGTCAGACGGTGCAGCACCACCGTCGTGCCGTCAGAGCCGACCGGGAAGGAAGTCGGAGCCACGCGCGCATAGGTGTCGCCCTTCTCATCCTTGGCCTGGGCGGCGGGCACGTACTGGGTCTCCATCTGGAAATGCTTGTTCGGATCCGATCCGCGAGAGTCGAGCATCTGGCCTGCGTAGGCCGGATTGCGCAGGGCGGAACGCGCCCAGAAGTTCGGGGTGAAGAAGCAGACCGGCCCCTTGAAGTTCTCCGCGTTGAGGAACAGGGTCCAGCAGTTGGAGCCGGTGGGCACGTCCTTGCCCTCGGTCTTGGTCTTGGCCTCGGCGAAGGGCATGGGCAGGTATCCGTAGCCGAAGAGCTCGCCGTTGACGCCCTGCTTCAGGTTCAGGCCGTCGAGCGGGAAGAGGAGCCAGGGCGTGAGCTGGGCGACGCCGTAGAGGCCGCGAGGATCCTCCCATGTGCCACGTCCGTAAGCGGGTCCGTTGGCGATGTCGTGGAAGTTCACGCCGACGCCGCCCATGATGAACTTCGGCGTCACGGAAGGGAACCGCGTGTCACGCCACCAGCCCAGACCGCCCTCGATGTCATTGTAGAGGTCCTTGGGCTTCTCGCCCTCGTAACGGGGGTGCATCCAGGTGCCGAAGAGGCCGGTCTGGAAACGGTGGCCGGGATATTCGCTCAGCAGGGGCCAGGCCGCGGCGTAGATGGAGAAGCCGGCGTCATAGGGCTTGGTCACGCGCTCGGTCGGCACGATGAGGTAGCCGGCCATCTCGACCTTCTGGGGCGCGGCGAATGCGACGCCGGCCAGGAGCGCGGCGCAGAGGACGGGGAATCTCATGTCCTCTTCCTAGTCCGACCGGCCGACCGAGGACAGCACCAAGTCCGGACTCAGCGCGGGCCTCCGCGACGGCGGGATCCGGGGTGACCGTAAGGCCGGTAGTCGCCCTGCGCGGCGCGGCGCCCCCCAAATCGTCCGCCCTGCGGACCGGAGTCATGATGGCCGCCCCGCTGACCGCGGCGCTCCATCCTGCGCTCGCCGTCCTGGGGCTCGGGTGCGCGGGCAGGAGCCTGCTGCGAGTAGTCGAAACCGGGCATGCGGCCGCAGTGAAGGTGTTTGCCCACGATGCGCTCCAGCCGGCGGAGCTCGCCCTGGTCCTCGCCCGTGACGAAGGTGATGGCCGTGCCCGTGGCCTCCGCGCGGCCGGTGCGGCCGATGCGGTGCACGTAGTCCTCGAGCTGGTCGGGGAAGTCGAAGTTCACCACGTGCGAGATGCCGTCGACGTCGATGCCGCGCGAGGCGATGTCCGTCGCCACCAGCACGCGGATCTCGCCGTTCTTGAAGGCCTGGAGCGCGCGCTGGCGCTGGCCCTGCGAACGGTTCGCATGGATGGCCGCGGCCTCCACGCCGTGCGCGGCGAGCTTGCGGCAGATGCGGTCGGCCCCGTGCTTGGTGCGTGAGAAGACCAGCACCATGCGCATCGACTCGTCGGCGAGCAGATGGTGGAGCATCGCCTGCTTGAGCGCGCCGGGGCATTCGTAGAGCTTCTGCGTGACCGTCTCCGCGGGATTGGACCGGCGGCCGACCTCGATCAGCTTCGGCGAGCGCTGGAACTGGTGGGTGAGGGCCTCGATCTCACGGGAGAGCGTGGCGGAGAACATCAGCGTCTGTCGGCCCGTGGGCAGCGCGCGCACGATGCGCTGGATCGCGGGGAGGAAGCCCATGTCGAGCATGCGGTCGGCCTCGTCGAGCACCAGGTGCTCCACCGCGGAGAAATCGCCATGCCCCTGGCCGCCGAGGTCGAGCAGCCGGCCGGGCGTGGCGATGAGGACGTCGCAACCGTTGCGCAGGGCGGCGATCTGGGGGCGCTCCCCCACTCCGCCGTAGACCGTCGCGACCGTCAGGCCGGCGTGGCGCGAGTAGGCGGAGACGTTTTCGGCGATCTGGACCACCAGCTCGCGGGTCGGGGCGAGGATCAGGCAGCGCACGCGGCCGCGATGGGCGCCGGACTTGGTGCGTAACAGCCGGGTGAGCAGCGGGAGCGTGAAGGCGGCGGTCTTGCCGGTGCCCGTCTGGGCGATGCCGATGACGTCCAGACCCTCCAGCACGGGCGGGATGGCGGCCTTCTGGATGGGGGTCGGCTCCGAGTATCCCTGTTCGGCCACGGCCTTGAGGATGACGGCGTCGAGGCCGAGCGAATCAAATGACATCGCTGCAAAGTGAGTCGCCCCGCGGCAAAGGGCGAGAAGAATAGGGGATGGCGCAGTTGTGGCTTTAGGGGCAGGGGTCAGGGACAGGGGCAGGTGAGGAAACAGATTCATCCTGGCTTTCGCCACCAGAGCGACCGAATCCACTCTGCTCATTTTTCCTGCGCCTTCCTCTGTCCCTGCCCCTGTCTCCACCTCTGTCCCTGTCCCCGTCCCTGCCCCTGTCCCTGTCCCTCATCAACTCATCTCTGAACGATTGCACTCCCCCTTCCCCTCCGTAGAACGATGACAACCCCGACGATGACGACCAAACAGCCCGATGGATGGAGCTCGAAACTAGGCGTCATCATGGCGGTCGCCGGGAGCGCGGTCGGACTCGGCAACTTCCTCCGCTTCCCCGGCCTGGTGGCCGACAAGGAGACCGGCGGCGGCGCCTTCCTCATCGCCTATTTCATCTCGCTCCTGATCGTCGGCCTGCCCGTGTGCTGGATCGAATGGACGCTCGGACGCTTCGGCGGTTCCCGCGGCTACCATTCCTCGGCCGGCATCTTCCACGCCGTCATCGGACGTCCCTGGGGCAAGTACGTGGGCATCCTCGGGTTCATCGTGCCGGTCGGCGTCTACTTCTACTACGTCGTGATCGAGTCCTGGTGCCTCGGCTACGCCTGGACGAGCTTCTCGGGCGGACTCGACCTCGGCAAGGACGCGGCGGCTTACGCGGCCCACTTCAAGCAATTCGCGGGACTGGGCGCCGACGGATCCGTGCTCGGACTGAAGGGCCCGTTCCTCTTCTTCGTCGGCGTCTTCATTCTCAACTACGTCATCATCTACCGCGGACTCTCCAAGGGCATCGAGTTCATCTGCAACTGGGGCATGCCGCTCCTCATCATCATCGCCCTCATCCTCCTCGTGCGCGTGCTGACGCTCGGGACGCCCGACCCCGCGCGTCCCGAACTGAGCGTCTGGAACGGCCTCGGCTACATGTGGAACCCCGACGACGTGCTGGGCGGCCTGGCCAAGCCGGCCGTCTGGCTCAAGGCCTCCTCGCAGGTCTTCTTCACGCTCTCCGTCGGCTTCGGCGTGATCATCAGCTACGCCAGCTATGTGAAGCGCAACGACGACGTCGTGCTGAGCGGCCTGACCGCCACCTCGGCCAACGAGTTCTGCGAGGTGGGGCTCGGCGGCATGATTACCGTGCCCGCAGCCTACGCCTTCCTCGGGGCCTCGGCCGTGGCGGGCGGCACCTTCGCCCTCGGCTTCAACGTCCTGCCCCAGGTCTTCGCCGGGATGCCTTACGGACACCTCTTCGGCGGGCTCTTCTTCACCCTGCTCTTCATCGCGGCCATCACTTCGTCGCTGTCGATGCTGCAGCCCGGCATCGCCTTCCTCGAAGAGGGCCTCGGGCTCGACCGCAAGGGCTCGGTGGCCCTGCTCGGCCTGGTCACGGCCGTGGGATGCACGCTGGTGATCTGGTTCAGCGAGGGACTCAAGGCGCTCTCGACGGTCGACTTCTGGATCGGTGACGTGGGCATCTTCCTGCAGGGCACCATCCTGGTCTACGTCTTCAACCTGTCGTTCGGCTTCGAGAAGGGCTGGACCGAAGCGCACCACGGAGCCGACATCGCCATCCCCCGCTTCTTCCGCCCCATCATCCGCTGGGTCGCCCCGGCCTACCTCACCGCGGTCTTCCTGATGTTCATGTTGCGCAATCTCGCCGGCTGGAACCTCTCCTTCACCGCGCCCGCCTTCAGCCCGACCGAGCCGGTGCTGGACCTCATCGGCGGCGAAGGGCATCCCGCCAGCGGGGTGGCCCGTCTGACCGCCGTCTTCCTCGTCATCTTCACCGTTTTCACCGTCGTGCTGATCCAGCGCGCGGGCGAACGCTGGAACCGCCGCTGAACTTGCCATGACCTACGCCGGACTCGCCTTCATGCTCATCTCGGTGGGCGCCGTGACCGCCCTCTTCGTCTGGTGCCTCACGCGCGTGCTCGGCGGCAAGAAGCCCCCCGAGCACCTCGCCCACGTGGAGCCGGTGGGCGTGGATGAGGTGGAAAAACGCTGATTTCCAGTCGGGACGCCTCGAAAATAAACCGGGACGGCCCTTGACTCGGCCCTCTGCCACGGGAATAGTGAACCCGTCGGCAGCAATGCCGGTGCGGCTCCTGATCCAGCCGCTTGAGACTCGGTAGACCGCCTCCCTCAGAAAGGACGCGAAAGTCGCGAGGGCGACTTACGGAAGCGGGCGATGGCCCATCCGTCTTACGACCCCAGAGTGCCAGTAGCGGCACTCTGGAACCCTTTTGGCCGGTTTCCGGGCCCGCCAGCCCCACTTGGGGCTTGTTTAGCCCTGTTTCCGAAGGTTAACCATAACCTTCCACCCGTCACTCCCACGATGAAGCGCACCCACCACTGCAACGCCCTCCGTCCGACCGACGCCGGGAAGAACGTGACCTTGGTGGGCTGGGTCGACACCAAGCGTGACCTCGGCGGCGTGACCTTCATCGACCTCCGCGACCGCGAGGGCGTCACCCAGGTCGTCTTCCGCCCCGACTCCAAGGTCCAGGAGACCGCCCAGCGGCTCAAGACCGAGTCGGTCATCGAGATCACCGGACAGGTCACCGCCCGCACCCCGGACACGGTCAACCCCAAGCTGGCCACCGGCCAGGTCGAGGTGGTCGCCGCCACCCTCGTCGTCCACAACGCCTGCGTCGACCTGCCCTTCCCGATGGAGGACGACAAGGCCGACAAGGTGAACGAGGACCTCCGCCTCGAATACCGCTTCCTCGACCTCCGCCGCCCGCGCAACCTTGGGCTGCTCAAGCTGCGTCACAAGGCCGCGCGCGCGATCCGCGCCGAGCTCGACGACCAGGGCTTCATCGAGGTCGAGACCCCCACCCTCTTCAAGAGCACGCCGGAAGGCGCGCGCGAGTTCCTCGTGCCCAGCCGCCTCCAGCCCGGAGAGTTCTACGCGCTCTCGCAGTCGCCCCAGCAGTACAAGCAGATGCTCATGGTGGCCGGCGTCGAACGCTACTACCAGATGGCCCGCTGCTACCGCGACGAGGACCTCCGCGCGGACCGCCAGCCGGAATTCACCCAGGTCGACCTCGAGATGTCGTTCATCGACCGCGAGGACATGTACGCCCTCATCGAGGGCATCCTGAAGCGCGCCTGGAAGGAGGCCATCGGCGTCGACATCCCCACGCCCTTCCCGCGCATGTCCTACCGCGAGGCGATGGACCGCTTCGGCATCGACAAGCCCGACACCCGCTTCGGGATGGAGATCCAGGACTTCACCGCGCTCTTCAGCGGATCGGCCTTCAAGGTCTTCCGCGAGGCCGCCACCACGCCCGGCTCGGTCGTCCGCGCCATCAACGCGAAGGGCCTCGCCGACCTCACGCAGGGCGAGCTGACGAACCTCGAGAACATCGCCAAGGCCGCCGGCGCGCGCGGTCTCGCCTTCATCAAGTGCGAGGGAGGCGAATGGAAGTCGCCCATCGTGAAGTTCTTCTCGGAGGAGGAGAAGGCCGCCCTCCGTCAGAAGCTGGACATCGCCGACGGGGACATCGTCTTCTTCGCCGCCGCCCCCTGGGAGCAGGCCTCGACCATCCTCGGCCGCGTCCGCCTCGAGTCCGCCGCCCTGCTCCGCGCCAAGGGACGTCTCGTGATCCCGGCCGACCGCTACGACTTCCTCTGGGTCATCGAGTTCCCGCTCATGCTCTGGGACGAGGAGGAGAAGCGCTACCTCTCCGCCCACCATCCGTTCACCGCGCCGGTGCCGGAGGACGAGCCGCTGCTCGCCTCCGACCCCGCCAAGGTCCGCGGGCAGCACTACGACATCGTGCTCAACGGCGTCGAACTCGGCGGCGGCTCGATCCGCATCCATGACACGGCGGTGCAGAAGCGCGTCTTCGAGGACGTGCTCAAGATCCCGGCCGACGTCGTGGCCAGCCGCTTCGGCTACATGCTCAAGGCGTTCTCCTACGGCGCCCCGCCCCACGGCGGCATCGCCCTCGGCTTCGACCGCGTGGTGGCCATGCTGGCCGGCCGCAGCTCGATCCGCGACATCCTCGCCTTCCCCAAGACACAGAGCGGCCAGGACCTGATGGCGCAGAGCCCCAGCACGGTCACGGCCAAGCAGCTGCGCGACCTCCGCATCCGGGTGGTCGACGAGGAGCCCAAGGCGAAGGGCTGAGGGCGCGCCTCACCAGACCTGCTCGTCGAGGTGCTGCGACCCGCACTTCGGGCAGTGCTGGGTTTTTCCCAGAATGCGCGAGCCGGAATAGAGGCCGCCCGCCACGGGGCCGCACAGCCAGCAGAGGATCTCCATCACGACGTTGCCGGGCTTCTCCTCCTCGGGGTCGTCGAAACGCGCCTCGCAGCGCAGGCAGGTGAAGCGGGGGCCGAGGTCCTGCGGTCCGCGGGGACGGCGGGGCGCCTCGGGTTCGGGCTCGGGCGCGGCGACGTCAAAGGTCCGGCCGACGACGAGCCAGCGGGGCATGCCGACTTTCCAGTAATGGTCGGTGCGCAGCACGGTGCCCGCCGCCACGAGGACATGCATGTCGGCCTCGGGATACTTGCCGATGACCTTCCCCTTGCGGGCGATGTGCACGGTGCGGAGCACGACGGGACAATGCCCTCCCCGATGACGGGGGCAAGCGGGTACGGGCCGGAGGGGTTACACTTCCCGCCAGATTCTTGTAAAAGGATTCAGTCGAGCCTCCAACGGGCCTGACGCAGCACGGCGACGGACGCGTCAGGAGTCTTCTCATACCAGACGGAGAGCAGCGTCCCGTCCTGCAGCTGGACGGTGGAGGGGTAACCGAGGTCCCGTGCCGCCCCCTCTCCGGAAAGGATGACGGGCGCGCTCCAGGTACGGCCATGGTCGGCGCTCACGCGCGCCTGATTGCCCCAGGGGGCGCGACGATGGCCGTAGGTCATGAGCAGGCGGCCGTCCCTGAGCTTCAGCAGATGGGAAGGCAGGCCCCAGACGCCGATCGGGGCGGGCACGGACCAGGTGCGACCGCCGTCGGAAGACTCGCATTGGAGCGTCTCGCTGGCGTTGGCCTTGTTGTGGTTGCGGACCTGGACGACGATGCGTCCGTCATCGGCCTCGACGCCGTGCAGTTCGTGATATCCGTTCGGCACCTCGTCGCCCGGCCGGGTCGGAATCTCCGCCAACCACCTCCAGGTGAGCCCGTCGTCGGCCGACTCGGCGACCCCGATGCGCTTGTTGCCAGTCCAGAGCTCCTTGCCGGGATAGAGCAGCCTGCCGTCCTTGAGACGGATGGGGCCGTGCGGGCTGTTCACCACGGTCGGGATGCGGGGCGACCACGTGAGCCCGCCGTCCGTGGAACGGATGACCCACTCACCGAGCTCAGCTTTGCGGGCGGCGTCATCCAGTCTTTCGTGCGCGGCCGTCCAGCGGGCGAGCTGGTCGGCCGGCATGGGCTTGGATTTCCAGCCGCCTGACTTCAGTTCGCCCATCGACTGCGCGCGCTTGAGATAGGGCTCGTAGGCGAGCGAGGTGAAGGTGGTCACCAGCAGCGTGCCCTTGGCGGTCTCCAGCACGCCCGCGTCACGGTCGTCGGTGGCGGTGTCGAGCAGGACGCGGGGGTAGGTCCAGGTGACGCCCCCGTCGCGTGAAGTCATCGCCCTTACCTGCCCCATCGGACAGACGTGCGCGTCCCTGCCGCCCGACCAGACCGACCAGAGGTCGCCGTTGGCGCGACGCACGACGGTGGGCCAGCCGGAGTAAGGCTCCTCCTTGGGCGTGATGGTACGCACCTCGAGGATCGTCGCCGCAGGCGCGGACGGAGGCGTCTGGGCGCAGGCTAAGGCGGACAGGAACAGAAGCGGCAAGGGGCGAAGACGCATGGTGCAAGCCATAGCCGGGCGCACGCCCCTGTCCAACGCCTAAGGCCAGACGGCGGATTCGGACACCATATCGGGCTGGAAAGGTACCGTGCCTGTGGGAAAAATGCCGACATGAGCCGTACCCCGGGTTCCCCCTTCTCGCGCCGCGGATTCCTCAGCGGAGTCGCCGTCACCGCCGCGGCCGCGCCGGGACTCCTCGGTGCGGACACGCCCGCCACCGCGACGCCCCGCAAGGTCCGGGTCGGCGTCGTGGGCGGCCGCTTCGGGCTCTCCTTCCAGTTCCACGAACATCCTGACTGCGTCGTCGAGGCCGTGGCCGAGCTGCGGCCCGAACGCCTCGCCGCGCTCCAGCGCACCTACCGCTGCAAGAAGGCCTATCCGTCGCTGGAGGAGATGCTCAAGGATCCGAAGGTCGAGGCGGTCTTCCTCGCGACGCCCGCCCCCGACCATTGCCGTCACGCGCTGCTCTGCCTCGCGGCGGGCAAGCACGTGCTCAGCGCCGTGCCCGCGGCGATGACGCTCGAGGAGTGCCACGACCTGGCTTCGGCCGTGAGGAAGACCGGCCTCACCTACATGATGGGCGAGACGAGCTGCTGGCAGCAGTCGACCATCTCCGCCCGCAAGTTCCACCAGGAGGGCCGCTTCGGCCGGCTTTACTACGTGGAGTCCGAATACCACCACCCCGGACTGGAGACGCTGTACTTCGAGAACGGCCGACGCACCTGGCGTCACGGACTGCCCCCGATGCATTACCCCACGCACTGCACGGCGCACCTGCTGGGCGTGACCGGCGAGCGGCTCACGGAGGTCACCTGCCACGGCTGGGGCGACGACCACCCGATCGTGAAGGACAACGCTTACGGCAATCCGTTCTGGAACGAGACGGCGCTCTTCCGCACCGACCGGGGCAACAGCATGCGCGTCGCCATCTGGTGGCGCGGCGCCCAGCGCGGCGGCGAACGCGCCCGATACTTCGGCGACCGCATGAGCTTCTACTTCAGCGACCCCACCGGCGCGGGCGGACCGGTGCTCGTCCATTCGCGCACGACGGCGGTGGAGAAGGACAGCGGCGGGTTCGAACGCTCCTCCCAGGTGCTGGAAAAGTACGAGCAGCCGGAGTGGTGGAAGACCGACCTGCTGCCCGAACCGCTGCGCCACGCCAGCGGCCACGAAGGCTCGCACACCTTCATCACGCACGAGTTCGTCGACTCGCTGGTCCGCGGCCGCAAGCCGTTCGTGGACATCGAGGCGGCGCTTGCCTACACGGTGCCCGGCATGATCGCCCACCAGTCCGCGCTGCAGGGCGGAAAAAGCCTCAAGGTTCCGGTCATCACGGGCTGACGCTTGCGTCGCAGGCCGCCCCAGGCTCCCTGAGGGCATGCGTGGCGTGAAGAAACGGGACCTGCCCTCGAAGATCTGTCCGGCCTGCGGACGCCCCTTCGTCTGGCGCAAGAAATGGGAGCGCTGCTGGCAGGAGGTCCGCTTCTGCAGCGACGCCTGCCGCCGGGGCACCCCCCGCGGCCAGGAACACGGCCGGCCGGTCCGCTGACAGAGTGAAATATGAAAACGGGGCGTCATTGACCCCCGCCCCGCGACCCTCTTCTTTCCCTCCGAATGTTCCGCGCCACCCTGCTCCTCATCGCTCCGGCCCTCGCCGCCGCCCCGGTCGCGCCCAATCCGGCCGCCGCAGCGTTCCTGGAGAAGCACTGCGTCGAGTGCCACGACGGCGAGGTCAAGAAAGGCGGCCTCGACCTGACGACCCTGGCCTTCAAGCCCGAGGACCGCCAATCGTCCAAGGTCTGGCAGCGGATGATCGAGCGCGTGCGCGACGGCGAGATGCCTCCTTCGAAGAAGCCCCGCCCTCCCGCGTCCGACGCCGCCAGGTTCGTGGCCGACGTCCACGCCCCGCTGCTCGCCGCCGACCGGGCCGACGTGGCCCGCAACGGCAGGGTGAACGTGCGCCGGCTCACCCGCGCGGAATACGAATATGCCGTGCACGATCTGCTGGGCATCGACATCCCGCTCGACGAATTCCTGCCCGAGGACCCGTCCACGCACGGCTTCCAGACCGTCGCGGACGGCCAGCAACTGTCCCATCACCAGCTGGGCCGCTACTTGGACGTGGCCGACCTGGCGCTCGATGAGGCCTTCACCCGCGCCCTGCGCGGTGACAAGCCCTTCGTCCGCACCCTGGTGCCCGACGACCTCGACCACAACGGCCGCGGCAACAACCGCGCGCCGGAGCACCGGAAACGGGACGACCTGAGCATCAGCTGGAACATGGGGCTGCAGTTCTACGGCCGCATGCACGCGACGGTCATGCCGGAGGAAGGCTGGTACCGCGTGACAATCAAGGGCGTGCACGCCGTCAATCCGCGGGAGGACGGGTCGGTCTGGGGCACGCTCCGCTCCGGCCACTGCGAATCGAACGCCCCCATCCTGTACATGATGGGCTTGGTCGAGGCGACCTCACGGCCACGGGACATGGTCTTCGAGGGGTGGATCCAGAAGGGCCACCGCCTCGAGCTGCGCCCGAACGACTTCACCTTGCGCCGACCTCCGCCCGGCGCCACGGGCGGCAGCGTCTCCTACGTAGGCCGTGATCTCGAGCGGGACGGCTACTCGGGCATCGCCCACAAGGGGATGACCATCGAGAAGTTCCACCCTTACGCCGACGCCGCGGAGGTGGCCCGCCGGCTGTTCGCCGGACGCAGGATCGAGGACCTGCGCAAGGACCCCGCCGGCACGCTGCCCGCCGTGATCGCCGACTTCGCCCGGCGCGCGTTCCGCCGTCCCGTCACTGCAGCCGAAACGGCCCCCTACGTCGAGTTCGCCCTGAAGTCGGTGAAGGCCGGCGACCCCGCCGAGGTCGCGCTGCAGTCGGCCCTCCATGCCATCCTCTGCTCGCCCCGCTTCCTCACCTTCATCGAGAATCCGGGCGCCCTTGACGATTATGCGCTGGCCTCACGGCTGAGCTTCGCGCTCTGGCTCAGCGGCCCCGACGAGGCCCTGCTGCGAGCCGCGGCCGAAGGCCGGCTCAAGGATCCCGCCGAGGTCGTGCGCCAGGCGAACCGCATGCTCGACGACCGCAAGTCCGACCGGTTCATCCGCAGCTTCACCGACCAGTGGCTGAAGCTCTCGCAGATCGACTTCACCACGCCGGACCCGAGGCAGTTCCCGTCCTTCGACCCCGTGCTGCAGGAATCGATGCTCCAGGAGGCCCGCGCCTTCGTGCGTGAGACGCTCCGCCGCGACCTCCCCGTCACCCACCTGCTCGACTCCGGCTTCGCCTTCCTCAACGGCCGGCTGGCCCGGCACTACGGCCCGTCGGCCGGCGTCACGCCTGGCGCGGGACTGCAGAAAGTCACGCTGCCGAAGGAGAGCCGCGCCGAACGCGGCGGCGTCATAGGCCTCGGCGCGGTGCTCAAGGTCACCGCGGACGGCACCTCGACGTCGCCGGTCATCCGCGGCGTGTTCGTCAACGAGCGCCTCCTCGGCGTGCACATCCCGCCCCCGCCGCCCAACATCCCCGCGCTCGGTGAACCCGACATCCGCGGGGCGACCTCCGTCCGCGACCGGCTGGAGAAGCACCGCAGCGGCGAGTCCTGCATGTCCTGCCACCGTACGATCGACATGCCCGGCTTCGCCCTGGAGACGCTGGATCCGGTCGGCCTGAAGCGCACGCGCTACGGCATGGGCAAGGGCGTGAAGATCGACCCCTCGGGCACGACCCCCGACGGCAAGGCCTTCGCCGACCTGGCGGAATGGAAGCGGCTCCAACTGGCCCACGGCGACCGACTGGCCAAGGGCTTCGCCGCGCAATTCCTCACCTACGCCACCGGGGCCGCCCCACGGCTCTCCGATGAGCCCGTTCTGGCCGGCATCCCCGCCCAGACCGCCGGGGCGGGACATGGCATGCGCTCAATCCTGCTGGCTTCCCTCCGCAGTCCCGTTTTCCTCAACAAGTGAACCCGGCCCCATGAAGCACGTCACCCTCACCACCGGCAAGGCCCTCGACCGACGCACGCTCCTCCGTGCGGCCGGCGTTTCGCTCGCCCTGCCCGTCCTGGAAGCCATGACCCCGGCGTTCGCGGCCGAGAAGCCCTCCCCCTTCGCCAAGCGCTTCGTCGGCGTCTCGCTTTCCCTCGGCCTCCACAGCCCTTACCTCGTGCCGCAGGGCGAAGGGACGGATTACGTGCCCTCCCCCTACCTCAAGGGCATCCAGGACATCCGGGACGAGTTCACAGTGGTCTCGGGAAGCTCCCACCCGGGCGTGACCGGAGGACACAACGCCGAGGGCAGCATATTCTCAGCCTGCCCCAACTCCCGCGGCAACACCTCCCGCAACACCATCTCCCTCGACCAGCTGATGGCCAACCGCCTCGGCCACGAGACCCGCTTCCCCTCGCTGGTGCTCAATACCAACAGCTCGACGAGCCCCTCCTACACCGAGAACGGCGCGATGATCCCCGCGGAGAACAACGCGATGCGGCTCTTCACACGGCTCTTCGTCGACGACTCGCCGGGCGAGCGCCGCCGGCAGGCCGAGCTGATCCGCCGCGGACAGAGCGTGATGGACGTGGTCGCCGGCGAAGCCTCTCGGCTCCGCCGTGAAGTCGGCGCCGAGGACCGCGACCGGCTCGACAACTGGTTCACCAGCGTGCGAGACCTTGAGCAGCGGCTGGCCGCGAACGAGGCATGGACGAACCGTCCGAAGCCGAAGGTCAGCCTGAAGGCGCCCACGCAGATGCCCCGCAACAACGAGGTGGCGGTGAACGGCATCTTCCTCGACCTGGTCCACATGGCCCTCGTGACCGACTCGACCCGCTTCGTCACGCTCCACATCACCGGCAACAGCGTCAACGGCATCGAGGGCGTGTCCTCGAGCTACCACGACCTCAGCCACCACGGCCTGGACGAGGACAAGCTGCGCCAGCTCGCCATCGTCGAGGCTGGACAGGTCAAGGCCTGGGGCACGTTCGTCCGCAAACTGCGCGAATCCGGCCTCCTCAAGGACACCATGACGCTCCTGACCTCGAACCTCGGCAACGCGTCCAGCCACAACAACCTGAACATGCCGGTGCTGTTCGCGGGAGGCGGATTCCGCCACGGACGCCACCTGGCCTTCGACCAGAAGAACAACTACCCGCTGCCGAACCTCTACCTGAGCGCGCTGCACCGGCTCGGCCTGGAGGAAAAGCGCTTCGCGACGACCTCCGCCACCATGCGCGGGCTGGACGTCGCCTGAGCGGCGCGGCGGATCACTTCTTCTTCGCGTTCTTGCCCTTGCCGGGCTTGACGGCCTTGGGGTCCTTGAGCGGCCAGGGGCTGACGCCGACGCGGGCGGCCCAGGCGTCCCATTGCGCGGCCATCGTCTTCACGCGGTCGGGCTGCGCCGCGGCCAGGTCGTTCGACTCGGTCCGGTCGGACTGGATGTCGTAGAGCTCCCATCCTCCGGGATGCTTGGAGACGAGCTTCCAATCGCCGTCGCGCACGGCGCGGTTGCCCTCGTGCTCCCAGAAGAGAGGCGTGGGACGGTCGAGGATCCGACCGGCGAAGACGGGCATGAGGGAGACGCCCTCCATCGGCCGGATCTTCTCGCCCGCGGACTCGGCGGGATACTTGGCGCCGGCGAGGTCGACGCAGGTGGCCATGACGTCGATGAGATGCGCGGGATGGTAGTCCAGGCCGCCCTTGACGCCCTGCCCGATGCCGGCCGGCCAGTGCGCGATGAGCGGGGTGCTGATGCCGCCCTCGTGCGACCAATGCTTGTATTCACGGAAGGGCGTGTTGCTGACGCCGGCCCACCCGCGGCCGTAGCCGACGTAGGTGTCGGCGGGCCCGGGCATGACGCCGGCGCCCTGCCGCACGGGGAAGCCGTCGCGGGTCTGCTTCGGGATCATGTCGGGCTGGAGGTAGGCGGCGTCCAGCGGAGGCAGGGTCGGCTTGTCGGCCCTCGGCTTGAAGGCCCCGTTGCGGCCCATGGCCTCCGCGCAGCCGCCGTTGTCCTGCATGTAGAGGATGAGGGTGTTCTCGAACTGTCCGTTGGCCTTGAGCGCGGCGACGAGCCGGCCGACGCCCTGGTCCATCGAATCCACCATGGCGGCGTAGACCTCCATGCAGCGCGCTTCCCAGGCCTTGTCGCTGACGCCGGCCCAGTCGTCGCGGAGCGGCGCCGGCTTCCACCTCGGATCGAGCAGGCCGAGGGCGCGCATCTTCTCGAGACGGGCGGCGCTGACCGCGCCGTAACCGGCGTCGTAGCGGCCGCGGTATTTCGCGATGTCGGCCTCCTTCGCGTGAAGGGGCCAGTGCGCGGCGGTGTAGGCGAGGTAGAGGAAGAAGGGCCGGTCCGGAGCGGCGGCGCGGTGGTCGGTCACGAAGCGCACGGCGTGGTCGCTGAGGGCGTCGGTGTAGTAATATTCCTTCGGCCGGTACTCGGGGTCGGCGTAAGGCGAGACGTAGGACCGGTCCCGCACGAGGGTGTTGGGGTCGTAGAAGCTGCCAGCGCCGTGGATGGTGCCGTAGAAACGGTCGAATCCTCTGCTAAGCGGCCAGTTGTGCTTGTCGGCCTCGCTCTCGGCCTTGGCCTTGCGGGCGACGTGCCACTTGCCCGCCATGTAGGTCGAGTAGCCTCCGCCCTTCAGCACCTCGGCGATGGTCACGGCCTTGCGGCTGAGGTCGCCCGCGTAGGCCTCGCCGACCTTCACGCTCCAGTCGTCCACCATGTGGCCGATGCCGGCCTGGTGCGAATAGAGTCCGGTGAGGAGCGCGGCCCGGGTGGGACAGCAGCGCGCGGTGTTGTAGAACTGGGTGAAGCGCAGGCCGCCCGACGCGAGCGCGTCGAGGTTGGGCGTGGCGATCTCGCCGCCGTAGCAACCGAGGTCGGAATAGCCCATGTCATCGGTCAGGATGACGATGATGTTGGGCCGAGGTGCGGCGGACAGCGTCGCGCCGAGGACGAGCAGGAAGGCGAGCAGGGCTCTCATGGGGGCGACGCAGGCTGGACGCGCCGACCTCCGGGCTCAATCCCCTTCCCTCAGCCCAGGACGCGCTCGACGGCCCAATAGAGTCCGGCAAGGGCGATCAGGACCGAAGCCGGAATGACCACGAACCGGCGGCGCACCCATTCATCGGTGAGGCGGAAGGTCAGCGCCCACGCGACCGCGATCACGGCCAGCTGACCGGCCTCCACGCCGAAGTTGAAGCCGACCAGCGCCACGCCCAAGGAGCCGGTGGCGGAGGCGATGTCACCGAGGGCCCCCGCGAAGCCCAGACCGTGGATCAGACCGAAGACGAAGACGGTGGCGAGGCGACGGAAGGAATAGACGGGGCGGAAAACGTTCTCCAGCGCCACGAAGACGATGCTGGCGGCGATGACCGGCTCCACGATCGTGGCGGGCACGGAGACCAGACCGAAGGTGGCGAGACCCAGGGTGACGGTGTGCGCGAGGGTGAACGCGGTCACCTGATACAGGAGGGGGCGCCAGGCGGCGCTGAGCAGGAAGATGCCGAGGACGAAGAGGATGTGATCCAGGCCCTTCGGCACGACATGCACGAAGCCCTGACGGAAGAAGCTGCCGAAGGTGGCGAACGCGTCCTCAGTCCTGCCTGCGGCGGGCTTGGCTTTCGCAGGCTCACGCGAGGCGACGCCCGCCAGATCGAGCACGAAGCCGTCCTCGCCGGGGAACAGCACCGCGACGCGCGGATGCGGGATGAAGTCGACGGCGTTGGACACGACGACGGAGAGGCCCTTCTCAGCTTTGGATCGGACCTGCCAGCCGGAGACGCCCGCGGTCACTTTGGTCCGCCAGGTGCCGGTCAGGACCACGGCCTCGTCATTGGGACGGACGGCCAGACCGTCGGGGGCGGTGAAGGCGAAGGTGAACTCCGGGCTGACCCGTCCGATCGGCTCGAGACGATACTCGACGTTGCGCGCGGAGAATTCGGCGGCCAGACGCTTGAGTTCCTCCTGCCTGGCGGGCGAGGCGAGGGCCAGGGAACGCGGCGTGAAATAGGGCGCCTTCTCGGGGTCGGCCTCGAAACATCGGGGGTCGACCTCGATGGTGATTTCGGCGTCACCCCCGGAAAGAAAGCTGCCCCTGACCGGCACGTCGGGAATCGGATGGGCCCCAAGGTCGGCTCCGAGCCACAAAAAAGCCGCCAAAACTAGGCTTTTCATGGCTTGGGACGGCCTGAGCATGGCCGGGAGGATGGGGCGACACCACCGCCCATCAACCCAGATTGTGATTTGCAAAGCGTCCCGGCCTGGACAGGAATGATGCCCTCAACCACCCCCATGAAGAACATCCTCTCCATCCTCTCCGCCCTCGCCCTCGCTGCCGCCGCTCAGGCCGGTTGCGGCAAGACCGTGACCAACGAAGGCACCCTGAAGTCCTTCGACGCCGAAAAGAAGGTCGTCGTCGTCGCCGACAAGGCCGGCAAGGAAACCAAGATCACCCTCACCGCCAAGACCAAGGGCGCTGACGGCGTGAAGGAGCTGGTCGGCAAGGCCGTCAAGGTCGAGTCCGAGCACGGCAAGGCCTCCTCGATCTCCAAGGCCTAATCGCCCGAGAGCGCGTCACGAAGGCCCGGCTGACGCCGGGCCTTCTTGTTTGCGGAGGAAGCCGTCCGTCAGGCCACCTTGAACAGCAGCAGGCTGAGGGCCATGACGACCATGCCGCCCAGCAGGCCCAGGATGCTGTCGTGACCCTTGCCGTAGGCGCGGCTGGTCGGCAGCAGCTGGTCGATGCTGATGAAGACCATGATGCCGGCGACGGCCGCGAAGGAGGCGCCCATGACCGCAGGCGGCAGGCCCGGCGCATCGGAGCCGATGATCGCCCGCAGCCCGAAGAACCCGATGAGGGCCCCGACGGGTTCGGCCAGACCGCTGAGGAAAGACCAGAGGAAGGCGGTGGCGCGGCTGCCGGTGGCGTAATAGAGCGGGACGGAGATGCTCATCCCCTCCGGGATGTTGTGCAGCGCGATCGCGATGGCGATGGCGGCGCCGACGTGCGGGTCCTCGATGGCCGCCAGGAAGGTGGCGAGTCCTTCGGGGAAGTTGTGCAGGGCGATGGCCAGCGCGGTGAAGAGCGCCATGCGGTGCAGGCGGAAGGGATGCGGCGCGTGCGGAGCGGAACCCGACCTCAGGGGCGCGGCTTCCGCGGGCGCGTGCTGCTCATGGGGATCGTCCCCGTGCGGAAGCAGGAAGTCGATCAGGCCGATGAAGAGGATGCCGCCGAAGAACCACCCGGCCTGGTGCCAGGGACCGGCGCCGGAACCGAATGCGTCGGCGAGGGCCTTGCCGCCCTTGGGCAGGATCTCCACGAAGGAGACGTAGAGCATCACGCCGGCGGAGAACCCGGTGGACACGGAGAGGAAACGGTAGCTGTCCCGACGTGCGCCGAAGGCCAGGATGCTGCCGATGCCGGTGGACAGCCCCGCAAGGAGCGTCAGCCCCAGGGCGGTCCAGAATCCGGGAATGTCCATGGGAGCGGATTAGCGGACGCCCCGGCGAATGGCAAACGGCAACGTGTCAGGCCCGGTGACGGAGTCCGGCGGCGTAGGCCTCGAAGACGAGTCGAATCTGGTCGCGGACGCGGCGGAACTCCGCCCTGATCTCATCCGGCGTGCCGGTGGCATGAGCGGGATCGCTGAAACCCCAGTGGTGCCGCACGACCTGTCCCGGGAACATGGGGCAGACCTGGTCGGCGTTGCCGCAGACGGTGATGACGGTGTGCACCTGGCGGCCGAGGAACTCGGAAAGGTGCTTGGAGTGGTGGCCGGAGGCGTCGATGCCGATCTCCTTGAGCACGGCGATCGCCTCGGGATGGACGTATCCCGCCGGCTTCGAGCCGGCGCTGGCGACCTCGACGAGGTCGCCGGCCGCGCGGCGCAGGACGGCCTCGGCAAGGTGGCTGCGGCAGGAATTGCCGGTGCAGAGGATGAGGACGAGGGGCTTGGGCATGGGAAAGGGCTCAGCAGCAGCCGGATCCAGGCTTGCAGGCGGCGGGGAGGCAGACGTCCGGCGCGAGACAGTCGGCCTTGACGGGCGCGAGGACGATCACGAGCGCCCCGCCCTCACGGACCGAACCGACGGCCTCGAAGAGGCTCAGGTAAGGGAGGTCGAGTTCGACCTCGAAGGGAAGCGCGTCGGACCCGATGAGCGAGGCCCCGCGGTCGAGGATGGACAGGCATTTGCCGCAGTCGACGCGGTGGTCGGTGTCATCCGCCGTCCAGAGCTGTACGCGGGCGGAAGCATGCGTGCGCACCGTGCCGCCGCAGTCGACGAAGCGCTTCTCGACGCGGGCCACCTCGGTCAGATGGGCGTGGACCGGAGCCAGCGAGCCGGTCGGCAGGCGGAAGCGGAGACCGTCCTGCGGACGTTCTCCGAGCAGACGCCGGAATGCGGCCAGGGACAGCGGCGCCGGCTTTAGGATTTGCATACGCAGATGCGTATGCGTTGAACGGAAGGGTGCAAGCCGCCATTCACAGGTCCGTCTGCGTCGAGTCCGTGTGCGCGGCGCTCGCCGACCCGACGCGACTGCGGCTGCTGGCGTTGATCGGCCGGCGTGAAGTCTGCGTCTGCGACCTGCAGACGGGGGTCGGTCGAAGCCAGCCGGCCGTGTCGCGGCATCTGGCTTTCCTGCGGCGTAACGGCCTGGTGACGGTACGCAAGGAGGGCCGTTGGTGCCATTATCGGCGCGCCCCCCTGCCCGCGCGTCTGGAAGCGCTCGTGGACCTTGCGGCTCCGCCCGTCCGGAGGACGCCGCGAGGCTGTCAGTAGCCCGTGGTCTCGCCGAGCGCGGCGCGGTAGTCGGCCATCGCACGGAAGAAGTCGGCGCGGGCCTCAAGGTCGGCCTGACGGGCGTCGAACGCGGCCTGCTCGCGGATCTGCAGCGCGAGCAGGTCGGTCGCTCCCTGTTCGAAACGGCGGCGCTCGGCCTCGGCAAGGCGGTCGGCCAGCTCCACGTTGCGGGTGGTCTGGGAGATCTGTTCCGAGGCCGCGCGCAAGGCGGACAGCCCGTCCCGGACCTCGTTGACGATGCGGTCACGCGTGAACGACGCGTCGCGCTCCAGCCGACGGATCTCGGCCTCGGCGACCTGGAGACGTCCGCGGGCCTCGTTCCGCTGGACGGGCACCCGGAACTCCACGCCGACGCTGGCCTCGTCCGGCTGGCGGTCCGCGTAAGGCCCGGAACCGAGGTTCCGGGTCACGCCCAGGGTGACGTCCAGGTTCGGGAGGGTGGCGTTATCGGCCAGACGTCGGTCGACGTCGGTGCGCTGCCGGAGCAGCTCGATGCGGGCCAGCTCAGGTCGACGGGCCGACGCCGCGTCGGCGAGCCCCTTTTCATCGGACGGGGCCGGGGCGACGGGCGCGGGGAAAGCGGAGGGCAGACGGTCACGGCCGGGCACGACCGGGGCGTCATCGGCGCTGCGGTTGAACAGGGACAGCTCGAGCGAAGCCGCTTCGAAACGCCGGCGCGCCTGCACCACGCCGAGCTGGCGGCTGATGACGAGCCGCTCGTTGTCGACCACCACGATCGGCGCCAGCATGCCCTTGTCGGCCTGCTTGCGCAGGCCCGTGTCGCGCTCCAAGGCGACGCGGTGCAGCTCTTCGGCGACGCCCAGACGCAGGCCCGCGGAGACCCATTGATAATAGCTTCGGGCGGCGGCGCGCAGGACGTCGAGCCTCTGGCGCTGGACGAACGGATCGGCGGCCTCCTTCTCGAAGCGGGCCTTCCACAGCTCCGCCCTCCGCCGGTCGACGGGACCGTCACGGAGAAGGCTGAAGCGCAGTCCGGCCCTCAGCTCGCCGTCCTCCTGGGTCCGCATCTTGTCGTAATCGGCGAGCAGTCCGCTCGAGACACGGTATCCGGCGAAGACGTCGGCTCCCCAGAACGGCAGCGCCTGCTCCAGCTGAACTTCTCCGGAGGAGCCGTCGTAATAGGACCTGGGGTTGAAGCCCCCGCGCGCCACGAAGCCGAGGTCGAAGGCGCCCGAAGCGCGGCGCAGACGGCCGGCGGCAAGGTCCTGCTCGATGAGGGCCATCAGGTAGGGAGGATACTTGGCCTCGACGGAGGCCAGCACGTCGTCGACCCGCAAGGGCTCGGCCGAAAGCGAGGCGACGGCCAGCAGCAGGGCTGCGATCCGTCTCACTTGGACTCCTCCTTGCCGGGCTCGGCGTCGGCGATGACGGGCGGGAAGCCGTTGACCTGCCGCCAGATCTCCTTCCAGAGCGGGACCTGCTGCAGCAGGACCCATCCCTTGGCGCGCACGCCCTGCCGGAGCCAGCGGTTGCCGGGCCAGCTGATCTCGGATTCCTGCCCATCGACGATGCGCACGTCAGGACGGGGGGCGACGACGATGCGGAAGCGTCCCTGGTCGTCACCGGCGGGATCGACGAAGACCACCTCTCCGCCGAAGGTGCCCACGGCCACGCTGGGCCAGCCGACGAACTGGATGGCGGGCCAGCCCTCGAACTGCAGGCGCACTTCGCTGCCGGGCAGCGGCTTCCCATCCTTGCCCGTCATCCGCGGATGCACGAGAGGCATGTCATTGCCGTCCAGCCAGAGCTCCACGAAGCGGCTGTCCGTCTCAGGGATGATCACGCAGATGGGGGAGCCCGGACGCAGGTAGGTCCCGTCGGTGGCCTGCACGGAGAGCACGACGCCGTCACGGGGCGCGGTGACCATCTGGCGCTGGTTCTGGCTGATCTGCACCTCGATGGCGCCGATGTCGCGCTCCGCGGCGGCGAGCTCGGACTGCGCGAGGCCGCGCTGGGCACGGATGCCCGCGATCGAAGCGTTGAACTCGCTCTCGGTCCGCCCGTAGTTCGCCTCGGCGGCGGCGAGATTGGAGGCGGAGCTGTCGCGGACCTGCAGCGCCACCTCGTAGTCACGCTGCGACACGAGTCCCGCGTCCTTCAGCTCCCGCGTCCGGTTGAAGTTGAGCACCGCGGTCTCGGCGGTGATCTTCTCGGCGGCCACGCGCTGACGGGCAGCGTCGGCGGCCTGGCCGCGCGCGACGTCCAGCTGGTTCGCCTGCTGATCGAGGTCGAGGATGCGCTGGGAGGCGGCCGCCTTGCGGGCGATGAGGGCCTCCCGCTGGAGCCTCAGGTTGATCAGCAGGTTGGGGTCGTTGTCCTGGATCTCCGCCACCGGATCCCCCGCCTTGAGGCGCTGGCCCTCCACGACGTGCAGCCGCCGCACCTGTCCGGCGACCGCGGCCTCGACGTTGATGCGCCGTTCCAGCGGATCGAAGGCGATGACTTTGCCCGTGCCGCGCACGAACTGCTGCCAAGGAAGGAACCAGATCGCCAGGAGGAACAGGAGGAACGTCAAGGCGCAGGCGCGAGCGATGACGCGCACGAGCGGCGCGGCCCCGGCGGTGACGAGCGCCGGCAGGCGCCCGCGCAAGGGGAAGACGTGGTCGGGGTCGTCGCGGCTCATGGGGCGGTCGTCTGCAGCGACAGACGGGAGGGGAATCGGGCGGCCACGGCCGGGTCACGCGTGGCGGCCACGACCGTCCAGGCGCAGGACGGGTCGAGGATGATGTCGAGCATGGCGCCGGAAGTGGCCGGATCGAGCCCGTCGAGCAGCTCGTCCAAAAGGAGCAGGCGAGGTCGCAGCAGGAGGGCTCGTGCGATGAGCAGGCGGTTGCGCTGCCGGCTGGAAAGAGGCAGGCCGCCGGTGACCAGGGGCGTCGAGAGTCCCTGGGGCATGGCCAGGACGTCATCCAGCAGTCCGGCTCGGGCGAGCGCGCCCTGCACCTGCTCGAGGCCGACGCCGGGCAAGGAAAGGCCGACGTTGTCGGCGACGGTCCCGTTGAAGATGTCCTGCGAGCGCAGCAGCATCACGCGGGAGCGGAGGGATTCCAGACTCCAGGAACGCAGGTCCAGGCCGTCGACGAGGATGGAGCCGGAGGAGGCCTCCCGCATCCCGGCCAGCAGGTCGAGCAAGGTGCTGCATCCGCTGCCCTGCGGACCGGAGACGGCGAGCCTGCCTCCAGCGGGCAGTTCGAAATCGACGGCCCGGAGGACTTCACGGCCGCCCGGGTAGGCGTGGCGGAGGCCTTTCGCGACGACGGAAGCGCCGGCAGCGGACGCGCCGGCGGGCACGTCGCCGTCCACGCGCTCGGTCTCAAGGTCGATGAGATGGCCGAGCTTGTCGACCGCGGCGAGCGCGTCATACCAGGCCTCGAACTGCTTGCCGAGCTTCGCGATCGAAGCCACGACGGCGCTCACGATGAGCTCCGCCGCGACGAGCTGGCCGAGGGTGAGCTGCTGGCTGAGCACGAGGCCTCCGCCGACGACGAGGAGGGCCGAGCTGGCCAGCACCTCGAGGGTGAGCAGCCCGCCCACCTGCCGCATCAGGATGCGGAAGTGGGCAGCGCGGTGGGCGAGGTAAGACCGGGCGAGACGGTCCGCCCGCTCGGCGGCGAGGGCGTAGCCGCCGGGCCCCTTGAAGAGACGGGGATAGCGCGCGACGTCCTCGAGCCAGTTGACCACGGCGTACTTGCCCCGCGATTCCGCGACGCTGGTGCGGACGGCGCCACGGCCCAGCACGAAGACGATGAGGGCGATGGCGACGAGCATCACCACCATGTACGCCAGCAGGAAGGGATGGTAGAAGGCCAGGACGACGAGCCCGATCAGCGCGCCGATCACGATGTTGATGCCGTTGAGCAGGAGCAGGGACGTGCTCTTCTGGACGGTCACGACGTCAAGGAACCGGTTCACCATCTCCGGCGCATGCTCGCCGTCGACGGACTCGGCCTTCACGCGGGGCAGGCGCCAGGCCATGTCGGCGGCGACACGCACGAAGATGCGGCACTGGACGTGCTCGGCCACGAGGTACTGGAGGCCGCGCATGACGGCGGAGAGCAGGAGGCACCCGAACAAAGCCGCGGCGATGAAGAGCAGGGCCTGCTGGAAAGGCGCGGACTGCGTGCCGAATGCGAGGTTGCTGACGAGACCGTTCACCGCGAGCGGCACGGCCAGGTAGAGGAGTCCGGTGATGAGGCTGAAGACGACGAGGGTTCCGATGTCGGTCATCTCAGGCCGCAGAAGACCCAGGAAGCGGGCGGCGGGCGAGGCCTCATGGCCGTCCTTGGGACGGCGCAGCAGGAAGCCGGGCAGGAGCGAGGCCTCGGCGTCCTCCTCCTTGCCGCTGAGTCCCTGCGCGGGGAGCAGCGGCGCGACATGCGCGGCCTCCACCTCAGCCTCCACGCCGGGGAGTCCGAGAAGCGAGGCGAGCGAGGCGCGGCCGACGGAGACGGCGACGTCCGACACGTCGGGCCGGACGACCTTGGCGCGGAAGAAGCCGTGGCCGCGGATCACGATCCAACGTCCGCTGCCGGGCTCGCGGCACACGACGGGCTGGGAATCTCGCGCGCTCCAGATGAGATCGACCAGACGTCGCCGGACGGGGACGAGCAGCAGGCCCAGCGGCTGGGCGGCGGCGATGAGACGGGAGAGTGGCTCGCCTCGCTCGTCGACCGCAGCCCATTTGCGACGTGCGTCCTCGGCCGTGACGCGCACGCCGACGGCCTTGCCCAGAAACTCGAGCAATTCGGCCTCGGCCGACCCAAGGAGGGAACCGGCCCGACTGGGCGGCGAAGCATGAACTCCGTCGTCGGACATAGGCATCGAACCGCAATTTACGAGTTGCCAAAAATTTGCAATTAAAACCGAAGGGGTGGTTGCCCCTCGTAATTTGCCATTTCTTTGACCTAATTTGAGCAAATGGACTTCAGCGAGCTCATCAAGCAGGGGGCGGCCGAGGCCTGGCTCTTCGTGCCGGTGGCCATCCTGCTGGGGGCGCTGCACGGGCTGGAACCCGGACACTCGAAGACGATGATGGCCGCCTTCATCATCGCGGTCCGCGGCACGGTGGCCCAGGCCGCCCTGCTCGGACTCTGCGCCGCGATTTCGCATTCGCTGGTCATCTGGGTGCTGGCGGCACTGGCGCTCGCCTACGGCGGACATTGGAACGTCGAGACGACCGAACCCTACTTCCTGCTGGTGAGCGGCGTCATCGTGGTCGCGATGGCGGTCTGGACGATCATGCGGCTGCGCGCCGAGGTCGCGCACCATCACCACCATCATCACGGGGAAGGACACGGACATGACCACGGACATGGACACGATGACGAGGACTTCGAGGACGCCCACGCCCGCGCACACGCGGAGGACATCCGCAGGCGGTTCGCGGGCAGGCACGTGACGACGGGGCAGATCGTGCTCTTCGGCATCACGGGCGGACTCATGCCCTGCCCCGCCGCGGTCTCCATTTTGCTGATCTGCCTACAGCTCAAGGAATTCACCCTGGGCTTCGCGATGGTCGCCTCCTTCAGCGCCGGCCTAGCGATCACGATGATCACGGTCGGAGTGCTCGCCGCCTGGGGGATGAAGAAACTCTCGGAACGTTCCAGCTGGCTCAGCCGTTCAGCCCACAGGGCGCCTTACGTGTCATCGGCCCTGCTCATCGTGCTGGGTCTGCTCTTCGTCTGGCAGGGTTGGTCCAAGCTCTGAGGCCCGCTCCTCACGCGGCACTGGGGGCTTGCCAGCGGAAGGTGCGTGTCGGACAAAGACGCATGCGTCCGCCCCTGATCGCATGCCTCGCTGCCTGCAGCATCATCTGCTCAGCCGCCCCTTCTTTCGAGGTTCCGGGCCAGGAGGCCGAGATGCGCACGCTGGAGGCGATGAACGGGCTGCATGCGGTGCGCTCCGGCGGTTATGCGGACTGTACGCTCTGGGACCGTTGGATGCCCCATGCGCTGCTCTGGCAATCCGAGGCCACCGCGAAGGGCTATCGCGCATCGCTGCTCGGCAAACGCATCGACCATGAAGGATACGTCTCGATGCAGCAGCATCGCGGCATGGCCCACGGGGACGGCTGGCCGTTCCCGGCCTGGCAGCAAAGCACGGGCAAGGGCTTCCACTTCTCGACGCTCCACGAGGGCTGGGCGGTCCAGATCTTCGGACTGAAAGCGCTGACGGACACGGCCGGCTTCGAGATCACGGGCGCGGAGACGATCGGCATCGATCCCGAACACGGGCTGAGACTGCGGGCTACGGGCGAAGTCGTCACGGTCGCCACGCCGGCCTTCCGCTGCGGCACGGTGGTCGCACCCTTCGCCCGGGTGGAATGGTCGGCGCTCGGGCCGGCCGGCACGGGCACGCCCACGGTGTCTTGGCGCTACGACGGCGAGAAGGGATGGGATGAGACGCGGGCGGCGCCCTTCCCTCCCCGCTCGGACGTGACGAAGACGGACTTCTCCCACGTGCCGCTCTACAAGGAACGCGGCTACGGCGGGCTGCTCGCGGGGCTGCGGCTGCGCCTCCCCACGGCGAAAGGGACGGAACTGCGCATCAAGTCGGTCATGACGGCGGTCGACACGCGGCACCCGATCACCAACGCCAACTTCATCGAGGGCTGCGCTGACACGTTCGCCTGGACGGGCGACGTCGAGTTCCTGCGTCAGAACCTGGGGCGGATGCGGACCGCGCTGGAATGGTCGCTGCGCGAATTCCAAGTCCGCGAACTCGGCCGGGTGCGGGTGCCCTGGGTCGGCCACGACGGACGCAGCGGGCTGACCCGCGGGCCGGACGGGAAGCCGATCCCGCGCATCGGGCTCGGAGTGGGCAACAATTACTGGGACCTCATCCCGTTCGGCGGCGATGACGCGCTGGCGACGGTCTACCAATGGCACGCGATCCGCCGGATGGCCGAGATCGAGGCCTGGGTCGCCGCCCGCAAGGACGCCGCCCTGCCCGACCCCGCGCCGAGACTGGGCGCGGAGGATCTCAGGAAACTGGCCGACGAGGTGCGCACCCGGGCCGGCGAGTTCTTCTGGGATGCGGCCAAGGGCCGGCTCATCGGCTGGCGCGACCTGACGGGCCAGGCCCATGACTACGGGTTCGTGTTCCTCAACGAGGAGGCGGTCGCGCTCGGTTTCACGACCGATGCACAATCACGGGCGATCATGGACTGGATCGACGGGCGACGCACGGTCGAAGGCGACACCTCGCAGGGCGCCGACATCTTCCATTGGCGCTTCGGACCGCGGATGACGACCCGACGCAACGTCGACGATTACGTCTGGGTCTGGAGCCGGCCGGACAGCATCCCCTGGGGCGGACAGGTCCAGGACGGCGGCGGGGTGCTCGGCTTCTCCTACTTCGACCTCATGGCGCGGCTGCGCGTCAACGGCCCCGATGACGCCTGGCGACGGCTCAAGGAGATCAACGCCTGGTTCCGCGAGACGCAGGCCGAGGGCGGCTACCGCGCCTACTACGCCAAGCCCGGCCGCGGCACGATGCAGGGCGGAGGCCCCGCCGGCGGACTGGGTCTGGACCAGGAGTTCTTCGAGAGCGCGATGGTGCCGACGGTGCTGGCGCACGGGTTCCTCGGGCTGAAGGCCGGACCGGACGGGCTGACGGCCGAACCCCGGCTGCCGAAGGGCTGGCCCTCACTCACCGTGCGGGGGGTGCTGCACCGCGGCGTCACGCATGACGTGACGGGACGGGCAGACGGGACCTACGAGATCGTGAGGCGCTGAAGGCGGCTCAGGCGCCGACCATGCGCATCCAGTCGGCGAGATTGTAATAATTCGTCACGCGGGCGACCTTGCCGTCCTTGATCTCGAAGAACGCGCCGACGCGCAGTCTGTACTTCTGGCCCTTGGCGGGCGGCAGGCCCTCGTCGGTGACGAGGTAGGTGCCGTTGATGAAGAATTCGGCCGCGGCGCGGGAGGCGTCGGGGCCGTTGAAGACGACAAGGTCCTCGACCTGCTCGCGGTAGCAGCGGTCCATGCGACCCAGGAAGGCGCGGAAGGCGTCGACGCCCCGCTCGACGGCTCCCTCATTGATCTCATGCACGACGTCCGGGTGCAGCAGGGCGAGGAGCGCGGCACGGTCGCCGGAATTGAAGGCACGGTAGTAGTCGTGGATGAGCTTCATGGTTCAGGAAAGGATCCTTACGCGGCCGGCACGGAGGCGGGCGGGGTTGGTCTCGGCGCGCGCGGCACGGGCGCGGCGCAGGGCGGCGAGGTCGGCATGGACCGACAGGACATGGTCGCCGCGGCGGACGACGGGCACGGAGAGGTTCCGGAAGGCGCCCGCGAAGGCCGACTGCGAGGGTGAGAAGAAGGCGGCGCGGCCGACGTTGTCGTCCACGAGTTCGGAACGGGCGCGGCCGACGAGATGGCTCACCCCCACGTGGCAGCAGAGCTCGACGGCACGGGCGTCGGCGCAACGGCCTACGCGTTCCACGCCGAGCACGGTCTCGGTGGCGCTGGGCACGAGGATGACGTCGACGCCCTTTCCACGCAGGGCTCCGGCGATTTCGGGCACCTCGATGTCAAGGCAGGTCACGACGGCGATGCGCGCGCCCTTGAACTTCCAAAGCCGTACGCCGTCGCCAGGCGTGAAAGCCCTCTCCCAAGGGGTGAGGTGCAGCTTGTCCTGATGGAGACGCCGTCCGTCGGCCAGGATGGGCGCACGATTGAGGAGACGTCCGCGCGCGTCGATGAAGGGGACCGTGCCGAGCACGACGGCCTTGCCCTTCCGGGCGAGACGGCGGGACAGTCCGGGCCAGAGTCCGGCCCAGAACAGTCCGGCGACGGCGCGCGTCGCGCCCTTTCCCTTCACGAACTGCTCCAGTCCGAGCCAGAGGAACTCGGGAAGGAGCACGACGTCCGCGCCGGACTTCCAGGATTCCTCGACCTGCGAGGCGACGCGGTCGACGAAGGCCTCGGCGTTGGGCACGCGGGCGCCGACGTCGAAGGTGCGGAGGTCGATCTTCAGTCGTGCCATGTGCGGGCCCAGAAGGTGAGGGTCTTGGGAGATTCCTGCATCTCGCCCAACTCCTTCCAAGGGAAAACGGCCCTGAGGTCGGGACGGCGTACGTAACCCAGGCCGGACCAGAAGGCGTCGAGGGGCTTCCACGCGGCCGGTCGGGCGGGATGGTCCGCAGGCCGGTCGACGGAGCAGAAGGCCGCGGAGGAAAGTCCGAGCCGACGCCCATGGGCTTCGCGTCGGGCGAAGAACTCCCGTCCCAGGCCGCGTCCACGATGCTCCGGGAGCACCACGCTCTCGGCAAGATAGAGGAATGAGGCCGGATTCAGCCCCGCGGCGACGAAGGGCGCGCGGAAGGCCTCCTGTTCATCCTCCAGCGGCAGACAGGTGGTCGCGCCGACCGGCCGGCCGTCGGCGGCAAGCGCCAGCACGGCGAGCGAACGAGGGCTGCGCAGGTAGACGGAGAGATAGTCACGCTCGTAGGCCTCGTCGCCGTCGTAGAGATAGGGGAACTCGCGGAAGACCCGGATGCGGAGTCCGCCGAGGGCCGGAATCCAGGGACCGAGCTCCGGTCCTGCGACCTCGAGCAGACGCAATGGAGGACCTCCGGCCAAGTTCAGCGCGCCTCGCCGGCGTGTCGGAGCGTGACCTGACGGAAGGCCGCGCCCTGCCCCTTGGTGATGAGCGCCACGAGGCCCTTGCGGTCCTTGAAACGCGGGTGCGTCGCCTCGAGCTCCTTGTCGTCGAGTCGCACGCGGTAGCGGTCGCCCACGATCTCGATGCGGATGTCATGCCACTTCGCCGGATCGACCGGCGTCTTGAGCTCGGCGACCTTGGCGGACTTCGTGGTCTTCGAGATCCCGCTCATGTGCGTGATCCAGACCGCGTCCTTGCTCACGAACGTGCGTCCAAGGTGGAGATTCGGCGCGACGGTGTCGCGGCAACCGAAGGCCAGGTATTGCGCGCCGCCGAGGCGGAACTGAGCCAGGATGACGATGCCGCCGGCATCGACGCGGTAGGTGCAGGAGGAGTGGTGATTGTCCTCCTTGAGCTCATCGCCGAAGAGCGCGCCGTCCTTCACGCTCCATTCGCCGATGGCGGCGCTCCACCCGTTGATGGCCTTCTTGCGGGTGGGGCCCTGCGGCTGGTCGAAGGGCGTGCTGACGATCAGAGAGCCGGCCGGCACGGGTGCGTCGGCCGCGAACACGGCGGAAGCGAGGAGGCATGAGGCGAGGAGCGTGCGCATGGCGCGATACAAGCGCGGCCCGAAGGAATGACAACCCCGCTTGCGGCCGGGCTTGCGGCGGACGGGCGGACGGCTTCCTTTCCCTCCATGCCCACCCAAGCCAAGGCCTACGGCTCGTCCTCCCCTTCATCGAAGCTGGCGCCTCTGCAGATCACGCGCCGCGACCCGGGCCCGACCGACGTCGAGATGGAGATCCTCTTCTGCGGAGTCTGCCACTCCGACGTTCATACGGCCCGCGGCGAATGGCCCGGCACCAACTATGACTGCGTGCCCGGCCATGAGATCGTCGGCCGCGTGACCCGCGTCGGCCCCAAGGTCACCAAGTTCAAGGTGGGCGACATCGGCGCCACGGGCTGCATGGTCGACTCCTGCCGCACCTGCCCCAGCTGCCGCAAGGGCCTGGAGCAGTTCTGCGCCTCCGGCGCCATCTTCACCTACAACAGCCCCGACCGTCACCTCGGCGGCCATACCTACGGCGGCTACTCCTCCGGCATCACCGTCGACGAAGCCTTCACCCTGCGCGTGCCGGCCGGACTCGACCTCGCCGCGACCGCGCCCCTGCTCTGCGCCGGCATCACGACGTATTCGCCGATGCGGCACTGGAAGGTCGGCGCCGGCAGCAAGGTCGGCATCGTCGGACTCGGCGGGCTCGGCCACATGGGCGTGAAGTTCGCCCGCGCCTTCGGGGCGCACGTCGTGCTGTTCACCACCTCGCCTGCCAAGGTCGCGGACGGGCTCCGCCTGGGCGCACACGAGGTCGTCGTGTCGTCCGACCCCGTCGCGATGGCTGCGCGCGCGGGCACGCTGGACTTCATCCTCGACTGCGTCTCGGCGCAGCACGACCTCAACGCCTACCTGTCGCTGCTCAAGGTCGACGGCACGCTGTGCCTGGTCGGCGTCCCGGAGAAACCCCTCGCGGTGCACGCCTTCAGCGTGATCATGCCCCGTCGCAACTTCACCGGCTCCTGCATCGGCGGCATCGCCGAGACCCAGGAGATGCTCGATTTCTGCGGCAAGCACGGGATCGTCTCGGACATCGAGCTCATCCCGATGCAGAAGATCAACGAGGCGTGGGACCGCATGGTCAGCCAGGACGTCCGCTACCGCTTCGTGATCGACATGGCCTCGCTCAGGCAGGGCTGAGGACCGAAGCGGCCGGTCCCGGTCCGACAAGGCTTTGACACCTTCGCGGTCGTGGAGGAATATGGGCGAATGGAATCGAAGCCCGTCGCCCTGATCACCGGAGCCGCCGCCGGCATCGGCAAGGCCGTGGCGCTCGCGTTCGCCCACGCAGGCTACCGGCTGGTCGTCACGGACATCGACGCCGCCGCCGGTCCGGCTCTGCTCGACGCACTCAAGGCTGCGGGAACCGAGGCCTGCTTCGTGCAGGCCGATCACGCCGATGAATCGGGCGCGGTCCGGGCGGTCAAGGAGGCGATGGAAGCCTTCGGACGGCTGGACGTCGCGGTGAACAACGCGGGGACGGAAGGAGACCAGTCCCTGACCATCGAGCACCAGACGGAGGGCAACGTCCGACGGACGCTCGGCGTGAACACCGAGGGCCTGCTCTGGTGTCTCAAGCATGAGATTCCAGCCATGCGCCGCAGCGGAGGCGGCGCCATCGTCAACGTGAGCTCGGTCGCGGGACACGTCGGCCTCGAGTCCTGCGCCGCCTACGTGGCCAGCAAGCACGCCGTGGAGGGCCTGACGAAGGCGGCGGCGCTGGAGGCGGCGAAGGACGGCATCCGGGTCAATGCGATCGCGCCGGGCGCGATCCAGACGCCCATGCTCGACCGTGCGCTCGGGACGGGTGACACTGAGCTGCGCCGCTCCATCGTGGCGATGCATCCCCTCGGACGCATCGGTCGCCCCGAGGAAGTGGCAGCGGCCATCCTGTTCCTGGCCTCGCCGGCCGCGTCCTTCATCACGGGACAGAGCCTGGCCGTGGACGGCGGCTGGCTGGCACGCTAATCGGTCCGGCCGCCCCGAACGAAAGAGGGCCGCCCGGAAGGGCGGCCCTCGTCGTGTCCTGGGAACAGCGCTTACTTCAGGAGCTCCCTGACCTTGGACTCGACGGCGGCGGCCCAGATCTCATAACCCTTCTCGTTGGGATGCAGGAGGTCGGGCATGATGGTCTTGGAAAGCGTCCCGTCCGGCTCGAGGAACTTCGCGCCGATGTCGAGGAAGTGCACGCGCTTGCCGTCCGCGAATGAGCGGATGATGGCGTTGGCCTGCTCGTTCTGCTGGCGGAAGGCGTCGTTGCGGTCGGCGCCGCGGGGGAAGATCGCCAGGACGAGCACCTTGGCGTCAGGGCACTTCTGCTCGAGACGGCCGAGGATGGCCTTCACGCCCTCGGCGGTCTGTTCGGGCGTGCAGCGGTAGGTCGCGCCGTCGAGCTCCTTCTGGGGACGGCCCTGGTGGCCGGTGTTGTTCGTGCCGATCATCAGCACGACGAGCTTCGGCTTCAGGCCGTCGAAGTTGCCGTTGTCGAGGCGCCACAGGACGTGCTCGGTGCGGTCGCCGCCGATGCCGAAGTTGGCGGCACCGAGAGGCGCCCAGGTCTTGGCCCAGACGGCCTTGCCCCTGCCCTCCCAGCCGTGGGTGATGGAGTCGCCGAGGAAGACGAGCTTCGCCTCGCCCTTCTTGGAGATCTCATTGAAGGACTCATGGCGCTTCTCCGTGCCGGGATGAAGCACGGGCTGGACGGCGTAGTTGGCGCAGCCGGTGAGGCCGACGGCGATGGCGAGCAGGGCGATGATGCGGGGATTCATGGGGGTGACGCAGTCTGCCCGCCGAAGGCCGAGCGTGGCAAGCCTGTGACCTCGGACGAACGGCCGTTTTTGGTTCGCCCGCAGGCGGACCCTCGGCAAAACGGAAGGCATGACCCCGCTTCGCCTGCTCGCCTTCGGCCTGCTCCTTGCCGCCGGCTGTCCCCTGCCCGCCCAGCAGAACAAGAAGGAGAAGGCCCCCGCCAGGCCCCAGCCGCCCACGCGGCCCTTCGACGCCCACGGGGCTCCGAAGTTCGTGCGCCTCGACGGCAAGCCCGGCGCCGTCCCGCCGGTGGACACCGTCGGGGACTACCTGGTGGGCCCGCAGTATGTCGCGGCCGAGGCCACGAAGGAGAATCCCGCCGCTCCCAAGGGACGCGTGACGCAGTTCGTGATGGAATCGAAGGACTGCCGCCGCTTCAACCCGGGCATCGCGCGCAAGGAGTTCGGGGTGCCCGACCCGAAGAACCCGAAGACGCTCATCGTCGAGACCCACACGGTCGACTACCGCCGCGCGATCACCGTCTACGTGCCGGCGGGACACCGCGCGGGCGACGTCATGCCGCTCCTGGTCACGCACGACGGACCCGGCGTCGGCAAGTCCGACCAGAACCTCGTGCGCGTCCTCGACAACCTCATCCATGCCGGCCGCATCCCGCCCCTGGTGTGCGTGATGGTCGCCAACGGCGGCGGCGACGCGCAGGGCCACGAGCGCGGCAAGGAATACGACACCCTTTCGCCGCTGTTCGCCGAGTTCATCGAGGAGGAGGTGCTGCCCCTCGTGGAGAAGAACGCCGGCGTGCGCCTCACGCGCGACCCCGAGGACCGCGCCACGATGGGCGTCAGCTCCGGCGCCGCGGCGGCCTTCACCATGGCCTGGTACCGTCCCGACCTCTGGCGGCGCGTGATCTCGCTCTCCGGCACGTTCGTCAACCAGCAGTGGCCTTTCGATCCCGCTACGCCGGACGGCGCCTGGGGCTACCATACGACGCTCATCCCGGCCGCGCCCCGCAAGCCGCTGCGCGTCTGGATGTGCGTCGGCGACCGCGACAACTTCAATCCGAACGTCATGCGCGACGGCATGCACGACTGGGTGGAGGCCAACCACCGCATGGCCAAGGTGCTCGCTGAAAAGGGCTACCGCTACCAGTATCTCTACTGCCTCGACTCAGGCCACGGCGTGGGCAACGCGCGTCCTCAGCTGCTGCCGCAGGCGCTCGAGTGGGCCTGGCACGATCGCAGGAAGCGCTGAATGGCGAAGGCGGAATCCATGATGACATCATCGGTGAGGTTGACCGATTTCCGTTTTCATAATCAGACGGATTGCCAAGCCGGCGTCGCTCATGCATGAACCTTCATGCGTTTCCTGCTGCTCCTGTTGCTGACTCTCATCGCTCCGACCTTGTCGGCGGACGCATGGAAGGGAGAGGCCAAGGCTGAATTTTTCGGCACCTCCACCCTCCACGACTGGTCGGGACACGTCCCCTTGAAACCCTTCAAGGCGGAGGTGACCCTGACCGACGGGCATCCCTCCCGCATCCAGGCGCAGCTCGAAGCCGGGGTCGTGGAGATGGATACGGAGAACGAAGGGCGTGACGAGAAGATGCACAAGGCGATGCGGGCCGAGGAGCATCCGCTCATCATCGGCAACGCGGACTGGCGAATGCCACGCGACCTCGTCCATGAAGGTCTCGGCAAGGTGCCCATCGCCCTCACCCTGCTCGGAAGGAAGCGGACGGTTGAGGCGACGGTGACGGGATGGAAAAGGACGGAAGCGGGGCTGGAGTTCGACTGCGAATTCAGCCTCTCACTCAAGGAGAACGGAATCGAGATACCCTCGTTCCTGCTCTTCATCAAGGTGGGCGACGAGATCCGGGTGAAGACCAGGGTCAGCCTGCGCCGTTCCTGAATCCCGAGGCGATCTTCACCATGAATGCCCTTCTGCACTCCATCGCGACCGCCACGCCGGCCTTCGTCTACCCCAACCGCATCCTCCGCGACCGGCTGCGGGGCTGGGTCCCTGATCCCGCCCTCCATCCGCTCGTCGACCGCGTCTACGCCAGAAGCGGCATCGAGACCCGGCACAGCGTGCTCGAGGACTTCCACTCCGGCGACGGCGAGCTCTTCCGCACCCTGCCGGACGGCGCCGCCTCCAGCCCCGGGACCGGGGAACGCAACCGGGTCTACGCCCGAGAGGCGGGGAAACTGGCCGTCGAAGCGGCCCGGGCGGCGTTGGACAAAGACGGCTCGTTCAAGCCTTCCGACATCACGCATGTGATCTTCGTCTCCTGCACGGGCTTCGCCAATCCCGGACCCGACCACCGGGTGATGCGCGAGCTCGGACTCCGCGAAGACGTGCAGCGTTACACCGTCGGCTTCATGGGATGCTACGCGGCCTTCCCCGCGCTGCGCATGGCGGCCCAGTTCTGCGAGGCGGACCCGGAGGCCGTCGCGCTCGTCATCTGCCTGGAGTTCTGCACGCTGCACATGCAGTCCGACGCGACCCCGGAGAACATCGTGGCGAACTCGCTCTTCGCCGACGGCGCCGCCGCGGCCCTCGTCAGCGCCCGCGCGCCTTCCGAAGGCCGCGCGCATTTCCGTCTGGAGTCGTTCCGATCGGCCCTGATTCCTTCCGGAGAGGGCGACATGGCCTGGGAGGTCGGCGACCACGGCTTTGAGATGCGCCTCTCCGCCTACGTGCCCGGGCTGATCGGTTCGAACATCAGGGGCATCGTGGACGGATTGCTTTCGGCCGCCGGAATGGAACCGGCGGGCGTGGAGGCCTGGGCCGTGCACCCCGGCGGGAGGGCCATCCTCGATGAGCTCGAGAAGCAGATGGGCCTCGGACCGGACGACCTGGGCGTCTCACGAGGGGTCCTGCGAGACTTCGGCAACATGAGCAGCCCCACGGTGCTCTTCGTGCTCGCCAGATTTTTGGAACGTCCCTCCCGGAAAGAGACGACGACCTGCGCGCTGGCCTTCGGCCCCGGCCTCACGGTGGAATCCGCGCTGCTCCGGCTCATGCCCGCGCGCAAGGAGAGCAATCTGACCGCCGAGGCCGCCCGATGATTCCGGAAGTCGACGTGGCGGTGGTGGGCGCCGGTCCGGTGGGTCTGCTTCTGGCCTGCCTGCTCCGCTCCCGGGGGCTCAGCGTTAAGGTGCTGGAACGACGGGAATCGCCGAGCGGGAAGTCGGCGGCGATCGGCATCACGCCGCCCTCCCTCGACATCCTCCGCCGCATCGGGGTCGAGGAGGAGTTCCTCCGGCAGGGCGTCAAGGTGCGTGACTGCTTCCTCCACGGGAGCTCGGGACCGGCGGGCAAGGTCTCCTTCCGGAACATACCCGGGCCTCGCCCGTTCATCCTCTCCCTGCCGCAGGCCGAGACGTCCGCCATCCTGCGGCGCAGGCTGGGCGCGGAGCACGTCCTGATGGGCTGCGAAGTCACGGACCTCGTCCGGGATGGCAAGGTGAGCCGCCTGATCTGGAGCACGGGCTCGCTGACCGCGCGCCACGTGGTGGGGTGCGACGGCGCGCGCAGCAGAATCCGGGAACTGCTCGGCATCCGCGCCCCGGGCGCCTCCTACCGATGCCATTTCCTGATGGGGGACTTCGTCGACCGGACGGGCATGGGCGACGAGGCGCACCTCTTCTTCAGGGCCGACGGTTCTGCAGAATCCTTCCCGCTGCCAGGAGGGATGCGGAGGTGGGTGGTGCAGACTGAAGCCCGGCATGAGGCTCCGGCGCCCGCCCTGCTCATCGAACTGGTCCGGTCCCGCACGGGGGTGAGCCTGTCGGGCGAGGACCAGATCAACGAGGCCTCCTTCACCCCGCGGCGCTTCAACTGCGAACGCTATCACGACGGGAGTTCCGCGCTCTGCGGTGACGCGGCCCACGGGATGAGCCCCGCCGGAGGCCAGGGCATGAACACGGGCTTCGCCGACGCGGAGCTGCTCGCCGAAGTGCTCGCCTCCCGCGACCCGGCAAGGCTGCTGCCCGCCTACACGCGCTACCGTCGCAAGGCCGCCGGCGTCGCCATCTTCCGCGCCGGGTGGGGAATGGCGCTGGGCACCTGGACGGGCGGTCCGCTCTCCTTCGCCCGCGACCTCATCCTCAGGCATCTCCTCTGCCGGGGGCCGATCGGCCGCAGGATGGGCCCCTTCTACGCCATGCAGACGATGCCCTACGGTCGCCTCGCCGACGTACCGGTGCCCGAACTTCACACGACCGCCGAAAGCTACCGATGACCACGACCGACTACGTGCCCACCCTCGAAGGGGCGGCCTCCCATTACGACGACCTCGACGCCTTCTACCGCGAGATCTGGGGCGAACACGTCCACCACGGTCTCTGGCTGCGCGGGGACGAGAGCGACCTCGAGGCCGCCGAGAACCTCGTGAGGCTGGTGGCCCGCCTGGGCAACGTCAAAGCGGGCTCGAAGGTCTGCGACATCGGCTGCGGCTACGGCGCCACCACGCGCATCCTCGCCGAACGCTTCGGCGCCGACGTCACCGCCCTGACCATCTCCTCCGCGCAGCTCGCCTACGCTGAGAAGAACAACTCCGTGCCCGGCCGGACGGCCTTCCTGCTGAGGGACTGGTATGACAACCGCCTCCCCGACCGGGCGTTCGACACGGTCGTGACCGTCGAGAGCCTGGAGCACATGCCGGACCTGCCCGGCTTCTTCAGGGAATGCGCGCGCGTGCTCCGTCCGGGCGGCAGGCTGGCGGGCTCGGCCTGGATGAGCTGCGAGAATCCCAGCAGGCTCTCCCGGAGGCACCTGATCGACGCCATCACGCGAGAGGCGCAGATCGCGGGCATCCGACCGGAAAGCGAATTCCGGGCCGCGGTCGAGGCGGCGGGGTTCCGGGATTACGCCTTCGAGGACCATGCGTCGCGGGTGAAGCGCACCTGGCCGCTCTGCGCATGGCGCACGGTCAAGGGGCTGCTCACGAAGCGGCGCTACCGCGAATTCATCCTAGGCTCACGGAACCCCAACCGCATCTTCGCGCTCACGCTCTTCCGGATCTGGGCGGCGTACGAGCTGGGCGTTCAACGCTACGGGGTGTTCAGCGCCACCAAGCCGGACTGAAGGGCGCTCAGCCCGCGCCGTAGCGTCGCACGACGCCGGTCACCACGCCCCATACGGAGCACTCGCCGTCGAGGAGGTTGATGGACCGGTAGGAGGGATTGTGCGCACGCAGCTCCCACGTCCCGTCAGCCGCGCGGGCGAGGGTCTTCACGGTGTATTCGCCGCCGACGACCGCGACGACGACCGAACCCTCGCGCGGGCGTCGCCCCTTGGCGACGACGAGAAGGTCTCCATTCATGATGCCGATACCGGTCATCGAGGCGCCTTCGACCTTCATGAAGAACATCCCGGCGCGGTCCGTGACGAGATACTCGTGCAGGTTGAACTTGGGCTCCCAGTGGTCCTCGGCCGGCGACGGGAAACCGGCGGGCACGGGCGAGAGGATCAGCGGCAGGACGAGGTCAGGAGCCTCAGCATCGAGCGGACGGGGGGCGGAAAGCATAGTGTGAACATATTTTCACCATTCCTGCGGACCGTCAAGCGGGCGGAAGCCCTTCCGCTCACTTGGCCGAAGCGTCCAGAGCGAAAGCCTTCCGGTAAAAGGCCCAGTTGTCATCGCCCAAGGCGGTGAAGACGCGTTCCGGCTCATGCCCGACGCCGGGAATCACGGTCCAAGTGTGCGGGATGCCGAGGGACTCCAGATGGCGGTGAAAATCCTCGTTGTTGCCGAAAGTCTCGTCCTTGTCGCCGATCACCATGCGGACGAGCGTGCCCTTCGCGATGACCTTGGCGTTGCGCTGCGCGAAGGTGCGCGGACTGGCGGCGAGGAAAACGGCCTGGTCGCCCCCGAAGGCGCCCTTCAGCAGGTCCGCCGCCTGAATGCGGCTGGCACGGGGCGTGTTCCTGAGCTCGGGCTGCATCGGGCCGGCCCCGACGATCGAGGCGGCGCGGAAGAGGTCCGTGTGCTTGAAGGCCAGTCGCGCCGAGCCGTAGCCGCCCATGCTGAAGCCGTCGAGCAGGCGCCCTTCCCGCTTGGCCACGGTGCGCCAGGTGGCGTCGACGTGGGGCAGCAGGTCGCGGATGATCATCGACTCGACCGGCGCGGAGCCGTCGGCCCAGTCGACGTACATGCCCATCTCCAGTCCGTTGACGAAGACCACCAGGCAGGGGGGAGTCTTGCCCTCGCGGATGGCCTTGTCGAAGCGTGCCGCGACGGAGGCGATGCCGGAAAGTCCGCCGCCGGAGCCGTGTAGCCAGTAGACCACGGGGAACCGCTTCGCCGGTTCGGCCTCATAGGCGGTCGGACGGTAGAGATGGTAGCTGACGTCACCTTTCACCGCGGCGCTGCGAAACACGTGGTGCGTGACCCCAGGCGCCTTCATGGCCCGCGTCACCCAAGCCCTGCCGGACGCGGCATCCTTTTGCTGGGTTTTTTCAGCCGCCCAGCCGGAAGCAGACAACACCATCGATAGGAGCAAGATGGAACAGCGGAGTGGCATTCGGTTGAACGGCAGCTGACTCTCCTATAAAACCCGCAAGCGCTCAAGGTTTCGCCCGCAAGCGCGCTTTCCCATGCTTCTCACCCCTGCTGAAATTGAAGACGCCCTGACCTCCCTCCCCGGATGGGCCTGCGACGGCCGGTCGCTCACCCGCACTTACAAGTTCGCGGGATTCCCCGAGGCGGTCGCTTTCGTGAACGGCCTCGTCGGCCCGGCCGAGGCGATGAACCATCACCCCGACGTCACGATCTCCTACAACCGCGTCATCGTCAGCCTGACCACCCACGACGCCGGCGGTCTCACCGCAAAGGACTTCGCCCTGGCGCGGGCAATCTGACAGTCGAAGTCAGGCCGCGGGAGGCGAGGGTCACTTCAGCTCCGGCAAGGCGTAGTAGGCGACCTCAGCGAAGAAGAATTCGGCCATGTTGAGACGAGCGTAGTCGTAGTGGCCGACAGCCTGCAGGACGGCGGCACGGTCCTTAGGGTCGCCTGCCAAAGCCACGACGGCGGCGGCGGCGAGAGGGTTGCGCATCCAGGCGGCCTCGTAGCTCTTGCGCAGTCCACGCTTCTGCTGGTTCGCGATGCCGGCCAGTCGCTCGGCGTCCTTCTGGGTGGGCTGCGGGAACCACTGGTCGTAGACCTGACGCCAGTCGGCGTTGCCAAAGACCTTCCGGTCGGCGTTGTCAAACTGAGCGTGCGTCGCCACGGCGGGCGAAGCGAACTGAGCGGTGACGGCGAGGCCCTTGCGATAGCCCCCCCTGGTCTGCGCATCCTCCTCGACCGAAGCCAGCCACGCCAGGCCCGCCTGGGTGCCGACGTAGATCCAGAACTGTCCTTGCTGCAGATTGGGAATGAAGCCGAGGTCGCGCGGACACCCGAGCGAGCAGATCTCACGGCGGGTCTCAGCCGAGTTCGCAGGCCTCTCGTCCAAGGCCTTGCGATACCGCTCCAGCCAGACGGGGTCGCCGGTCATCTCATGCGTCGCCCTCAGCAGATGGAGATAACGTGCGGCGTCCCGGAAATGCTCGCCCTTGTATCCTCCGCGGAAGTCCCCCTTGAAGGCGCCGTCGCACGGGACGCGCCAACCGGTCGATTCCAGCACGTCGGCGACCTCACGCACCTTGGCCACGAGGGCGGCGCGTTCATCGGCGGATGGGATGTCGCTCCGCAGGTAAGCCTGGAGGCCGAGGAACCATGGATGCACCTGGTCATCTGAACTCAAGGGGTAGTGACACCGCGCGTCGGAGCCCACACCCCGGGCCACGAAGCCGGGGACGTCCGAGACCGAGGCGCATCTGAGCAGCCCTCCGGCAAGCCGGCGGGCCTCCTCTCTGTCGGGGGCGGCTCCGCTGCGTCGGGCCCGCTCGACCATGGCATGCAGGTACATGCCGGTGAACATCGGCCCGTTCTCGATCGGGCTCCACCAGCCGATGGCGTTGGGTCTGCCGAGACGGCAGTCCTCCGGGGTCGGCAGCTCCCCCACGTAGTCACGCATGATTCCGTGCTCGTCGACGAAACGCCTCCACGTTTCGGCATGGGCCTGCCTGATCGGTGGCGGAGGCGAGGCCTTCGCCGCGAGCTCATTCATGACCGCGTCATAGGCTGGCTTGGGCTGCCCCTTACGGTCGAAGAGCAACGGATGGTTCACGCGCTTCCAGGGGAAGTCATTCAGCCAGCTCTGGCCGTCGTGGAGGTTCCAGAACGATACGCGGATGATGACATCCTCATACTTCCGAAAAAGCCGGAACAGCTTCGCATACTGTTCCGCCTGCCGGGCGAGGACGTCCGGCGGACAGCCGTCCGCGTAGGGGTTGATCCTGGCCATCTCGGCACGGTGGACGTTGCCGTCGGCCCACCAGCGCCCGCGCGGGATCACGTCGATGTCCAGCTCGCTGACCACGGCCTTCATGCCGATGCCGCGGAGCGCGACCAGCGTCTTCTCCAACGCCTCGTAGGGCACCCGGTCGATCTCGTAATGCCCCTGGAGCCCGACCGCATGGACCGGCGCGCCCCGGGCCCTCAGCTTGGCGAGCAGCCGGAGCATCTTATCGCGCTTGCCGTCGAGCTCGTTGTTGTAGTCGTTGTAGATCAGCAGCGCCGACGGATCGGCGGCGTGCGCGTATTCGAAGGCCAGCGCGATGAACTCCTCGCCGGCGATGCGGGTCCAGCCCGACTCACGCAGGTCGGCATTCCCGTCATCGAGCGCCTCGTTGACCACGTCCCACGCGTGGATCCTGCCCTTGTAGCGGCCTACCACCGTATCGATGTAGGCCTTCATGCGGCTGAGCAGCCCCTCCTTGGAGACTTCCTTGTCTCCGTCGCGGTAGAACCAAGCCGGCGTGCGGTCGTCCTTGGCCCAGACCAAGCAATGCCCCACAACTTTGAGCCCTTTGTCGTTCGCGAAGCCCACGAACCGGTCGGCCTGGGTGAAATTCCAGGCCCCTTCCTTCGGACTTACCGCCGCGGGCTTCATGCAGTTCTCCGGCGTCACGTGGCTGAAATGAGTCGTCAGCAGCGACCAGTCTTCGGGACGGTCCCCGATCCGGTCGGCCAGCCCGACCCCGGAAGCCCACCCCGACGCCGAGCGCAGCGACTCCGCCCGGCCCAACACGGCCAAGCAGCAGACAATCATCAGAAAGACGGCACGAAGCATCCCGTCATCAAAGCAGGCATGGCATGTAAGTAAATAAATCCCAGCCAACGACACCCCTGAGGACCGGTCAGGCCGTCATCAAAGCGCCCCATCACTGAAATCGGCGAAAACCGGCGCTCCCCGGGCCAGTGATTCGCGCGTGACGGCCTGACTCCTTGCCTCACCCTGCGGCGGCAGGTGCGCCATTCGGGGAATTGCAAAGGGTCCGTTGCTGCTCGCTTGCCAGATCCTGAGGCCGGCCATTTGCTTGGCTGACTTCTCCTCATGCCTCTTCGTTGGATGATCGCAGGCTTTCTGATCGCTTCCCTGCACGCCGCGGAACCGACGGCAGTAACGTGGGCGACGCCGACGAAGCCGGAGTGGGACGGATGGGTGAATGACGTCGTCAAGATGCGCGCCGCCCGGAAGCCGCAGCCGTCAGCAGGCTGCCTTCATTCGGAGACGGTCGCCTGGGATAGCTATCACGACGTGAACCAAAGCCATCTCGCTGACGGGCGGGTGCTTTCCTTGGACCTGAAAGACAAGGAATGGGAGGTCATCTCCGGCTGGAAGAAAGGCAAGAAGCTCCTGCTTTGCTACGACGAGGAAAACGGGGCGTCGCTGCTGGACCCTGATTCAAAGAGGCGCTTCCCGGTCAACGGCGGGTGGCAGCAGAAGGGCGGCTTCGAGCACCCGATCGACGGCTACCTGTCGTCCCTGAACGCCCAAAGCACCTACGACATGATGTCGGCCGGCTACGAGGCCCTCCGCCTCTGGCGTCTCGAGATCGACCGTACGGTCGGAAAGACGCTCGCCAAGAAGCACCTGCCCAAGAAGGAGCGGGACAAATTCATCGAGCTCTCGGCTGCCAGGGTCAGGTATTGCGAGCTCCAAGGATCGTTCGGCGGTTCGGCCATCCATGCCGACATCACCGGCACGGCGGCCGGCCCGCTCGCCTTCAGCTACTCCGTAGGCATCTATCGGGATATCTTCCGACAACTGGCCGAAATCGCGGACCATCTGGCCGCTTACGATCGGGAGCCCGGCAAGTAGGCCCAGTCGGGGAAAATACCCTGCCCTGGGCCGCCCTGCGGCGGCCAGGTGATGCCTAAAGGACTCACCGAACGGGCTCTCATCCCATCCGGCTCGTCTTCATGGTCGTCAAAGTGGCGGAGAGGATGGGATTCGAAGGAATGCTTCTCGTCTGTATGTCGTTGAACTCCAATAACCGAGAAACTTTGCGGACAGTTTGCGGACAAATTAACTGCCAACTCTGCTAATTTACCCGACCGATTTTAGCATGCAAGTACTTCCTTTCATGCCTGATCAGATTGCAGTCAATTTGACATAACGAGCCAAAATAGAGCCAGCTCATGAAAGTGATCGAGCAGGGTCTATTAACGAAGGGTTACGCTAAGTGTACCCACTAAGCCTTGAACCGGCCGGCCAATAGCCATAGTAAAAGTCACTCACCCATGAAGCTCTCAATCATCCTTAGCTATTTTTGCGTGGCAACGATTGCATTCGCGGAAAGCCTCAGTGACATCCGAGAAAAAGCCGAGAAGGGTGATGCGGCGGCCCAGAACTCCCTTGGAGTAATCTACCAAAACGGTCTCAAAGGTGTGACTGAAGATCAGCGCGAAGCTTTCGAATGGTTCAAGAAATCCGCCGAGCAGGGCGACGCTGATGGGCAGTCTAACCTAGGGTTTATGTATTCCGTAGGCCGGGGGGTGGCAAAAAGTGATTCAGAGGGCGCCAAATGGTTGTTGAAGGCAGCTGAGCAAGGGCAGATGTACGCTCAATTTAATATCGGTAAATGCTACCGAGACGGCACCGGCGTCCCCAAGGACGATGCTGAGGCATACAAGTGGTTTCTCCTGAGCGCCGCTCAGGATAACACCGCGGCAAAGTGGTGCGTCGAAGACCTGGAACCAAAGCTTAGCCAGGCCCAGCGTGAAGACGGCCAAAAGCGCGCAAAGGAGTTCTCCCCCAAGAAAACTTGGAAGCTTTTTGGGAAATAGGAATTAGATAATATTTTCTCTATTGGATTGTGCCTACATGGTGTTGTTAGCGCCGGTTATTCGAAGCACTCTGTTTAGATAACATAGGTCTTCATTAGCCAAATCGGGCTATAACTAGACACTTGCGATGTACGAAGCCTGCTAGATGCTTAATCCATGCGTTACATAATTCTAGTGTCTTCACTGCTTGTAGGCTGTGCCTCTTCGCCGCAGCCGGCTCAGGAGATGTCATTCGTTACACAAGCCCGCAATGAGCAGCAGGATCTAATCAGCACGATAGATCGCGCAGGTGTTCCTGACTCACACTTCGAGTACAGTGTTAATAGGGCTGCCCCATCATATGACTACAAACTAAGGGAAGTGGCTCGATTTTCAGAGCTATACCTTGACGCCAAGCAGGGGCGAATTACCGCGATTAGCAGGGTTGCAGGGCATTATTATACTGGCATTTCCCCCATCCAGAAGGACTACCAGGAGGCAGTCAAATGGCTTACAATTGGTGCCGATCGCGATGATCCCGACTGTCAGCTTTTGCTCGGAGAGTGTTACGCCCTTGGCCTCGGCGTCACCAGGGATCTTGAACGTGCAAAGGGACTACTGTCACGTGCGGCGTCCCAAGGAAAAAAGTCTTACCGGGTTACTATCGGCGACAGGCCTGTATATTTTGACCCAAGTACGGGCAAGCTTTCGAATGATCCTTCGCCTGCTCTACATTCTGCATCATCCAGCACCTCAAATCCCGTCTCTTCATCAGGTATATATGAAGTCAATTTTGATGCTGATCCAAGCGGCAAGGCCAGCTGGCAGATTTGGATGCGAGAATTCTCAGGAAAAACAGTCAAGACTAGCTCCAGGGAAGTCTATCTTCAGGTTCTGACTGCCAAGGCCAGCATGGTCCTTGCTCTCAATAAGATGGACCTTCACGTCCTGTACGGGAAAGGAAGCGACGAGGAGCAGTACGAAAAGTATAAAGAGCTCCTCCAGGAGGCGAGGATTCCTCAAGCAGAGTTACGCAGACTAGTCAGACAGTACGGAAACTGACTACGTCGCAATTTTGCCTGCAAGATCGCGTACTCGCTGTATTCGACGTCTTCAACCGCCCTGCCCCAGTTTCCTACCAGTCCGCACAAGGCCGGCACAGTTATTCTTCCCTTGGGTCACACCAGCAGCGCCAAACTGAGAAAGACGGGGAGGGTTTTATTTTAACGGCGGGTAGAGGCGGACCACTTTCTTGAGAGGAACTCCATCACGAAGCATAGACAAGGTGAACTCACCACCTGCCATGCTTTTACACTTCGATCGCAGATCCCTAGCATCTTGAATTTTTAAACCATTCAGCTCCATAACAACATCACCTTCAAAGATGTCTGACAGGTATGCTGGCCCGCCCTTTACAACTAATAGCACAACAGCCCCACCGCGCGTCCCAACCATCCTGGATTCACTTTCGGTTAGATCCCTGAATCTAGCCTGAACACTGTACGGATCAGGACTAGACTTCCGCCAAAAGTTAGCTGCCCACATGCGAAGCACTCCATTAACCCGAGGTTCGTACTCCTGGCTGACCAGGCCATAAGTTACTAGGTCTGCCCCGATTGACTCTCCGAATAGCCTGAGTTCTTCAACACTCTGTCCCACCCCCAGATCATTTCGCCACGAACCTACGATGCTAATGCCAAGCGATTCATAACCACTGGAGACATTATTTTTCATGTCCCTCTCGAAGTTGCGGTCGTAAAATTGCACGCAGGCGGTTTTTCCGCCGTATGGCAGTATGCCACTAACATTGGTAGCGGGTTGGTACTTTTCCTGCCAAGAAGCGTTGTTGCTCGAGGTACTCGATGAAGCACACCCTACAAACCCCGCCGAGACTACTAAAAGCATTATTGATAAAAATCTCATGGAGAGCGTAATTGGGAGGGTTCTTGTATGGTATTCGAAGGAATGCTTCTCGTCTGTATGTCGTTGAACTCCAACGACCGAGAAACTTTGCGGACAGTTTGCGGACAAGTTAACTGCCAACTCTGCTAAGGGTGACAGGTATGTTTTGCGGCGCAAGAGCAGATCAGCGCTTCAGTGCCGCCCTAAATTTTACGCCTAAATCCTTAAGGCCCTGCTCATTTGGCAGATAGCGGAGAACTCCAATGTGCCTAAAATCAAAAGGGATATCGCTGACCTGCTCGGAGATAATTTGTATTTCTTTATTCATAGCGTGAGCCAAGCCCAGCTCGTACATAACATTGGGATTTAGGTCCGTGATATTGAAGACGACCAGGCGGCTCGTGTACATTAACTCGGCGATCTTATGGATAATAATCTCTGATTTGGGGTTATTCGCTACATGTTCTAATTTGAACCCCACTTCTAGGCAAACGGACTGGAGCACAGCGTTGACCGGCTCAAAGCGGGCATCAAAAGGCGTCATCAAACTTATTAAGCCATCGTTCTTGGTGGCATGTGAGAGATCTCCCAGCCAACGGTTTTTCAGTACATGCGTTTCGGAGACTTCGGCGCCAGTCTCAGCATATTCTTGAGGATAAGCAGCCTGAACGTATTCCAAAAAAACTTTCAGGCCGTTATCGCCGTGAGCAATTACCTCATTAAAGGCACGCGCAGCCAAAACCCTGGCCTCATTCACGTCGTTCCAATACAGCTTTCTGAACAAGTCAGGCACCTTAATGTCGATGCTAGGCTCCATCGAGAGTGCATTCGATATATACTCCCAGTCATGTATTTCGAATTTGTTGACTGCAATACTCCGCAACTTGATCATCAATCTCGGGTTCATAAATTAAGCCTCGTTAAGTATTTCGATGTAGCGCCGGTAGACAAAGACGCGGTTGCGGGCTTTGCCGGTAGTTTCGCGCAGGATGCCCTGCTCGACGAGTGCCTGGACGGCCCGAGTCGCGGCCGGGAAGTTAGTGCTCAAGGCAGCAGCGACGCCCTTGATGTCGAGAATAGGGCGCTTCCGGAAACAACTTAGGGCGCCGGCCGCCTTGCCGCCAGATCGGCCAAGCTTCTGGACCTTAGTTAGGTCCTCCTGGTAGCAGTCAGCGAGATTCCGAGCGGTCAGGGATGCGGAATGGGCCGTCTCGGCCACGCCCTTGAGGAAGAAATCGACCCAAGCCTCCCAGTCACCTTCGGCTCGCACCTTATCGAGCAATCGATAATACTCTGTTTTGTTGGCCTTAAGGTAGAGGCTGAGGTAGAGCAGCGGACGGGAGAGCTTACCGGACTGCTGGAGTAAGAGTGCGATAACTAGACGGCCGATACGACCGTTACCGTCGAGGAACGGGTGAATCGACTCGAACTGCACGTGGGCCAGCGCCGCGCGGACGAGCGTGGGCATGCCGTCCTCGGTATTGATGAATTTGTCCAGATCACCCATGCAGGGGAGCACCTCGTGCGGAGGCGGTGGGACGTAATGCGCCTGGCTAGGACGCTGACCGCCGATCCAGTTCTGGGATCGACGGAACTCGCCGGGCTCCTTCTCGGACCCCCTGCCCTTCGTCATCAACTTCTCGTGCATCTCGCGGATGAGACGGCCGCTGAGGGGTATATCCTTCAGGCGCGCCATCCCATGCTCCATCGCGGCTACGTAACTAGAAACCTCCTTCACGTCATCAATCGGCACCTGGAGGTCGTCCAGTTCGAAAAGCATCAGGTCGGACAGCGTCGACTGAGTGCCCTCGATTTGGGACGAAAGCACGGCTTCCTTGCGCACATAGGCGTAGAGGAAGAGATCAACCTCCGGGATGTGGAGTGCCGCGCCATCCAGCTTGGCCAAGGCGGCGTCAGCCTGCTCCAGTAGACAACGGCGAGCAGCCGTCATCTCGATGCCAGGGCTAGGCGGTAGCGGGCTGGGCACAAAAGCTCTGGCTTGCTCCCCCTGGCAGGCAGTAACCTCGAATCGACCGGTCAGACCTCTCTTCATGCTGTGTTAATTAGCCAAATCCTTGTTAATGCCAAACTAATTCTGCGTTAATAATGAAAGGTCTTATTAACGTGGGCTCGAAGCCTAAGCATGCCTCAAAGGGTCAGCCGGGAGTAATCGGTAGGCGGGAGCATCACGACATGGGCTACAACCCTTCCCTGCCCGAGGAACCGGCAGACAATCTTGGCCTTAGATCGCACAGAGACCTGAGCTTGGTCCGCGCCGACGAACAAGGCTCGTTCGGATTGCTTCTTCAGGCGCTGGGCTAGCGAGCTGCGGCAGAATCGCGCGATCTCTAGGTCAGAAGTATTAGCTAGCTCGTGGAATCTGACGGTCTGGATTTCGAACTCGGGGAACTTAGTCATACAAAGAGCATCTGGCGCCCAAATCAGAAGGCAAATGGCAACCGCGAAAAACATTCATTCAAGAAAATCAGGATAACAGATGTGGGCATCTGATGGTTGAACTCAGCAGCGGCATGGCTAATTAGATAACATGACTTCGAGGTCTCAGGCGTTTCTTGCCGCAATAGGTGCTGCCAACAGTTGGGGAGAGATCCATGCCGCCTGGGCCTCCAAGACAGAAAAGGAGAAAGGTGACAGGTTCGAAGACCTGACAAAAGCATATCTCCAGCTCGCTCCCGAATACGCGTCCAAACTCAAGCATGTCTGGCGTCTCGACGAGGTTCCGTCCATTACGCGCAAGAAGCTTAAGCTGCCGGCCACCGACAAGGGCATCGACCTCATCGCCGAGACGCATGAAGGCGAGTTCTGGGCCGTCCAGTGTAAGTATCGGCAGAACACCGATCAGCAGCTGACGCACACCGACATCTCGACCTTCACCAGCCTGACCTTCCAAGCCTGTAAGGGCATCTCTTACGCCTTGGTCTGCTCGACGACCGAAAGGGTCACCCAGCTTTACCGGCGCGAGGAACGCATAGGCTTCTGCGCTTTAGACACGTGGCAGGAACTCGACCGTGATTTCTTCGACCGACTTCGCGCCAGTTTGGCAAGCAAGCCGGTCAACCTTGAACCCAGAAAGCCCCGCCCTCACCAACAGAATGCGATCCGGGACGGTCTCGAGCACTTTGCCAAGCGCAAGGAAGCCCGAGGCAAACTCATCATGCCATGCGGGACTGGTAAAAGCCTCACGGCCTGGTTCATGGCCCAGGCCCTAGGCTCCAAGCGCATCGTCATCGCCGTCCCAAGCCTCTCCCTAGTCAAACAAACCCTGAAAGTGTGGCTGAGGGAATCCGTAGCAAACAACCTGAATGTGAACTGGATCTGCGTCTGTAGCGACGAGACTGCCGGCAAGGCCGACCAAGACGACGTCGTGGTACAGCGCCAGGACATCGCCGTCCCCTGCCTCACCGCCACGGATAAGATCGCCGAGTGGCTCAAGACCAAGCGCAAGGGCCTCACCGTCGTATTCACCACCTACCAAAGCGGGGACGTCCTGGCTACGGCAACGCGGAAAGCCAAGTTTGCGTTCGACCTGGGAATCATGGACGAGGCCCACAAGACCGTCGGCGACGACGATAAACAATTCTCGATCCTGCTCCACGACCATAACATTGAGATCGGCCAGCGCATCTTCATGACCGCGACCGAGCGCCGTTACAAAGGCAGCAGCGAAAAGGTCCTAAGCATGGACGACCCGGAAGTCTACGGACACACCTTCCACCAACTCTCGTTCAAGCAGGCGATGGAGTGCCAGCCGCCCATCCTGTGCGACTACAACGTCATCACGATCGGGGTCAGCCGCCAGGAGATCAAGGACCTGATTAAGCAGAACGTCTTCGTGCGCCCGACCGGCGGCAAGTGGGACGAAGAGATGGAGGCCGACATGCTGGCGGCCATGGTGGCGCTCCGTAAGGCCATGAAGGAGCACCCCATCAAACACGCCGTCTCCTTCCACGGCAGCATCCAGAGGGCCGAGCTCTTCAAGGCGCACAACGACACGTTCACCCGGGAGTTCCCTGAGTTCGGCAACTTGGAGACGTTCCATGTTTCCGGCCAGACCCCGACCGGCACCCGGTCGAACATCATCAAATCATTTGCTCAGGCCGAGCGATCCCTAGTCACCAATGCCCGCTGCCTAACAGAAGGCGTCGACGTACCCGGCATCGACTGCGTGCTCTTTGCTGACCCACGTAAAAGCACCGTGGACATCGTCCAGGCTGTTGGCCGTGCTTTGCGCCCATCCGAAGGCAAGAAGCTCGGCTACGTAATCCTTCCCGTCTTGCACGAGACCGACGCCACGTCGGAGCAGGTTATCGATTCAGGAGCGTTCAAGGAGATCCTCAGCACGATCAGCGCCCTGGCCTCCAACGACGACCGCATCATCGAGTACTTCCGCGGCATCTCCCAAGGCCGAAAACCTTCCGGCTCTTCACGGGTAAGCTTCGAGTGGGACGAGCGTATCGCTGAACACATCAACATTGCTGATTTTATTAGCACAATCGAACTAAAGTGTTGGCACAGATTAGCTAAGCTTTCGTGGAGAAGTTACGACGACGCTGAGGCGTTTGTACATGGACTCGGCCTTAAGCGCACTCACCAGTGGGATACCTACACCAAACGAGGAATCCCGGGACTGACGCCACTTCCTGCGGACATCCCAACAGCGCCAAGAACAGTTTATGCCAACAAAGGTTGGGTTAGTTACGGCAGATGGCTAGGCACTGAAAGGATAGCAACTTTCCGACGTGTTTATCGTCCTTTCAATGAAGCGCGCGACTTCGCTCATTCGCTGAAGCTTAATACTTGGAATGATTGGAGAAACTATTGTGTTGGAAAAATAAAAGGCATGCCGCCGCTCCCCGAAGATATACCGGCTAAACCAATGCGGACCTATGCCAATGAAGGCTGGATTGGCCTTGGAGACTGGCTTGGGACAGACCGAACTGCTACAAACCTGCGAACCTACCTTTCATTCAAGAAGGCACGAGATTATGTCCGTAAAATTGGCTTAAAAACGCATTCTGATTGGGTCAAATATTGTAAAGGAAAAATCACTAATCAGGTGAAGCCTGCCGACATCCCGAACGCACCCTGGCAAGTTTATGGAACAACCGGCTGGGTGAATATCGGAGATTGGCTTGGAACCGGCAAGGTCGCCACACACCTAAGGAAATATCGGGAATACAAAAAGGCTCGGATGTACGTAAACCGACTGAAAATTGACAGCGTGAACCAATGGCGATTAGTGGCCAAAGGCAAGGTTTCGGGAATCAAACTTCCTGAAGACATCCCTTCTGCGCCTCAATTTGTATACAAAGGGAAAGGTTGGGTGAACTGGGGTGACTGGCTAGGAAACGGCGCGATCGCCTGGAAGAACCGGAATGCAATGTCGTTTCAAAAAGCCCGAGCTTTCGCCCGGGGCTTAAATCTCAAGAACTGCGGCCAATGGGAACTTTACTGCAAAGGACGACTCCCAGGCTTACCACGCCTTCCAATCTCCATCCCTACAACAGTCGAAAGATATTATCGGGATAAAGGCTGGGTGAGCATGAGAGACTTCTTGGGAATCGGAGACCGGTCCAAATCTTGATGAACCGATTTTCACCTTCCGCAAAAAGCTTCGACTTTGCGGACAGTTTGCGGACAAGTTATTGCCCAACTGCGCTAAAATCGCCTAAGTCTGCTAATGGCTAACCCCGAAATTCAGGGGTTTTAGCCATATAACAAAGCGAAAGTGGCGGAGAGGATGGGATTCGAAGGAATGCTTCTCGTCTGTATGTCGTTGAACTTCAACAACCGAGAAACTTTGCGGACAGTTTGCGGACAAGTTAACAGCCAACTCTGCTAATTTACCCGACTGATTTTAGCGCGCAAGTAATTTCATCAATCTTAACGGGCAACAAATTCCTCCCTGAGTTTTTCCCTGGCGGAAGCCACCCGACGTTCGACCGCCTTGGCGGTGATCCCAAGGGCATCCCCTGCTTCCTGATGCGACATGCCCGAATACGCGGTCAGGATCAGCGGCTCACGCAATCCCTCAGGCAGGCGTTGCACCGCGGCGCGCACCAGCGCAGCGCGCTCGTCCACGTCGGCGCTGTCCTCGACGGAACCCTCCGGGATCTCAGGCGTCAGGCCGGTGAACCTGGCCAGCCGGCGGAGCCAGCTGCGCCGGCGGTTCCTGGCCAGGTTGATCGCGATGCCGAACAACCAGGTGGAGACGTTG